>Ga0207665_10000833_pt1 | contig 20819 bp, 20 predicted proteins | sample LARL112metaG_FD_184351 | JGI IMG/M metagenome (GOLD analysis project Ga0207665, IMG submission 184351) | Corn, switchgrass and miscanthus rhizosphere microbial communities from Kellogg Biological Station, Michigan, USA - LAR L11-2 metaG... | ecosystem: Host-associated > Plants > Roots >...
CCCGTCAGGCCAGGCTGTCCCGCCAGTCGGCGTGCAGCGCCGAGTACGCGCCGCCGCTGGCCAGCAGCCGGGCGGGCGGGCCGTCCTCGGCGATGCGGCCCCCGCTGAGCACCAGCACCCGGTCGGCGATCTCCACCGTGGACAGCCGGTGCGCGATGATCACCGCGGTCCGCCCGGCCAGGATCGTGCGCAGCGCCGCCTGCACCAGGCGCTCGCTGGGGATGTCCAGCAGCGACGTGGCCTCGTCCAGCACCAGGACGGCGGGCGCGGCCAGGAAGGCCCGGGCGAACGAGATGAGCTGCCGCTGCCCGGCGGACAGCCGGCCGCCGCGCTTGCCCACGTCCGCGTCATAGCCGCCGGGCAGCGCCGAGATGAACGGGTCCGCGCCGATGGCCTGAGCGGCCGCCTCGATCTCGGCCCGGCTGGCCCCGGGCCGGCCCAGCGCGATGTTGTCCGCCACCGACCCGGTGAACACGAAGTTCTCCTGGGTGACCAGGACGATCTCGCCGCGCAGCGCCCGGTCCGGGATGGCCCGCAGGTCGACGCCGTCCAGCCGCACCTGGCCCTGGCCCGGGTCGTAGAACCGGGCCAGCAGCCGGGCGATGGTGGTCTTGCCCGCCCCGGTCGCACCGACCAGGGCTACCGTCTGCCCGGCCGGGATGGCCAGGTCCAGCCCGGGCAGGACCAGCGCGTCCCGGTAGCCGAACCGCACATCCGCGAACTCGACGGCCCGGCCCGCGCCGTGGCGCGGCGGCAGCGCCACCGGGTGGGGCGGCTCGGGGACCGCGGGCCGCTCGTCCAGCACGCCGGAGATTTTCTCCAGGGCTGCCCCGGCCGACTGGAACGAGTTGTAGAACTGCGACAGGTCCTGCAGCGGGTCGAAGAAGCGGCCCAGGTAGAGCAGGAAGGTGGCCAGCACGCCGACCTTGATGTCGCCGTCCATCACCCGCAGCCCGCCGTAAAACAGCACCACGCCAGTAGCCACGTTGCCGACCAGGGTGATCGACGGCGAGTACACCGCGAGCAGCCGCGAGGAGCGCAGGCTGGCGCGGGCGTAGCCAGCGCTGAAGCCAGCGAAAATCTCGGCGTTGCGGTCTTCCCGGCGGAAGGCCTGGACCGCGCGGATACCGCCGAACGTCTCGACGAAATGGACGATGACCTGGGCGATGGTCTCCCGGGACCGGCGGTAGGCGACCGCCGACTCCCGGCGGAACCAGACGGTCAGCCCGGCCAGCGGGCCGAACCCGGCCAGCACGACCAGGGCCAGCGGCCAGTCCAGCAGCAGCATCCCGATGCCGACCAGCAGCAGCGACAGCACCGCGGACACCAGCGCGTCCAGGCCGTCGTCAAACAGGTCGGAGATCGAGTCGATGTCCGACACCTGCCGGGAAATGACCCGCCCCGAGGTGTAGCGCTCGTGAAAGGCGACCGGCAGCTGCTGGAAGTGGGCGAACAGCCGGGCCCGCAGTTCCAGCACCACGCTCTCGCCGACCTGGCCGACGGCGTAGATGTAGGCCCGGCTGGCCAGCATCTGCACGACCACGGCGACCGCGAACCCGGCCACGGCCAGGGCCAGCGGTACCAGGCTGCCGCCGTGCAGCAGCGGCGGGATGCCCCGGTCGATGGCCACGCCGACCAGCCACGGGCCAGCCAGCGCGGCCAGGTTGGCCGCCGTGATGAGCAGCAGCGTCCCGGCGACCCGGCCGCGCTGCGGCCGCAGCAGGCTGCCCAGCAGCCGCCGCGCCCGGCGGCGCAGCAGGGTGGCCAGGCTGGCGTTGATGTCATCCACGTTCTCCGCGGCGACGCCGCGCCAGGTGCCCGCCGTCATGATGCCGCCTGTTCGCTGCTGGTGCCCGCCCCGCCCGCGCCACTCATCAGCTCCCGGTACCGGGGCTGGGTGGCCAGCAGCTGGGCGTGGGTGCCGATGGCCGCGATGACCCCGCCGCGCAGCAGCGCCACCTTGTCGGCGAGCAGCACGGTGGACGGGCGGTGCGCGACCACCAGCGCGGTGGTCTCGGCCAGCAGCCCGCTGAGCGCCTGGGTGACCTTGGCCTCGGTGTGCACGTCCAGCGCGGACAGCGGGTCGTCCATGATCAGCAGCGATGGCCGGGCCAGGATGGCCCGGGCCAGCGCGACCCGCTGCCGCTGGCCGCCGGACAGCGCCATGCCCTGCTCGCCGATCCTCGTGTCCAGCCCCCACGGCAGGTCGTGCACGAAGTGAGCCTGGGCCATCTCCAGCGCGGCCTCGATCGCCTCGTCACCGGCGCCGGGCGCGCCGTAGCCGACGTTCTCCCGCACGCTGGCCGAGAACAGGGTGGGGTCCTCGAACGCGCAGCCCACCCGGGACCGCAGCACCGGCAGCGGCAGCCGCCGCACGTCGGTGCCGTCCAGCAGCACCGCCCCGGACGTCACGTCGGCCAGCCGGGGGACCAGCTGAAGCAGCGTGGTCTTGCCCGACCCGGTCGCGCCGGTCAGCGCCACGGTCTGGCCCGGTTCCAGGGCCAGCGAGACGCCACGCAGTAACGCGTGCCCGGCGCCGGGGTAGCTGAAGCCGACCCGGTCGAACACCAGCCGGGCCGGGCCCGCCTGGCGGCCCCGTGACGTCCCGGCCCGGCGCCGGGCCGGGCTCCTGATGCTGGGCTGGGTGTCCAGGATCTCGAAGATGCGCTGCGCGGCGGTAGCTGCCTCCTGGCCGCTGGCCAGGATGTAGCCCATCGACTCGATCGGCCACACCAGCTGGAGGGTCAGCGTGATGAACGCGACCAGCCCGCCCAGGGTGAGCTCGTGGTGGCCGGTCGCGATCGCGCCGAGCAGCAGCAGCAGCCCGATCAGCGCGTTCGGGATCAGGTCCAGGCCGGCCCAGAACGTGCCGCGCAGCCGGGCCTTGCGCAGCTGGGTCGCGAACACCTCGGCCGCCTGCGCTCCATGCTGCGCGGCGGCCTCGCCGCCCCGGCCCAGCGCCTTGAGCACGCGGATGCCGGTGGCCGCCTCCTCCACGTAGGTGGCCAGGTCGCCCTGCTGGTCCTGGGCCCGGCGGGACAGCACCCGGTAGCGCCGCTCGAACCGCAGGCTGGTCAGCGCGACCGGCAGCAGCACGGCGGCGGTGATCAGGCCGAGCCACCAGTCCAGCCGGATGAGCAGGGCGATCACGGCCAGGAAGGTCACCGTGTTGGTGATCAGGAAGATGGTGCCGAAGCCCGCGAACCGCCGGATGGCCGACAGGTCGGTGGTGGCCCGGGACAGCAGCTGCCCGGACTGCCACTCGTCGTGCAAGGCGGGCGGCAGCCGCTGCAGGTGGCCGTACAGGTCGGCCCGCATGGTCTGCTCCATCCCGGTCACCGCGCTGGCCTGCACCCAGCGGCGCAGGCAGTTCAGCACGGCCTGGGCCACACCCAGGCCGATGGCCGCGGCCCCGATCGGCAGCAGCAGCCCACGCTGGCCGTGGCTGATCGCCCCGTCGATCATCGACTTGGTGAGCAGCGGGATGGTGATCTCAGTCCCCACCGCCACTAGCGCGGCGGCGAACATGAACACCAGCTGCCACCGGTAGGGGCGCAGGTAGCTGCGAGTGCGCCAGAGCGCCGCCAGAGGCGTCCCCCCCGGGTCAGCCTGCCCTGCGCTGGTCTGCGCCGGGCGGGCAGGCGTGCTGGAACCAGATTGCTGGGGGGGCATTAGCCGAACGGTAGCCGCGAGTTTCTGCTATGTCACCTGAATTTCCGCTGGCTGGAGCTATCCGGCCGGGTACCGCCGGGCGGCCGGAACCGGCCAGCCGGACGATTGATACGGATGTAACGGGAGTGTCACCTGATGGCTGGTATCCGGTGAGCGGGGTGGCGGCGGCCGGCCAACTCTGGCACCCTGGCTAGCCCGGGGGGCTCGCGCGCCGGTGCCGGAGGCCGGCAGGGAGGGACCGTGGAGCGCACGGATTCTGGGGGCAGGCCACCGATGCGGGGATGGTCGCCTGGCCCGGCGCTCGCCGTTTTCGACGACGGCGTGACCGCGATCTGCCAGATCTCCGCCCAGTTCACCGTGTCCGGCTGGGCCGCGCCGTCACCCTGCCCGGAGTGGCGGGTGGCCGACCTGGCCGGGCACCTGCGGTGCGCGGCCGACGACTACCACGAGTACCTGGACGACGCCCCGGTCAGCCGCCTGGCCCGGCTGCTGGCCGGCGGCGCGGAGGCCGGGGCCCTGGCCCGGAAGCTGGCCCGGCAGAACGCGGCGGAGCTGGCCGCGCTGCCGGACGTGCCCGGGCCCGAGCACATCGCGGCGTTCGCCAGCTCGGCGCGCGGCTACGCGCAGCGGCTGCTGCCGATCTGGGATCTGCCCCATCACCAGTACCGGGACGTGCTGGTCACGGTGGGCGGGATGGCCGGTGCGGCCAGCGTGGAGTGGCACCTGCACGCCTGGGACCTGGCCCGGGTGCTGGGCCAGGACTACCGCCCGGCCGACCCTGAGACGCTGCGGCACGGCTGGCTGGCCGGCCTGCCGCAGCTGCCAGCCGCCGGGCTGGCCAGCCGCGCTGCGGTGCCGGACAGCCTGGCCTGCGCGGGCGCGGTGCGGGACCGGGGCAGCTCCCCGGCCGGCCCGGCTGTGCGCGACGACCCGTGGCATGTCATGCTCCGTGCATCAGGGCGCACGCCACGGGGGTAAGGGCTGTCCCCCGGGAGCCGCGCTCGCCGCGCTGACCGGAAGGAGCTGTCCTCATGGCGTTCGATGTCGGGTCCGTGCGTGCCGCCTACCCGGCGCTGGCCGACGGGTTCGCCTACCTGGACGGGGCGGCGGGCACCCAGGTCCCGGGCAGCGTGATCGACGCCATCAGCGCCGCGTACCAGGCGGGCCTCGGTAACGCGGGCGGGGCGTTCCCGGCCAGCGAGCGCTCGGCCGCGCTGACTGCGGACTGCCGCCAGGCCCTCGCCGACCTGACCGGCGGGACCGCCGACGGCGTGATCCTCGGGCCCAACATGACCACACTCACCTACCGGCTGGCCGCGACGCTGGCCCGCGGCTGGCGGCCCGGGGACGAGGTGATCGTGTCCCGGCTGGATCACGACGCCAACGTGCGGCCCTGGGTGCAGGCCGCGCAGCGGGCCGGCGCGGCCGTGCGGTGGGCAGAAGTCGACATATCGACCGGGGAGCTGCCGGCCAGCCAGTACGCGGACCTGCTCTCCGACCGGACGCGGCTGGTCGCGGTCACCGCGGCCAGCAACGTGCTCGGCACCCGGCCCGACGTGGCCGCGATCACCGCCCAGGCCCGTGCGGCGGGCGCGATCAGCTATGTGGACGGGGTGCACGCCACACCGCACGTGCCGGTGGACGTCGCCGCGCTGGGCGCGGACTTCTACGCGACCAGCGCGTACAAGTGGTCGGGCCCGCACGTCGGGGCGGTCATCGCCGACCCGGCGCGGCTGGAGTCGCTGCGCCCGGACAAGCTGATGCCGGCGCCGGACTCGGTGCCGGACCGGTTCGAGCAGGGCACGCCGCCGTTCGCCGACCTGGCCGGGGTCACCGCGGCCGTGGACCATCTGGCCCAGCTGACCGGGACCGCGGGCGGCAGCAGGCGCCAGCGGCTGCTCGCCTCGATGGCCGCGGTGCAGGAGTACGAGACCAGCCTGTTCCAGGTGCTGGCCGGCGGCCTGGCCGCCATGGGCCACGTGACCAGCTACGGCAAGGCGGCCAGCCGGACCCCGACCGCGTACTTCAATGTGGCCGGGCAGAGCCCGGGGGAGGTCGCCCGGCACCTGGCCGAGCGCAAGATCAACGTGTGGAGCGGCCACAACTACGCCTGGGAACTGACCGGGGCGCTCGGCATCCGCGACTCGGGCAGCGCGGTGCGCGCCGGGCTGGTGCACTACAACGACCGGTCCGAGGTGGACCGGCTGCTCGCGGCGGTCGCCGAGCTGGGGTCCTGACCCGGGCCCCGCGTCAGGAGTTGTGTGTGTCGCCGAACGCGTACCGGTACATCCGGGTGGACCGGGACTGGAAGCCCACCCGCTCGTAGAGCCGGCCCGCTGCCTCCCGGGACGGCCGGGAGGTCAGGTCCACGGTCCGGGCCCCGGCCTGCCCGGCGATGCGCAACGCCTCGGCCATCAGCGCCTCCCCGATGCCCTGGCCCCGGGCCGCCTCGTCCACGATCACGTCCTCGATCCAGGCCCGCAGGCCGGTCGGTATGGGGAACATGACTAGCGACAGCGTCCCCACGACCGTGTCCCCGGTCCGCGCGATGAGCAGCGTGGTCGCGGCCGAGCCGACGATCCGGTCCAGCCCGGCCCGGTCGAGTGGCGGCGCGCTGCGGGACAGCTGGGGCAGCAGGCGGCCGAACGCCGCCACCACCTCGTCGGTCACTTCCTGCAGTACTTCGACGCGCACAGTCACGACCGGAACCCTACCGTCTCGGCCGGCGGTCAGCCCGCACCCACCGCGCGGAGCACCGCCGCGGTACCCGCCGCGGCCAGGATGACGACCAGGAACGGGGCGCGCAGCAGCAGCGCGACGACGGCGGCGCCCAGGCCGGCCAGCCGGGCCGGGTCGATGGCCAGCGTGCGGCCCCGGCCGAACGCCTCCACCGCGATCAGCGCCGCGAGCAGGGCCACTGGGACCAGGCTGGCGAACCGCTGGGCCCGTGGCCGGGCCAGTACCCGCTGCGGCACGGTGAGCCCGGCCAGCTTGAGCGCGTAGCAGCTGGCCGCGGTGACCAGCACGGCGATCCAGGTGCCGGTCATCCGCGGGCCTCCCCGGCGGCCGCGGGGCAGGTGGCTGCGTCCCCAGACGGCGGCCCCGCCGGGCGGGCCGCCGACGGCAGCAGGGCGGCGCCCAGCGCGGCGGCGGCGGCCAGGATGACGGGGGTGCCCGGTGGGCAGAACGGCGTTGCCACCAGGGCGATCGCCGCCCCGGCCAGGGCCACGCAACGCTCAGCCCGCCCGTCGCGGAGCCGGGGCCAGAGCAGGGCGAGGAACGCCGCGGGGCCGACGACGTCCAGCCCGAACGCGGCTGGGGAGCCCAGGTGCCCGGCGCCGATCGCCCCGGCCAGGCTGGCCGCGTTCCAGGTCAGGTACAGGCTGGCGAACGTGGCCCGGAAGCCGGCCCGGGCCGCGGCCCGGGTCGGCTGGGCCAGCGCGACCGCCGTCGACTCGTCGGTGATGCCCAGCGCCGCGATCAGCCGCGGTGCCCCGCGGACCTGGAGCAGCCCGGCCAGCCGCAGCCCGTACAGGGTGTTCCTGGTGCCGAGCAGGACCGCGCCCGTGGTCCCGGCGATCAGGCTGCCGCCTCCGGCGATCGCGGCGGCCAGCGCGAACTGGGAGGCGCCGGTGTAGGCGAGCAGGCTGAGTACGGCCGTCTGGGCCACGGTGAGCCCGGAGGCGACCGCCGCGGCCCCGAAGGCCAGCCCGGAGACGCCGACCGCGAGCCCGAGCGCGATCCCGTTCCGGGTGGCCCGGGCCGCCTGCCACCCGGCCGGCTCCGCTGTGGTATCTGCCATGACCCGAGGCTAGGGCGCGGCCCCGGCCGGCGGCTTGAACGTTATTGCGCCTGGCGGGCCCGCTGGTAGGCGCCCGGCGGCACGCCGAGCATGCGCTTGAAGTGCCGGGTCAGGTGGGCCTGGTCGGCGAAGCCCGCGGTGGCCGCGGCGTCGGCGGGCGGCACGCCGCTGTCCAGCAGCCGCCGGGCCAGCCGCACCCGGACCTGGTTCAGGTAGGCGTGCGGCGGCAGCCCGGTCTCCGCCCGGAACGCGCGCATCAGCGCGAACGGGCCCAGCCCGGTGACACGCGCCAGCTCGTCCAGTGACGGCGGGTCGGTGACCCGCTCGTGCAGCAGGTCGGCGGCCAGCCGCACCGCGGGCGGGCTGACAGCCGGCCGGCCGGGCTGGCCACCGGGCCGGGCGTGCTCGCGGAGCAGCCCGGTCAGCGCGGCGTGCAGCAGGCTGGAGGAGGCCAGCGGGTCGCCGTGCTCGGCGGCCAGGTGCGCGGCCCGGACCAGCCGGGCGCTGCGCGGGTGGTGCACCACGGTGGTCGGGAAGTACGGCGTGCCGCGGCCCGCCCCGAGTTCCGCCGCCACGTCCTGGACCACCGGCACCGCCGGGTAGAGCACCCGGTAGGACCAGCCCTCCGGTACCCCGGCCTGCCCGGTGTGCACGACCTCGGGATTGAGCAGCGCCACCTCGCCGCGGCCGGCCCGCAGCAGCCGGCCGCCGTAGCGGAACTCTTCCACGCCGCTGGTGATCAGGGCCAGCGTGTAGGTTTCGTGCGCGTGCCGGGCGTACCGGTGGGTCCGGTACCGGGCGCGGAGCAGGTCCACCCCGGGTACGGCCGCGTGCCGCCAGTACCGGGCCACCTCGCCGTCCGCGGCGCCCGGGCCGCCGTGGTCATGCCGCGCCGAATGCCCCGGCGCAGCTGGGGACAAAGCCACCTGTCCAGTACAGCACGGTGTCAATCCCCGTCGCACAGCTCGGTGGTGGCGGTGCGGCCGGCGCTGGCGGTGCGCCGCAGGAACCCGGCCAGCAGTTCGAGGTCCTGCTCGGAGTAGCCGGCGCAGATCTCATCCAGCGCGCTGTTCATCCCGGCGAACAGGCGGAGCACGTCCCGGGCCCGGCCGCGCGCCGCGTGGATGACCACACCACGCCGGTCGGCCGGGTCGCGGCCCCGGGTGATCCACCCACCCCGCTCCAGCCGGTCCAGGATGCCGGTCATCGTGGCCGGGTGCTGCCCGGCGAGCCGGGCCAGTTCGGTCGGGCTGACCGGGCCGTGGGTGCTGATCAGGTCGAGGCAGGCCAGGTCGCTGGCGCGGAGCTCCAGGCGGCCGCTGACCTGATGATTGAGCAGGGAGAGCTGGAGGCTGGCATCGCGCAGCGCGTCCTTGACCGACCGGGTCAGCCGCCGGTGACGCCGGGCCGCGTCCGGGGCCGCAGGATGTATGGATTCCATATGATATGATCCTCGTATTGTATGAACTCAAGACTAACTGTACACGGGGAAGGCTGTCTCATGAAGCTCACCATCTTCGGCGCCACCGGCAGGACCGGGCGGCAGCTCACCGAGCAGGCCATGGCGGCCGGGCACGAGGTCACCGCGGTGGTCCGCGACCCGGCCCGGCTGGCCGGGCTGGCAACCCCGCGGCTGCACGTGGTCACGGCGGACGTGCTGGACCCGGCGGCGATCGTGCCCGCCGTGGCCGGCGCCGACGCGGTGGCGACGGCGATCGGCCCGCGCGGCAACGGGCCCACCACGATCAGCCAGGACACTGCCCGCAGCATTATCCAGGCCATGCACAAGGCCGGCACCCGGCGGCTGCTCCTGGTCAGCGGGTCCGTGGTCACCGACGAAGGCGAGGGGCCGGTCATGCGCCACCTGCTGAAGCCGCTGGTCCGGCGGACCGCGCTGCGGCATGTCTGCGCGGACATGCGTGCGGCCGAGGCCGAGGTCACCCGCAGTGGGCTGGACTGGACGATTGTGCGGCCCCCCCGGCTGACCGACCAGCCGGCCTCCGGGAGGTACCGCACCGCGATCGAGGCGAACCTGCCCCGCGGCTACACCCTCAGCCGGGCCGACCTGGCCGCCTACCTGCTCAACCTGGCCGGCGACCCGGCCGCCACCGGCCAGCATCTCGGCATCGCCAACTGACCTGGCATAATCGAATACTCATCGCCGCTCCAGCACTCGTCCCAGCACACCGGCCAGGGTTCGTTGCCCTGACCGGGGAGCAGTAGCGCGTTCTGGGTTGTTTCCCTAGACAGGACGCTATCGACCGGGAAACAGGGGGACCGATGCGGCGAGCGGCACGCCAGGGATCTTCTCGCCCGGGGAGGCCGGGCCGATGAGCGTGCTGCAGCACCTGGCCCTGTCCTCGCCGCTGTCCTACCTGGCCGCGTTCCTCATCCCCATGCTGGACGCGATCTTGCCGGTGCTGCCCAGTGAGACCATCGTGATCGCGCTCGGCGTGAGCACCGCGGGCAGCACCGACCCGAGGATCGCGCTGCTCGTCGGGCTGGCCGCCTGCGGCGCGTTCGCCGGGGACAACCTGTGCTACTTCATCGGCCGCCGGTTCGGCCCGCTGGCCGAGCGGAAGCTCTTCGCCGGGGAGAAGGGCGCCCGCCGGCGGGCCTGGGCGACCGGGGCGCTGGACCGGTTCGGGGCCCGGCTGATCGTCGTCTGCCGGTTCATTCCCGGCGGCCGCACGGCCGTGACACTGACCTGCGGCATCGTCGGGTATTCGCGGCGCAGCTTCCTCATCGCGACCGCGTTCGCCGGGGTCATCTGGGCCTGCTACGCGTTCTTCCTCGGGCGGCTGGGCGGCAAGGCGTTCGAGGACCGGCCGTGGATCGGCTTCCTGCTCGCGTTCGGGGTGGCCCTCGCGGCCAGTGCCATCATCGAACTGGTCCGCCGGGTCAAGCCGTGGCGCTGGTTGCGCCGCGGGCGGCCCGCGGGCCCGCCCGGCCCCGGGGGGCCCCGCGCGGGCGACCAGGACGTGGCCCAGGACCCGGACGTGACCCGGACGAACCGGTCAGGCTAGGGACGCCGCCGGGGCCGCCTGGCCCGCCAGCCATTCGCCGAACGTCTGCTGGCCGCGCAGCCCAGGGCCGGTGGCCAGCAGCGCCCCGCCGGCCATAGCCCGCCCGGCCGCACCGGGCAGCCGGAAGGACAGCATCAGCCGCCTGCGGCCGCGGGCCCGCAGCACCCGGCGGGCCAGGCCGGCCAGGTCCAGCTGCTCCGGGCCGGCTATCTCGGGGGCCGTGCCCACCGGCGCCCCGGTGGCCACCGCGACCAGCGCGGCGGCTACCTCACGCGCGGCGACCGGCTGCACGAGCATCCGCGGCATGGCCACCACCGGCCCGGGTACCCGGGCCAGCAACTCCGGCACGAACTCGTGGAACTGGGTGGCCCGCATGATGCTGGACGGCACCCCGCTGCCGCGGACCAGCGCTTCCTGGTCCAGTTTGGCCGCGTAGTAGCCCATGCGCAGCCGGTCGATCCCGACGATCGACAGCAGCACGTGGTGCGCCACGCCGGCCCGCTGGCCCGCGGCCAGCAGGTTCCGGGTGCCGGTCTCGAAGAATGCGGTCGCGGCGGGCCGGCGAATGGCGGTGGTGTTGCTGACGTCGATCACCACCGGCGCGCCGTCCAGGGCCGCGTCCAGCCCGGCTCCGGTGAGGATGTCCACGCCGGCCGTGCGGGCGATCACCACGGGCTGGTGCCCGGCCGCCCGTACCTCATGCACGATGAACCGGCCCGCCAGGCCGGTCCCGCCGGCTACTGCTATCCGCATCTGCCCGCTCCTTCCGCCAGCCGCCAGGGTGTCCGTACTCGGTGACGGGGCGGGCGGCCGGGCTGTGACATCACCGGCGGTGCCGGCTGGGCGGGGGAGCCCGGGCGCGGGAGCATGGCAGTATGCCCGCGGTCACCGCCCGGCTCATCCGCACCGCCCGGCTCGATCTGCAGCCGCTGCGCGTGACGCACGCCACAGAAATGGCCGGCGTGCTGGCCGACCCGGGCCTGTACACCTTCACCGGCGGCAGCCCGCCGACCGCCGCCGGGCTGCGTGCCCGCTACCAGCGGTGGGGGGCGGGCGCGCCGGATCCCGCGGTGTCCTGGTGCAACTGGGTCATCCGGCTGCGCGCCGAGCGGCGGCCGGCCGGCCCTGTGCTGGCCGGCCCCGTGCTGGCCGGCCCTGTGCTGGTCGGTACCGTGCAGGCCACGATCACCGGCCCGGCCGGGGCGCGGGCCGCCGAGATCGCCTGGGTCGTCGGGGCGGCCTGGCAGGGCCGCGGCATCGGCGGCGAAGCCGCCCGGGGGCTGGTCGGCTGGCTGCGCCAGCTGCCGGTGCGCACCATCACCGCGTACATCCACCCTGATCACCACGCGTCGGCCGGGGTGGCCCGGTCCGCCGGGCTCGCCCCTACCCGCCGCCGCCGCGACGGCGAGGTGCGCTGGCAGCTGGAAATCAGCGGGCCGCCATAGGGAACGAGCGAGCCGGGTTCGTCGTGCTTGGTAGGCGGAAGGAGGATAGCCAATGGCGAATGACCAGGCGGTCGCGGAGCTGGAGAGCTTCCTCGCTGAGCGGGCCGACCAGCTGATGCGCACCGCGGTGCTGCTCACCGGGAGCCGCGAGGCCGGCCAGGACCTGCTGCAGACCGGGCTGGAACGGCTGCTGCGGCACTGGCCGGGGCTCACCGGTGATCCCGAGGCCTACCTGCGCCGCACGCTCTACAACCTGGCCGCGGACGGGTACCGGCGGCGGAGCCGGCTGCAGCGCAAGCTGCTCCTGCTCCGGGCGGGAACTCCGCCGCCAGCCGACACCCTCGCCTGCGTCGACCTGCGGGACGCGCTGGTGCGCCTGCTGGTCCAGCTGCCGCCGCGGCAGCGCGCGGTGCTGGTGCTCAGGTACTGGGAGCAGCTGACCGAGGCGGAGACCGCGGCCGTGCTCGGCTGGCCGGAAGGCACGGTCAAATCGGCCGCATCACGCGGGCTGCGGCGGCTGCGGGGGCTCGCCGACAGCTGGCACCAGGCAGAGCTACATGAGACGGGTCTGAGGGGACCAGGCAGATGAGCACAGACGTCGAGGAACTGCTCCACGAAGGCATGGAGCGCTTCACCACGGGGGTGCACGCCCCCGCCGGGCTGGCCGCCACGGCGGGCCGGCTGCGCCGGCGGCGCCGGACCACGCGGGCCGTGATGGCCTGCGGGACGGCGGCGGCCACCGCCGCGGCCGTGGTCGTCGCACTGGCTGCGACGGGCGGGACGGCCGCCCCGGCCGGCGGCAGCACGGCCCAGGCCCACACGGTGGCTTATGTGGTGAGCCGGGTCAAGAATGCGCTCGCCACCGAGAATCTTGTCTACCACGGCATCACGACCGGCACTGACGGGCCGAGTGCGACGTGGGCATACGGCCAGCGGTGGCGGTGGGAGGAATTCACCGGGGCGGGCTGCCGCAACGTCACGTCCACCGGGGAGTGCACCCACCGGGGCGGATCCGTGCGCTACCTGGCCACCGGGACCGCCCAGGTCGGCGGGAAACTCACCGGCGCCTACGTCACCTACTACAACCGTGAGTACAGCCTGTCGCCGATCACTGCGCCCCTGCCGACCAGCGCCTGCTCGCGGACAGCCCGGCTGGAAATGGGCGGCCCGGTAGCCACTCCCGGCGACCACTGGTCGGACTTCATCAACGCGACGCTCGCCTGCGGAGCAGCCAGGGTGACCGGGCACGTCTGGATCAATGGCACGGCGACCATCCAGATCACCGGTAAGCCGATCACGGTCCGGCTGCCCCCGGGCGAAGCCAGAGCCGTGCGGGAAAAGTGGACACGGGTCGGGTGGACCCTGTACGTGGATCCGGCAACGTACCTTCCGGTGCGGATCACCGGCACGGGTACGACCTTCGGCGGCCCGGCAGCCAGCACGTTCGGCTCAATGGTGACCAACGTGCAGTGGCTGAAGCCGACGGCGGCCAACAAGGCCAAAGCCCTGGTCAGGATCCCGCCTGGCTTCCACCGGGTGAGCTCGGCCGCCAACCAGTAACGGCCAGCGCCGGCCACCCGTGGCCCGGCCCGGGGCAGCACGCCCGGGGCCGGGCCGCGCCGTCTGCGGGCTCGCCCGCATCTCCGCCCGCCGGTATGGTCCAGGCGTGACAACCAGGGCGTTAGTGCTCGGCGGCGGCGGCGTGACCGGGGTGGCCTGGGAGATCGGCCTGCTGGCCGGGCTGGCCGCCCGAGGTGTTCAGCTGGGCCAGGCCGACCTGGTCGTCGGCACCTCGGCGGGTTCGGTAGTCGGCGCCCAGCTGGCCAGCGGCACCAGCCTGCACCAGATGTACGCGGATCAGCTCGCGCCGGCCGGCCCGCCCCCGCCCGGCGGCACGGCCCGGCTGCGGCCCCGGCACATCGCGCGGTACGCCTGGGCCGTGCTGCGGCACCGAGACCCGGTGCAGGCCCGGGCGCAGATCGGGCGGCTGGCCACCAGGGCGCGGACCATGCCCGAGGCCGAGCGGCGGGCGGTGATCGCCAGCCGGGTGCCCGGCGACGAGTGGCCCGCGCGCCGGCTGCTGATCACCGCGGTGGACACCGGGTCCGGCGAGTTCCGGGCGTTCGGGGCCGGGCAGGGCGTGGGGCTGATCGACGCGGTCGCGGCCAGCTGCGCGGTGCCCGGGGTGTGGCCGCCGGTGACCATCGGCGGGCGGCGCTGGATGGACGGCGGCATCCGCTCCCCGGCCAACGCCGACCTGACCGCCGGGTGCGACGCGGTCGTGGTGCTGGCCCCGGTCACCCAGGGGCTGCGCGGCACCAGCGTGCCCAGCCAGGTGGCCGCGCTGCGGCAGCGCGGCCGGGCGGTCGCCGTGGTGTGGCCGGACCGCGCTGCGAAAGCCGCGATCGGCCGTAACGTGCTCGACCCGGCCCGGCGGGCGCCGGCCGCGCGTGCTGGGCACGCGCAGGCCGGGCCCGCACTGGACCGGGTCGCAGCGGTATGGGGTTAGCTGGCGCCGTGGTCAGCTAGCGCCGTGGTCAGCTGGCCCCGTGGTCAGCTGGCCCCGTGGTCAGCTGGCATAGTCCAGCAGCGGCTGGGCGCGGCTGGGGTGGCGCAGCTTGGACAGCGACTGCTTCTCCAGCTGGCGGATCCGCTCCCGGGTCAGGCCCAGCGCCCGGCCGATCTCATCCAGCGTGTGCGGGTTGCCGTCGTACAGGCCGAACCGCATGGCCATGATGGTCGCCTCGCGCTGGGTCAGCCCGTCCAGGGCGTGCCGCAGCTGGTCGGCCATCAGCTGGCGGTCCACCAGCTCGGAAGCTTCCGGGGCGTCCACGTCCTCGATGAGGTCGCCGATGCTGGTCTCCCCGTCCTCCCCGATGGTGGAGTCCAGGCTGATCGGCTGCCGGCTGGTGCGCAGCAGCTCCTCGATCTGGTCCGGGGTGCGGTCCAGCTCGACGGCCAGCTCCTCGGGCGTCGGCTCCCGGCCGAGCCGCTGGTGCATGTCCCGCTCCACGCGCGACAGCTTGCTCAGCATCTCCAGCACGTGCACCGGCAGCCTGATGGTCCGCGCCGAGTCGGCGAACCCGCGCTGGATGGCCTGGCGGATCCACCACATGGCGTAGGTGGAGAACTTGTAGCCCTTGGTGTAGTCGAACTTCTCGACCGCACGGATCAGGCCGAGGTTCCCTTCCTGCACCACGTCCAGCAGGGACAGCCCGCGGTCGCTGTACTTCTTGGCCACCGAGACCACCAGCCGCAGGTTGGCTTCCAGCATGTGCGCCTTGGCGCGGCGGCCGTCCTCGGCGACATCCATCAGATCACGCCGCAGGCCCGCGTCCAGGTCGGGCTCGGTAGCCAGCTTGTGCTCGGCGAACAGGCCGGCCTCGATCCGCTTGGCCAGGTTGACCTCCTGCTCGGCGGTGAGCAGGCTGGTCCGGCCGATGGACTTGAGGTAGGTGTGCACCGAGTCGCCCATGGCTGACGTCTGGTCGTCCAGGTCGACCTCGGCCGCGGCCGGCTGGCCGGACTCAGCGGGCACCGCCTCGGCCAGGGCCACGGCCTCCGCCTCAGCCGCCACCGTGTCCAGGCCGTCCGGCCTGGTCTCCTCGGCTGCGGCCCGGGGTTCGGTGAGTGATGCAGTCTTCATGTCCTCCGTGCCCGTCCGTGCTCGTTCCTGGGCAGTGCCCCCGCCTGAGCCCCCGCCCGTCCCCGCAGCGCGGCGCTTCCCGACCGCATGCAGGGGGGCAGCCTGGCCGGCCGCCGTGGGCTTGCGCCTGGCCGTGGATGTCTTCGGCATCGAGGCTCCTCCCTTCCGTCGTGCGCCGCGCACGTTCGACCGCGTAGCGGGGTCGTGGTGTGCGGTAGCGGTTCGCAGTCCTTGCTACTGTGAAGCGCGGGCACTATGTACTAACGCCCAGCGAGGCTGATTGTTCCCGCGGATACGCGCGTGCCCGCGTCAGCCCGGGGCGGCGCCGCCGCCCGCCAGCTGCCGCAGCGCCTGCAGATCGGGTTTGCCCGACCGCAGCAGCGGGATCTCTGGCACCAGCACCAGCGCCCGCGGGGCGGCGTAGCCCGGCAGCTGCCCGCGTACCAAGCGGCGCAGCTCAGCCAGGCCCGGCGGGTCGGCCGGGTCGGCCGCCACCACCACCGCGGTGACCAGCTCCCCCCATTCCGGGTCCGGCCGGCCGACGACGGCCGCGTCGCGCACCCCGGGGCAGGCCGCCAGCGCCGCCGCGACCTGGTCGGCGGCCACCTTCTCGCCGCCGGTATTGATCATCCCGTCGGCGCGGCCGTGCACCGCCAGCCGCCCGTCGCCGTCCAGCTCACCCAGGTCAGAGGTGACGAACCAGGGCCCGTCCAGCGCCGCCGCGGTCAGGTCCGGCCGCCCCCGGTACCCGGCGAACAGCACCGGCCCGGCCAGCCCGATCCGCCCGTCCGGGCCGATCCGGACCGACACGCCGTCCAGCGGCCGCCCGTCATAGACACAACCACCACAGGTCTCAGTCATTCCGTACGTGGTGAGCACCCGGGCGCCCGCCGCCCGGGCCGCGGCCAGCAGCCCGGCCGGCACGGCCGCGCCGCCGAGCAGGATGCCCCGGAAGCCGGCCAGCGCGGCCGGGCCGCCCGGCTCACCCAGCAGGCGCCGCAGCTGGGCCGGCACCAGGGACACGTAGCGCCCCCCGGCGGTGGCCGCGGTGGCCGCGTCCAGCCGCCCAGCGATTACCGGCACCGCGCCCGCCAGCAGCGAGCGGACGAACACCTGCAGCCCGGAGATGTGGCTGGGCGGCAGGCAGGACAGCCACCGCTCGCCGGGCCGCGCGCCGAGCCGGCCCAGGCTGGCACGGGCCGACGCGCGCAGCGCGGCGGCGGTCAGCTCGGCGCCCTTCGGCTGCCCGGTCGACCCGGATGTGGCGATCACCACGGCGGTCCCCGCAGCCAGCGCGGGGGAGTCACCCGGATCAAGCCGCTGCGTGCCGTCCACGGTTTCCAGGGTGTGCGGGCGGAGCGTGCGCAGCAGGCCGGCCACCTGGCCGGAGGGCAGCCGCGGGTCGACCGGGAGCACCGCCGGGCCGGTCCCGTCCAGCGCCGCGGCCAGCAGCTCAAGCAGCCGCCCAGCCCGCTGCTCGGCCGGCAGCAGCACTGCGTGCAAGGGGCGGGAAGCCATCCACGTAAGGTTATCCGGGCAGATCAGGACCGAGCCGGGAGGGGACGTGACCGCGCAGGAGCCGCTGAGCGCACGGGAACGGGCCGCCGCGGCGCTGCCCGGGCTGCGCGCGTTCGCGATCCCGATGCGGACCAGGTTCCGCGGCATCACCGTGCGGGAGGGTGCGCTGCTCGAAGGGCCGGCCGGCTGGGCCGAGTTCTCCCCGTTCGCCGAGTACGGGCCGCGCGAGTGTGCCCGCTGGCTGGCCTGCGCGCTGGAGGCCGCGTGGGACGGCTGGCCGGCGCCGGTGCGCGCCGGGGTGCCGGTCAACGTGACCGTGCCCGCGGTCGGCCCGGAGCACGCGCACCGCATCGTGACCTCGGCCGGCTGCCGCACGGCCAAGGTCAAGGTGGCCGAGCGGGGCCAGCCGGGCCACGCCGACCTGGACCGGGTGGCCGCGGTGCGCGACGCGCTCGGCCCCGGTGGCCGGATCCGGGTGGACGCGAACGGCGGCTGGGACGTGGACAGCGCGGCCCGGATGCTGACCGCGCTGGGCCGGTATGACCTGGAATACGCCGAGCAGCCGTGCGCGACCCTGGACGAGCTGGCCGAGCTGCGCAAGCGGGTGGACGTGCCGGTGGCCGCGGACGAGTCGATCCGGCGGGCCGAGGACCCGCTCGCGGTGCGCGCCGCGGGCGCCGCCGACATCGTGGTGCTCAAGGCCCAGCCGCTGGGCGGGGTGCGCGGCGCGCTGCGCATCGCCGAGGCGTGCGGGCTGCCGGTGGTGGTGTCCAGCGCGGTGGAGACCTCGGTCGGGCTGGCCGCCGGGGTGGCGCTGGCCGCGGCCCTGCCCGAGCTGCCCTACGCCTGCGGGCTGGCCACGATGAGCCTGCTGGCCGGCGACGTCACGGACCAGCCGCTGGCTGAGGCAGGCGGCATGCTGCCGGTCCGCCGCGCCGTTTTTTCGGCTGAACGGTTCGCTGCGTGGCAGATCGATCCGGCGCCGTGGCGGGCCCGGGTGGCGGCGGCCGCGCAGCATCTCGGCGGGCCGGTCCCGGGCGGAAGGTGACCGCCGTCAGCATGAACCCGTCGACCGCGTTCGCCACCGTCCTCGCCGACGAGCTGGTGCGCTGCGGGCTGCGCGAGGTGGTGCTCGCCCCCGGCTCGCGCAGCGCGCCGCTGGCCATCGCGCTGTGGCAGCAGGCGGACCGCGGGCGGCTGCGGCTGCACGTCCGGGTGGACGAGCGGTCCGCGGCGTTCCTGGCCCTGGGGCTGGCCAAGGCGGGCGGGCGGCCCGCCGCGGTGCTGTGCACGTCAGGGACCGCGGCGGCCAGCTTCCACCCGGCGGTGATCGAGGCCGACGAGTCCGGGGTGCCGCTGCTGGTGCTGACCGCCGACCGGCCGCCCGAGCTGCGCGGCACCGGGGCGAACCAGGCCATCGACCAGCTGAAGCTGTTCGGCGCCGCGGTCCGCTGGTTCGCCGAGGCCGGGGTGCCGGAAGCCCGCCCGGGGATGAACGCCTACTGGCGGTCGCTGGCCGGCCGGGCCTGGGCCGCCGCGTCCGGGGCGGGCGGCACCGTCCCCGGGCCGGTGCACATCAACGTGCCGCTGCGCGACCCGCTGGTGCCCGGCCTGGAGGATCCGGTGGCCGGGACAGCGGGCTGGGCCGAGCCGCTGGAGGGGCGGCCGGGGGGCGCGCCGTGGGCCAGGCTGGCCCCGGCAGGCGGCGGCGGGCCGGGCGTGCTGGACCTGCCGTGGGCCGAGCGGGGGGTCATCGTGGCCGGTGACGGGACTGCCGACCCCGGTGGGCTGCTGGACCTGGCGGCGGCCGCGGGCTGGCCGGTGCTGGCCGAGCCGTCGTCCGGGGCCCGCTGCGGCCCGAACGCCCTGGCCAGCTACCAGTACCTGCTCGATCACCCGGGATTCTGCGCGGCGCACCGCCCCGACCTGGTGATCTGCGCGGGACGGCCGGGGCTGTCCCGCGGCCAGCTGGCGTTCCTGCGGCAGGCCGCCGCGGCCGGCGCCCGGCAGGTCATGCTCACCCAGGGGCCGGGCCGGTGGGCCGACCCGGCCCGCACCGCCACCGACGTGGCCGCCGCGGTGCGGCTGGCCAGCCCGCCACGGTCCGCGGGGAGCTGGCTGGACGGCTGGCAGCGCGCCGCGGCGGCGGCCGGCGGCGCGGCCGACGCGATCCTGGACGAGGACGGCGGGCTGACCGAGCCGCGGCTGGCCCGGGACCTGGCCGCGGGGCTGCCCGACGGCGCGCTGCTGTGGGCCGCGTCCAGCCAGCCCATCCGCGACCTCGACCGGCACCTGGCGCCCCGGCCCGGGCTGCGGGTGCTGGCCAGCCGGGGGGCCAGCGGCATCGACGGGCTGGTCTCAGCGGCGGCCGGCGCGGCCCTGGCCCACCAGGCGGCGGGCGGCGGCCCGGCCGCGGCGCTGCTCGGCGACCTGGCGCTGCTGCACGACGCGCCGGGCCTGTTCGCCGGGCCGGCCGAGCCGCGGCCCGACCTCGCCCTGGTCATCGCCAGCAACGACGGCGGCGGCATCTTCTCGGCCCTGGAGGCCGCCGCGGTGCCCGGGCCGTTCGAGCGGGTCTTCGGCACCCCGCACGGCGCCCGGCTCGGCGACCTGGCCGCGGCGGCCGGGATCGGCTACTGCGCGCCGGACCGCGCCAGCGGCCTGCCCGCGGCGCTGCGCGGCACGGGACTGCGGATCATCGAGGTGGCCGCGGACCGGGCGGCCGGGGCGAGGCTGCGCGACCGGCTGGGCTGGGCCGCGGCCGCTGCTATCGACCGCGTCCTATCCGGGAAGATATGAGGCTGATCACCGCCGCCTCAGGAAAAGAGCGCGTAAATTTTACACCCCGACGTCCAGGTATGCGGCATCGGGCGGAGCGCGATAGCGGACAGATAAGGGTCAGATTACCGTCGGGTCACGATTCGCCGTTGCCTCATCCGGCCTGTTCCCACTGTGGTGGCTCGGACCTAGCATGATCCGGTCGGGCGCCGATGTGGCGTGCCGCCACGCCGTGGGGCGGATCGCCTCATGGGTCCTATGCTCCGCGGAACGAACTTCGCGGCGGAAAATCAGAAGGAGGAGAATGTCGATGCGCAAACGCACGCGAGGCGTTGCGGCCGCGGCAGGCCTGGCCGCCCTCGCGCTCGTGGCCGCCGCCTGTGGCGGCAGCAGCGGCGGCACGACGTCATCCGGCAACTCGTCATCGGGCTCACAGACCTTTGGCCTCCAGGGCCTGAACTCGGCCGGGACGCCAAAGTCCGGCGGCACGCTGAATATGCTCGGCGATGGCGACGTTGACTTTATGGACTACAACGTCTCCTACTACACGATCGGCGCGCTGGGCCAGCGGCCCTGGCTCCGGCTGCTGTACGCGTACCCGGCCACCCCGGGCAAGACCACGACGGTCGTGCCGGACCTGGCCACCGCGATGCCGACCGTGACCAACGGCGGCAAGACGTACTCGGTGACGATCCGCACCGGCGCGATGTGGGACAGCAGCCCGGCGCGCCAGGTCACCGCGGCCGACGCACTGCTCGGCCTCAAGCGCGACTGCAACCCGACCCAGCCGTTCGGCGGCCTGCCGGACTTCCAGGCGCTGATCGTCGGTTACCAGCAGTTCTGCAACGGCTTCGCCAAGGTCAACTCGACCTCCGTGTCGGCCATCAAGAACTACATCAACACCCACCAGATCTCCGGGGTCAAGGTCTCCG
>Ga0207665_10000834_pt1 | contig 20809 bp, 20 predicted proteins | sample LARL112metaG_FD_184351 | JGI IMG/M metagenome (GOLD analysis project Ga0207665, IMG submission 184351) | Corn, switchgrass and miscanthus rhizosphere microbial communities from Kellogg Biological Station, Michigan, USA - LAR L11-2 metaG... | ecosystem: Host-associated > Plants > Roots >...
GGCGCCACCATCAACACGATGACGCTGGCCGGCCTGGTGATCGCGCTGGGCGCGGTGGTGGACGACGCGATCATCGACGTGGAGAACATCACCCGGCGGCTGCGCGAGGAGCGCCTTCGCGGCGGCAGCCGGTCCACCTCGGCCGTGATCCTCAGCGCCTGCCTCGAGGTGCGCAGCCCGATCGTCTACGCCACGCTGATCATCATCGCGGCCGCGATTCCGGTCTTCCTGCTCGTGGGTCTCACCGGGGCCTTCTTCCGGCCGCTGGCGCTGTCCTACACGCTGGCCATCGCCGCCTCGATGCTGGTCGCGCTGACCGTGACCCCGGCGCTGGCCCTACTGCTGCTGCGCCGCGCGCGGATCGAGCGCCGCAAGTCCCCGCTCGTGGGCTGGCTGCAGACGGCCTACACCAAGGGGCTGTCGCGGATCATCGTCCGCCCGGTCGCGGCGTATGCGACGTTCGCCGCGGTCACGGTGCTCGGCATCGGCGTGTACCCCCAGCTCGGCCAGTCGCTGTTCCCCGCCTTCCACGAACGGGACTTCCTCATCCACTGGGTATCACCGCCCGGCACGTCCAGTGCGGAGATGGAACGCTCCACGGCCAGGGTCAGCCGTGAGCTGCTGGCCATCCCCGGCGTACAGAGCGTTGGCGCCCACATCGGTCAAGCGCTGCTCGGCGAGGAAGTGGCCGGCGTCAACCTGGGGGAGATCTGGGTCAGCCTCGCGCCCAGGGCGGACTACCAGGCCTCCCTCGACCGCATCCACACGGTCACGAACGGATACCCGGGCTTGTTCCGCGAGGTGCAGACGTACCTGGACGAGCGGATCTCCGAGGTGCTCACCGGCGGGAAGGAACCCATCGTCGTGCGCACCTACGGCGAAGACCTGAGGACCCTGCGCGCTAAATCCGACCAGATCCTTCGCGTGGTGAGTTCCGTCCCCGGGGTGGTCGACGCGCACCGGGACATCTCTTCAGACGTCCCGCAGGCCGACGTGACCGTCAACATCGCGAAGGCCGAGAAGTATGGTCTCAAGCCCGGCGACGTCCGCCGGGATGCGGCCACACTCGTGGCCGGCGAGGAGGTCGGTGACATCTTCCGGGCCGGGAAGGCCTACGACGTCGTGGTCTGGAGTCCGGAACGGACCAGGCACAGCTTCACCGATATCGAGAACCTGCCGATCGACCTGGCCTCGGGCGGGCGGATCCGGCTCGGTCAGGTCGCCACCGTCGCGCTGCGGCCGAACCCCAACGCCATCGACAGGCAGGGTGACTCCCGCTACCTCGACGTGGGGGCTAACGTGGCGGGCCGCGACCTCGGCTCGGTCGTCAGCGACATCAGGCACAGGCTGGCCTCGGTGCAACTGGACCGCGGCTACCACGTCGAACTCCTGGGCGAGTACGCCGAGCGGCAGACGGCACAGAGCCGCCTGCTCGAGTCGGCGATCATCGCGGGCGTGCTGATCCTGCTCCTGCTGCAGGCATCGTTCCGCAGGTGGCGGCTGGCTGTGCTCACGTTCCTCACCCTGCCGATGGCGCTCGTCGGCGGCGTGCTGGCCGTCTGGATCGGCGGCGGGATCATCTCCCTCGGTTCGCTGGTCGGGTTCTTCACCGTGTTCGGGATCGCGGCCAGGAACGGGATCCTGCTGATCAATCACTACCAGCACCTCGAAGAGCACGAGGGCATGAAATTCGGTCCTCAGCTTGTGCTGCGCGGGGCACGCGAGCGGCTGTCCCCGATCCTGATGACCTCGCTGGCCACCGGGCTGGCCCTGGTTCCGCTGGTCGTGCTGGGCTCACGCCCGGGACACGAGATCGAGCACCCGCTCGCGGTCGTGATCCTCGGCGGGCTGGTCACCTCCACGCTGCTCAATCTGTTCATCGTCCCGTCGCTGTACCTGCGCTTCGGGCACGGCAAGCGCGACGCGGCGGCCCCGGTCCGGGGCGGTCATGAAGCCGAAGGAGGCACGTGATGCTCTGTCCACCACGCCGCAGGCCGCTGGCGGCGGCCGGCGCCCTCAGCGTCGTACCGCTGCTCGCGTTCGGGCTATCGGATACGGGTGCCTTGCGGCACGCCCAGCCCGGCGGGCACGCCTCGCACGGGTACGGCCGGTTCTCCGAGCCGCTGGACGTCGACAACCGGATGTTCCCGCTCGCGGTCGGCACCGAGTTCGTCTATCGAGGGAAGATCACCGAGGACGGGGTGTCGAAGCCGCACCGCGTCGTGTTCACCGTCACCGACCTGTCGAAGAAGGCAGACCACGTGCGCACGGTCGTGGCGTGGGACCGGGACTTCCTCGAAGGAAAGCTGCAGGAGCAGGAACTCGCCTTCTTCGCCCAGGACGATAAGGGCAACGTGTGGAACTTCGGCGAGTATCCCGAGGAGTACGAGAACGGGAGGTTCGCCGGGGCGCCGAGCACCTGGATCAGGGGGACCGCGGGCGCCTATGGCGGCATCCACATGCTGGCACGGCCGAAGGAGGGCGCGCGGTACCGGGAGGGGCTGGTTCGGGCGATCGGGTTCGACGACGTCTCCCGGGTCGCCCGCACCGGCGCCATGACCTGCACGCGGACCGCCTGCTACCGCCACGTCCTGGTGATCGACGAGACGAGCCCCAACGACCCGGGCAGCGGCCACCAGATCAAGTACTACGCGCCGCGCACCGGTCTGGTACGGGTGGGCGCCAGGGGCGGAGATTCGCGAGAGTTCCTCACGCTGACCGCGATCCGCCACCTCGACCGGTGTGCGACGGCGAGGGTACGGGCCGCTGTGCTAGCGATGGACCGGCGCGCGTACCGGATCAGCAAGGTGTACCGGACGACCGGGCCCGCCGTGGTACGCCGCCGCTGACCGCGGCCGCGTTCAGGCCGCGAGCCCGCGCCGGAACGCGTAGCCGACGAGCTGGGCCCGGTCGCGCGTGTCCGTCTTGGCCAGCAGGTGATTGATGTGGGTCTTCACGGTCGCGCCGGAGATCCGGAACTTGGCCGCGATCTCGGCGTTGGACAGGCCCGCGGCGATCTCGGTGAGTATCTCGACCTCCCGGGCAGTCAGCCCGTCCGAAGCCGGGTCCGTCCCGCCGTCGACACCATCAGCGCCGGGCAGCCCGACGCGCGCCCCCTGGGCGAAGGACTCGACCAGCCTGCGCTGCACTGAAGGATCCAGCTGGGCGTCCCCCGCGTTGACTACCGACACAGCCTGGAGAATCTCCGCCGCCCCGGCGTCCTTGGTGAGGAAGCCGCGCGCGCCCGCGCGCAGCGCGGAGAAGACCGAGTCGTCGTCGCAGTACGCGGTGAGCACGACGATCCGTACCCGTGGCTGCTCGCGCACGATCTGGCGGGTTGCCTCGACTCCATCGCAATTCGGCATGTGCAGGTCCATGAGCACGATGTCCGGCACGGCGGTCCTGGCCTGGCGCACCGCGTCGGCTCCGTCGATCGCGGCGCCGATCACTTCGATCCCGGGCAGCATGCCGAGCAGCGCGCTCAGCCCGTCGCGCACCAGCTTCTGGTCGTCTGCCACCAGCACGCGGACGGCCGTGGCCTGTCCGGAGCCGCCACCGGATTCCCGCTCCGCCCCGGCACGGCCGGGGTCTGCCGAGTGGCCGTCGCCAGCGGGCGTCATGACGGCCCCTCCGGGCCGGGCGGGCCTACCGGCAGCCGCAGCCGGACCGCGAACCCGCCGCCCGACCGGCCTGCGTCCAGCCGTCCGCCGTTCAGCGCGGCTCGCTCGGCCATGCTGGTCAGGCCGAAGCCGCTCGACGGCAGGCCAGCCTCGACGCCGTCGCCGCCGTGGTCGGTGATCGATACCTCGACATCGTCGGATGCCCAGACCAGCCGTACCGTCACCCGGGCTCCCTGCCCCGCGTGCTTGGCCACGTTCGTCAGGGCCTCCTGCACCACGCGGTACACCGTCAGTCCCGCGTCGCCGCGCAGCGTCCGCGGGGCGCCGTCGACCTCGAGCACGATGGGGATACCCAGCGTGGCGGCGGTCTGCCTGATCAGGTCCGGCAGGTCGGCTGGGCCGGGTGCCTGCTGTCCGTGCAGCATCTGCAGGGCGCGCCGGGCGTTGAGCATGCCGATACGGGTGAGGTTGTGCGCGGACGTGATCTCATGCACGAGCCGCGAACCCGAGCCGGTAGTGATGGCGGTCAGCCGAGCCGCCTCCAGCTGCACGGCCAGGGCAGCGAGGCTGTGGGCCAGCACGTCGTGCAGGTCGCGGGCCAGCCGGGACCGCTCGGCCAGCGCCGCCGCTCGCGCCCTGGCCTGGCCCGCGGCGGCCTCCTGCGCGAGCAGCGCCTCGGCCCGGCGGCGCGCTTCCAGGCTGACGGCGGCGAAGGCCGAGGTGACGAAGAGCAGGCCGAACGCCAGCAAGATGGTCAGGCTGGCGGTCGCCGGGCTATCGGATTCGTATGCTTCCTCGGCGGCGATAGCGGCCACCACCGGAGCGCTGGCGAGCAGCGCAATCCGCCGCGGCGTGCGCACGGCCAGCGCGACTAGGGACACGTAGCCGGCCATGAATCCCGGGCCCTCGGCCTGCCAGTCAAGCGCCGCGCCGCACAGTCCCACGCCGACCGAGGCGCAGACCACCACCCGCAGATCGCGGATCCGCTCGGACAGCGCCAGCACCGACAGCGCGCCCGCGACCACCAGAAGCACCACGGTGCTGGCTCCGGCGGCCCCGCCGGGCAGGCCCGCGACGAGGATTCCCGCCCCGACGCCGGTCATCGTGATCATGGCCACGGGGAACAGCCAGGCCCGCATATCGCGGCCCGCGGCCCGGGCCGGCGGCGGGCGAGCCGATGCTGCGGCCCGGCCGTCGGCCGAGCCGTCAAGCTGTGCCCCTGCGGTCTCCGCAACCCTCGGGGCCGAGCGGCACGGCGGCGCCACCGCGGTCAGGTCTCCTGCGCGGTGAAGATCAGGCGTGGGCCGCACTACGATCCCCCGGCAGCACAGCAGTCATCACCAACGCTCGGGTAAACACGATCTCAATTCCCCGTACGGCATTTCGCACAGCGGCCCCCGTTGCCGCATATGTCGATTCGACCCGCGGTCAACTGCTGCGTCAAGTCACAGAACAGGTATTTCTTGGTCACCCCGCCCGGTCCGGCGGTCCGCCGACCCGCTGTCTGCCCGCCATGAGCGTTTGGCATCCAGGTAGCCGGCCAGCATGACCGCCGCGACCTGGCCGACAGGGCCGTCGTCCGGCAGGAACCGGGGACGGTGCAGGCTGACCGGGCCTCCGGTCCCGACGAAGACCATCAGCGCCGGCGCGCTGCGGGCGCAGTAGGCGAGGTCGTCGGCCCCGCGGGAGCGGAACGACGTGTCCACGGCGAAGCCCGCCTCGCTCAGCCGCGGCCGGGCTGGCGTCGCTCACGGCGGGGCCAGCCGGTACACCCGGCGGGCGTTCGCCGCCCCGACCAGGTCGGCGACCCGCTCCGCGTCCGCTGTCGACCAGGCGCCGTCGGCCACGAAAGCCCCGGTCACCCGGGCCAGATCCCGGCGGAACCCGGCCGCGCCCAGGTAGTGCAGCTCGGACAGCCCGAAGGCGTCGGAGGAGTACAGCATCTTGTGGAACGGCGTGAGCTCCATCGCCTCGGCCAGCACGGCGGCGGACCGCGCGCCGACGTGATTGAGTGCCTCGCCGACGTCCATGTACACGTGCGGGAACACGTTGGCCAGGCAGCCCGCCTGCCGGTGGTAGGGATAGCAGTGCAGCAGCATGATCGGCGTGCCGGATGGCTGGGTGGCGAGCAGGAAGTCGTGCAGCAGCGACGGGTCGGCCCGGTGCAGCCGCGCGTCCGGGTCGCCGAAGCCGACGTGGAACTGCAGGGGCAGCCCGGTATCGACCCCGGTCCAGATCAGGTACCGGAGCAGGACCGGGTCGGTGACCCGCGGGGAAGCGCCGTCGTCGATGGCGCTCAGCCAGCGCCCGGCCGCTTTCGTGACCTCGTCCGCGCCCGGCCGGTCCGGGTCGAAGCCCAGGCCGTAGCGGTACGCAGCGATGGACTTCAGGCCGACCGCATCCTTGATCGCCGCCGTGAGCGCCTCGGCGAACCGCGGCGCGAAGTCCCCGGCACCGGTTCCCTCGCCGGCCACCCGATCGGCGACCGCCTCGAGCCGGACTACCTCGTGCGCCGGCGTCCCGCTGGCCTGGGCCATCTGATCCGGGGTCAGCACCTGGCTGGTCTGGTAGCCGGTATCGAGCAGCCACGCGTCCACGCCCGCGGCCCGCAGCAGCCGCCGGTTGACCTCATCCGGGCCGAGTTCGGCGCGGCGTTGTACGTACCTGTCGGCGGGCACGGACGGTTTCAGGTCGAGCAGCGGCGCGCACCAGCGCCGGACCGCGAATCCCAGCGGGCTGTCGAACGTCGACGTGCCCGGCGGTGGCGGGCCCGGTGCCTCGGTGAGCAGGGCCTCGACCCCGGGCCGGTCGAGCGCGGCGGTGACCACTCCATGGCAGTGGTGATCGATGAGTGCCAGCCGGTCTGCCGTCATCGCGGGCCTCCGTCTCGTCGCCCGGCCACCATCACGTCTTCCTCCACCGGCGCTCACCACCGCCAGCGGGTTTGCGCGGCGACGTCATCCGGGCTGACGCCGGCGAACAGCTCACTCTCGGCCCGGCGGACCGCGACGAACGCCGCGAACAGCGGCTCACCCATCGCCTGCCGCAGCACCGGGCTGTCCTCCAGGCAGCCGGTCGCTTCGGCCAGCGACCGGGGCAGCCGGCGGATGCCGCGGCGGTCAAGCTCAGCACCCGGCAGGGCCGCCGGGTCACCGGTTATCTCCTCCGGCAAGCCGGCGCCCGAATCCACGCCCGCCAGCCCGGCGGCGATCAGCGACCCGGTGACCAGGTACGGGTTGGCGGCCAGGTCGAAGCACTTGACCTCGAAGTTCGCCCGGATGTCGTGCTCACCCGCCGAGCCGGTGACCAGGCGGAGCGCCGCCTCCCGGTTCTCCCGGCCCCAGCACTGGAAGACGCCCGCCCAGTGCGAGGGAACCAGCCGCAGGTAGCTCGCCACGCTGGGCGAGCCCACCCCGGCCAGCGCAGGCAGGCCGGCCAGGATGCCCGCGGCGAACGCCTCGCCCTCGCCGGACAGCCCGTACCGCCCGGGTCCGCCGGCCAGCAGGTTCTGGCCGTCCCGCCACACGCTGAGATGCACGTGCCCGCCGTTCCCCACCGCTCCGGCGATCACCGAGGGGGCGAATGACGCCTGGAAGCCGAAGGCGGCCGAGACGGCCCGGATGGTCTGCCGCACCAGCACGCTGTCGTCGGCGGCGGCCACCGGATCGGCGGGCGCGACGGAGACCTCGAGCTGGCCCTCCGCGTACTCCGGGTGGAACTGCTCCACCACCACCCCCTGCCGCTCCAGCGCCCCGACGACCTCGCGGCCGTAGTCGGACAGCTCGATCACCCGGGTCATGCCGTAGGCCGGGCCGCGGCAGGCCGGCCGGAAGCGTCCGCCGTCGTCGCTGCCGACGGCCCATTCCACTTCGAAGCTCATCCGCAGGGCCAGACCGCGCCCGGCGGCCTCGGCGGCCATCCGGCGGGCGAATGAGCGCTGGCACGCCGCGTACACCTGGCCGTCCTGGGTGTAGCGGTCGACCGGGGCCCAGGCCCATCCGGGCTGGCCGGCAAGCACGGTGAGCCGGTCCAGATCCGGAATCAGCCGCAGGTCACCACCCGGGCCGCCGATGTGCTCGCTCGTCGTGGCGTCATCGTTCACCAGGAACACGTCGAACACCGGCGACATGCCGATCCCCCAGCCGGCGGCGCGTTCCAGCCGGCCGAGCGGGATCGTCTTGACCCGTGTGATGCCGGCGTTGTCCACCCAGCACAGCGCCACCATCGTGACACCTGCGGCGCGGAGCCGTTCGGATGCCGATCTGGCCTGGCCGGCTCGCTCGGCGCGCTCCCGGGAGCCAACCACCGCCGGCCCGGTACCGGGCAGCCCGGCGGAATCGCGCGAGCCGCCGGGCCCGGCGGGTTCTGCGGAGGCGCCCGTGCTAAAAGCCGGCGTACTCACCGAGCACCTCGTCGCTCACCTCGCCCGCCTCTACCTCGCCGATCGCCTGGTCCAGGATCGCGACGCCCTTGTCCACCTCGACCGACTCGAAGTTCGCTCTGCGCTGCCGCCTCCTCGTCACGCCGAGGCGGTGCCCGGGCCGCACCGGGTGTCCGGAACGTTACAGAGGTGTCATAGGTGAATCAACAAGTAACAGACTCAACCAAGCGCCGTCCATCCGAGACCGGTGCTGGCGGATGTCCCGGCCGCGAGAGCGGCGGGCGCGGTGCGCGGCCGTCCGCTCCGGGTCTGCGGTGCTGGCGGGTGTCCCGGCCGCGAATGTGCCGGGCGCGAGCTCCCGCCCGGCGGGGGTCAGGGCCGCCCGCCGGCGGACGTCAGGGCCGCGCGGAAGGCGGTCAGGGCCGCGCGGAAGGGGTCAGGGCCGTCCGGTCCCCGCCGGGAGGGTGCCGCGCAGTCTCCGTACCGCGGCCACCGCGTCGTCGTGGTGGAACTCCTCGCCGTACAGGTCGCCCTTGGGTTCCTGGTGTCCGACATCGGTCCGGGCCAGCGTTCCCGTGCGGACGGGATCGAACCCGGCCTGCCGGATCAGCGCCTCGGCCGGCGCCTCGGCGTCCTCGCAGTCCGTGGCGTAGAACATCACGACCCGGTCCGGTCCGGTGCGCCCGGAGGCCGAGGCCTGGAAGCCCGCGGTGAGCGTGTTGAACGCCTTGACCCAGGCGGCCCCGGGGGCCTTGGCCGCGTTGGTCTCGGCCGCGGACTTGCCGCCGAGGTCGAGCACGCCGAACCGGCCGCCGACCGTGCCGAACTGGTTCGTGGTGTCGATCACGGTCTTGCCGGCCAGCGCGGCTGCGCCGCCGGCCTGCCCCAGCGCGGTGTCGACCGCGCGCCACGGGACGGAGACGACGACGATCTCGCCGTGCGCGGCCGCCTCGGCCGGCGTGCCGGCTCGGGCGCCGGATTCGGCGGCCAGTGTGTCGAGCTTGCCCCGGTCGGTGGAGAAACTGATCACGATGTCGTGGCCAGCGCGGGCCAGGAACCCGGCCAGGTTGCCGCCGATGTGTCCTGAGCCGATGATGCCGATGCGGGTCATGCGGATCCTTTCCACGCGTTACTGCTTGTATACAATGCTTGAATTCAAGGATTGAGGCAATGCCTGGGGGGCAGTATCGTTCTGCCGTGGGCGAACCCGAGCGCGACGACAGCCGGCTGAGATTCGGCGTCCCGCCCTGCGCCACGGCCAGGGACCGGGTCGACCGGGTGCTGCTCGACTGGGACCGGGAGCGGCCCGACCTCGACTTCACCCCGGTCGGGGTGGTGTCCCGGCTGGGCCGGGTGCGTACCTACCTGGATGCCGAGCTGGCGGCGGTGTTCGCCCGGTTCGGGCTGACCTCGGCGGACTTCGGCGTCATCATCACGCTGCGCCGCTCCGGCCCGCCGTACACGATGCCGCAGGCACGGCTGATGGATGCGCTGGGCCTGACCTCGGGCACGGTGTCGGTACGGCTCGAGCGGCTCGAACAGCGAGGCATCGTCAGCCGGGAGCCCGACCCGGGCAGTGCCCGCGGCTCGCTCGTCCGGCTCACCGGCCAGGGCCTTCGGCTGTTCGACGAGATCGCACCGGCGCACCTGGCCAACGAAGACCGCCTGCTGTCGGCGCTCAGCGGGGACGAGCGGCAGACCCTCGCCGACCTGCTGCGCCGGCTGCTGGCCGGCTTCGAGTCGTCCACCACCGACGTGGCCGCCGGCCTCGGGCTCACCCTTGAACCCGCTCACCTGGCGCGGACCCGGCGGCAGGCGGTTGGGCTGTCGGACACGGCCGGCCTGCTCGTTACCGACGTCACCGCGGGCAGCGCGGCCGCCGGCGCCGGGATCGAGCGCGGTGACCTGATCACCGCCCTCGACGACACCGCGGTCACCAGCGGCGTCGGGCTCGCCGGCCTGCTCGAGGACCTGGCCGGACGCCGTACCGTCACCCTTGACCTGCTGCGCGGCAACGACGCGGTGACGGTCAGGCTGCGCCTGCCGCGAGCCCGGTGACCGGGCCATCCTCGCCGGCGGGCCTGCCGGTCCCGGTGGTCTGGAGCGAGGACTGCCTGCGTCATGACCCCGCGGGGGAGGTGTGGCTGGGGGTGCGCGAGCCGGGCACGGAGGTCCCGGCCCGGGCCCTGGTGCTGCGGGACGCGCTGGCCGCGGCGGGTGCTCCCGTGGTGCCCGCGCGGCCGCACGGCGAACAGCCGCTGCACGCCGTGCACGACCCGCTGCTGATCGACCACCTGGCCGGAATCTGGCGGGAATGGGAGGCGGCCGGGCTTCCGGCCCGGCACGGCCGCGACCGCGTCGTCCCCTACGTGTTCCCGACGCCCGGCATGCTGGCCGGGCTTGCGATCCGATCGCCTGCCGCCGTGCACGGACGGGCCGGGCGGTTCTGCTACGACACGATGACCCTGGTCGGCCCGGGCAGCTGGGAGGCCATCAAGGGCTCCGCCGATGCCGCGCTGACCGCCGCCGACCTGGTCAGCTCCGGTGCGCCCGTGGCCTATGCGCTGTGCCGGCCGCCGGGCCACCACGTCACCAGGGACGCCTACGGCGGCTCCTGCTACCTCAACAACGCCGCGATCGCGGCCCAGGCGCTGCGGGTCGCGGGCGCGCAGCAGGTAGCGATCATCGACATCGACGCGCACCACGGCAACGGCACCCAGATGATCTTCTATCACCGCGCCGACATCTGGTACGGTTCGCTGCACGTCGATCCGGGCGCGGGCTGGTTCCCGCACTACGCCGGGTTTGCGGACGAGCGCGGCGCGGGCGCGGGCGACGGCTGCAACCGCAACCTGCCGCTGGCGCCCGGCACCGCGGACGACGACTGGCTCGCCGCCGTCGGCGAGCTATGCGCGGAGGCACGCGCGGTGGGGGCCGAGGCCGTGGTGATGTCGCTGGGGCTGGACGCGGCGGCCAACGACCCGGAGAGCCCGCTACGCGTGACCGAAGCTGGCTACCGGGCGGCGGGTCGCCAGATCGCGGCTCTCGGGCCGACGGTGCTTGTCCAGGAAGGCGGGTACGACCTGGCCTCGCTGGGCGGCCTGGCCGTCGCGGCGATCGAGGGAGCCGCCGCGGGTGCGCACGGGTAGCTGCGCCGGTCAGGCGCGGGCGGCCGCCCCGGCCAGCTGCTCCCTGATCATGTCCAGTGCGGCCCGGATGTTCTCCACCGAGTTCGCGTACGAGAACCGCAGGAACCCCTCGCCGTACGGGCCGAACGCGGTGCCGGCCAACGCGGCGATGCCGGCCCCCTGGAGCAGCTGCGCCTGCAGCTGGGACGAGGTCAGGCCGGTGCCGCTGATGTTCGGGAAGACGTAGAACGCGCCCTGCGGCTGCAGGCAGCTGATGCCCGGAATGTCGTTCAGTCCCGCCACGATGACGTCCCGGCGGCGGCGGAACTCATCGACCATCTGCTCGACCGGTTGCCACGGCCCGGTCAGGGCCGCGGCCGCGGCGTACTGGCTGAACGCCGACGTGCACGACACCGAGTTGATCACTAGCCGGGTCACCGGCTCGACCAGGGCGGGCGGGAAGACGCCGAAGCCGAGCCGCCAGCCGGTCATGGCGAAGGTTTTGGACCAGCCGTCCAGCAGGATCGTGCGGTCGGCCATGCCGTCGACGTCGAGCACGCTCGCGTGCGGCTGCTGCCCGTACCGGATCGCCCAGTACACCTCGTCGGACAGCACGGTCAGGTCGTGGCGCTGCGCGATCTCCGCGATCGCCTCACAATCCTCGCGGGTCAGCGAGCTGCCGCACGGGTTGTGCGGTGAGTTGATGATCAGCAGCTTCGAGCGATCGGTGATCAGCCCCGCGAGCTCGCCGGTGTCGATGCGGAACTCATTGCTCTCCCGCAGCGGGACCGGGACGGGAACCGCGCCGGAGAACGCGGTGATCGACTCGTACATCGGGAAGCCAGGGTCCGGGTACAGCACCTCGTCGCCCTCGGCGCACAGAGCCATGATCGTAAAGAACATGATCGGCTTGGCGCCCGGTGTCACGATGACGCGGTCCGGCGTCACCTTCATCCTCCCCGTGCGCTCGAGGAACTCCGCCACGCCCTCGCGCAGCAGCGGGATGCCGGGAGCCGGCACGTAATGGGTCTGGCCCGCCCGCAGCGCCTCGACGGCGGCCTCGACGATGTGACCGGGGGTGGGGAAGTCAGGCTCGCCGATCTCCAGGTGGATGATCTTGCCGCCGGCGGCTTCGATGGCTTTTGCGCGGGCCAGCACCTCGAAGGCGGACTCGGTGCCGAGCCTGGCCATGCGGTCTGCGAGGGGGATAGCTGTCATGGCCCCGATGATAGAGCTGTGCCGGTTTGGCCGTTAGAGTCAGAAAGCTCTCGGTGAGGCCAGTCCGTGCAGCAATGGAGGTGCGGGGATGGACGTCGCGTCCGACGGGACAGAGCCGGTCATCGCGCGATCAGGCAGCGAGCACGATGTCCGGCGGCTGTTCGCCGCGGCCGAGCCCGACTTCGCGCGCTACGAACTGGTCAAGGATCTCGTCGACGAGTGCATCGACTTGTCCCTCAACTACCGCCAGAGCGGACACCCAGGCGGGTCGAGGTCCAAGGTGCACATGATGCTGGCGCTGCTGCTTTCCGGCGCGATGCGCTGGGACCTGCTGCGTCCCTGGCGCCGGTTCGGCGACCGGTTCGTGCTGTCCGCGGGCCACACCGTGCCGCTCGTCTATGCCACGCTCGCCGTGCTCAACGAGGCGGTCAGGACGCGCTATGAGCGCACCGGGTCGGCCGAGTTCGCCTTTCCCGACGACGGCCGGTGGGCGCTGACCTGGGAATCGCTGCTGCTGCTGCGCAGGCGCGGCGGCCTGCCCGGGCACGCGGAGATGGAAGGCAAGACGCTGTTCCTGAAGTTCAACACCGGCCCTTCCGGGCACGGCATGCCGCCGGCCGCGGGCGAGGCGCTCAGCCTGAAGCTGGCCGGCGCGGGCGAGGTGAAGGTCTTCGTGGTAGAGGGGGAGGGCGGGCTGACCCCCGGTTCGGCGCACGAGACCAAGAACACGGCCTGGGGCCTGGGCCTGGACAACCTGGTCTTCCTGGTCGACTGGAACGACTTCGGCATCGACCCCCGGCCGGCCTCCAGCGTGGTGCCCGGCACGCCGGTGGACTGGTTCGAGCCCTACGGCTGGCGGGTCAACGGCACCGAGCACGGCATGGAGTGGGGCCCGATCACCGAGACGGTCCTGGAGGCGGCCTGCGGTGCCAACCCCGGTCACGTGCCGAGCATGGCCTGGTTCGTCACCCGCAAGGGCCGCGGCTACGGCAAGGTAGACGCCGCCAGCCACGGCAGCGCCTGGCCGATGAACGCCGAGCAGTTCTGGACGGTCCGCAAGGACTTCATGGCTAGGTATGGCGTCACCTACGAGGGCGTCGACACGCCGGCCCCGGCCGATCCTGAGGCCGTCGCGGCTCAGGCCGAAGCGAACCTGCGCATCACCATGAGCGTGCTGCACCGCGACGACGACCTGGTGACCTGGCTGTCCGACCGGCTGCTGGCGATCGCGTCCACGGTGCCGGACGACGTCAAGGGCTTCCGGCTCGGCGGACCGGCCGCCGACGCCTTCGCTGACCGCCGTTTCTTCGACGTGAGCAGCTACCCGGACAGCATGTGGAAGAAGCCGGGCGAGAAGGCCCCCAACCGGGCTGGCCTGGCCAAGTGGGGCTCGTACGTGAACGCCCTCGCCCTGCACGACTACGGCCGCCCGCTGTTCATCGCAACCTCCGCCGACCTGGCCGAGTCCACCAACATCGCGGGGTTCGCGGCCGACTTCGACGGCATGCCGGGCACCGGCTGGTACGAGCGGACGCAGAACCCTACCGGGGCGCTGCTGCCCACCGAGATCACCGAGTTCACCAACGCCGGGATGATGGCCGGCCTGGCCACGGTCAACCTGGCCGATGACCCGTTCGAGCGGTTCAACGGCTACTGGGGCGCCTGCTCCACCTACGGCTCGTTCTCCTACCTCAAGTACGGGCCGATGCGGCTGTTCAGCCAGCTGGCCCAGGACAGCGAGCTCAAGGTGGGCAAGCTGCTGTGGATCGCAGGCCACTCGGGCCCGGAGACCGCCGAGGACTCCCGCACCCATTTCGGCATCTTCGCCATCGGCGTCACCCAGCTGTTCCCCGAGGGGCACGTCATCGACCTGCACCCGTGGGAGTACAACGAGGTGCCCGTGCTGCTTGGCACGGCCTTCGGGCTCGACGTGCCGATTGTGGCGCTGCACCTCACCCGCCCGCCGGTGGAGATCCCCGACCGGGAGGCGCTCGGCATACCGTCCCATTTCGCCGCGGCGCGCGGCGCCTATGTGCTGCGCGACTACCGGCCCGACCAGCCACGGGGCGGCACCGTGTACGTCCGCGGCACCTTGCCCACCCGGAACCTGATCAACGTGCTGCCGCAACTGGACGACAGCGGCATCAACGTGAAGATCGTCGCGGCGGTCAGCCCGCAGCTGTTCGCGCGCCAGCCCGAGGAGTACCGCCGGTCCGTGGTCGGTCCGGCCGGCCGGCTGGACGCGATGGTCATCACCAACGGAGCGTTCAAGCTGATGCGGGACTGGGCGGATGACCCTCTGGTCAGGGAGTATTCACTGTCGTCGGACTGGGACGACCGGTGGCGCACCGGCGGCTCCGTGGCCGAGGTGATCGAGGAGGCCCATCTCGACGATGCCCGCATTCTCGCGGCGCTCGAGCGTTTTGCCGCCGAGCGGGCCGACCGGATGCGCCGGCTCAGGGAGCGGCTGGACGAGGCCTAGCCGTGGGCCCGCGGCGTGCACGGCGCCGGCCAGCTCGTGGCCGGCCGGCGCCGTGACGGTTCGCTAACTCTCCCGGTTGCCGCGGCGCGCCCCCGCTGGCCTGGTCGCCCGCTAGCGTCGCGGCAACCGGAATCCGGACAGTGCCGCGGTCAGTTGGACTCCACCACGGTGTTCCGGATGTCGACCGGGGTGGACTCGGCAAAGCCGAACATCTCGGTCAGCTTCGTCGGATCAGCGATCGGCGAGTGGTTGATGGTGGCGGTCAGCTTGTACAGGCCCTCCTTGGGCTTGGGCGGAGCGACCTTGAAGGTGTGCTCGAACTTCAGCGGGCTGACAGCGCCCGTGATGGGGATGGCCACCGGGCCTGCGATGAGCCCGGTCATCGCGCCGACGCCGTCCATGTTGCTGCTGTACAGCGAGACGATCCAGGCGCCGCCCACGACCGGGGTCGCCGCGCCGGTCAGCTGCCAGCTGACCTTGACGTCGAACTCGTCGTCTACCTCGAGCAGCGTGGTCCGCTCGTTGCCCTCGGTCGGGTCGAGCACGTCCATGCCCGTGACCTGGCCGTCCAGGAGCCCGGAGATACCGAAGTCGGTGGCCGGCGTCTGGAGTGCGCTTGACTGCAGTGACATGAGCTATTCCTCCTACAGGGATGCTGCGCGGCGTTTCCGCGCAGGGCCACTGTGTCGGGTGCCGGGTAGTCCGAGTGGCTACCAGTAAGGAGGACGAGGGGCTGGGACTGATACATGACCGTCCACCTCTTTCGGCCGTTTTATCCGCTTTGCGCGCCCGGTCCGTCGGCATGTTTGGCGTGGCGGGCGCGGGTAGCCGTGGCAAGCTGGGCTGGAGAAAGAACCGCCCGCAGATCGGAGTTCGGTTGTCCACCCCACACGAGATGACGCGGACCAGAACGCTGGGGGACGGCGTCGAAGAGTGGTCATGCACCCGGTGCAGCAGGCGCCTGCTGTTCCGCAGGCCGCCGGAGTTCGAGAAGATCGTGCTCGAGCCCGGCGATGAATGGGCTGCGCACGTAGGCGCCGCAGGCGGCCTGCGGGTGACAGTGGTGGAGCCGGGTCCTCCCGCCTCCGGCGAGTTTGCGGCCCAAGACCGTAACTGGCTGGCCGAGCACGGCATCGAGTGGGATCCCGGCGACACGCCCTGACCCTCGGCCTGGCGGGCGGGGAGCGCACTGCTCCGCGGGCACCTGCTCGACGAGACTACGGGGGCGACCGCCTTGTCCGGCAACGGCCGCCCCCGCTGCGCGGCCGCGCGCGAGCCGCGTTGGTCAGCCCGGCTGGTAGGTCAGGTGCAGCACGCCGTTCCCGAAGGCCCGGGACGCGGTGAGCCTGAGCGGCACCTGGTCGCCGTCGGCGGCGAATATGCGCTGACCTCGGCCCACGACGATGGGGAATACCAGCAGGTCAAGCTGATCCAGCAGACCCTGGCGCAGCAGCCAGGCGAGCAGGGTGGCGCTGCCGCTCATGCCAATGTCCTGGCCAGGCTGCTGCTTGAGCCGGATGATCTCGGCGGCGACATCCCCGCTTATCACGGTCGAGTTCTGCCAGTCGGCACGGTCCAAGGTGGTGGAGACCACGGCCTTGGCCATGCTGTTCATCTGGTCGGCCACCCCTCCGCTCTGTCCGGCGAAGGCCTCGGCGAAGCCCTCATAGGTCACCCGGCCCAGCAGCAGGGTGTCGTTCGCCGCCATCAGCGCGCCGACCGCCTGCCCGACCTCGGGGCTGAAGTACGCCCCGGTCCACTTGTCCGGTGCTTCCACGACGCCATCCAGCGATACGAACAGCCCGGCATTGATCTTCTTCATGTCAAGCCCTTCTGTGCGGTGCGACAGCTGACTGCCCAGCCTGTGCTTCCGGTGACGCGTCGAACGGGCATCGGCCGGATCGACAGGAACGCCAAGCTTTCTTGAGGCAATGCGGCGAGGCGGGGTTGTCACACCCGCGGGCCGGGCGGTGTCTTCATGCCGAACCGGCGAAAGTCCAAGGAGGACACCATGGCGCTACGCGTGCCGAAGGCCGAGGTCCCCCGCGAGCTGAGGGAAACATGATCAAGCAGCTCGGTGCCGTACCCGAACCCGTCGAGGTGACATACAACAACCCCGAAGTGGCCATGTCCAGCCAGGAGTTCTCGGCCAAGGTGGCCACGTGGGAGGCGGCCGACGCGAGCCTCAAGACGTTCGCGCACATGGCCGTCGCGGCCCAGGTTGGCTGCAGCTGGTGCCTTGACGTCAACTACTTCCTGGCGCAGAACCAGAACCTGGACCTGGCCAAGGCGAGCCAGGTGCCTCGCTGGCGGGAGTCGGACATGTTCACGCCGCTAGAGCGGGACGTGCTGGAGTACGCCGAGGCCATGACCAACACGCCGACGACCGTCACCGACGAGTTGTCGGCGTGTCTGCTGGAGCGGCTCGGACCTGCGGCACTGGTCGAGCTCAGCGTGTTCATCGGTTTCGCCAACCTGGCGACTCGAGTCAATACGGCGCACGGCATCACGTCGCAGGGCTACGGCGATGCCTGCGAGATTCCGCTGGCCGAACGGCCCGAGAAGTCCGCAGCAGCAACCGCATGACCGAGGATCCCTTCGTCGCCCATCGCGGCCTGCTGTTCACGGTCGCCTACGAGATGCTCGGGTCGGCGGCTGACGCGGAGGACGTCCTGCAGGAGTCCTGGCTGCGATGGGCCGGCGTCGACCGCTCGCAAGTGCGTGACCCGCGGGCGTACCTCGTCAGGACCGTCACGCGCCAGGCGCTCAACCGGCTAAGGACGCTGGCGCGCAGCCGCGAGGACTACGTGGGCGAGTGGCTGCCGGAGCCGCGGCTGACCAGCCCTGATGTCGCCGAGGATGCCGAACTGGCGGAGAGCGCCTCGATCGCGATGCTGACCGTGCTGGAAACCCTTGAGCCGACAGAGCGGGCGGTTTTCGTGCTCCGTGAGGTCTTCGAGGTGCCGTACGGCGAGATCGCCGAAGCCGTCGGGAAGTCCGCGGCCGCGGTGCGGCAGATCGCGCGGCAGGCACGCGAGCACGTGGCGGCCCGGCGGCCGCGGGTGCGGGTGAGCCGGTCGGAGCAGCAGGCCGTGGTGGAGCGCTTCCTGGTGGCACTGCGAACCGGGCGGCTGCAGGAACTGATGGAGGTCATGGCACCGGAAGTGGTCTTGATCGCCGACGGCGGCGGGCTCGCGGCCGCCGCGCTGGCCCCGGTCCATGGGGCCGAACTGGTGGCGACCGTGCTCGCGCGCGCGAGCCGGTCCGCGTTCGCGTCGACGACGGTGTGGCTGAACGGCGCGCCGGCCGGCCGCATCGAGGTGGCCGGCGAGCCCGCCGCGGTGAGCCTCGTGGTGGAGGACGGGCGGGTCACCCGGGTCTACCTGGTCCGGAACCCCCGGAAGCTGACCCGGCTGGACGAACCGGCCGACCTCGCCAGGTGAGCTCGCTGCCTGGAGTGGTCCGGGCGGTTCGCCCGGACCACTCGCGACCGTACAAGTGGTCAGACGAGGCGCTCGGCGAGCAGCAGGGCGCCATGGCGGCCATGCCGGTCCTGAGCTCCGGCCCGGGGGGTGAGCGAGCGGATTCGGCCCCGCCACCCTGCGCCCCCTTACGACGGGGGAGGTCTCAGTGCAGCAGGGAGCGGGGCGTGGGCGCCAGCTTGAGGTGCTGGGGCTCACCGGTGAGCGAGGCCAGCAGGGCGGGTCGGATCCGGTCCTGCCAGTCGCTGCAGCGGGCCAGGGCGCGATGGTGGGCGTCGAGCCCACCCGGGCCGTCGAACCGGGAGAACCACACGAAGACGTTCTCGCCGGTGCGTACGGGCAGCGCCGGGTAGGTGTTCTCGGCCTGCTCGGTCTGCAAGCACGCCAGCGCAGCGGCTCCCGCCCGGCGCAGCGCCGGAGCGACCTGGCGGGCGAAGAAATCGGCGAATGCCTCGTCGAACGGCCGGTCGCGGTAGCAGATCGTGGCGGTGACCAGCGACGGCGGCGCGCAGAGGTGGCCGGCCGGAGGTCGGGGGCCGGCCGGGGCGGGAAAGCCGGACCGCGGGCCGGCCGGCCGGAGCAGCAGCACGTTGTCAGAGTCGATCATCGTGGCGTTGGCCTCATCGCGATGCTGTCTCCAGGCCGGCCCCTGGTAGAAGCGGCCGAGCGCCTCGGCCCGGGCCTGCATGTCGGGAAATCCGCGGAGCCATACGAAACGGTCCGGGTCGTCCACGTCGCGGAACTGGCCGACCAGGGCCATGCCGGCCGCCTCCTGCGGGGCGATGAGATCGGATTCGAATAGGCCGATGAGGTCGTCGCGCCTGCCGGGCCGGAGCGTGTACTGCCTGAGTTCGACGATCGGATACCGGATGCCGGTCACCGGCGGCTCCCTTCGGTTTGCGAACCGCTCCCGTGATGGCCGGCGCCGCCCCGGACCTCCCGCCGCCGGGTCGCCATCACGCTCCCAGCGTCTCGTGCAGCACGTCGGCGATCGACGTGTCGCCGAGTTCTGCCCGCAGGGCCTGCTCGGCGCCGGCGTAGACCGTCTGCAGGGCGGGACGGATCCCCCGGCCAACCGGGCACTCGAGGTTCGGCTCGGCGTGGTGCAGAGCGAACAGCGGCCGGGACTCGACGGCGTCGTACACGTCGAGCACGGTGATGTCCTCTGGCGGGCGGGCCAGGCTCCAGCCGGGGTTGGCGCCGCGGCGGACCGAGACCAGCCCGGCCCGGCGCAGCTCGCCGAGGCTGCGCCTGATGATCACGGGGTTCGTGTTGACGCTGGCGGCGACCTGGTCCGACGTCAGCTGCTGACGACCACCCCGCTGGGCCAGCGCCAGCCAGGCCAGAGCGTGCACCGCGATCGTGAGCCGGCTGTTCGCGGCCATGATCCTCCCCAGCCTGACGGGATCGAATACGCTTAATGTAATAGACTTAGTTACAAAGAACACGCCCACAATGCCCGCGACTCACCCTGTGATCTGTTTCGGCAGGCTGGTATGCATGGGCGCATGGGTGGCGATCCGCAGTCAGCAGGGGTGACCGGTGACGCATCTGACGAGCCATCGGGATCCGACGCCGGCCCGGCCTACATCGCGGTCACCGCTCTGAGCCACCTCGGGGCGGTGCGCGATCAGCAGGAGGACAGCCTGGTCGCCGGGCCGTGGACGTTGTGCGCCACCGTCACAAAGAACCCGCAGACGCTGGTCTTCCCGCTCGGCCCGCCGCTGGTCGTGGCGGTCGCCGACGGCCTGGGCGGTCATCCGGGGGGTGAGGTGGCCAGCGCACTGGTGGTCCGACGGCTCGCGCTGGCCGGGGCCTCGCTGGGCAGCGAGGACAGCGTCCGGGAGACGCTGCGTGACTGCAACCGTACGGTTTACGCCGCTGCTGCAGGCAGCCCGGAGCTGACCGCGATGGGGACGACGGTGGCGGGCATCGTGGTCACCGCCGAGCGGGTGCTGGCCTTCAACGTGGGTGACAGCCGGGTGTACGCGGCCAGCGGCGGCGCACTGCGGCAACTGAGCATCGATGACCGGCCTTCGGGCCAGGGACTGCCGACCAGCATCGTGACCCAGACGCTCGGCGGCCATGACGAGCCGACCGACATTGATCCCCACCTGGCCACCTCGCCGCTCGTCCCGGACACGAGCTACCTGATCAGCACCGACGGCCTGACCGATCCCGTGCCTCCCAGCGTGCTCGAGGCGGTGCTGGGCCGGCACCAGGACGGCCGGGCCGCGTTCGAGTTGTGGACGGCGGCGATCGAAGCCGGCGGCCCGGACAACATCACGATGGCGCTGGTGCGCATCGGTTCATAGCGCGCCCGGCCACGGGGCGCTGACCTGCTGGCCGCCGCGCCTTCGGCGCGAGCCCGGCAGTCCTGTTGCCGGGCGCCCTGGACCGATGCCCCTTTCCGCCGGGCCCGGTCACCGGCCGCGTCACCCGCCGGGGGTGATGGGGTCGCACCACGATGCGCGGGACCCTTTGCCCGGGGGGTGTGT
>Ga0207665_10000835_pt1 | contig 20809 bp, 24 predicted proteins | sample LARL112metaG_FD_184351 | JGI IMG/M metagenome (GOLD analysis project Ga0207665, IMG submission 184351) | Corn, switchgrass and miscanthus rhizosphere microbial communities from Kellogg Biological Station, Michigan, USA - LAR L11-2 metaG... | ecosystem: Host-associated > Plants > Roots >...
CTACATGCCGACGTTCACCGACGCCTCGCTCATCGCGGCCGGAACCGGCGCCGTGCTGTGGGCAGTGCTCGCAACCGAGGCGAGTTCGCGGCGGCGCAGCTGGGCGGGCCTCGCCGGCTTCGCGGCGCTCGAGCTCACGACCTTCGTCCGCTACACCAACATCGCCATCCTCTGCTGCGTTGCCGTTGCCGTGATCGCGGCCTGGCTGCGGCGCAAGCCAGGTCTGCCCCTCGCCACGCTGTGCTCGTGGCTGGCATCGGTGGTCGTCTTTGGCGCCGGCGTGGCCCTGTTCGACGATCTGGTCTATGGCGGCCCGCTGACAACCGGATACCGGCCCGGTGAGGTCACATTCGCACTCGGCGCGATCGGATTGAACCTGCGCCACCTGCCCGCGCAGCTGCTGCGGGCCATGCCGATGCTCGTGCTCGGACTAATCGCGCTGGCGTGGATCACCTTGCGCTGGCTGATCCTCCGGCGGCGCCGCGGCGAGGTCGGCGCAACGGCGCGTCGCGACCTATGGGTCGGCATCAGCCTGGCCGCGTCGTGGCTCGCGATCTGGGGCCTGTACTCCGCCTACACGTGGACGACAGACCCGACCTCGGTCACGGTCCAGGTCGTCAGGTTTTACCTCCCGGCGATCGGCGCAATCGCCCTGCTCGGCGCCTGGCTCGTGACCAGGATCCCCGGCCGCGCGTGGCTGAGCGGCCTGACCTCGGCCGCCGTTATCGCGGCGCTGTTCGGGGTGGGCGTGTGGTCCTTCTACGCCATGTACGCAGCGTTCGGCGTTCCACTAGGCGGCTAGACCCCGGGCTGAGGTCTCGCAAGCTAGTAGTTAGTGCCCCAGGCATGAATCGAACATGCGCACGCGGTTTAGGAAGATGCTCGCAACCGCTTGCTGCGAGCCGTGTTCAGAACTCTGTGCTCTCGCAAGCGTTGTCCAGAACCGCTTGCGGTGAGACGACGCTAGCGCCGCGAGCCAGCGATCAAGCCGGTGTCGAAGCCCATCCAGTGCATCCGCCCCAGTCGGCGCGCGTGCTCCACCTTCAGACAGCGGTCCATCACGACCGCGAGTCCGCCGTCCTGGGCGATTTGTGCGCCCTCCGAGCTGATGACGCCGAACTGGAGCCACAGCGCGCCTGCGCCGACCTCGACCGCCTCGCGTGCGATGTCTGGGACGGCGGATGGATTGCGGAAGACGTCAACGACGTCGATGTGCTCCGGGATCTCGCGCAGGCTCGGGTAGACGCGTTCGCCGAGCACGTGCTCCTCGTTCGGGTTCACGGGGAAGACGCGGTAACTGTGGCGCTGCAGGTAGTACCCGACGAAGTTGCTCGCACGCAGCTCGCTGGACGAGAGCCCTACGATGGCCACGGTGCGTGCGTTCAGCACGATTTCCTGCATCACGCGCGGGTCTTGGAACTCTCTCATGCCGTGACGGCCGAGCCGCGCGCCGCGCGCAACCCTCGCTCGAGATCCCACGCGAGATCGTCCACGTCCTCAAGCCCCACCGACAGCCGAACCGTCCCCGGCGCAACCCCGGAGGCGACGAGCTCCTCGTCCGACAGTTGCCGATGGGTCGTCGACGCGGGGTGGATGACGAGACTCTTCGTATCGCCGACGTTGGCCACGTGGCTGCAGACAGACAGCGCCTCGATGAAGCGGCGTCCGCCCTCGCGCCCACTGTCGAGCTCGAACGAGAAGACGGAGCCCGCACCGGCCGGCAGGTAACGGTCGACGAGGGGGCGATATGGGCTTTCGGCGAGCGCAGGGTGCCGCACCGCGCCGACGCCCGGCTGCCCACTCAGCCATTCGGCGATCGCAAGCGCGCCCGCCACGTGGCGGTCCATTCGCACCGCCAGCGTTTCCAGTCCCAGCAGGAGCAGGAATGCGTTGAACGGCGCAAGCGCGGAGCCGAGATCGCGCAACGTCTCCGCCCGTAGCTTCATCAGCAACCCGTAGACGCCGAAGGTCTCGTGGAAGCGCAGACCGTGGTAGGCGCTCGATGGCTCGGCAATCGACGGGAAGCGGCCGTTCGACCAGTCGAAGGCGCCCGAGTCGACGACGGCACCCGCGATCGTCGTCCCGTTGCCCGCGATGAACTTCGTGGCGGAATGAACAATCAGATCCGCGCCCCACTCGAGCGGCCGGCACAGGTACGGCGTGGCGAAAGTGTTGTCCACGATGAGCGGCGCGCCGACCTCGTGCGCGACCGCCGCCGCAAGCTCGATATCGAGCACATTCCCACCCGGGTTCGCGATCGTCTCGGCGAACAAGGCCTTCGTCTCCGCCGTGACGGCGCGGCGCCAACCGTCCGAGTCGTCCATGTCGACCCAATCCACGCTGATCTGGAGCTTGCGCGCGAGGTGGTTGAGCTGTGCGGTCGAGCCACCGTAGAGCGCCTTCGCGACCGCGATCCGGTCGCCCGGCTCCAGCAGTGCGAAGAAGAGCGCCGCCTGCGCGGCCAGGCCGCTCGCGAACGCGACGCCGCCCACGCCGTCCTCGAGGTTCGCGAGTCGCTCCTCGAACGCCGCCACCGTCGGATTCATGATCCGGCTGTAGATGTTGCCGTACTCCTGCAAGTTGAAGTACGCCGACGCCGACTCCGTGTCCTCGAACACGAACCCCGCGGTCTGGTAGATCGGGGTCGCGCTCGCGCCCGTATAGGGATCCGGCCGCTGGCCGGCGTGCACGGCGCGAGTGTTGAAGCCGAACTCACGCGGTGACTCGTCCACCAACTCAGCGTACCGACGAGGTTCGAGTCTGTTCGCCTGCGTCAGGTCCAGAGTCTCGGGTCGGGTGCGGATCTGCTCGTTTCTGCCGAGCGCGACCGAGATCATCTGCGAGCTGGGATTTTCTGACTCGCTGGTCGGTGTGTCGGCGGAGTGTCGCTGGCCGCTCATCCGTGGCTGGACGCCAACCTACCGGGCGGCCTCGCTTGCCGGTCCACGTCTCGGTTGAAGAGGCGTCGCCTCGGGCGGGCCTCTCGACGAGCTTTCTTGAGGCAAGCGGTGCGTAAAACCGCTTGCATGCACGCGCCAGCCCGCTCCACTCCACGGATTCAATTCCGCATCCGATTCAAAGGAGACCGGCCGAGGGTTTCAGAGCGAGTCCACCAGTCTTTCGCGCGGCGTCCAGAAACCTGCCTTTGTGCAGGCACTTTGATGCCCCCGGCATGAATCGAACATGCGCACGCGGTTTAGGAAACCGCTGCTCTATCCACTGAGCTACGGGGGCCGCGGGACATTGTGCCCGGCGTGCCTGCCATGCGAGGATCGCGGCATGACCGACGCGCCCACGGTCGCCGACCTCCTGCACGAGGCCTCCGAGACTCATCACGTCGTCTTCCGCATCGTGGACGGCGACGACCCCGACTGGGCCTCCTGGTACGCCGACTGGCTGCTCGACCACTCCGAGCTGCCCCGCCTGCTCGGCTCGGCGCCAGTCCGCAGCCACCTCGTCCACGCGCTCGTCCAGCTCGACCGCGACTACACGGCCGAGCCAGGCGACGAGCGCTGGGAGGACTGGTACGCAGAGCGACTGCTGAAGCAGTTCGGAACGTCCTAGCTACAGTCCCGCGCGATGAGCGAGTTCAGCCTCGAGGCGCTCCTCGACTCGCGGCGCGGCGAGGATCTCGACCTCTGGGCGAAGACGATCAACCCGCAATTCGTGCGGGTACTGCGGACGATCGGCTTCGACCGAACGTGGGCGCGCGCCGAGGGCGCCTACCTCTACGACGCCGACGGGACGCGCTTCCTCGACCTGCTCGGCGGCTTCGGCATGTACGGCGTGGGCCGGAACAACCCGGTCGTCCGCGCGGCGCTCGTCGAGGCACTCGGTCTCGAGACGCCGGGGATGCTGGCCATGGGGACGACGCTCCTCCCGGGACTGCTCGCCGAGGCGCTGATCGGGCTCGCCGGGGGGCGGATCGAGCGCTGCCTCTTCACGAGCTCGGGCACCGAGTCGGTCGAAGCGGCGATCAAGCTCGGCCGCACGGCGACCGGCCGGACGCGCGTCCTCTCCGCCGAGCACGGGTTCCACGGCCTCACGCTCGGCTCGCTCTCCGCGAACGGCAATCCCGAGTTCACGGCGCGCTTCGAGCCGCTCCTGCCCGGGTTCGAGCAGGTTCCGTTCGGCGATCTCGAGGCGCTCGAGGAACAGCTGCGGCGCGAGGACGTCGCGCTCTTCCTCGTGGAGCCGGTGCAGGGGAAGGGCATCCACATGCCGCCCGACGGCTACCTCGAGGGCGCGCAGGAGCTGTGCCGCCGCTACGGAACGCTCTTCTGTATCGACGAGGTGATGACCGGCTTCGGACGGACGGGCCGGATGTTCGCCTACCAGCACTGGGGGCTCGAGCCGGATCTCGTGACCGTGGCGAAGACGCTCTCGGGCGGCTACGTCCCGGTCGGCGCGCTGCTCATGGCGCGGCGTGTCCACGAGGAGGTCTTCGACTCGATGCCGCACGCGATGTCGCACGGCTCGACCTTCGCGCCGAACGAGCTCGCGATGGCGGCAGGGCTCGCGACACTCCACGAGCTGCGCGAGCGGCGGCTCGTCGAGGAGAGCGCACGGCTCGGCGAACGACTGCTCGAGCTGACCCGGCCCCTAGTGGACGAGTTCGAGGTCGTGCAGGACGTGCGCGGGCTGGGGCTCGCCTGGGCGATCGAGTTCGGCGAGCCGGACGGCGGCGGCTCCATGACGTACCGGCTGGTCGAGCGCGCGCAGCAGGGACTGTTCGCGCAACTCGTGGTCGTGCCTCTGTTCACGAAGCACCAGATCCTGACGCAGGTCGCGGGACACGACATGGCCGTGATCCGGATCCTGCCGCCGCTTGTCCTGACGGACGCCGACGTCGAAGAGTTCGCGGACGCGCTCCGCGCGACGATCAAAGGCGCACAGCGGATGCCGACCCTGACGAAGTTCGCGTTCTCGGCTGCCACCGCGGCCGTCTCGCGCCGCTAGCCGCGCTCGAGCGGCAGGCCGCGCCTGGACCACTCGCTCCACGAGCCCGGATAGAGGCGGCCCTCGCGGCCGGCGAGCCAGGCGCGGTGGAGGGTGACGCAGGAGCTGACTCCCGAGCCGCAGTAGGCGACCAGCTCGCCGCCCGGCAACTCGGGCAGCGGCTCGTTCCACGGCGCGTTCGCGGCGCCCGGGATCCGGCCCGGCGGGTCGTCGATCTCGTTCGGCTCGCCCCGCCAGCGATTCGGTGTGCGCGCGTCGACGAGTGCGAGCGACGCGTCGGCCAGGCGCCGGGCGATCTCGTCGGCGTCGATCGTGTCGCCGCTCCGCTCACGGGGGACGAACTCGCCGGGCTCGATCTCCTCCTCGCCGGCGCGGAGCTCCCCGCCCCACATCTCGATCCCGCCGAGCAGGACGGCGCAGTCGTCGTGGCCGAAATGGCGGAGCAGCCACCAGAGCCGCTCCGCGCCACCCATCGAGCCATAGGCCACCACGTAGACGCCGGAGCCGATGCCCGCCCGACCGGCGGCGGCGACGAACTTCTGCGCCGAAGGCAGCGGGTGGCGGCCGGCATCCGTCACGGACAGATCCGACAGGTCGGCGTCAACGTCGAGGAACGAGGCGCCCGGAATGTGGCCGGCGAGGTAGAGCTCGCGCCCGCGATCGGGACTAGCGAGCTCCCAGCGGCAGTCGACGAACTGGTACCTCATCCGACCAGCTCGGACCGGCGCTCGAGCCAGACCACGTCCCGCCAGACGCCGCCCGACTCACCGACCCGCTCGCGCAAGCCCACCTCGCGGAAGCCGCACGCGCGGTGGAGCCGGAGCGACGGCTCGTTCTCGGGGAAAACTCCGGCCGTGAGCGTCCAGTAGCCGGCGTCTTCCGACGATTCGACGAGCCGCCCGAGCAGGCGACGACCGATTCCAACACCGCGTGCCGCCTCGGCGACGTAGACGCTCACAGCTCCGACCCCGCGGTAACAGCGCCGCGGCGACGACGGCGACAGCGCCGCCCAGCCGACCACGGAGCCGCCCCGCTCGGCGACGAGCCGCAGCGCGGGATGCGCCGCGTCCCATTCCTGCCACGACGGCGCCTCGGTCTCGAAGGTCGCGTTGCCGCCGCGAATCCCTTCCTCGTAGATCGCGCGCACCGCGGACCAGTCGTCCGCAAGCAGCGCGCGGACGGTCATCGTGCGCGGCTCGGCGACCAAACGGCCGCGAGCACGCCGAGCCCCACGAGTACACCGCCGCCGACCCAGCGCTGGACGCGCGCGATCCCGGCCGAGCCGCGCAGGCGGTCGGCGACCGTCCCGGCGGTTAGGGCGTACATGCTGTCGCTGAGGAAGCCGAGCAGGGCGAAGCTGATCCCGAGGACGAACACCTGCAGCCAGGCGTGGCTCGCGCCCGGGTCGACAAACTGCGGCAGAAAGGCAAAGACGAAGACGATCGTCTTCGGGTTGGTCAGGTTGACGACGATGCCCTGCGTGTAGGCGCGGCGCCGGGTGCGAGGCACCGCCTCCTCGCCGGGCTGATCGAGGCCCCGCCCGAGTAGGCGTCGCACGCCGAGCAGGAGCAGGTAGGCGGCGCCGAGGTACTTGACCGCATCGAACGCGACGGTCGAGGCGAGGATCAGCGACGAGAGCCCGGCCGCTGCGAGAGCGACGAACACGACCGTCCCCGTCGTGATGCCGGCGACCGAGGCGAGCCCGCCGGCGCGCCCCATCTCGATGCTGCGGGTCACGACGTAGAGCACGGCCGGGCCCGGCACGAGGAGCAAGACGATCGCCGTGGCCAGAAAGACCGTGTATGCGTCGAGCGACGGCATGCGATCGAGCCTATCCAGCGGCATCCGCCGCGGGAGCGAGCCGGGGCTCCGGCACCGGCACGGGCGAGTGCGCATGCGCGAGGCCGAGATGGCCGTGCGACTCCGTCCCATAGCCGCCGGGCACCGGGATATAGAACTCGGGGTAGCCCCACATGCCGTGCTCGGCGACGTCGAGACCGGCCGTCTCGACGTGCGGCTCGACGCGGATCCCCCAGAGGCGGTTCAGCGCCCAGAGCGTGCCGAACGAGGCCGTGAACGTGAAGGCGCCGACCGCGACGAGCCCGAGCGCCTGGATTCCGAGCTGGTACGGCGAGCCCGTGTAGAGCAGCCCTCCGCGGCCGACACCGACCGTGGCCGCGAGCGCCGGAACCGCGAGGAGTCCGGTCGCGAGCGTCCCCCAGACGCCTGCGAGACCGTGCACGGCGACTGCGCCGATCGGGTCGTCGATGCCGAGCCGCTCGACGAGCGGAACCGCCACGACGGCGATCGTCGCCGCGACGAAGCCGATCAGGACCGCGGCCCACGGCGCGACGAACCCGCACGCCGCCGTGATCGCCACGAGCGCCGCGAGCACGCCGTTCAGCATCATCGAGACGTCCGGCTTGCGCAGCACGAGCCACGCGACGCAGATCCCGCCGAGACCGCCCGCCGCCGCGGCGAGATTCGTGGTCAGCGCGACATACCCGAAGAAGCCGACGTGCCCGCCACTGACGACCCCGAGCGTCGAGCCCGGGTTGAAGCCGAACCAGCCGAACCAGAGGATCAGCGTCCCGAGCACCGCGTACGGCATGTTGTGGCCGGGAATCGCATTCGCGCGTCCGTCCTGCCCGAACTTGCCGATGCGCGGGCCGAGGATGATCGCGCCGGCGAGCGCGGCGAGGGCTCCCTGGTAGTGGACGACCGTCGAGCCGGCGAAGTCCTGCATCCCGAACCGCTGTAGCCAGCCGCCCGGCGCCCAGATCCAGTGCGAGACGAGCGAGTAGACGACCGTGAAGATCGCGCCGAACGCGAAGTAGACCCACAACTTCGCGCGCTCGGCCATCGCGCCCCACACGATCGCGAGCGAGACGCCGGCGAAGACCACCTCGAACAGCCAGCCGGCCGCGCCCGGGATCGACGTGAACGCCGCGTACGGCGCCTTCCCGACCGCGAGCAGCGCGTCGAATGACGGCGCAAAGCCGTGCAGGCCGACGAGCCCGTTCCCGTGCCCGAACGCGAGCCCAAAGCCGACGAGCCAGTAGACAAGCGATGCGACGCCGAAGATGAGGACGTTCTTGCCCGCGATGTGGGCGGCGTTCTTCATCCGCGTCAGCCCGGCTTCGAGGAAGGCGAAGCCCGCCTGCATGAACATGACGAGCACGGCCGCGACGACGACCCAGACGGTGTTCATCGCGATCAGCAGCTGGTGATGGGTCATCCGAGGCGCTCCCCTGTGCGGTGGTGGACGACGTCTGCGACGGGCGACGTCCAGCAGAGGCCGTCGCCGGATTCGTGGCCGGTGCGGGCGGCGTCGGCGATCGCCGCGACGATCCGTTCCGCGAGCGCGTCCTCGACGACGAACGCGAGCAACGCCTTCGGCAGGAACCGCGACTCGAAGGTGCGGCCGCGGTACTCGTGGGTGACGCCACGCTCGCGCCCGTGCCCGATCGCCTCGACGACCGTGACGCCGACGTGGCCGGTCTCATCCTCGACGGCGTCGATCACCGTCTCGACCCGCTCCTTCACGACCACCGCCTCGACCTTGACCATCCCGTTCCCTTCCGCTGGACCACGAAAAAAAGCCCCGCGACCGCTCCGGTCGCGAGGCCCCATCGCCTCGGCGGTCCGCCGGCTCCGGCCGACCACCACAATCGAAGTTACCAGGGTGCCCGGTCGGCGCCTAGTCTCCCGAGGTGCTGACGTGGGAGGAGCTCGAGCACGCGGCCCCGGAGATCGCCGCGCACGGCCGCGAGTTGATCGAGCGGTTCCAGTTCATCCTGGTCGGCACGCTGACGAAGGACGGCTCGCCGCGGATCACGCCGGTCGAGGCGTACATCGTCGATGGGCACCTGCTCGCGAACATGATCCCGGGCTCGCTCAAGGCGAGCGACCTGCTGCGCGACCCGCGGGTCTACGTCCACGCGCCGGTCACGGCGAAGGAGGGCTCGCCGGAGTTCAAGCTGGCCGGCCGGGCCGAGGCGCCGACCGACGAGAGGCTCCGCAGCAAGCTCGACGACCTGTTCTGGGAGATGATCGAGTGGCGGCCTGCGCCCGACTCGCACTACTTCGAGTTCCTCGCGGAGCGGGCGGCGTGGGTGACGTACGACGGCAACGGCCAGACCTCGATCCGCTGGCGCGTCGGCGCGGACGGCGAAAAACGCCTGTACGTGCCGGGGATTTGACGCGGGCGCTCGGAGCGCCTAGCCTGCGAGAACCATGTTGCTCGAGAACGTGATGGACCGGATCCCGGTGGGCAGTTGCGGTCGCCCCACGGGAGTCCGCGGCGCCCTTTAGGTCCGCGGGCCGCCGCCAGGCGGCACTCCGTCCTCCGTTCCCCTTTCGTTCCGAAGGAGCAGCATGTCCACTCTTGCACCATCGACAGCAGAATTGACCTCACGTCTTGACCGGGATGCGCCCGCCGTCGAGGTGCGCAACCTGCGGAAGACGTTCAAGCGCAAGGATCGCCATGCGGGCCGCTTCGCGCGCAAGCGTCCGTGGCCGGCGCTCGACGACGTCACCTTCACGATCGCCAGTGGCGAGTGCGTCGCGATTCTCGGCCAGAACGGCTCGGGGAAGTCGACGCTCGTCCGCCTGCTCTCGACGCTGCTGATCGACGATGGCGGCGAGGCGCGGATCTTCGGCCACGACGTCCAGAAGGACGCGTCGACGATCCGCCGGCTCGTCAACCGCGTCTCGGTCGAGGCGAGCTTCTTCAAGAAGATGTCTGCGGCCGAGAACCTGTCGTATGCGGCGCGGTTTTACGGAATGGGGCCGCACCAGACCCGCACGGCCGTGCCGGAGATCCTCGCGCGGGTCGGCTTCCCGCCCGAGCGGCGCGGTGAATCGATGGAGAACCTGTCGCGCGGGATGCAGCAGAAGGTCGCGCTCGCGCGGGCACTGCTGACCTCGCCGGTCCTGCTCCTGCTCGACGAGCCCACGACGGGTCTAGACCCGCGCTCCAAGCTCGAGGTGCAGGAGTTCATCCGCCAGGTGCGGAGCGAGCACGACGCGACGATCCTCCTCTGCACGCACGACATGGCCGAGGCGGAGACGCTCGCCGACCGGATCGGGCTTCTCGACCGCGGCCGGCTGCTCTTCCTCGAGCCGGTCGAGGACGTCAAGCGCCGCTTCGGCGTCGAGACGCTCGAGGAGGCGTTCTTCGCCGCCACCGGCCGTGAGTTCGAGAACGAGGCCCAGGACGACGACGACGAGTACAGGGAGGTATTCGGATGAGCGAGTTCGCTCTAGAGACAAGAAACCAGCTCATCGGCCTGTTCGGGATCGTCGAGCGGAACGTCTATCTCACGAAGCGGTACTTCCTGTGGGACATCGCGTTCATGTTCTGGACGATCGCGAACACGCTCACGATCGTCTTCATCGCTCGCGCCGCCGCCCTGACGGGCCACCTGTCGGCGTCGCAGGAGAACACGCTGGCGCTGTCGCTGCTGGTCGGCGCGACGATCTGGGCATTCCTCGGGATCATCTTCGAGTTCATGACGGAGACGGTGGCCTGGGAGCGCTGGGAAGGGACGATCGAGTACACGTTCATGGCGCCGCTGTCGCGGCTCGTGCACCTGTTCGGGCAGGGCGCGTTCGCGGTGCTCTACGGCCTGATCCGGGCCACGATCCTCTTCTTCGCGGTCGCTCTCTTCCTCGGCCTCCACGCGCCGAACGCAAACTACGGCGCCGCTCTGATGCTGCTCGCGCTCGCGTCGATCTCGTTCATCGGCGTCGGGATCATGACCTCGGTGCTGCCGCTGATCTCGCCGGAGAAGGGCGCGCAGCTCGGCTTCGTCGCACAGGGTCTGATGCTCGTCGTCTCGGGCGTCTACTACCCGGTCAGCGTGATGCCGGAGTGGATGCAGTGGATCGCGAAGATCTCGCCGGCGACGTACGCGCTGCGGGGCTGCCGCGCGTCGATCGTCGACGGCGCGGGGATCGCGTGGGCGAACGTGTGGCCGCTGTTGATCATCGCGGTGCTGGCCACGCCGATCGGCCTGGCGATCTTCAAGGTCGGCGAGCGGTACGCGAAGCGGAACGGGAAGCTGAAGCGGTCGGGATGATCGAGCTGCGCCCCTGCGAGAGCGACGCCGATCTGGAGGCGTGGCGGAGCGTTCGCATCTCGGTCATCCCCTACGAGCGGACCGAGTCGGTCGAGGAGCTGCGGCGAAGCCTGTCGGCCGAGCGGCTGATGCTGCTCGCGTACCGCGACGGCAAGCTCGCGGGCAGCGGGGTTGCGGGCCGCGGCGACACCGCGAGCGGCTTCGCGATCCCGCGCGTCCTCCCCGAACAGAGGCGTCGCGGCGTCGGCACGGCGCTTCTCCATTCGCTCGCCGAGCACGTCCAGGGTCTCGGCTTCCCGGATCTCGGTGTCGGTGTCGACGACGAGGGCTCGCTCGCCTTCGCCCACCGCTTCGGGTTCGAGGAGGTCGGCCGCCAGGTGGAGCAGGTGCGTGCGGTCGCGGCGGACGAGCCGTGGCCGGCCGTGACGGACGGCATCACCGTGATCAACCTGGCCGAGCGCCCGGAGCTGCTCGGTCGCCTTTACGACGAGCTGGCGCTGGAGGCGTTCGAGGACATGCCCACGCCACGCAAGGTCGAGATCACGCCCGAGCAGTGGGAGTCGGAGTGGATCACGTGGCCGGAGGCGACGTTCGTCGCGCTCGCAGGCGACGAGGTCGTCGGTATGGCCGGGCTCCTGCGGGATGTCGACAGGCCGGAGCGCGCCGAGAACGCGCTCACGACGATCCGCCGCGACTTCCGCGGCCGCGGCATCGCCCGGACGCTGAAGGAGACGACGATCGCGTGGGCGTCCGAGCGCGGCCTGCGTGAGATCTATACCTGGACGCAGACCGGAAACGAGAACATGCGCGCCGTGAACGAGCGGCTCGGGTACGTCACACGGACCACCTCGGTCTCTCTTCGCCGGCCGTTGCCGTTGCCCGCGTGAGGATCGAGCTCCCGATCGAGACGGAGCGGCTCGTCATCCGACCGCTTCGCCTCGAGGACGCCGAGGATCTCGGTGAGTCGGCCGAGTGGATTCAGGAGAAGATCGACCGCTTCGAGCGCGACGACGGCATGAGCCTCTGGGCGGCGGTCGAACGGGAGACCAGCCGGGCGATCGCCCTCGCCGGCCTGCAGTGGGAGCAGATCGAGGGGCGTCGCGAGCTCGATCTCGGGTGTGTCGTCGCGGCCGACGCCAGGCTGCGCGGCTACGCGACGGAGGCTTCGGAGGCCGTCGTGCGCGCCGCCTTCGCCGCCGGCTTCGACCGCGTCACGGCCATCGCGTACCCGGACAACACGCCGGCGCTGCACGTCCTGGAAAAGCTCGAGTTCACGCCACAGGGAGAGACGACCTTCGAGACCCGCCGGTACGCGTTCTTCGTACGGCACCGTTAGCGTTCGCGCGTGCCCGCCCGCGCGCGCCGTACCTGCCTGACCGTTCCGGCCTCGAGCGAGCGGATGCTCGAGAAAGCACCCTCGCTCGCCGCCGACGAGGCGATCGTCGACCTCGAAGACGCGGTCGCTGCGGGCGAGAAGGAAGCGGCCCGCGCGCTCGCCGTCACCGCGCTGCGCCGGGGCCCTCTCGGCCGCACGACCGCCCTCCGCGTCAATGGCCGGGCGACGGACTGGTGGGAAGACGACCTCCGCGCGGCCGCCGAGGCGCGGCCGGACGTCGTCGTCCTCCCGAAGGTCGAGTCCCCGGAGGACGTGGCCGCAGCGGCAGAGTTGCTCCCGGAGGGGATCGGGCTCGAGGCGCAGATCGAGACCGCACGCGGCCTTGTTGAGGCGGAGCGGATCGCCGCCGCCGGACTGACTCCGTCGGGAAGGGGCCTCGAGGCGCTCGTCTTCGGCCCGGCCGACCTCGCAGCGTCCCTCGGCGTACCGGTGCTCACGATCGGCGCCGGCGTGCCGGAGTACGCGCTCGCGCGCGTCGTCGCGGCCGCGCGGGCCTCCGGGCTCCAGGCGATCGACGGCCCCCACGCAAGGCTCGGAGACGACCTCGGTCTCGTCGTCTCGGCGCGCCGGGCGCTCGAGCTCGGCTACGACGGGAAGTGGGTAATCCACCCGAGCCAGATCGAGCCCGTCAACCTGCTCTTCACGCCGTCTCCTGCGGATGTCAAGCGAGCGAGACGGATCCTCGACGCGGCCGAGGGAGCGGCCCGGTTCGAGGGCGAGCTCGTGGACGAGGCTTCACGCCGGCTCGCGGAATCGCTGCTCAGGCGCGCCGAGCTGCTCTCCGAGCGGCCTTCCGGCGCTTGACCTCAGGCGCGTAGAGCACAGCCCGGTACCAGAGCCGGAGAACCCCGAAGACAAGCGCGAAGAGCGCCGCCGCGGCGAGGCCAAGGAGTCTGACGATGCTTGCCACCGCACCGCAGAGGGTACTGCGGCTGCCAGGACCGGAATGGTCGCGGGCAACCCGCGACTTCCGCCAAGATGGGACCACAGGTTTCCACCCACGACGAAAGGATTCTGGGAATGACGTACACCAAGGAAAGGGCCGCCGCCGCAGCCGCGAGCGCTCGGCCCTACGTAGAGCGCGCGCTCCGCGACCAGGAGTTGCGCGACAACATTCGCAACGCCTACACCTCCGCCCGTGCCGTGTATGACGAGCTTTCATCGCGCCGCAGGGTCTCGGACGCCGCGACGCAGCTCGCGCAGGACAAGGACGTGCAGGACGACCTGCGCAGGGCGGTCGAGGAACTGCGGAACGCGGCCGGCCGCGTCCAGAACGTGAAGCGAGGCGCGCCCGAGCCGGCCCGGTCCGCGCGGAACGGAGCGATCCTGCTGTTCGGCATCGCGCTCGGCATCCTCCTCAACCCGATCACGGGCCCGACCGTCCGCCGTGTGCTCGCCCGCAAGCTGTTCGGCACGGGCAACGGGTTCGTGTATCAGGGCAACGGCGGACCGAGCAACCCGGGCTCGACCAACCCGAGCTCGACCAACCCGAGCTAGCTCGCACTACCCCCGAGGTGCTCCCGGGCGAAGGCGCGGAACCGGTCGCGCGCGCCCTCGTCCGGGGCGAGCGGCCCGTCGTCCGCGTACTGCGGGTCCGAGGCGATCTCCTCCGCGACCGTGCGCACCTCGCGCTCGATCGCGGCCCGATGGGCGGGATCGCGGAGCAGTGCGTCGACCCAGCTCTCGGAGCCATCCCAGGCGGGGACGTCGTGGTCGAACAGGAGCTGGCCGAGCAGGAGCCCGGTGCGGATGTAGGCGAACGTCCGGAAGGCGAGGATCCGGTGCGGCGTCTCGACCATGGCCGCGAGGGACGGGTCGTCCCGCACGATGCGATCGACGATCCCGCCGATCGGCTCGTCGACCAGCGGAACCCAGAGCTCGTCGAGGTCGGCCACGGCTGGATTATGGCCGGACCCGCATATTCTTGACCCGTGGCCCCGAACGCGCTGCTCGAGCGGCTCGCCGCCGAGCCCGAGCAGACGGGGCTGTTCCTCGACTTCGACGGAGTTCTCGCCCCGATCGTCGACCGGCCGGAGGACGCGGTCGCGCCGCCCGACACGCGAGCCGAGCTGGAACGGCTCGTCGGCCGCTACGCGCTGGTCGCGGTCGTGAGCGGGCGCGCCGGCGAGGACGTCAAGACGAGGCTGGGCGTGGGCGGCGTCGTCTGCGTCGGCTCGCACGGCCTCGAGGCCGAGCCGCAGGCCGACCGCTGGCGGCGGACTCTCGCCGCGTTCGCCGCCGACGCGCCATGGCCGCAGAGCGAGGTCGAGAACAAGGGCCTCGCCCTCGCCTTCCATTTCCGGGACCGGGCGGACGAGCGCGAGGCGGTACGCGAGCTCGACGTAATCGCGGAGACCGCGCGAGACGAAGGGCTCGTCGCGCGCTACGGCCGCAAGGTCCTGGAGGTGCTGCCGCCGGTCGGCTCCCACAAGGGCACGGCGGTGCGGCACCTGCTGGACGAGTACGACCTGCGGCGAGCGCTCGCGGCGGGCGACGACACGACGGACATCGACTCCTTCGCCGCCCTGGACGGCCTTGACGTAGCGGTGCGCGTCGCTGTCACCTCAGCGGAGGCCCCGCAAGCGCTCCTCGACGCCGCCGACCTCGTCGTGGCCGACACGATCGAGTTCCTCGAGCTGCTGAAGCGTTTGTAGTCGAGCTGGAGCTCAGACTTTGTGCACGCGTACCGCGGTGCCGTAGGCGCAGATCTCGGTCCAGTTGCCGCCCATGTCGGACGTGTCGAAGCGCATCGCGACGATCGCGTTCGCGCCCGTTGCCTCCGCCTCCTCGACCATCCGCTCCATCACCTGCTTGCGACTGTCGATCAGCGCCGTGGTCATCCCCTTGAGCTCGCCGCCGACGATCGACTTCAGGCCGGCGCCGATCTGCGAGCCGATGTTGCGCGAGCGCACCGTCAGCCCCATCACCTCGCCGAACACCTCGTCGACCGCGTAGCCGGGGATGTCGTTCATCGTCGTCACGATCATCGTGATGCCTCCCTGTCGAGGACCTCCCAGGCGCGGCGCACGTCGGCCTCCGTCGTCCGCGCGTTGCCGATTGCGAGCCGGAGGACATAGCGCCCGTCGAGCTTCGTATGCGTGATGAAGATCTCACCCGAGTCGTTGACGCGCTCGAGAATGCGCTCGTTGTCCTGGTCCGTTCCGATCCGCCGGAAGACGACGAGCGAGAAGCGCTGTGGCGCGACCAGCTCCCAGTCGTCGCTCTCGTCGACCCAGCTCGCGAAGAGCTCGGCGAGGCGAATGTGCTCGCGGAGAATCGCCCTGAGCCCTTCCGCGCCGTAGCAGCGCAGCACGGCCCAGAGCTTCAGCGACCGGAAGCGGCGGCCGAGCGGCGGCCCGAAGTCCGCGAGGGAGAACGCCTCGTCATCCGTGCGCAGGTACTCCGGCGTCAGCGTGAACGCCTCGCGCCACTCGTCCGGCCGCGACGTCCAGACCAGCGAGCAGTCAGTCGGCACGAGCAGCCACTTGTGCGGATTCACGACCAGCGAATCGGCCAGCTCGACGCCGTCAGCCGACCAGCGCTCCTCCTCGCAGATCCACGAAGAGCCCGCGTACGCCGCGTCGACGTGGAGCCAGGCGCCCGCCTCTTGAGCGCGCCCGGCGAGCTCGCGCACCGGATCGACGGAGGCGAAGGACGTCGTCCCGACCGTCGCCACGACCGCGGCGACGTCGTCGAGGTCGTAGCCGTCCACACGCATCCGCAACTCGGCGTCGACCGCGACTTTGCGGAGCTCCATGCCGAGCATCCGCGTGTCCTTCTCGACCGAGGAGTGTGCGTGCTCCGAGCAGACGACGACGTTGCGGCCGGTCACGTGCCGCGCCGCGATGAGGGCCGCAAGCGTCGAGGTGGAGGCAGTGTCCTCGATGTGGCCGTGCCAGCCCTCGGGGAGGCCGAGAAGCTCACGCACCCAGTCGGCCACCCGCAGCTCGAGCTCCGTCGAGGCCGGAGATGCGCGCCAGACGATCGCCACCTGGTTCAGCGCAGCCGCGATCAGCTCGGCGAGGATCGCCGGCTCCGAGGAGGTCACCGCGAAGTAGGAGAAGAAGTGCGGGCTCTGCCAGTTCGTGAGCGCCGGCAGGAGCAGCTCGTCGAGGTCGCGGAGGACGTCCGAGAAAGGCTCTGCCTGCTCGGGCGCCGAATCCGGGAGCTGGGCCGAGAGCTCGCCCGGCCTGACCTGAGCGAGCACCGGTAGCTCCGGCACGCGCTCGAGGTAGCGCGCGGCCCACTCGAGCGCAGCGGCCCCGTCCTCACGGAAGTCGACCCCGCTCACCGTTTCTTCCGCAGCTTCTCGAGCTGCTTCCACGTCCGTGCGTTGGCGACGTCCGCCTTCGTCAGCCACCCCCGCCGCGCCTGCGCCACCGCCAGCTCGACGTAGCTCTGCGCCCGGATCGAGTGTGCGTCGGAGGAGACGACGAGCCGCAGTCCCGCCTCCTTCGCCGCCCGCGCATGGACGTCACGCAGGTCGAGCCGGTCGGGCTGGCCGTTGATCTCGAGCAGCGTCCCCGTTTCCAGGGCCGCCTCGATCACGCGCTCGACGTCGACGTCGCGGGGCGGACGCTTGCCGATCCGCCGGCCCGTGAGGTGGCCGATGCAGTCGACGTACGGGTTCTGCATCGCCTCGAGGACGCGCTCGGTCGGACGGTTGTCGGGCGCGTTGTGCACCGACGCGACGACCCAGTCGAGCAGCGCGAGATCCTCCTCCGCCATGTCGACCTCGCCGCTCGAGCGGATGTTCGCCTCGACGCCGGCGAGGATCCGCAGCTTCGGGAAGCGACGCCGTAGGTGCTCGATCTCCTCGAGCTGCGCCTGCAGCCGCCCGTCGCGCAGGTAGTGCGAGTGGTCGGTGACCGCGTAGTACTCGTAGCCGCGCGCGACCGCGCCCTCGAGCATCTCCTCGAGCGTGCTCTTGCCGTCGGCCGACCAGTGGGAGTGCGTGTGCAGGTCGCCGTGGACGTCGCGCAGCTCGACGAGCTTCGGCAGCTCGCCGCGCCGGGCGAGCTCGAGCTCCCCGGAGTTCTCGCGCAGCTCCGGCGGGATCGGCTGGTAGCCGAGGAACTCGTAGACGTCGTCCTCCTCCGCGCTCTTGAAGACCTCGCCGGTCTCGACATTCGTGACCCCGTATTCCGAGATCGAGAGCCCGCGCCGCACGGCCTCCTCCCGCATGGCGACGTTGTGGTCCTTCGAGCCGGTGAAGTGCTGGAGGAGGTTGCCGAACGACTCCGGCGGCACGACCCGCAGGTCGAAGCGAAGACCGTCGCGCGAGACAACGGTCGCCTTGGTGTCGCCCTGCGCCGCGACATCGACGACCCACTTCAGCTGCGCGAAGTGCCCCGTCAGCTCGGCGGGCTCGGTCGCGCTGGCGATGATGTCGAGATCGCGGAACGTCTCCTTTCGCCGCCGCACCGAGCCGGCCTCGGAGACGGAGATCGCCGCGGGCAGCTCGCGCAGCGCTGCGACTACCGCCTGCACCTCCGGCAGTCCATTGCCGAGCAGGTAGCGGCCCGGCTCGGGGCTTTCCGCCTGATAGGCGAGCGCGGCGAGGATCTTCTCCTCGCTCTTGGGCCCCAGGCCGGCGAGTGTCCGAAGACGCTCCGCCTCGGCCGCAGCCTTCAGCTCGTCGAGTGTCTCGATGCCCAGCTCCCGCCAGATCCGCGCCGCCGTCTTCGGCCCGAGCCCCGGGAGCTTCATGAACAGCACGACCTCGGGTGGCACGCCGGCCTTCTTCTTCGTCAACGCTTCGATCTCGCCGAGCTCGACGATCTGGACGATCTTCTCCTCGATCGTCTTGCCGATGCCCTGCAGCTCCTTCGCGCGGCCGTCGAGGGCGAGCTGCGCGACCGAGCCCGACGTCTCCCGCACGCGTGATGCCGCGCGGCGATACGCGACGACGCGGAACGTGTCCTTTCCTTCAAGCTCGAGCAGGTCCCCGAGCAGGTCGATCTGGTCTGCAACCTCGGAGTTGGGCGGAAGTTCCGGCACTCCCGCGATGATATGAGCGTGCCCGGGGCCGTCGTCTGCCTGCCGACCTACAACGAGCGCGACAACCTCGAGCCAATGGTGCGCGCGCTCGCTGAGGTGCTGCCGGAGGGCGGCCGCGTGCTCGTGATCGACGACAACTCGCCCGACGGCACCGGCGAGATCGCCGACCGCCTCGCCGCCGAGCTCCCCTGGCTGGAGGTGCTCCACCGGCCCGAGAAGCAGGGGCTCGGGCGGGCGTACGTGGACGGCTTCCACCATGCGCTCGCGGAGGGAGCGGACCTCGTGCTCGAGATGGACTGCGACTTCTCGCACGATCCCAGGGACCTCCCGCGGCTGATCGCGGCGGTCGAGGCCGGCGCCGACCTCGCGCTCGGCTCGCGTTACGTCGAAGGTGGAGGCACCGAGAACTGGGGGCTCGTCCGCCGCCTGATCTCGCGCGGCGCCTCGATCTACACGCGCGTCCTCCTGATGCCGATCCACGACGCGACCGGCGGCTTCAAGTGCTTTCGCCGCACCGTGCTCGAGTCCATCGACCTGGAGAGCATCGACGCGGCCGGGTACGTGTTTCAGATCGAGACGACGTATCGGGCCCTGCGCAAGGGCTTCCGCGTCGTCGAGGTGCCGATCCGCTTCGTCGACCGCACCGCCGGCGAGTCGAAGATGAGCCGCGCGATCGTGCTCGAGGCGATCTGGAAGGTGCCGTGGCTGCGGGCGCGGTCTCTGGCCGGCCGCTTGTAGATTGGCTGCAGTGCGCGACGTGACCGGCAGCGAGTTCGACGAGGTCGTGCTCGGCTCGGAGACTCCCGTCGTCGTCGATTTCTGGGCACCCTGGTGCCGGCCGTGCAAGGCCGTGGAGTCGATCCTCGAGGGGCTTCCGGTGGACGTGGCCCGCGTCAACATCGACGAGGAGCCCGCACTCGCCTCCCGCTACGACGTGCTCTCGATCCCGACCGTGATCCTGTTCGCCGGTGGAGAGGCCCGGGGCACCGTGGTCGGCGCGAGGCCCCGGGCGCATTTCGACGCCTGGCTAGCGGAAGTGCTCCCAGCCGGCTAGCTCGTACGGCTTTCCTTCGAGCGTCAGCGCGACCCCCTCGCCCTCTTCGACCCGGCCGATCGCCGTGAAGCCAAGCGGATCGGGCGTCGTCGCCAGGAGCTCGTAGTCCTCGCCGAAGCCAAGGTCGTCGAGCTCTGCGCTCGGAGCCAACGGAACGCGCTCGAGCTCGATCGACAGGCGTACGCCCGACCGCTCCGCGATGTGCGCGGCGTCCCGCGCGAGCCCGTCGGAGATGTCGAGCATCGACGTAGCGACGGCAGCCAGCCGCCTCCCGTCTTCGATGCGGTCCGGCACGGGGGGGAGCCGGCCGCCGCGAAAAGCGGCGCCTGCCGCACCGAGCGGGCCGGTCACGACGACGACGTCGCCGGCACAAGCTCCGGCACGTCCCGGCACCCGGTCGGAGCGGCCGAGCGCCGTCACGGAGAGCAAGACGCGGTCGGCGCGGGTGGTGTCTCCGCCTCGCACCGGCACGCCGCGCTCGTTCAGACCTGCGTAGAGCTCGAGCACGTCATCGAGCTCAGTCTCCCGCGGTACCCCGAGGGAAACGATCAGCGCCACGGGCTCGGCGCCTGACGCGGCCAGATCGCTGAGATTGACCGCGACCGCGCGCGCGCCGAGCTCCCGCCAGCCGAGCAGGTCGAAGCGGAAGTGGACGCCCTCGACGAGCGCGTCCTGCGTCACGACGAGCCCGTCGACGACGGCCGCGTCGTGCTCGATCCCTTCCGCCAGGCCGCGCCGCTCGAGCTCCGCCAGCAGCCCGAGCTCGCCAAGCTCGCCGAGCGTCGTCACGCCGCTGAAATGCGGGCCCGTCCGTCGAGCGTGTCCGGGTCGAGCGCCGCGAGTGCGTCGTAGAGCCGCGCGTGGAAGGTGCCGGGGCCCTCGGCTCCCGCTGCCGCGTCCTCCGCGGCGACGCCGAGCGCGGCGAGCGCCTCAGCGGCAGCTTCGAGCGGCTCCTGCGGCTTCGCGGCGAGGAAGCAGCCCGTGAGCGCCGAGGAGATGCACCCCGTGCCGGTCACGGCGGCGAGCAGTGGATGGCCGTTGGCGACCGTGAGCACCCGCTCGCCGTCCGAGACGTGATCGACCGGCCCTGTGACCGAGGCGACGAGCCCGAGCTGCCGCCCGGCCTCCCGCGCGAGCTCGGCGGGCTCGAACCCGGTCGCGATCGACTCGACGCCGCGCACCTCGGCGTCGGCGCCGACGAGCGTCGCCACCTCCCCCGAGTTGCCGCGCAGCACGGTCACCTGGACCTCGTCGAGGATCCGCCGCGCGGTGTCGGTGCGGTACTCCGTCGCTCCGGCGCCGACCGGGTCGAGCACG
>Ga0207665_10000836_pt1 | contig 20786 bp, 14 predicted proteins | sample LARL112metaG_FD_184351 | JGI IMG/M metagenome (GOLD analysis project Ga0207665, IMG submission 184351) | Corn, switchgrass and miscanthus rhizosphere microbial communities from Kellogg Biological Station, Michigan, USA - LAR L11-2 metaG... | ecosystem: Host-associated > Plants > Roots >...
GCCTGGCCAGCTCGCAGCTGTGCGCGGTGTCGTTGGTGCCCGCACCGGCCACGATCGTCGCGCGGTCGCCCACCGCCTCGATGACCGCGCGCAGCAGGCGGTCCTTTTCCGCGTCGGTGGTGGTCGGCGATTCGCCGGTGGTACCGCTGATGACCAGGCCGTCGTTACGCATGTCGTCGACCAGGTAGGTGGCGAGGCGGGCAGCCCCGTCGGTGTCGAGTGCTCCGTCGGCGGAGAACGGCGTGATCATCGCGGTCAGCATCCGGCCGAAGGGCGCCCCGTGAGGGGACGCGCCGCCGGGCTGGCCTGCGGACGCCTGCTGGGTCTCGGTCATAGATGAAAACTACCGGTGCGTGCCCGCATGAGCACGCGAAGACGCGGACGACGTGAGCTCGGGGGTACCCACGTCGGCCGCGTCTACCTCATGAATCGCGAATACGCGTCGCCGCGTTACCAACGGTTCACAGAATGTGTGCTTGCCGTGGCCCCAGGTGTGCCCCGTGTGTCAGAAGACCGGGATGATGTCCTCGGGGTTGATGTCGTCGGCCACGTCCACGCCTTCGATGTCCAGTTCCGGGATGGCCGGGAACGCGATGCCCCACCGGGTGACGATCGCCCGCACGCGGGCAATGGCCACCCGCCAGTTCTCCGCCTGCTCCTCGTAGGACAGCACGCCGAGGCCGCCCTCGCGGGCGTGGTTCATCAGGATCCGGTGGTTGGCCATGAAGTACGGCGGAATCTCCCAGAACCCTTCCGGCGGCTCCCAGAGGATCATCGAGAGGAAGATGAACCCCGCCCGCAGCTGCCGGGTGATCAGGTCCTTGACGTCCTCGGTCAGGCCCGGCCATTCGTTCTCCAGGATCGTCATGCAGATCTGCAGGTGGCGTGATTCGTCCCGGCCGATCCGCTGGAACATCTCCGAGAACACCGGGTGCGTGGTGCCCGAGGACATGCCGCGGAACAGCGTGGACGCGGCCATCTCGCCCATCATGAAGCTGGTGAACAGCACGGGCAGGGAGTACTTGCCGACCGCCTTGTTGTAGCCGTTCCAGTACCGGCCGCCGTTGTGGTACAGCCAGCCGATGTTGTTGTGCGCTGCCTGCTCAAGCGGCGTGACCGGCTGCCAGTCCAGCGGCCCGCCAGGCCACAGCTTGGCGATGCTGCGCTGGCAGCACTCCTCGTGGTTCATCTCGTCGCGGGTGATCGAGAAGAAGCACTTGCGGACCGGGTCCTCTTCGTGCTGCTCGAACGCGTGAATGGTGGCGCGGGCGAACACGGCGGGCCCGGAGGCGTCGAAGTTGGCGAGCACGGAGAACCAGTACATGATGCCGAGCCGCTGCTCGGGGGTGAAGTCCTCGGCCCGCAGCCCGTCCCACGGCAGGTCGGCGGGGTTCCAGGCGGCGCGCTTGGACTTCTGGTAGATGGCGGCGAGCTTCTCGGTCTCCACCCGCCATTCCATCGGATAGATGTTCGGCTGCGGAATCTCCGGGGCGGGCCAGAACCCGCCCTCGGGGATGACCAGCTCGCGATCCGGCTCTGCCACCGGCGTGCTCCGTCCTGCTCGGCAGCGCGTTATGACGCTCTATGACAGGGTACGGCTAAATCTGCGGCAGGCCGTCATAGCGGTCGCTTCGCCGTGGTCAGAGCCCGAGGTCGCGCCCGATGATCTCCTTCATGATCTCGGTCGTGCCGCCGAAGATCGTCTGCACCCTGCTGTCGGTGAACGCCCGGGCCACCGGGAACTCACGCATGTAGCCGTACCCCCCGTGGAGTTGGACGCACCTGTCCACGACCCGGTTGCACAGCTCGGTGTTCCACCACTTCACCATCGCCGCGTCGGTGACCGACAGCCTGCCGGCGTTGTGCTCGAGCACGGCCTTGTCGGTGAACGCGCGCGCCACCGCGGTCTCGGTCGCGATCTCCGCGAGGACGAACCTGTTGTGCTGGAACCTGCCGATGGGCCTGCCGAAAGCCTCTCTTTCCTTGCAATACGCAAGCGTCGTGGCGAACACCGCCTCGGCGCCGGCCAGCGCCGTGGCGCCGATGGCGAGGCGTTCCCTCGGCAGGTTCTGCATCAGCGCCACGAACCCGCCGCCTTCCTCGCCGAGCAGGTTGCCGACGGGGACACGGACGTCGTTGAAGAACAGCTCCGAGGTGTCCTGGGCGTGCATGCCGATCTTGTCCAGGTTGCGGCCGCGCTCGAAGCCGGGCATCCCGCGCTCCACCACGAGCAGGCTGATCCCCCGGTAACCGGCTTCGGGGTCGGTCCTGGCCGCGACGATCACCAGGTCACAGAGCTGGCCGTTGGAGATGAACGTCTTCGACCCGTTGAGGACGTAGTCGTCGCCGTCGCGGACCGCGGTGGTCCGCATGCCTTGCAGGTCGCTGCCTGCCCCCGGCTCGGTCATGGCGATGGCCGTGATCAGCTCGCCGGTGCAGTAGCCGGGCAGCCACCGCTCACACTGCTCGGGGGTGGCCAGCCGCTGGAGGTAGGGCCCATTGATGTCGTTGTGCACGGCGAAGCCGGGCCCGTTGGCCCCCGCCTTGGCCAGTTCCTCGTCGAGGATCAGGTAGTAGCGGTAGTCCTTGGAGCCGCCGCCGCCGTACTTCTCGTCGATCTCGATGCCGAGCAGCCCGGCGCGGCCGGCGGCCAGCCACACGTCCCTGGAGACCATCCGGTCCGCCTCCCACTTCTCGTGGTAGGGCGTGACCTCCTTGGCGATGAAGGCCTTGACCATCTCCCGGAAGTCGTCGTGCTCGCTGGTGAAGATGTCGCGCTGCATTCGGTGCCCTCCTGCTGCTGGTTCCCCGTGGCCGCGGCCCTGGCGGGCGCGTGCTGGCGCAGGCAGCCGCCTGAATGTGAACGTAACACCGCAGGGCCGGGCGGTCTCCGCCGGCACCAGCCACACACCTATTGCTATTGCGAGTAATTTGCATCTTCTCTAGAGTGCGTTTTATCCGTTGGCATGAGGGAGTTGATCGAGTCCATGGCCACCGTGCAAGCCCGGGCCAGGCGCGTCAGGGCAGCCTTGACCCCCAGTGAGTGGAGCCGGGTGGGCGGTATGGCCGGGACGGTGGTCGGGCTGCATGTGCTCGGCTGGGGCATGCTCGCGGCCGCTCTGAGCGGGCACTACCACATCAGCAAGACCGAGATCTTCGGGCTGGGCACCGGGTTCCTCGCGTACACGCTGGGCATGCGGCACGCGTTCGATGCCGACCACATCGCGGCCATCGACAACACCACCCGCAAGCTGGTGGGCGAGGGCAAGCGGCCGTTGTCGGTCGGTTTCTTCTTCTCGCTGGGCCACTCCTCGGTGGTCTTCGTGCTCGCGATACTGCTCAACTTCGGCATCCGCGCGCTGGACGACCAAGTGCGCAACGGCAATTCCGGATTGCACAACGTGACCGGGGTCATCGGCACCGGGGTTTCCGGAACGTTCCTCTACCTCATCGCCGCGCTCAACCTGATCGTGCTGGCGGGAATCGTCAAGGTGTTCCGGGAGATGCGCCGGGGGGCCTACGACGACGACGAACTCGAGGAGCAACTCGCCAAGCGCGGCCTGATGAACCGCATCCTCGGCCCACTGGCGCGCCGGGTGGACACGCCTTGGAAGATCTACCCGGTCGGCGTGCTGTTCGGGCTCGGGTTCGACACCGCGACCGAGGTCGCACTGCTCGTGCTGGCGGGCTCGGCGGTCGTGAGCGGCCTGCCGTTCTACGCGATCCTGTCGCTGCCCATCCTGTTCGCCGCCGGCATGTGCCTGTTCGACACCGCCGACGGATGCTTCATGAACTTCGCGTACGACTGGGCGTTCGCCCGCCCGGTCCGCAAGGTCTACTACAACCTGACGATCACCGGGCTGTCGGTGTTCGTCGCGTTCTTCATCGGCACCGTGGAGATCCTCAGCCTCATCGGGCAGGAGTACCGGCTCGGCGGCGGGTTCTGGGATTTCATGGGCAACTTCAATATCAACAAGGCCGGCTTCGTAGTCGTCGGCGTGTTCGTCGTTACGTGGGTTGCCGCGCTGGCGATCTGGCACTTCGGCAAGATCGAGCAAAAGTGGGAGGCGGCCGCCGAAGGCCCGCAGGACTGACCCGGCGCTGGACCGGGGGCCTGGGTCCGCGGTCAGGCGGCGCTGGGCTCGACCAGGTAGGCGGCCCACTGCGGGTCGCCGTCGTACATGGCCCCGATCAGCCGCCAGTGCGGGCCGCGCGGCGCGGCGGGAGCGCAGCGCAGAGTCCAGCCAAGTTCCTCGACCAGCCGGTCGCCCTTGCTGTGATTGCACCGCATGCACGAGGCCACGCAGTTCTCCCAGGTGTGCGCGCCGCCCCTGCTTCGCGGCACCACATGGTCGATGGTCTCGGCCCGGTGGCTGCAATAGGCGCACTGGTAGTTGTCCCGGCGCATGAGCGCACCACGGGTGAGCGGGATCCGGCTCCGGTGCGGTACACGGACGTAACGGCGCAGCCGGATGACCGAGGGCATGGCGAGCACGAGCGACGTTGAGCGCAACAAAGCGCCCTCCGAATCATCGTGCACAACCTCGGCTTTATCCCCCAGGACCAGGCACACCGCACGGCGCAGGCCAACCGTGGTCAGCGGTTCATACGTCACGTTGAGCAGCAATACCCGTCGCACGCCGCCTCCCGCCTGGGGTGCTATGCCAACCGCCCTGGGGTGCTTATGCCAAGCACAGCCTAACGGGCGCGGCCCGAACGCTCTAACACCTCCCGCGGCGCCGGTCCCCGCCGACCCGGCCGGCCGCCGTTCCCCTCCCGGCAACCCCGCGTTCCCGCCAGCCAGCCATCGGCCGACCCGGCCGGCCGCCGTTCCGCTCCCGGCACGGATCACCTGGGCCCACGCCGACGCACGCCCGGATTGAAGCGTTTACCCGCCAACGGTGACTAGTTGTAAGATTCGCCCGCCTTGATGTCCGATTTATTATATTTTCTGATTACGGATCGCGTGAGTCCCGGTTAAGCGGGGGGCGGGTGGGGGTCGCAGGGTCGGCGGCGAGGGGGGCGCCGGCCCGGCGGCCCTCGGCCGGTGCGCGCTTGCGCCGGGCCCTACCCGGACCTCTTCAAGCGGTGGCCAGCGCCTCGCGGTATTCACGCACCGCGCTGACCTCACCGTGGCGCCCGGCCACGCAGTCCCCCAGCGACCTCGCCGCTCGCACCATGATCTCGGACCGGTGCTCACGCGGCACGGCGAACAAGGTCTCCTTGCTCAGCCGGAGCGCCTCCTCCGGCTCGTCGGCCTCCAGACGGCACCGGGCCAGGCCCAGCGTGGCCAGCGACCGGTCCAGGACCTCCTCGGTGGAGTACAGCCGCAGGGCGTGCTTCAGGGCCTTCTCCGCGCCCTGGTGATGGGCGAGCGTGACCAGTGTGTCGCCCTCGTGGAACTGCAACTGGCGCTCGGTGTAACCGAAAGCGGTGTCGCCGCGGTCGGTGGCGGGAAGCCGGGACAGGGCCTCATGAGCGCTGTCGAGCAAGCCGGAGGCACGCCGCAGCCCCTGGGGCTTGGCGGTGCCACCACGCCGTGCGGCCACCCTGGCGAGCGCCCGGGCCTCCATGACCGGGGCCATCGCCGCGGCGACGCACACGTTGCGCCCGGCCAGGCCCGCCCCGGCCCGGGCCAGCGCCACAGCCTCGGCCGGGTCGCCGTAGTACAGCGGGACGAGCGCTTCACGCACGGCTATCCAGGCCCGCAGTTGCCGGTCGCCGGTTTCGTCTCCGGCGGTCCGCGCGGTACGGAAGAAGGACCTGGCCAGGCGCTGATGGCCCACATCGATCATGATCATGCCGGCCAGCCCGGCAAGCTGCGCGGCCAGCCGGCACAGCCGCTCGCTGAAGTCGAGGGGCTGCCGGTGCTCGCACATCCGGCGCACGTCGCCGAAGTCCAGCAGCACGTCACAAAGCAGCCGCAACGGCGGGACGGTCAGGTACTGGATGCCGTAGTCGGCGGTTGTCTCTTCCCACTGGTCCAGCATCGAGGCCGAGACGGTCCCGCCCACCAGAGCGTCGTCCATCCTGCGGCGGACGCGCTCCACGGCACCGAGGAATTGGCTGTCTACCCCGGCTGCCGCGTCCGCGATCATGCGCAACTGGGCCCGGCGGAGCACGTCGTCGTCGTCCTCGGCCTCACGCGGGTCCGCCGGAAAGCCGAAACCCTCGTCCTGTGGCGGCACCGGGGAAGCGCCGGCCGATGGCCGGGCACGCAGGTAGCTAACCTCCGCTGAGCTCACGGCCCCGCGGTCCGGCGTGTCGCCGAAGGCCGCCCCTGACTGCGCAGGCACCTGAGCGGCCGGCCGGACCCTCGGCCCGGCGCGATGCGGCCGGCCACAGAAGCACTGGCCGGGATATCCCAGATCCGCGGGCTCGGCCCGGTACACCGCGCACAGGTAGTGCAGGTACTCCGGGCCGGGCCGCTTCTGGCCGCTCTCATACGCCGATAGCAGCGTCTCGCTGAACCGCGGTGCGGGCCGGCCCTCGCTGGCATACCAGGCGCGGATCTGCGCGACGAGGTCGGCAAGCGAGACGCCGAGCGCCAGGCGGTAGGCACGGATCCGGCTGGTCCCGGTGAGCGGGGCGCACCGGTCGTGGATCTCGGCCGCGATCTGCGCCGTGTTCAGCCCGCCGACGAGCCCGGCGGCGCGGATTTCGCGGGCGACCACGAACTCCTGCCGCGCCTCACCCCCGGCCAGCCGCGCCACCAGGTCCGCCGGCGGGGCGGCTTCCATGGCGGGCGATGGCGCCGACGTGGGTGGCGCTGACGGCGGCGCTGGGGGTGATGGTGCTTGGGACGACACAGCGGGTGACGACACCGGCGGTGACGATGGCCCGACCGGCTGCTGGGGCAGCAGATGCGTCTGATCGGTGTGCTCGTCAACACGTGAGAGCTCGTCGGCGCCTTGCAACATCCCGGGCCCCTCTCCTTCGACGCTGGCCCGTCCCCCGGCCGGGTGATACCGACTCAATGTAACTTGAGAGTCGCTCAGCGAGAATCAGAATCTGTGAAATCGACATTGCGCTGTTGAGTGTGCGTCATGCACATGTGACCCAAAGCCTTAGTGCATGTTGCATATAGGACAGCCGGGCCTGCAATGGTAAGCCAAAACTGTGTCCGTCTGGTAACTATCACCCTTAGTAATCGCTGCGGGTGGCGCAACGGCAGACACGGGGCCACGTACCCTGGACGCCAGCTATGGACACGACTACAGAACCGGCGAGCTTCTATGAGGCTGTCGGCGGCGAGGAGACCTTCCGCCGGCTGGTGCACGTCTTCTACCAGGGCGTCGCGAACGATCCTGAGCTCCGTCCGGTATACCCGAGCAAGGACCTCGGGCCCGCCGAGGAGCACCTGCGGCTGTTTCTCATGCAGTACTGGGGCGGCCCGCGCACCTATGACGAGCGCCGTGGACATCCCCGGCTGCGCATGCGCCACGCGCACTTCTCGATCGGGGAAGCGGAGCGAGACGCGTGGCTGCGGCACATGCGCGCCGCCCTGGACGAGCTGGGGCTCGATGAGGAGCACGACGCCCAACTGTGGGACTACCTCGTCATGGCCGCGCACAGCCTTGTCAACCGGCCTCGTGAGTCCGGCGGCCACGACCTCGGCCTGACCCCCGCCTAAGACGCCGAGGGCGGCCTCCGGGTAGACACGGCAGGCTACGGCGAAGGCGGCCAACGGCCGGCGAACAGGGTCAGCCGCCTCGGGCCCTCTTCAACCGCGGGTGAGCTTGCGGTAGGTGACACGGTGCGGCCGCGCGGCCTCGGCACCGAGCCGCTCGACCTTGTTCTTCTCGTAGCCCTCGAAGTTGCCCTCGAACCAGAACCAGGACGCGCCGCCCTCCCACGCCAGAATGTGGGTGGCGACCCGGTCGAGGAACCACCGGTCGTGGCTGGTGATCACCGCGCAGCCGGGGAAGTCGAGCAGGGCGTTCTCCAGCGATGACAGCGTCTCCACGTCGAGGTCGTTGGTGGGCTCGTCCAGGAGCAGCAGGTTGCCGCCCTGCTTCAGGGTGAGCGCGAGGTTCACCCGGTTACGCTCACCGCCGGAGAGGACTCCGGCCGGCTTTTGCTGGTCCGAGCCCTTGAATCCGAACGCGGCCACATAGGCCCGGCTGGGGATCTCGGTCTTGCCGACCCGGATCGAGTTCTCGCCATCGGAGATCACCGCCCAGACGTTCTTGTCCGGGGCGAGGCGCGACCTGTTCTGGTCCACGTAGGAGATCTGCACGGTGTTGCCCACCGTGATGGTGCCCGCATCCGGCTGCTCGTCTCCGATGATCATCTTCATCAGCGTGGTCTTGCCCACGCCGTTCGGCCCGATGATGCCGACGATGCCGCCCTGGGGCAGGGAGAAGCTCAGGTCTTCGATCAGCACGCGGTCGTCGAACCCCTTGGTCAGCCCCTGGGTCTCCACGACCTGGCGGCCGAGCCTGGGCCCGGGCGGGATCTGGATCTCCTCGAAGTCGATCTTGCGGCGTGCGTCGGCCTCGGCGGCCATCTCCTCGTAACGCTGCAGCCTGGCACGGCTCTTTGCCTGGCGCGCGCGGGGGTTCGACCGCACCCACTCCAGCTCGTCTTCGAGCAGCTTGCGGCGCTTGACGTCCTTCTGCCCCTCGATCTTCAGCCGGGCAGCCTTCGTCTCCAGGTAGGTCGAGTAGTTGCCTTCGTAGGGGTAGGCGTGGCCACGGTCAAGCTCGAGGATCCACTGCGCCACGTTGTCGAGGAAGTACCGGTCGTGGGTGACCGCCACCACGGTGCCCGCGTACTTCTCCAGGTGCTGTTCCAGCCAGAGCACGCTCTCCGCGTCGAGGTGGTTGGTCGGCTCGTCAAGCAGCAGCAGGTCCGGCTGGGAGAGCAGCAGCGCGCACAGCGCCACGCGGCGCCGCTCACCGCCGGACAGCACGCCCACCTCGGCGTCGGGCGGCGGGCACCGCAGCGCATCCATGGCCTGTTCGACCTGGCTGTCCAGGTCCCAGGCGTCCCGGTGGTCGAGCTGTTCCTGGAGCTTGCCCATCTCGGCGAGCAGTTCGTCGGAGTAGTCGGTCGCCATCTTCTCGGCAACCTGGTTGTACTGCTCAAGCAGCGCCTTGACGTCGGCGACGCCCTTCTCCACGTTGCCGAGCACCGTGAGGCTTTCGTCCAGCTCCGGCTCCTGGGCCAGCATCCCCACGGTGAAGCCAGGCATCAGCCTCGCCTCCCCGTTGGACGGCTGCTCCACGCCTGCCATCATGCGCAGCAGGGTGGACTTCCCCATGCCGTTGGGCCCGACGACGCCGATCTTCGCGCCGGGCAGAAACGCCAGCGTGACGGCGTCCAGGATGACCTTGTCGCCGTGCGCCTTGCGCACGGCGCGCATCTGGTAGATGAACTCGGGCATGCCTCCAGGGTAGGGGCTTCCGGCGCCAGGATCGGACGAACTGGAAGCCCCGGGGACACAGTTCACCCAGGCCGGGCTGGTGGGATGGCGGGCCCGGGACTTCCACCTTGGGCCGGGCGCGCCTGGCGGGCGGGTACCCCGGGCCCGGCGTGGCCCTGCGGCTTCCGGCCGTGGCCGGGCGCGCCTGGCGGGCGGGGCGGGTACCCCGGGCCCTGGGGCTTCCGGCCGTGGCCAGGCGCGCCTGGTGGCGGGGTACCCCGGGCCCAGTCTGCTTGCGGATGCCGTTAGGCGGGCACGCTTGCTTCGGACGCGGCCCCGGCATCCTCGGCGCCATCCGTGGCAGAATCCGCCGCGGCCGCCGTACCGAGCGACTCGCTGAGTTCCCTGGCGAACTCCGCCACGGCGCGCTCGTCGATCATCCCGTCCCCGGCCGTGGCGGCACCGCCCGTGGCAGCGTTGGCGTGCCCTGCCGGCTCCAGGGCATCGGCGAGTTCCGCGCCGTCCCCCGGCACCGTGCCTTCCTCGGATCCGGGCGTACCGTCCGGCAGGGCGGCCGCCGCGCTGGCCATGGGCCACCGGGTGCGGGAGAACTGAGCCACGCCACGGGTCAGGTCGTGGCCGACCGAGTACGCCTCGACCTCCACGGCCGTCCTGGGCGCGCCCTCGGCGTCCTCGAAGCGCCTGATCTGCAGGCGCCCCGTGATCAGCACCGGCTCACCCTTGTGGACGGACATGCTCACGTTGTCGGCCAGCGTCCGCCAGCACTGGATGGTCACGAACGACGTGGGCCCATCGCTCCACTCACCGGTCTCCTTGTCCCGGCGGCGCGCGGTATAGGCCACCCGCAGCCGCACGGACGAGGTGTCGCCGGCGACCTTCTTGAACCTGGGCTCGGTGGCCACATACCCGGCCAGGTGCACCTGTGCTTCGTGGATCATCTCGGTCCTCCCAGTGTTGGCCGGAGGAGCGCGGTGGGCTAGCGCTCGTTCCGGGCCGGCCCCGGGAACGGGCACCGGCTGCCACCACGTTCACGCGCCCGGGCAGCAACGGCCATCGGGCACCTCCTGGCTGTGGACAGCCACGCGAAAACCGCATGCCCTGTGGATAAGCCAGGGAGGGATCCAGCGTTCTGTGTGAAAATACGCGTGCCGGCGGCCCGGGAAGCGCGCCGGACAGCGCCGGCCACCGCCCGCACGGGGGCGCGGGCGGCCGGAACGGCTGCCGAGTCGACTCCTACATGCGCAAGTCAGGCCGCGACGAGTTCGTCCGGTTCGGCGATGACGTCCACCAGGGCGCCGTTGCGGTACACGGTGATGGCCAGCGGCCGGCCGATCGCGTCGTCGAACATCAGCCGCTGCAGGTCCTGAGCCTTCTCGACCGGCTGGCCCCCGGCGGTCAGCAGCAGGTCTCCAGCCCGCAGGCCGGCCCGCGCCGCCGGGCCGCCGGGGACGACCTCCGCTACCCGCAGGCCGTTGGCCCTGCTCCACCGCTCCCGCAGCGGGGCGGGCAGCGGCGCGGGAGCGCTGACCAGGCCGAGGTAGGCGCGCCGCACCCGGCCGTGCTGCATCAGGGTAGAGATGATCTTGCGCGTGGTGGCATTGACCGGGACCGCGAGGCCCAGGCCCACCCCGGCGACCGCCGTGTTGATCCCCACCACCCTGGCCTGGCTGTCGGCGAGCGCCCCGCCGGAGTTGCCGGGGTTGAGCGCGGCATCGGTCTGGATCACGTCCTCGACCAGCCGGGCGGCGGAGCCGCTGCGGGTGGGCAGCGAGCGTCCCAGGGCACTCACCACGCCCGCGGTCACCGAGCCGGCCAGGCCGAGTGGGTTGCCCACCGCGACCACGAGCTGGCCGACGACGAGTTCTTCTGCCTCGCCCAGTTTGGCGGGCGGGGGCGTCGGCCCGGCGGCGCGCACCACCGCCAGGTCGGAGAGCGGGTCCGAGCCGACCGTGGTGAAGGGCACCGAGGTGCCGTCACCGAAGGAGGCGGTGCCCGACTGCGCGTTGCCGACCACATGCGCGTTGGTCAGCAGGAAGCCATCGCTGGTGTAAACGACCGCCGAACCGAGGCTCTCACCGGCCCGCCCCGCGCCCCGCCGCGGCACGCGCAGGCTGGCTACCTTGCCGGTGAGTTCGGCCGCGACCCCGGCCACAATCTGGGAATACGAGTCAAGCGGGGACATGATCAAACGTCATCTCCATTACTGGGATTACATCATTACATGATGAACCTCAGGATTGGGAGATTGCTTCCCGGCCGGCTCCGCTAAGTGTCGCGCTGGCCCCCGCCCCCACCCGCGGCGCGAGGCCGCCAGTTCGGCTTGCCGCGGGGGCAGCGCTCGGCCGGGGCGCCGTGGCACCTCCGGGGCGCGGGCCTCGTTCAGCCCGTGGCGCGGGCGACCGTCAGCTCGTCGTGGAACCTGGCGAACTCGGCCAGTTCCCGCTCGACCGGCGCGAGCACGAACAGCTGCGCGACATCGGCGATGGCGGTGCGCATCCGTTGCTGCGCCTGTTCCCGCTCCTGGTCGGCCTCGCGAATGACCACCGCCATGCAGCCGTTGGCGGTCAGCCAGCCAAGCAGCAGGATCGCCGCCACCATCAGCGCGACCCAAGGCAGCAGGCTGACGTCACGCAGGAGCAGCGTGGCATGTGGCGCCGCCCCGAACGCCCCCAGGATGACGATCGCCAGCAGCCAGACCACGCCCACCGCGGCGGCACCGAGCAGCAGGCCCTGCCAGGCGGCCACCGCCCGCCACCAGGGCGCCACGCTGTTCTCCTTGGGCAGGGACTGGGCGATGGCGGCGCCGAGCGCGGCCGGGATCTCGTCGGTCCTTGACCTGGCGGCCTGGCGGACGCTGGCCTGCCAGGGCCGAGGCAGCCCACGGCCCGCGTCGTCGGCAACCGCGGTGATCGCGTTGCTGATCTCCGACCGCTGCGCACCTGTGGCACCCGCCGACACGGCGCGCAACTCGTCCCAGAGCGCGCCCAGCCGGACCTTGCGCACCGGGTCGCGGCCGGCCACCCGGTCGGCCAGCCACGCGACGGGCCAGCCCACGTAGTCGACGGCCTTCAGTTCCCTGGCGCTCTGCAGCGCATGGCCGACACCGCTCACCCCCGCGGCCGCGCAGAACGCGGCGGCCAGCGCGTCGCTCGCGGCGGTGGGCACGGCGCGCCTCGCAATGTCCACGATGTCGCCCGCTGTTTCCGCCGCGCCGCTGCCTGTGTCGCCGACGGCATCCGGGGCGGCTGGCATGTCACCGTTCGCGCCCGGGCCGCCCGGCGACTCCGGCGTGGCCCAAGGCGGCCCGGCCGGCGCGACCGGGGCGGCCGGTTCGGGCGCGGCCGGCTCGAGCGCGTCCGTCCAGGGCACGGCCGACCTCACTCGCGCCCGGGCCTCGGCGTCGCCCGCATAAGGCGCGAACCGCGCGGCCACGGCGTCCACGTCGGCGCTGATCCGCCGCAGCGCGGCCTGCCTGGCGATCACCGTCTCGATCAGCGCCCTGCGCAGGTCGGCGACCCCCGCCGCGCTGGTGGCCGAGGTCACCAGGACCCGGGCGTCGTGCAGCCCCTCGGCGTCGAGCAGGCGGCGCAGGTCGGAAACGCAGTCCTGGGCCTGCTCGGGGGTCAGCAGGTCGGCCTGGTTCAGCGTGACCGCGATCACCGACGAATGCCCGGCCATCGGCACCAGATACCGGCTGTGCACCGCGGCGTCGGCGTACTTCTGCGGGTCGAGCACCCACACCATCAGGTCGGCCTGGGCGATCAACCGGGTCACCTCGGCCGACCCACTGGTGACCGAGTCGTGGTCGGGCAGGTCCACCAGGAGCAGGCCGGTCAGCGCGCGCTCGCCCTCCCCCAGGGCGCTGGAGCGGGCGTAGCGGCGGCGTGGCTCGATGCCCAGCCAGTCCAGCAGCGGCCCGGCTCCCTCCATGCCCCAGACACAGGCATGCGGCTCCTTGGTCGCCGGGCGCAGCACCCCGGCCGGGGAGTATTGCGCCCCGGCAAGCTGGTTGAACAGCGACGACTTGCCGCTGCCCGTGCCCCCGGCCAGCACCACGATCGTGTGATGCGAGGACAGGCGCAGCCGCTCCCCCGCCCTGGCCAGCAGCGCTTCCGCGTCGGCCAGCAGGCCGGCGTTGAAGCCGTCCGGCCCGACCCTGGCGGAGCCGATCTGGACCAGCCGCGCCAGGGCGGTGAGGCGCTCGGACAGGCTCACGCCGCTCGTAGGCAGCCCACCTGCGTGTACCGAGCCGGCCAGCGCGGCCCCAGCCCGGCGCTGCGTCCCCCCGTGGGGCCCACCTGGGCCCGCTGGACCGGCGACCGGCGCCTCGGTCTCCATCACCGGCCGCCCTCGCGCACGACGGCCGCCTCGTGGGCCGGCGCAGCCTGGCGCGCCGTGCTCACCGTGCCACCTCCAGGGCGTAGGTGGCCTGGTAGAGGTGCAAGCTGGCGGCGGCGTCAGGCGTACCCACCGCGTCGATCACGTCGGCGAACCGGCGCATCTCCTCGTCCAGGAGCAGTGCGATCCGGTGCCGAAGGTCGGCCCCGGTCCGCGCCATGATGTCCCGCAGTGGCCCCGCGCCGAACAGCGTCGTGAGCAGGCGGCGCGGAATCGCGGCCGTGCCCGCGTCGTTCTCGCTGGCCCCGAACAGGCTGACGATGAGCACGGTGGCCAGCGAGTCGCTGTCCAGGGATACGACCTTGGCGATGGACCGTTTGGTGACGTTCTCCGCTTGCACGAGGCGGGTCACCTGGTCCTGCCAGGCGCTGACGGCCCGGGCCGCATGGGTCGCCAGGTCCGGTGACGACCTGCCGAGTGCCGCGATCCGCGCCTGCGGGTCGAGTCCCTCGCTCGCCGCCGCGCCGGACTCTTCCGACTCCCACCCGAAGATCAGGCCCGCCTCCGCGGCGAACTCCGACTGCCACGCCGCGGTGCTGGCACCCGAGCCGAGATGGTCGAGCAGGACCGCGCCCGCCGGATGGTCCCGCCAGCGGGCCAGGCAGTCCTCCGCGGCCCGGTCGGCCGCCGAGGTGATCAGCGACTCGACCGCGGTGCGCGCCGCCATCTTGAGCGCCTGGGCCTTGGCCGGGGCCCGGTGCCGGCGCTGCCTGCCGCCACGCCGCGACTGCAGGGACTGCAGGACGTCACCGGCACCGGCGAAGTCCTGCCAGCGGGCGAGCACCTCCCCGCTCATCAGGGAACCGTCCTGCAGCCTGCGGTCGGTCTCGTCCAGGGCCGCCTGATAGGACCCGGCCACGGCGCTGGTCAGGCCGGCCCGCAGGGTGACCTGATCCTCCACCTGGGCGGCCAGGGAAGGCACCCGGATGCGGAAGGTGTCGAGTACCCCGGACATGGTCCGGGTGAGCACGGCGACGCGGCGATCGGGCTGTTCCGCGGTCTCCGCCAGCCACGCCCGCACCGGCGCGCAGACCTCCGGCGGCAGCTTGGCGTCGATGAGCACGGTCTCCGGGATGACGAAGCGCTGATTGCCGCCCAATCCGTTCGCTTCCAGCATGGCGTGGAAGTGCTCGACCACCTCGGCGCTGGCGACTGGAAGAACACGCGACAATACGATGCCCAGGGCCGCTCCCCGGTCCCTGGCGTGCTGGAGCAGCTCCCACACCATGGCATCGGCATAACGGCTTGCCGTGGTCATGAACAGCCAAAGGTCGGAGGCGTCGAGGAACTGGTAGGCGAACTCGCGGTGCGCTTGTACCACCGAGTCGATGTCGGGCGTGTCGAGCAGCGCCACGCCCTTGGGCATCCCCTCGTTCGCCGCGAGCACGAGCAGGCCGTCCTTGCCGGATCGGGCGAGTCCCTCCTGGCGCACCCGGGGCACGGTAGGCAGGAAGACGTTCTCGGCGAACCAGCCCACATCATCGGGGTGGCAGGCGAGCACCGGGCTGTTGGTCGTGGGCCTGCGGATGCCGGTCATGCTGACGTGGGTGCCGACGATGCTGTTCACCAGCGTCGACTTGCCCGCGCCCGTCGATCCGACCAGGGCCACCAGGATCGGGGCGCCCGACTCGCGCAGCCGCGGCAGCAGGTAGTCATCGATCTGGCTGAGCAGCTTGCGCCGCTCCTCCCTGGCCTCGTCCACGCCGGGGGCCTCCAGTGGCAGCGAGGCCGCGACGATGGGCTTGCGCAGCGCGAGGATCGCGGACTCGAGAAGCCTGCCGTCGACCCGGACGTGCGGCTCGATCTCCGGGACCTGCGCCGCCTGGCCTTGCTGCTTCTCCTGCTTCCCGGGAGCCTGGGGCGAGCCCGGGCCGCGCGGCGGCTGCTCGCCTTCTGGCTGCCCCGGACCGTTCGGCTTCCCCTGGGGTTGGGCCGGCGCATTGCCAGGCGGTGACTGCTGGGCCTGCTGGCCCTGCTGCGCCCGCTGGCTCTGCTGGGGCTGCTGGCTCCCGGGCGCCTCCGCGACGTGTGCCGGCTCCTGGCCGGGCTGAGCAGCCTGGGCGGCCTGGGCAGGCTCGGTAACCTGGGCGGTCTTGGCTGGCTGGGCGGTCTGGCCCGGCTGAGCGGCGTGCTCCGGCTGGGTGGTGTGCCCCAACTGAGCGGCCTGGCCGCGCGGCGAGATCTGGCTGTGCCTCGGCCTATGGCCCGGTCGCGGGACCTCGGCGGGTGGCGGGGCGGACGCGGCCGGCGCGGGCTCGGCGGCGGCCGGCCGCACCGGTGCCGACTCAGCAGGGACGGGCGCGGCTGGCGCCGCCCCGGCGAGGGCTTCGCCGGCCGGGCCGGGTGCGACTGCCCCGGCTGGGCCGGGTGAAGCTGGTCCGGGCTGAGCTGGCCCGGGCTGGGCCGGCCCGGCCGGAGTGGGGTGGGCGTCGGCAATCGGCCCCGCCCCCGGGTCGCGTGCCGCGGCAGCCGCTACTTTCTGACCCTCGGTCATCGCCCTTCCACCATGTGCTGACACTTCTACCCAGCCGTCGTCCCACGGATCACCCTGGCTCCCCCTTGTCGCCAGGGTCCGTGGCACATGTCACGATCATCGTTCCGCGTCAGATCCGCCCCCCCGGTAACTGACATGACGGAGTCACTCTTAGTGACAACCGTCCTTCCGCGTAGCCGTGTTACCTGCTGTGGTCATTATGTACCGACTGGGCAGAGTACCCACGGCGATGAAGGAAAGAGGTCCCTCTGGCGTACGCTCACCCCGCCGGACCCACTCGACAACCACTGGTAAGGTCTGGGTGTCGGGTACCGCCGGACGGGCGGGAACGGGATCGTGCGATCCAAAAGCCTGTGGAGTCCGCGTAAGACCACCCACAGGAGGGTGGCTGTGGACGGTGAAGCAGGAAGCCGCAGAGGTGCCGCTAATGCGGCACGGGCTGAGTCCGCGGCGGTCTCGCCGGGGAGCGCGTCAAACTGTCCACGCGCCGTGCGCTTGCAGCCTCGGCTGAGGACGCAGCGGGAAACCGGGCGCTCATGAGCGCCCGGCCCGCCTGTCATCCGGCCAGGCCGCGCACGAGGTCGACGGGGTCGATCACAGTCGTGAAATAGCCAGTGGCTTCACCGGACCAGGCCACACTGCCCTCAGGATCCCGGTAGAACCGGGTGAGGCACAACTTTGATGTCGCTACCGCGAACGGAGAACAGATGACGGCCGAACAGGGTTCCCGGGTGCTGGTGACCGGAGGTTCCGGGTTCATCGGGCGGCGGCTCGTGCGGGCGCTGCTCGATTCCGGCGCCGAGGTCACCGTGGCGGACCTGCTCGAGCCGACCGAGCCGGGAGTTCACGCGGTAGTCGGCGACCTGCGCGACGAGTCCGTCGCCGCCCGGGCGGTCAGCCCCGGCACGGACACGATCTTCCATCTGGCCGCGGTCACCTCCGTGCTCCGTTCTCTTGAGGACCCGGTGGGCACCTACCAGACCAACGTGCAGGCAACCGCCACGCTGCTGGAACTGGCCAGGACCCGGGGGGTGGGCAGTTTCATCCTGGCGTCCACCAACGCCGTGGTCGGTGATGTCGGCAGGAGTGTCATCACCGAGCAGGCTCCCCTCCACCCGCTGACCCCGTACGGAGCCACCAAGGCAGCCGGGGAGATGCTGGTGAGCTGCTACACCGCGGCGTACGGGATCGCGGGCTGTGCGCTGCGGTTCTCCAACGTCTACGGCCCGGGCATGCAGCACAAGGACAGCTTCGTGCCGCGCCTGATGCGCGCGGCACGGGACGGCCACGGGGTGCAGGTGTACGGCGACGGCACCCAGATCCGCGACCTGATCCACGTGGATGACATCGTGTCGGCGCTGCTCCTGGCCTGGCGCGGGCGCGCCACCGGCGCGACCATCGTCGGGGCCGGCGAGTCCGTCACCGTCAACGACATCATCGCGGCCGCGCGTAGCGTCACGGGCGCGCCCATCCCGGTCGAGAACGTCGCTCCTAAGCCCGGCGAGATGCCCGCGGTCATCGTCGACGTCTCCCGTGCCCGCGCCCTGGGCTACCGGCCCACGCACGACCTGAAGTCGGGGATCGCCACAGTGTGGCCAGAGTTCGCGCCGGCCGGCGAGGCGCCGGCTCCCGGTACAGGGGCGCAAGCCCCGGATGGAAAGGCTGCATCGTGACCGAGACCCGTCAGGACACGGCGATCGACGACGCCGCGGCGACCGCCTTCTTCACCCAGAACGGTGAACGTGCGACCGCGCTGCCCCCGGTGGCCATCGTCATTGCCGCCTACAACGAGGAGGGCGTGGTCGGCTCGGTCGTGGATGCGCTGCCCAACACGCTGTGCGGGCTCGGCACCATGCCGATCGTCGTGTCTGACGGCTCCAAGGACGGCACCGTTGAAGAGGCGAACGCGCACGGCGCGCTGGTCTGTGACGTGCCGGTGAACCGGGGCCAGGGCGCGGCGCTGCGGCTGGGCTACCGGCTGGCGCGCGAAGGCGGCGCCCAGTACATCATCACCACCGACGCGGACGGGCAGTACAACCCCGCCGAGATGGACGCCGTGCTGCGGCCCGTGGTGGAAGGCCGCGCCGACTTCGTCACCGGGTCGCGCAAGCTCGGCAGCCAGGAGACCAACGATCCGGTGCGCCGCCTGGGCACCTGGGTGTTCGCGGTGACCATCAGTCTGCTGACCGGGCAGCGCATCACCGACTCCTCGTTCGGTCTGCGTGCCATGCGCGCCGAGGTAACCGGTGCGGTCCGCTTGCAGCAGCCTCAGTACCAGTCATCCGAACTGCTCATCGCCGTCCTCACGCATGGGTTCCGGGTGGCCGAGGTGCCGGCCACCATCCACAAGCGCAAGGTCGGCGAGAGCAAGAAGGGGCACAACGCGATCTACGGCCTGAAGTACGCAGGCGTCGTGCTCGGCACCTGGTGGCGCGAGCGTCAGCGCCGGGTGCCCGGCTCCGGGAAGGCCGTGTCATCCCTGGCCGGCACGCGGCCGGCCGAGCGCTCGGCCGGGGTTTCGGACCACGCCGACCCGTTCACCCGCGCTGCCGAGCCTGCGGCCGCGAACGGCTCGGAGCCGTTGCCATCACCCGCGGCAGCCGCGGACGGGAAGCCACCAGCGGCTGACTGATCCCGCGCACCGGGCATTTCCGAGGCCGGCAGTTCGGACACCAGCTCCGAGACCCGCGATCCCCTGTCCTTGAACAGGACGTAGTGGAAGATCAGGAAGCGGGTCACGAACGTCACGCAGTTCGCCAGGAAGTAAGCAAGGTCGACGAACAGCACCCGCTGGACGTGGCTCAGATCCATCGAGATGGCCTGCTGGTTGGCCCACTTGGTGGTGAGCGTCAGCACGACCGCGGTGCCCACGGCCACGATCCAGAAGGGCAGCGTCTCCCTCAGCAGGTTGGGCCTGCCCTTGCGCTCCCAGGCCCACCGGGACAGGACGTAGCTCACGGCCGCGCCCACCAGCCAGGCCGCGACGGCCGAACGGCCGGCGGTCCAGCCCACAGGCCCCAGGCACACGGTCAGGGTGATCTGGCTGGCGATGACCGCTCCGGCCGCCACCACGATGAACCTGCTGAACCGTTTGCCGACAGAGGTTTGCAGCCTGCGCTTCACGGCCGCGCCGATCCGAGACGATCCGACTGTCATGCAGCATCCTCATTGCGGGGGCCGGCCAGTGACTGACCGGCGGCCTTGGGTTATGAGTCCCGGTGGCGGAAGCGGGCGGCCTCCGGGCTGCGATCCTGGCCACGCTATCGCGGCTACGTGCGTGCCGCAGGCAAAGCGCGCCGTCAGGGGCCAGGCTTTCCCGGCCATATCCGCCCAGGCTACCCGCCTGTCGGCAAGTAAACGAACGCATGGGACTCCCTTGGAACTGACATGGTCCCAATGTGGGCCAACGGCCGGTGGACCGGTCCCGGACCAGGCATTTAGCCGCCATTTGTGACATGACAGCACCTTTCCGTGACCAATGGCGGACCGGGTTCGCCGACTGCGCGATTTGCGGCCTGGGCGGCTACCGGCCGGGCGAGGTGGCCCGGCCGGCAACCAGGGCGTCAGCGCAGGCTCCCCGGCTGGTAGGCGGTGGACCAGAGCGCCCGGTCGCGGCCGGTGAAGAAGGAATCGACCGCGCGGCCGGTGGTGCTGACCGCCCGGGATGCCTGCCGGGTGGGCCGGCCGTTACCCCGCCCGCCTCCGCCTCCGCCGCCGCCACCACCACCGCTGCCGCCGCCGAGTTGGACATCGAGGTAGTCCTGGTCGATGTCGATCCGGTAGCCGCCGTGGCGCTCGGAGATATTCCCGGAGAACTGATGGACGCGCTGGTGGTTGGCCCCAGTCGCCGGACGGGACGTTCGCGAAGACCATGATCGGCTCTCCCCCCCGTTTTGTGCCTTCCTCGCGGTCCTGGCGGCGCCCCGCTGGCCCTTGGCTCCCCCGAGCCGCCCGCGCGGGCAACTCTCGCCAGTGACGTTAAGCAGTACGCAGCCGGTATCGGCTCACGTATTCCCCCCGTTAGCGGTATGTAGCAACGATTACTGCTAACCGTTCAATATCCCGGAGCAGCATACATTGCCGATTCTGGCCGGCTTCCACCGGCTTTGACGCGGTGGTGATCCTGCCTTATTTACTCGTATTCATGCGTTACGGACCCGGCGCTGGCCGCGCCCCGCCGGGACTGCCCGGCCAGCGCGAAGAGCGGTTTCCATGGCCGGTGCGGCTATCACGCGCGATGCTGGCCCCCGTGATCCCCGTCTCGATGTGCACGCTTCTAGCAGCGCATTCGTCGCGGATGGCATCCCCGTCGCGCCCCCTGTCCCACGCACCCACACGCCCTGCGTCCCGGGCCTTCCGAGCCCCGGGCCGTCCCCCTCCCACCGCCAACCACTCGTAGCGGAATGTGGTCTCCCATGACGCCCCATCACGTACGGCGTGCCAACAAGTGCACCTCTTCGGTGAAGTGATACCCCTTTCCGCAACCCGCACGACATTTCCTGCGTT
>Ga0207665_10000837_pt1 | contig 20779 bp, 19 predicted proteins | sample LARL112metaG_FD_184351 | JGI IMG/M metagenome (GOLD analysis project Ga0207665, IMG submission 184351) | Corn, switchgrass and miscanthus rhizosphere microbial communities from Kellogg Biological Station, Michigan, USA - LAR L11-2 metaG... | ecosystem: Host-associated > Plants > Roots >...
GCTCGTGCTCCACACCTAAACTGCGCAGGGCGTTGGCGAAGCGGATACTGCGCGTCTGCAAGTCGTCGTAGCTAAGTGAACGGTCGGGATCGATGAAGGCGACTTTCCGGCCAAGACCGCGCGCAACGTTGGCGTCGACGAAATCGCTGACGGCGTTGTAAGGGCGGCGCTCGTTGAAATCGTGCTGCACCGCGCCCCCGATCCGGTCACTCTTCGAAAAGCCGCGCGGCGAGGCGTCGCGCCAGCACACCGGCGACACGCCGGCGATAGTGTCCGGGTGTGAACGTCGTCTTCATCGGCATGATCTGATCGCGCACCAGCGCATCAAGGCCCTTGATGACGCGTTCATCGAATCCGCTCCCACACAGGTCGGCGGTACCGGCAAGCAGCACCGGGCGCGGATTGGTACCGGTAAATGCGACGCGCAGGTCGGCAAGCTTGCCACCTTCTTTCCTCAGCGCGACCGCGACACCAGCGACGGGGTATTCGATTGAGCGGCGAATGCGAATCTTGTCATAGGCCGAGCGCAGGTTAGGCGTATTTTTTGCGCGTACCGCGGTAACGATCTCGCCCGGCCGTAGCGACAGAAAGTATTTGCCGTCGCCCTGTGTCTCTGTCACCGGAACGTCCTGCCGGGCGAATCCTATGTAAAGCTTCTCGAGGGGAATGGTGCGTTTCCCGACTGTACTGGCGATGTCCACCTCGGCGCCCAAGCTGAGCAAGGCGGGCGCGAGGTCGCCGGAGAAAGTCGCAAAGCACACGCCACGGCTCTTCGGCGCAACGTGGCATATCGTGCCGGTTGTCTTCAGGCAGTGATTATTGGCGCTCCGCCACCATTCGCTCTGATTGTAGAAAATGCAGCGTGTGTCGAGGCACAGATTGCCGCCGACAGTTCCCATGTTGCGGTGAGTGGGACCAGCGATGTGCGCGGCGGCCTGGGCGAGGACGGGGTAGTGTTTATTGATGGCAGGATGCGCGGCGATTTCATTCAAGCGTGCTGAGGCGCCCAGCTCAATCGTGTTTTCATCGACGCGGATCGTGTGCAATTCCTGCACGCGGTTCATGTCGATCAAGACCGGCGGGGCAACGATGCCGCGACGGATGTTCACCACAAGATCCGTGCCGCCGCCGAGCGGCATCGCCTTTGGGTTATCCGCACGCGCCGCTATCGCCTCGGCGAGCGTTGTCGGATTGACGATGCGGAATTCCGGCAGAGCGTCCATTACTGGGCTCCGCCGTTTTTCTTTGATTTTTCTGACGCGCGACGGTGCTTCTCGATGGCTTCGAAGACCCGATCCGGCGTTACCGGCAGATCGTTGAAGCGAATGCCGATCGCATCAGCAATGGCATTGGTCAGCGCGGGGAGGAACGCTGCGAGCGAGCCTTCGCCCGCTTCCTTCGCGCCGAAGGGACCATGCGGATCGTTGCTTTCAACGATGCCGACTTCGATCGGCGGGGAATCCTGAATGGTCGGTACGCGGTAGTCGAGCATGTTGGCTGTGACCATCAGCCCGTCGTGATAGGCGGCCTCTTCGCTCATGGCCTGGCCCATGCCCATCCAGACCGAGCCCTGCACCTGGCCCTCAACTGTCAACCGATTGAGCGCCTTGCCGCAGTCATGCGCGACCCACACCTTGTCGACAGTAACGACGCCGGTTTCCTCGTCGACACTGACTTCCACCACTTGTGCCGAGTAGCTGTAACCCATGGTGCCCCCAATGGCGGAGCCGCGATATTTCTTGCCACCGTGCGATTCGGGGATGGTTGAATAATTACCGGTGACAGTGATTGTGCCGCTGTCCTTCAGCGCTTCCGTCACCACTTCCTCGAAAGTTGCTCCTTTGTCCTGGGCGCCAGCGCGATAAACCTCGCCGAGGCACTCGATGTCTTCCGGCCGCGCTTCGAGTTTGCGGGCTGCGGCATTGACCAGAACGGTTTTCAGATTGCGCGCGGCATCGAGGGCCGCGTTGCCGACCATGAAAGTGACTCGCGACGAATAGGAACCGTTGTCTTTCGGCACCACTTCACTGTCGCCCGTCACGACGCGCACGCGTGAAAGTTCAAGCCCCAGAATTTCAGCAACCGTCTGGGCCAGAATGGTCGTTGAGCCCTGACCGATGTCGGCGGCGCCCGACAGCACCACGATCGAGCCGTCGAAATCGAGCTTGATCTTCACCGTGGCATGCGGCTCGCCGGTCCAGTTCACCGGCTTCGAGGCGCCGGAGATGTAGTGCGAGCACGCCATCCCCAGGCCTTTGCGGACGCCATTGCTGCTTGTCAGCTTACCTCTGCGAGTGCCCCAACCACTTTCGCGCTCGACCCAGTCCAGACATTCCGGCAGACCGTACGAGTTCACCATCAGATCGTTGTCCGTAAAGGTCGGCGCCGTCAGGAGGTTGGCACGGCGTACGACGAACGGATCGAGCCCCAGCTCAGCCGCCATTTGGTCGAGGAGGCTTTCGAAGGCAAAACGGATGTCGACGGTTCCATGACCGCGGAAGGCACCACACGGCGGCGTGTTGGTAAGAACGCGACGGCCCGTGTACTTGACATTGTGCAGGTCATAGATCGCGTAAAGCATCGAGCCGGAATACAGGATCGTCACCACCCCATAACCCGAGTGCGCACCGCCACGTTGATCGCAATCGCATTCGACCGCGGTGATGCGTCCATCCTTGCGCAGGCCGATCTTCAGGCGGATGTCAGTTTCAGGCCGCCCGCGATGCGTGATGAAAGTCTCCTCGCGCGTCGTGACAATGCGCACCGTTGCGTTGGCCTTGCGGGCGAGCAGCGCGGCGATCAATTCGATATTCAGCGTTTCGGTGCGGCAGCCGAAGCCGCCACCGACATGCGGCTTGATCACGCGGATGCGCGACATGTCCATGTCGAGGATCTGCGACAGCATCAGGTGCACGTAGTAGGGCACCTGCGTGGAGGCATGCACGGTCATCCGGTCACGTATGGCGTCGTATTCGGCGACGGCGGCATGCATTTCCATCTGGTTCTGGCAGACCTCGGCGCAGTTATAGGTGCCTTCACGCACGAGATCGGCATCGGCGAAACCTTGCCCGGTCGATCCGAGCTCGAACAGAACGTCGCGTTCGATATTGCCGGGCTTCTTCTGGTGCAAAAGCGCGGCGCCGGGCGCTAACGCGTCTTTCGCAGTGAAGTAAGCCGGCAATTCCTTGACCGTCATTTTGATCAATCGAATTGCTTTGCGGGCCGCGACATCGTCGACGGCGGCGACGGCGGCGACGGGCTCGCCGCGGTATCTCACCTTGTCCCGCGCGAGCGGGTGCTCGCTGCGTGCGATCGGCAGCACTCCGAACGTCCTGTCGCAATCAGCACCGGTCACGATCGCAACGACGCCGGGGACCTTCAGCGCTTCCGACACATCGACATCGACAATCTCGCCGTGCGCATAGGGGCTGCGATAGATACAGCCAACGAGCTGACCCACCCCGACAATGTCGGCTGTATATTTCGCGCGGCCCGAGACCTTCTCCGGGCCGTCGATCATCGGCACATAGGATCCGATGTTGTGCACGGGAGCGGGTTTGTTCATGGCGGGACGCCCTGTTTGCCGAGGGCAACCGCGAATTTCACCGCTTCGATGATTTTCACATAGCCGGTGCAGCGGCAGATATTGCTGCCGAGTGCCTCAAGAATTTCCGCGTCGCTCGGATCCGGATTTTTGCGAAGCAGTCCCGCGGAAGCCATGATGAAGCCGGGCGTGCAATAGCCGCACTGCGAACCGAGTTTCTCGTGAAAGCCGCGCTGCACGGCTGACAGCTGCCCGTCGACGCCGAGCGATTCGATCGTGTCCACCCGCTTGCCTTGGACGATCATCGCAAGTGTCAGGCATGACAATGTCGGCGTGTCGTCGATGAGGACCGTGCAGGCGCCGCACTCGCCGCCGTCGCAGCCTGTCTTGGTGCCGGTGAGTCCGACCTTTTCGCGCAGATAGTCGAGCAAAAGGACATTGTCGGCGACCGCATCGGCACGGTCGCGGCCGTTTAGCCTGCATTCCAGCAGACGGGCCAAGCGTTTCGTTCCCTCTTGCGCGCATTTCTGCGCGCTCTTTTGTCATTATTCTTATTGTAACAACGGCAATACTAGCGCCGCTGGCGGTCCTGCCGAAGCGCTTCCACAGACCAATTCGCGGGAATGGCTGGAACGATTACGTGCCCGTGAATTTTGCGATGACTTCGCCAGGGATCGCTGTAGCGCCTATCTTTTCGGGGTCTTCCTTGCTGCGCGCGGCCCAGACACGGGTTTCTCCGCCCTCGACCGCAAGCTCACCGGCGACCGAGAGAAGATGTTCCACATCGAAGCTCGAACGACGAAACTCACGGACCCGCGAGGTGATGTCGACCACGTCACCGAATTTTACGGCCTTGACGAAATTGGCTCGCACATCAACCAGCGGGATCCCCATGAAGCCGAAGGCGGCCGCGAGTTCATGCGGCTTTACCCCGAGTGCGGCCTCGAACATTCGCCAGGTGCTTGCGTCGAACATTTCGAAGAAGCGGCTGTTGAAAACGATGCCTGCGGGATCGCACTGACCCCATTCGATTGTGAGTTGCTTGCGATAGGTGAAGGACGTCACGCGTTTGCCTCAGGCCATAAAACGTTCTGCTTTATAGCTGCCGCACTCTCCACTGTCATGCGCGTGCACCTTGCCATCAGGGCCGTGTCTTCTTTTTTTTCTTCTTCTTTTTTCTCGGATCCGGCCATTCGACTACTTCCTGCGACAGCATTTCGACGCGCGACGCGCGGCGCCGCTTGCGCAACGCACGGTGCGGTGCAACGGGCAAATGCGGTGACGTGTCGAGGTCCACTAGGAGCCAATCGAGGTCTTCTGGCGCGACGACCCAGCTGCGCGGAGCGTAGCGCGCAAGCGAAAAAGGCCTCGAAAAGGACAGCATCGATTTTTTGCCGCCCGGCAGGCAATACTCGTGCGCGTAGGTCATCGCGAGTTCGCGCGGGCTACGATAGATTGGATCGCGCCAGCGCAGGATTGCGTGATTGGTCTTGCTGATTGCACCCCAAAGGCCGTGCTCGCGGAACAGCGTAATGATGTGATCCTGGTCGCTCGGCAGCGCACGGATATCCATCAGAAGAGGACGCTTGCCATGATAGGCCAACACGGCCGCGGCGAAGACCGCGCCTTCAGCGCAATGTGCCATGCGAGCGCCAAGCACACGCCGCGGTGACATCGCGGTGTCTCCATCGAGACCGAAATTGACCGGAAGCTTGTCGAGAAAACTCTGAATCTTCGCCGGCGTGTCGAGCCGCGCGAACAGCCGATGTTCAGAGGGGGTCAGGAGCGCGTGGAGTCTGCGGCGATAGGTCGGCATCAGAGAAAGGGCTGTCGTGGAGAAGTGGGCATCACTTTCGTTGTTTTGCATACGTTTTTGCGGGTTTCGAGCGGTACCGGCGTTCTCTGCACAGGGCCGGCAAAAGGAAAATGTTATGCTCAGACGTCCTGTTGATAACAAAAATCTTCTTATTTTCCGGTACTTATTGCCGTTTTGAAGAATAATCTCCTACTTAGTGGCTCTTGTCGCTGGATGGGAGCTGTTCCGATGAGCGATTTACCACGCAAGTCCGAGCGGGTTTCGGGCCTGGAAGTCTGGGCCTTCGCGCTGGCAACCACTCTGGTTGCGCTGATTGCGGTCGGCGTCGTCCCGCATGGTCACTGGTAAGAGCGAAAACATATGACCACAACCACCACGACCTGGAATGAAGCGGAGCCGCGGCGCGCTGACAATGTCGAAATCGCGCCGCGCATCAGCGAGGATTGGCTGTCGCTCATTATCGGGCCCTTTGTTCTCGGTTACATCTGGACCAATCACATCAATCGCACGGGGGACAAGGCCAGTGCCTGGGAGATCTGGCAGCGCTTCCCGAAATTCGTGATCGGGTTCCTGATCACGTTTGTCGTCGGCCTCTACCTCGCGCTCGCGACGCCTGCGGACATCGCCGCGAAGGTTCCCGCGGCGATGGGTGAAGCCAATACCCTGCGCGTCGTGTTCTTCGTCCTGACTTTCTTCTCGATTGGCGTGCTCTCCAACTTCAAGAAGCTTTGGCAGGAGGGCATTGGCCGACTTGCCGCAGTGTATTTCGTGAGCCTGTTCGGCTTCGTGATCTGGGTCGGACTGCTGATTTCCTGGCTGTTCTTCAGCGGCGTCAAGCCGCCTTTGGCCAGCTGATTAAAGGAGCAAACCATGTCGCAAGTGAATGTAGATGAGGAATTCCGCAAGGCACCAGTTGAGCCTCTGCTGCCTGTCGAAAAGAAGCTGATCGGCTGGAGCCTCGGCATTGGCGTAGTGCTTCTGATCCTCCTCGCCATCGTCAACCAAATGTTCCCGGCGTCCATCTGACGCTCGAAATACGACGGCACCGGTTGTGCCGCCGAGAAATGAGAAACGAGTATGTCGCCAATTCCGAAGACCGCGCCGTTCGCAGAAGAGGAGATCGACCTCCTCAACAGCGTCGTGGGCACCGCGAGCCCAGTCCAGCGGGCCTGGCTTGCCGGGTTTCTGGCAGGTCTTGATGCATCCGGCGCCACCCTTGTACCGGCGCTTCCAGCTGCCCCGGCGCGTCCGGCCGAGCCGCTGACGATCGTCTATGCGAGCGAGTCGGGCAATTGCGAGAAACTCGCGGGCGATCTGGCCAAGGCGGCGCGCAAGAACGGATTGAAGCCGACGCTCACCGATATGGCCGATCTCGAGCTGTCCGCTTTGACCGCGGCCAAGCGGTTGGTCGTGATCGCGGCGACTTGGGGCGAAGGCGAGCCTCCGGCGCGCGCCGTGCGCGCCTACAACGAATTGATGGGTGAGGGCGCGCCACGCCTCGACGGTATTGAATTCAGCGTGCTGGCGCTTGGAGACACTGCCTACGTAGAATTCTGCGCGATCGGCAGGAAGATCGACGAGCGATTGGCTGCGCTTGGCGGCAAGCGCGTCGCCGATCGTATCGATTGCGATCTCGATTATGCGGAGCCGGCCGCACGCTGGATTGGCGACGCTGTAAAGGCGCTGACGCCTCCGAACGCGAGCCGCGTTATCGAAGTCGATTTTGGTGCCAAGCCGGCCGCGGCGCCAAACACGGATATATTCGAAGCGGAAATCACCGAGCACGTTGACCTGAATTCCTCGCGCTCGGACAAGGAAACCATTCACCTCGCGCTATCGTTCGAGGGCGCTGCGCCGGCCTATGAGCCGGGCGATTCGCTTGATCTTTATCCCGAGAATGATCCGGCATACGTGGATGAGTTGCTGAAAATTGCCGGACTTGCAGGCGACGAGAAGTTGCGGACCGACTTCATCAAGTCACGCGATGTGACCACGCTCTCGCTAAAGACCGTCGAGACCTATGCCTCGTCCACCGGCCATCAATACGTCAAGGCACTGCTCGACGACGGTCAGGCGCGCGAATGGATCGCCGGACGCCAGCTCATCGACCTCATTACGACGTTTCCGATCGCGCTTGATGCCGACAAACTTCGTGCACTGACCCGTCCGCTCGCTCCGCGGGCCTATTCGATTGCCTCGTCCCGCCGCGAGGTCGGGGATGAGGCGCACCTGCTCATTTCCGCCGTGCGCTATGAAAGTCATGGCCGCGCGCGGAAAGGCGTTGCCTCGAACTACGTCGCCGAGCGCCTGAAACGCGGTGGCCACGTTCGCGTGAAACTCAAGCCCAACAAGCATTTCGCGCTGCCGTCGGCCGAGAAGGACGTCATCATGGTCGGTCCTGGGACTGGCGTTGCGCCCTTCCGCGCCTTTGTGCAGGAGCGACGGGCGACGCAAGCGAAAGGCCGCAGCTGGCTGTTCTTCGGCGATCGCACCTTTACGCACGATTTCCTCTACCAGCTCGACTGGCAGGACGCGCTCAAGGACGGCTCGTTGACACGCATGGACGTCGCCTTCTCGCGCGACACGCCAGAGAAGGTCTACGTACAGAACAAGCTGTGGGAACGTCGTGCCGACCTGATCCAATGGCTGGAGGGCGGAGCCTATTTCTACGTATGCGGTGACGCCAAGGCGATGGCGAAGGATGTTCGCGCCGCGCTGGTGCGCGCCTATACCGACGTGAAAGGCCTGTCCCCCGAAGCTGCCGAGCAAGCGGTGGTGACACTGGAGCGCGAAAAGCGCTATCTGCAGGATACCTATTGATCTTGCACCCATTGGACCGCCAATGACCGACGAGGTTTCGCGCAACGAGCGCATCAAGGAAGCCAGCGACTATTTGCGTGGAACGTTGGCCGAGGGCCTGCGCGAGGAAATCACCGGCGCGATCGTCGAGGACGATGCGCAGCTCGTGAAGTTCCACGGCATGTACCTGCAGGACGACCGTGACCTGCGCCCAGAACGCGCGCGCAAGAAGATGGAGAAGGCCTTCTCCTTCATGATTCGCGTGCGCATCCCGGGCGGCGTGCTCAACCCACAACAATGGCTCGCGCTTGATGAGGTCGCACGTGTCTACGGCAACGGCACCATGCGGCTGACGACGCGGCAGACGGTGCAGCTGCATGGGGTCATCAAGTCAAATCTGAAGGCGACCCTGAGAGGGATCGATAAGGTCCTTCTCAATTCGATCGCGGCCTGTGGCGATATCAACCGCAATGTCATGTGCAACGTGCTGCCCGAGCAGTCGCGCGCACATGCTATGGCGCTCGAAATGGCGCGCGCGATTTCGGACGATCTGTTGCCGCACACGCCGGCCTATCGCGAAATCTGGCTTGACGGCGAGCGCATCGCGGGCGGGGAGGAAGAAGTCGTTGAGCCGATCTATGGCAAGACCTACCTGCCTCGCAAATTCAAGATCGTGGTCGCCGTGCCGCCATCAAACGATGTCGACATCTTTGCCCATGATCTCGGTTACATCGCCATCACAGACAATACAGGCAATCTTGCCGGTTGGAATGTCACCGTCGGCGGTGGCATGGGCATGACCCATGGCGAGCCCGAAACCTATCCGCGCACCGCGGACGTCATGGGCTTTTGCGAAACCAAAGACGCGGTCAAGATTGCGGAGGCCGTGGTCACCGTGCAGCGCGACTGGGGCGATCGCAAAAACCGCAAGCATGCACGGCTCAAATACACGATCGAGGATCGCGGTCTCGACAATTTCCGGGCCGAGGTCGAGCGTCGGGCCGGGGTCAAGCTTGGCTCGCCAAAGCCGTTCACTTTCACCTCAACGGGCGATCGTTTCGGGTGGAGCGAAGGCATTGACGGGCGCGGGCATTTGACGCTGTTCGTGCAGAATGGTCGCGTGCACGATGTGGCTGGTTCTGCACAGCAGACCGCCCTACGAACGATCGCGCAGGTGCATGAGGGCGATTTCCGCATCACGCCGAACCAGAATCTCGTGATTGCCAATGTGCCGACGGAACAGCAGCCCGAAATCGAGCGCATCGCGCGCGAGGCAAATCTTCTTGCGCCCTGGTCAGGCCTGCGACGCAATTCAATGGCCTGTGTTGCGCTCCCGACTTGCGGGCTCGCACTTGCCGAAAGCGAACGCTACCTGCCGGATTTGCTGACCGCCCTTGATGAACGACTCGCGGCACATGGCCTTTCCGCGGACGATATCGTCATCCGCATGACGGGGTGCCCGAACGGATGCGCGCGGCCTTATCTCGCCGAGATTGGTTTGGTCGGCAAAGGCCCGGGTCGATACAATCTGTATCTAGGCGCGGCCTTCGACGGATCGCGTATGAACAAGCTCTATGCCGAGGACCTCGATCACGCGGGGATCGTCGCCGCGCTCGATCCTGTTCTCGCCGCTTACGCAGCGGAACGGCAGAAGGGCGAGCGCTTCGGCGATTTCACCATCCGTGCGGGCTTTGTTGTCGCTTCCGGAAATGGCGCCGACTTCCATGCCAATACCGGCAAACGGCGCGTGTCGTAGGCGAGCGCCTTGTTGGAAACGGAACTCATCGCTGCGCACTAAAATCTCCTCGTCTGCCGCAAAATAAGGCAGTGGCCGCCGATCAGGCCTCCGAGCCACGTTTTTCAGGTCATTTTCGAATGGAATGGGTCTTGCTTCGTCAGGAGCAAGCAAACGGATCTGAATGCGGCACGGCCCGGGATGTCGGCAGGAAAAAGGAATTTGGCGCAAACAGGTAAAGGGTCAGAACCTTCAAGCCACGGCGCGGTTACGTCGGGGGAGCAGCGGGATTCAGCCCTGAAGATCGCGATCGTCGATGAGAGTCCCGTTCGTGCGGCCATCCTGGAAGAGGGCCTGCGCGAAGCCGGGTTTACTCAGGTCGAACGTATCGCCGAAACAAAAAACCTGCTCTCGCGCATCTACGCGCTCGATCCGGACGTCATTCTCATCGACCTGGAAAATCCCAGTCGTGACGTGCTCGAGCAGATGTTTCAGATGAGTCGGGCAGTGAAACGCCCGGTCGCCATGTTCGTCGATCAGAGCGACAGCGCGTCGATCCAGGCAGCGGTCGACGCGGGAGTGTCGGCCTACATCGTCGGCGGACTGCGCAAGGAACGCATCACCAACATTCTCGATCTCTGCATATCGCGGTTCAACGCATTCGCCCGGCTGCAGTCGGAACTCGACCACGCCAAAGGAGCCCTGGAAGAACGCAAGGTCATTGATCGGGCCAAAGGCGTGCTGATGCAGGCCAGAAAACTCACTGAAGAGAAGGCCTACGCGCTGCTGCGCACCAAGGCCATGAACGAGAACAAAAAGATCGTTGAAATTGCCCAATCAGTGCTGACCGCGGCGGAGTTGCTCAAATGAACGAGAAGCTCCGGATCGGTTTTATTCCTCTGGTGGATGCGACAGCTTTGCTGGTCGCCGTCGATGCGGGTTTCACCGCGGCCGAAGGGCTCGACGTCGAACTGGTCCGCGAAGTGTCCTGGTCGAACGTGCGCGACAAGCTCAACATCGGTCTGTTCGATGCGGCTCATCTGCTGTCTCCCGTGGCGATCGCGTCGAGCCTTGGTATCGGTCACGTCCGAGTGCCACTCGTCGTGCCATTCAATCTGGGGATCAATGGCAATGCGATCACGGTTTCGCCCTGGCTCTTTTCCGCGCTGTCAGATGCGACCGACGGCGATCTGACTGATCCAAAGGTTTCCGCGCGCGCACTCTCGCGAATCGTATCGGAACGTAAAGCGCGTGGTCTTGAACCACTCAACTTCGGCATGACGTTCCCGTTTTCTCACCACAACTATCAGCTTCGTTACTGGATGGCGGCAGGTGGGATCGATCCCGACGAAGATGTTCGTCTTGTTGTGCTGCCGCCGCCCTACATGGTGGAAAGCCTGGCGAGCAAACAGGTCGACGTATTTTGCGTCGGCGCGCCCTGGAATTCGGTGGCCGTCGATCTCGGCGTCGGCAGCATCTTGCACTTCGGCCGCGAGATCATGACTCGCGTTTCAGAGAAGGTCTTTGCGTTACGCCAGCAATGGGCCGAGGAAAATCCGGACATCGTTGCACGTCTTGTGCGCGCGCTTGTTTCCGCGAGTAAATTCGTGAGCAACGCGGACAACCGGGCAACCGTTGCGCATATTGTCGCGCATCGCCTTGGCGTAAATCCGGAACTCGTTGTCCGCACATTGACGGGAAATCTCAAGACAACGACGGACGGTACGATCCGCAAATCCGAGCAATACATTCTTGTCAGCGGCCACGAAGCAAACCGGCCCGACACCAATCAGGCGGCGTGGGCCTATGCGCAGATGGTGCGTTGGGGGCAGGCGGAATTGTCGACGGAGTTACAAGCGTCGGCGGAAAATGTTTTTCGCGCCGATCTCTATGATTCCGCGCTCGATGTAACCGACGAAGGCCATCACGACGCTCATGTCACCGACATCGGTGCATTGTTCGACCCCGCGTTCGATCCCGCGGACATCGCCGGATATCTCGCATCCTGGCGCAGCAAGCGCGCGCGGCCGCCGCGCCTCACGATCGTTCGCTGATATTGCGCTGCACAAAAATTCTGCACCCTGCGCTGGATGTGAGCAACGAATCGCGGCCCTCGCAAAACATCGTGCTGGCCATCATGAGGCATAACTCTCTGTAAAATCATCAATTTATGTCTTTTTGCCCCGGTTGGCACGGCACTTGAATTGAAGGTGGCAAGAGGCGCGACCCGTGTGCGCCTCGGGTCCAATGACGGGCCGATAGCAACGCTGCTGTCCTGGGGAATGCGCAACGGCGCGCTTCAGGCTGCAGCTTTTTTGTTGGCCGAGGACAGAAACGTGAAGGGCGTGTCGACCGGGGCAACAGGAACGGAAGGACGACGAAGACAATGACGGTGAAACACCCAACCAATAACCGCCGTGGCGTGAGCCGACGTTCATTTCTCAAAGCCGGCGCAGGGACTGCCGCGTTGCTCAGCGCGGTCAATACACAATTTCCGTTCGGCGCTTACGTTGCCGAAGCCGCTGGGCCCGAAGTGACGAAGGCCTTGCTCGGCTTCATCGCGCTCACCGATGCAGCGCCACTGTTCGTCGCAAAAGAGAAGGGCATCTTTGCAAAATATGGCGTGCCCGACGTCGAGGTGCAGAAGCAGGCGTCGTGGGGGGCCACGCGCGACAACCTCGTACTCGGTTCGGAAGGCAACGGCATCGATGGCGCGCACATTCTCACGCCGATGCCCTATCTGATCAGCGCCGGGAAAGTGACGCAGAACAATGTGCCGACCCCGATGTACATCCTCGCGCGGCTCAATCTCAACGGTCAGTGCATTTCTGTTGGCAAAGAATACAGCGACCTGCGCGTCGGCGTTGATACGTCGCCGCTGAAAGCTCCGTTTGAGAAGAAAAAGGCCGCGGGCAAGTCAGCAAAGGCAGCGATGACATTCCCCGGCGGCACCCACGATCTGTGGATCCGCTATTGGCTCGCCGCCGGCGGCATCGATCCTGACAAGGATGTCGAGACCATCGTGGTGCCGCCGCCGCAAATGGTGGCCAATATGAAAGTCGGCACCATGGACTGTTTCTGCGTCTGCGAACCATGGAACCTGCAGCTCATTCATCAGAGCATCGGCTACACGGCGATCACGACCGGCGAACTGTGGGAGAAGCATCCCGAGAAGTCGCTGGGAATGCGCGCGGCCTATGTCGACAAATATCCGAAAGCGACGGCTGCAATCCTCATGGCCACCATGGAGGCGCAGCAGTGGTGCGAGAAAATGGAGAATCGCGAAGAGGTGGCCGCAATCTGCGCCAAGCGACAGTGGATCAATTGTCCGGTCGACGATGTTACCGAGCGGATGAAAGGCAAATTTGACTACGGCATTCCAGACAAGGTCGTCGAGAACAGCCCGCACATGATGCGGTACTGGAATGATCACGCGTCATATCCCTTCCAGAGCCACGATCTCTGGTTCATCACCGAAGACACGCGCTGGGGCAAATACGAATCCGGCTTTGACGCGAAATCGCTGATCAAGAAAGTGAACCGTGAGGATCTCTGGCGCGATGCCGCCAAGAGCCTCGGGGTCGCGGCCGCCGATATCCCGGCCTCGACATCGCGCGGTCAGGAGAGATTCTTCGACGGGAAGGTTTTCGATCCGGAAAATCCCTCGGCCTATCTCAAGAGCCTCACGATCAAGCGTGTCGAGGTGTGACGCAAAGGGCCGCTCGCGCGGGCGGCCAACCTTTCCGAATAGAACGGAGAATTCACGCAATGAATATGCCGGTGGTCAGATCCGACCTCGTGGAGACCGTAACGACAAAGCCCGACGCGGGCGCTATGGCAAAAGTGTTGGCCCTCACGCCAAAACGACCAGGACTGAAGACACGTGTCAGCACGGCTCTCGGAAATGCAGCCGTCCGTGTCGTGCCACCCCTGCTGGTTATCGCCATCCTGCTTGGCGTGTGGGAGTTGCTCTGCCGAAAAGCAGGCGCGACCTTGCCGCCGCCCTCGCGCATTGTGCGTGACACCTGGGAGTTGATCGCCGACCCTTTCTACGACCGGGGAGGGCTCGATAAAGGCCTGTTCTGGCATCTGTCAGCCAGCTTGCACCGGGTTGCGCTCGGCTATGCGCTTGCGAGTGTTGGTGGCATCGCGCTGGGGACGCTGGTCGGCCAGTCGGTATGGGCGATGCGCGGGCTCGACCCGATCTTTCAGGTGCTGCGGACTGTTCCACCGCTCGCCTGGCTGCCCTTGTCACTGGCCGCCTTCCGTGACGGGCAACCGTCAGCAATTTTCGTTATCTTCATCACCGCGATCTGGCCGATCATCATTAATACCGCGGTCGGTATCCGCAACATCCCGCAGGACTATCGCAACGTGGCCGCTGTGTTGCGGCTCAATCCGTTCGAATTCTTCGCAAAGATCATGGTGCCGTCGGCGGCTCCCTACATCTTCACGGGATTGCGGATCGGTATCGGCCTGTCCTGGCTCGCCATCGTTGCCGCGGAAATGCTGATTGGTGGCGTCGGCATCGGCTTCTTCATCTGGGATGCGTGGAATTCCTCGCACATCTCCGAAATCATCGTCGCGCTCGTCTATGTCGGATTGGTCGGTTTCGTTCTCGACCGCATCGTCGCCGGCATCGCTTCCATCGTAACCCGCGGCACCGCGGCCAACTGAGGACTGCGAGCATGATCCCTTATTGCAAGATCGACCACGTCGATAAAAGCTTCACACGTGGCACGAACGAAACGCGAGTCCTCAAGGACATCACCTTCGAGGTGACGAAAGGTGACTACGTCTCGATCATCGGGCACTCGGGTTGCGGAAAGTCGACGCTGCTCAACATTGTTGCTGGGCTTACGCCGCCGACTGCGGGCGGCGTCATCCTGGAAGGCCATGAGGTGAATGAGCCGGGGCCAGACCGCGCGGTCGTGTTCCAGAACCACAGCCTGCTGCCCTGGCTGACGGTCTACGACAACGTGAAGCTTGCGGTCGACAAGGTGTTTCGATCGAGCAAGTCGCGCGCCGAACGGCGTGATTGGACGATGCACAATCTCGATCTGGTGCAGATGACGCATGCTCGAAGCAAGCGACCGGCCGAAATCTCTGGTGGCATGAAGCAACGCGTCGGACTAGCCCGCGCTCTCGCGATGGAGCCGAAGCTTCTGCTGCTCGACGAGCCGTTCGGCGCACTCGACGCGCTGACGCGTGCGCATCTGCAGGACACGGTGATGAGTCTGCACCAGAAGCTCGGCAACACCGTGATGATGATCACCCACGACGTCGATGAAGCCGTGCTCCTGTCGGACCGGATCATCATGATGACCAACGGTCCGTCGGCTCAGATCGGTGAAATACTCGAGGTGCCGCTGTCACGGCCGCGCAAACGGCTCGACCTTGTGACAAACGCGACCTTCCTCAAATGTCGTCAGCGCGTCCTCGAGTTCCTCTACGAACGACATCGGTTCGTTGAGGCGGCGTGACGCTGTTCTGTCCCGCAATGGCGCGGGTCGGCCGCAATGGCGCGGCGTGTTCGAAATCTTTCAGGCCCGAAGGGGGCTGCTGATGAGCGAACCGCTGGTCATTATCGGCAACGGCATGGCCGCAGTGCATCTCGTGGATGAACTCGCGAAGCGCGCGCTGGGCCGCTACGCGATAGCGGTCGTCGGGGAAGAGCCGCGGCTTGCCTACAATCGGGTGCTGCTGTCGGCGGTCCTGGCGCGGGAAGTCTCGCGCTCGGACATTGAGCTGCGATCAGCACGGTGGTGGGACGAGCACGGCGTCACCTTGCTCTACGGACGCACGGCAACGGCAATCGACCCGACAATTCGCCGTGTGCGGCTCGCTGACGGCGCGACCCTGCCATATTCCCGACTCGTGCTTGCGACTGGCTCACGCCCGATCAGGTTGAGAGTTCCGGGCGTGGAGTTGCCCGGGGTCATGACATTCCGCGATCTCGCCGACGTCGCCGCCATCGAGGCCGCCGCGCAGCGGCGCGCGCGCGTAGTCGTGATCGGCGGTGGTTTGCTCGGCCTTGAAGCGGCCCATGGCCTGGCGAAGGCGGGTGCGCAGGTCACGGTCGTGCATCTGATGGATCGCCTCATGGAGCGCCAGCTCGATAGCCATGCCGCCGCAATGCTGAAGAAAGCGGTCGAGGCGCGGGGCATCACTGTTCTCGTCAATTCCGAAACCGTTGCGATTATTGGCAAACGCCGCGTCCAGGCCGTTGCGCTCAAGAACGGGTCACAAATCGAAGCCGATCTTGTCGTGGTTGCCGCCGGCATCCGGTCGAATATCGACCTCGCCCACGGCGCGGGTCTCAACGTCGATCGTGGAATTATCGTCGACGACAACCTCCGGGCCAGCAGGCCCGATATTTTTGCAATCGGGGAATGTGCCGAGCACCGCGGGGTTTGCTACGGACTTGTCGAGCCGGCCTACGAACAGGCGCGCATTCTTGCGGCGCACCTTGCGGGCGAGAACGCGCATTACCCCGGCAGCGTGCTCGCCACCAATCTCAAGGTTTCCGGCGTCAACGTGTTTTCTGCCGGCGATTTCATCGGCGCACCGGGCACCGAGCAGCTGGTTTTCTCGGATGCCGGTCTCGGCATCTACAAGAAACTTGTGATCGCGAAGGGCTGCCTCGTCGGGGCGGTCTTGTTCGGCGATACCGCCGACGGACTCTGGTATGTCGATCTCATTCGCCAGGAAAGCTCCGTCGAGGCGATACGCGATGACATCATCTTTGGCCGCGCACTGGCCGAGCGAAAGGCCGCGTGATGTCGAGCGACTTCAGCCCGGAGCAGAAGCGCTACCTCGAAGGGTTCGCAACGGGCCTCAACGCGGCGCGAACCGCGCGCGGAAAGGGATCCGGATCCGCCGCCTCCACTGAAGCGGTTGGTCCTGATGCGATCCATATCCAGGCGCAGGATCGAACAGTGGCCGCCGGCGGAAAGCTGGCGGATCAGGAGAAATTCAAACGTGAATTGCATCCCTTCGATGCTTACGAGCGGCTGAAAGAGCAGGCGCGCAAGAATGAAGCGCCCAAGCCAGCCGACAATTTTCGCTGGCGGTACTACGGCCTTTTCTATGTGGCACCCGCGCAGACGTCATACATGTGCCGCCTGCGCATCCCGAACGGCATTCTGAAACACTGGCAGCTTTCGGGCCTCGCGGGCGTCGCCGAACTATTCGCCGGCGGTTATTCGCACGTCACGACCCGCGCAAATCTGCAGATGCGCGAGATCGAGCCGAAGAACGCAGTGAATATCGTGGAGGCGATCCAGGACCTCGGCCTGTGCTCGCGAGGGTCCGGTGCGGACAACATCAGAAATGTGACAGGCACGCCGACGGCCGGCATCGATCCGAATGAATTGATCGATACGCGCCCTTACGCGCGCGAGTGGCACTTCCACATTCTCAACGAACGCGCGCTGTATGGCTTGCCGCGCAAATTCAATGTCGGATTCGACGGGGCCGGCCGTATCGCGGTGCTTGAGGATACCAACGACATTGGATTTCAGGCGGTCGAAGTGAAGCCCGGTTTCGGAGCCGAGCCGGGCGTGTGGTTTCGTCTCGCGCTTGGCGGCATTACCGGCCACAAGGATTTCGCCCGGGACACAGGTGTGATCGTCAGACCGAATGAAGCAACACAGGTCGCCGATGCCATCGTACGTGTATACATCGCGCACGGCGATCGCACCGACCGCAACAAGGCGCGGCTTAAATACGTGCTCGACGCCTGGGGCCTCGAAAAATATATCGCGCACGTCGAAGAAGCGCTCGGCCGGAAACTGACCAAGGTGCCTGCAGACGCGATCCTGCGGCGTCCGGACTTTGATCGCAGTGCCCACATCGGCGTGCACCCCCAGAAACAACAGGGTTTCAACTGGATCGGCGTCGTCCTGCCGGTCGCGCGGATCACGGCAGCGCAAATGCGTGGCCTTGCGCGGATCGCGCAAGAGTCCGGCGACGGCGATATACGGCTTACGGTCTGGCAAAATCTTCTGATATCGGGCGTGCCCGACGAAAAGGTGGCTGCCGCCGAAGCGGCGATTGATGCGCTCGGGCTGACCACGAAAGCAAGCCCGATCCGCGCCGGGCTCATTGCCTGTACGGGCAATGTCGGCTGCCGCTTCTCGGCGTCCGATACCAAGCGCCATGCCGAGGACATCGCGCACTGGTGTGAAGCGCGCGTCGTGCTGGACGGTCCCGTGAATATTCACCTCACGGGGTGCCATCATTCGTGCGCGCAACACTATATCGGCGACATAGGTCTGCTTGCCTGCAAGGTCGAAGAGGGTGAGGAGCAGATCGAGGGCTATCACGTTTACGTCGGTGGCGGCTTCGGGCCGCATGCTGCCCTGGGCCGCGAGATCTACCGCGATGTGAAAGCGAAGGACGCGCCACGCCTTATCGAGCGCATGCTCAAGGGTTATCTCGGACACCGTGCATCCCGCGACGAGACGTTTCTCGCGTTCTCGCGCCGCCACGAAGTTGAAAATCTGAAAAGTATTTTCGCGGCGGAGGTCGGTGAATGACGCAAAGCCTGCCGCCGCCCATTCCATCGCTTATTCCCGAGACAGCGCCGTTTTCCGAAGAACAGCGCGTCTGGCTCAACGGTTTCTTTGCCGGACTGGTATCGCTCGATGGATTTGGCGTCACGCCCTTGTCAGGAGAACAGGCTGCGGCGCTGCTTTCCGGCGGCGCATCGGGCAAGGGAGCCGACGACGACGATGGCGGCGCGCCGTGGCATGACCAGACTTTGCCGCTCGCCGAGCGTATGAACCTCGCCAACGGCAAACCGTTGCGTTGGCGCATGATGGCTGCGATGGCGCAGCAGGATTGCGGTCAGTGCGGCTACGACTGCAAAAATTATTCGGGTGCCATTCACTCCGGCAAGGAAGAGCGCCTGAACCTCTGCGTACCGGGCGGCAAGGAAACCGCGCGGGCCCTCAAGGCCTTGTTCGAGGAATTCAAAAGCGCGCCGGGGAAGCCCGCGGCGGAGGTTGCAAAACCAGTGTCGCCGCCCGCCGCGATATCGGGCGGTTCGCGCGATAATCCTGCGGAAGCCGTATTTGTGTCACGGGCACGCCTGAACAAGCCGGGATCGGCGAAGGAAACGTGGCACCTCGAATTCGACTTGTCCGCATGCGGACTCGACTATGCCGTGGGAGATGCATTTGGTCTTTTTCCCGCCAACGATCCGTTGCTGGTCGAGGCGGTCATCAAGGCTCTCGATGCGCCGCCGGAATTTCCGATCGGTGGCCGTACGCTGCGGGAAGTTTTGACCGACGGCGTATCGTTGTCCCCGGCGCCCGACATGCTGTTTCAGCTGTTTTCCTACATTACCGGTGGCGACCGGCGAAAAAAGGCGAGGGCGTTGTCGACCGGCGAAGATCCGGACGGCGATGCCGCCGTGCTCGATGTGCTCGCGGCCATTGAGAAATTTCCGTCCATCCGGCCAGACCCCGAGGCGTTCATCGAGGCACTGGACCCATTGCAGCCGCGCCTCTACTCGATCTCGTCGTCGCCAAAGACCAACCCCGGGCGTATCGCGCTCACTGTCGATGCGGTGCGATATGACATCGGTAACCGCAAGCGCCTGGGTGTCGCTTCGACCTATCTCGCTGAACGCCTACCAACTGGAAGTGCGCTCAAGGTCTACGTGCAAAAGGCTCACGCCTTTGGTTTGCCGGCTGATCCCTCCGTGCCGATCATCATGATTGGGCCCGGCACGGGAGTAGCGCCGTTCCGTGCATTTCTGCAGGAGCGCCGGGCAATCGGCGCGAAAGGCCGCAACTGGCTGTTCTTCGGCCATCAGCATTCCGATTTCGATTTTTTCTACGAGGACGAGTTCCGGGAGATGAAGACGTCCGGCCTTTTAACGCGTCTGTCTCTGGCCTGGTCGCGCGACGGCAATGAAAAGATTTATGTGCAGGATCGCATGCGTGAGGTCGGGCGGGACTTGTGGTCGTGGCTGGCCGACGGTGCACATATCTATGTTTGCGGCGATGCAAAGCGCATGGCCAAGGATGTCGAGATCGCGCTCGTTGATATCGTCGCGCAGTACGGAATGCGCAGCCCGGAAGAGGCGACGGCTTTCGTCAGTGAGCTGAAGAAGAAAAACCGCTATCAGCAGGACGTTTATTAATGAACGCTCCAGCCCAGCATCCGCCGGCGATACGCACAACATGCCCTTATTGCGGTGTCGGCTGCGGGATAATCGCAAAGCCCGATATGCAGGGTGGCGCCATCATCGCCGGTGATCCCCGGCATCCAGCCAATCTGGGCAGACTTTGTTCCAAAGGCATGGCCTTGGGTGAGACGCTCGGGCTCGAGAACCGCCTGCTGCGGCCGATGATGCGCGAAGCGGATTGGGGCCTTGCTCCCGTTACGTGGGAATCGGCGCTGGATCGTGTGGCGAACGGCTTTGCGCAAACCATTGCCCAGCATGGACCTGATGCCGTCGCCTTTTATCTCTCGGGCCAGCTGCTGACCGAGGACTACTACGTCGCGAATAAATTGATGAAGGGCTTTATCGGCTCGCCCAATGTCGACACCAATTCGCGCTTGTGCATGGCTTCATCGGTGGCAGGTCACCGTCGCGCATTCGGCGCCGACACCGTACCAGGCGTTTATGAAGACCTGGATATTGCCGATCTCGTCATCCTGGTCGGGTCCAACGCGGCCTGGTGTCATCCGGTGCTGTATCAGCGGATCGTCGCCAACAAGCATTCACGCGGTTCGCGGATCGTTGTCATCGATCCACGACGCACCGCCACGGCCGAAGACGCGGATCTGTTTCTCCCGATCGCTCCCGGCATGGATTCGGTCCTGTTTGCGGGGCTTCTGGTCTACCTCGCCGAGACGACCGCGCTCGACT
>Ga0207665_10000838_pt1 | contig 20765 bp, 19 predicted proteins | sample LARL112metaG_FD_184351 | JGI IMG/M metagenome (GOLD analysis project Ga0207665, IMG submission 184351) | Corn, switchgrass and miscanthus rhizosphere microbial communities from Kellogg Biological Station, Michigan, USA - LAR L11-2 metaG... | ecosystem: Host-associated > Plants > Roots >...
GGCTCAACGTGGCGCCGTGGGGCGGGGCGGCGCGGCGGCTCGGCACCAATCCGCACGCGGTCGCGATCCCGGGCAGCAGCGGGCCCGCGATGGTCCTCGACTTCGCGACCAGCGTGGTGGCCGAGGGCAAGCTGCGCGTGAAGCGCAACCGCAAGCAGCCGGCGCCGCCCGGCTGGTTCGTGGACAGCAAGGGCCGGCCGGAGACCGATCCCGAGATCTTCTACGGCGATCCGCCCGGCGCCCTGCTCACCGCGGGGGACCACAAGGGCTACGGTCTCTCCCTCGCGGTGGAGATCCTGGGCGGCATCCTCTCCGGCACCGGCCCCGCCGGGCCGCCGCCCGGGGTCTTCGCCAACGGCACCCTCATGATCTGCCTCGACGTGGAGCGCTTCCTGCCGCTGGCCGACTTCCACCGCCAGGTGGCCGCGCTCTTCGGCTGGGTGAAGGCCACGCCGCTCGCCCAGAACGCGAGCGAGATCCTGATCCCCGGCGAGCCGGAGGCGCGCCTCGAGGCCGAGCGCCGCGCGCACGGCATCACCGTCGAGGATCAGACCTGGAATCAGATCGAGACGACCGCGGCGGAGCTCGGGGTCGCCTAGAGGGAGCGAGCGGTCAGGGGAAGAGGCGCTCCGCGTTCCGGAAGGCGATCTTCTCGGCGACGTCCCGCGGGAGCTGGCCGAGGTAGCCCCGCACCTCGGTGACCGAGCCCGGCAACTCTTCCCAGCGAGAGGTCATCCAGGTGTCGGTGCCGGCCAGGAAGCGGTCGGGATGCCGGAGGAACACCGCGCGCCAGCCCGGATCGAGCGTACCGCCGGGGGCCACGTCGCCGTTGCGGATGGCCAGATCCACCCAGAGATTCGGGTAGCGGTCGAGCAGTGCGCCCACCGCCTGCGGCCCCGCGCTCATCCCCGCGTGCGCCCAGATCACCCGCAGCCGCGGCTCGATCGTGAACAGCTCCACGATCGCGAGCTCGTCCGAGTGGGCGTGGAGGTAGATGTTCTCCTGCACCGCCAGCTCGGTGATGCGCTTGACCACGAAGGTGCCGGTCTGGCCGCCGAAGAGGTGGAACTCGCCGATCCCCTTGTGCACGCCCTTGTTCTTCGCGAGCCGCTCCTGCACGTAGGCCAGCACCGACGGGTCCTGCCACCAGTGTCCGATGTCGTCGCGCGTGCGGTACGGCCGGAGAATCGGGACGACGCGCTTGGGGTCCTTCTGGTAGAGGGTGAGCGTGCCGTCGTCGGGCGTGCTCGAGACGAGCGCGCGCTTGACCCCCGCCTTCTGGAGGATGCCGAGGATGCGATCGGGCGGATACTCGGCCCAGTCGGGCGCGCTGTAGTGGATGTGGGTGTCGAAGATCGGCAGCTCGGGCGTCTGGCTTCCGACCGGAGCCGCGCCGACGGCGCAGAGCGCCACCGCGAGGCGGGCGATGCGACGGGCCGCGATCCAGGACCGCACGCGCCGAGCCTAGCACGGCCACGTCGCCTTGCGCAGCCCCATCGGGTCCGCTACGCTGAGCGACGTGATGAGATCGGCTCGACTCGCTCTCGCGCTCGGCTTGCTGGTTCTTGCGACCGCCGCACCCGCCGCCGCTCAGGGCCTGCCCGGCGGCCGGCGGCCCGACGCCATCGACCAGGCGCGCGGGCTCGCGACCCAGCCGTTCCAGACCCCGACCGCGCCGGATCGCCCGGTGGATCGCTGGATCTCGCCGCGGCGGGTCTACTCGCCCGAGCTGGGGCGCGACGTCCTCGTCCCCGGCCACTACGAGCGCGACGTCAACGGCCAGCGCGTGGAGCGCCCGCCGCTCATCGTCACCACGCCGGAGGGTGGCAGCCCGACCATCCTGCCCGGCGGCGAGCGCCCGCCGGTCGAGCAGCGCCCCGGCCCCTGATGCTCGAGGCGGTGGGCATGGCGGAGATCAACAAGATCTTCGCGGTCACCGACGCCCTCGGCGTCCACCGGGAGGCGCTCGTCATTCCGCTCGGCACCGGCACCGGCCGCGTGCGCAAGCTGCCGAGCGGCAAGTTCGAGATCATCGTCGACAAGGACGTGCCGATCGACGAGTGGCTCCAGGGATTGCCCGCGCTGATCAAAGCCGCCATGGCGTGAGTCCCCGCCGGCGCGGGGAGATCGGCCTCCTTCCCCTCGTCGCCATCCTCTTCTTCAACGTGAGCGGCGGGCCGTACGGCGTCGAGGACGCGGTCGGCTCGCTCGGTCCCGGCCTGGCCCTCCTGCTGCTGGTCGTCACCCCGCTGGTGTGGAGCCTGCCCGTCTCGCTCGCGATGGCCGAGCTGGCCTCCGCACTGCCCGAGGAGGGCGGCTACGTGGTCTGGGTGCAGCGCGCCTTCGGCCGCTTCTGGGGATTCCAGGCCGGCTGGTGGAGCTGGATCAACTCCTTCGTGGACGTGGCGGTCTACCCCGCGCTCTTCGCCGACTACGTGGCCTTCTGGCGTCCGGGCATGTCCGCCGTCGAGCGCTGGGCGCTCGTGCTCGCGTTCGTCTGGCTCCTCACCGCGGTGAACCTGGCCGGGGTGCGGATCACCGGCTGGACCGCGGTGGCGCTCGCCGCCATCTCGCTGGTGCCGGTCGTCGTCCTCACCGCGGTGGCCGCGACGCGGCTCGAGGCCGCGCCCTGGCGGCCGTTCGCGGCCGAGGAGGGCGGGCTGCTCTCGGGCCTGGGCCTGGGGCTCGCGGTGATGATGTGGAACTACTCGGGCTGGGACACGCCGACCACCACGCTCGGGGAGACGCGCGAGCCGGGGCCGAGCTTTCGTCGCGCGGTCTGGCTCGCGCTGCCCCTCATCACGCTCGCCTACCTGCTGCCGGTCGCGGCCGGCCTCTCCGCGGCGGGCGACTGGGCCGCGTGGGACACCGGGCACTGGCCCGCGGTCGCGGCGCGGATCGGCGGCGCGTGGCTCGCGCACGTGGTGACGGTGGGCGCGGTGGTGGCGGCGGCGGGGCTCTTCCTCTCGCTCCTGCTCACGAACTCGCGGCTGCCCTACGTGCTCGCGCGCGACGGGCAGATGCCGGCGGTGCTGGGCCGTCTCCACCCGCGCTTCGGCACCCCGTGGGCCGCGGTGGTGCTGTCGAGCGTGGGCTACAGCGTCTGCGCCTTCTGGAGCTTCAAGGAGCTGATCATCCTGAACATCTGGCTCTACTCGATCGCGCTGATCCTCGAGATGGCCGCGTTCGTGGCCCTGCGGCGCCGCGAGCCCGCGCTGCCGCGGCCGTGGCGCGTCGGCGGTGGCGCGATCGGGATGTGGCTCGTGGCCTCACTGCCCACCCTCTGCTGCGTGCTCGCGATGGCCACCGCGGGGTGGACCAACACCGTGGTGGGCGTGCTCGCCGCGCTGACCGGTCCGCTCGCCTACTGGCTCTGGCGTGCGCCCGCCCGCCGCGCGCCGGCCTAGGCGGACTCGCTAGAGCAGGGAGCGCCAGGCCGCGGGCGTCGCGGCGGTGGCCGCCGGCGGTGTCGGCGCGACCGCGACACCGCGCCGACGGAGCGCGCGCCAGACGCCGGCTCGAAAGCGCCGATCGCCTAGCAGCCCACCCGCCCAGCTCACCGGCAGCGCGCGCCGCGCGCCGAGCCGCGGCGCGGCCCGCACCACCAGGTCGGCCAGCGCCCGCTGCGCGTCCGCGACCACGCGGCGAGCCGCGCGGTCTCCCGCGCGAGCCCGTCGCAGGATCGCGGGGGCGAGCGCGGCCACCCGCGCGACCGCGTCCGGCGCGGTGGCGATCCGGCGCACGCGGACGAACGGGCGCGCGTCGCCGCGGAGCCAGGCGCGGCCGATCGCGAACGCCGAGCCGTCGTCGCCGAGCAGGGGACCGAGCCCGCCCGCGCGGGTGAAGCGGCCGCGGCGATCGCGGCCGAGCGCGATCGAGCCGGTGCCCGCGAGCAGGAGCACGCCCGCGGTGCCGCCGAGTGCGCCCAGGTAGGCGGCCTCGACGTCGGAGATCACCACCACGCGGCGAGCGAATCGACGCAGTCGCCGCGCGAGCGCGCGCCGCTCGCCCGCCGTCCAGATGCCGCGCGAGGCCACGCCGAGCGCGACCACGTCACGGCGCGAGAGGCGCCAGCGACGCCAGAGCCGGTCCAGCACCGCGGGCAGTCCCGCCACGCCCGGCGTCGGCGCCCGGAAGACCCGGCGCCCGGGTCCCGACGCGACCACCCGGACCCACGTCCCGCCGAGGTCCACCACGACGACCGGCTTGCCGGACGCGCTCGTTGCAAGACCGCGATTCATGGGAGCTATTGTCCCCCGCCGGGCGCCCAAAACGAAAGCACGGTATCGTGGGAATACACCCCGGCTGAGCCCGTCCTATCGGACAGCAGCGTGATTGGTGGAGACCCTGATCGAGGAGGCACTATGCGACGCGCCCTGATGAACGTGACGGCGGCCCTGCTCCTGAGCCTGACCGCGGCGCCCGCCGCGCAGGCGATGACGCCGACCGAGACCGTGAAGTCCCGAGTGGACGAGGCCCTCCAGGGCCTCAGCCAGACCACGAGCGCCACCCCCGAGTCCGCCGAGCGCCGTCGCACCGAGATCCGCCGCGCGGCCGACTCGCTCTTCGACTTCACCGAGATGTCCCGCCGCGCGCTCGGTCGTCACTGGGCGGACCGCACCGCGGCGGAGCGGGACGAGTTCGTGCGGCTCTTCACCGATCTGGTGGCGCGCTCCTACATCGGCAAGATCGACCGCTACGCGGGCGAGACCATCGCCTACACCGGCGAGCGCGTGGACGGCGACGAGGCGAGCGTGCGATCGCAGGTCGTGACCGCGAAGGGCGCCCAGATCCCCCTCGAGTATCGCCTGCACAAGGTCAACGAGAACTGGACCGCCTACGACGTCTTCGTCGAGAACGTGAGCCTGGTCGGCACCTATCGCAGCCAGTTCGACCGGATCATCAAGTCGGAGTCGTTCGCGGATCTGCTGCGACGCCTCCGCGAGAAGGGCCAGGTCGCGGACGCGCGGTAGCGCGCCTCCTTCACTTGCTGCTGAGGTACTGGGCCTCGTCGAAGGACTCGGCCGCGAGCTCGGTGAGGCCGGTGCGGGTGTAGAGGTCGCCCAGCAGCAGGTGGAGCGTCGGCTCGTCGCGGTCCGCCGCGAGCGCGGTGACCACCACGCGGCGCGCGTCGTGGAGAAAGCCCTCGCGCGCGAGGAGCCCGGCCCGCAGGACCGCGCGCGAGGTCGGTGAGACCGACGGACCCAGCTCCTGCTCGAGCCCGGCGAGATCGCTCGCCACCGCGCGCGCCCGCTCCGCGTCCACCACCTCGAACCAGGCGTCCTGCGCCGGATGGCCGGCCGCGGTCACCTGCAGGGTGTAGCGCACGCCGGAACTGAGGGCGGGGGCGTCGGCCGGATACTCCCAGCGGGCGCCGGTGACCTCGCGCTTCTCGACCACCGGGCCGGCGGGGCCGACCACCCGCACGGTATAGCGGCCGAACCGGCTGCCGAGCCACTCGAACGCGAGGGTCTCGGGCAGCACGCGCCCGTTGCGCGGGCTCACGATGACCGGCGGCCGCGCCGCGCCGCGGGTGGCGAGCACCGCCTGCGACGACTCCTTGGTGGTTCCGGCCAGGAAGCCCAGGCTCGCCTCCACCAGCGCCCTGGCCTTCTGGCCCTGACCCGCGGCGGCGGCGCTCGGCACCGTGAACGCCCCGCTCACCCCCTCGATCCGCACGGTGCCGCGCCCGCCGGAGAGCAGCACGACCGCGCTCGCGTTGTCGCTGGTCCGCACCTGGTCGCCGACCCGCAGGGCGAGCAGCGGCCGCGCCGGCTTCCAGTCGCCGCCCGCGGCCGGTCGCACCTCCACGCGACCCCGCCCCGGCTTGAGCTCGGTGATGACCGCGGCGGTCTCGGCGCTCTGGGCGCGGGCGGGCGGAGCGGGCGCGAAGGGCGCCGCCACGAGCAGGAGCAGCAGCACTCTGATCGCCAGGCTCATCGCGTCAGCCCTCCTCGAGGCTCAGCAGCTCGTGAATCTCGACCGGCTCGCGCCGTCCCCTCACCGACACGCTGCCCCGGCTCCGGACCACCGACCGGTCGCGGAGGACGGCCAGCACCGCGCCGCTGATCAGAATGCCGGTGCCGAGGTCGCGATTCAACCCCTCCATGCGGGAGGTGAGGTTGACGGTGTCGCCCAGCACCGCGTACTTCTTCTTGCGCGGGGCGCCGAGTGTACCCGCGAAGGCCGAGCCGGTGTGCACCGCGATTCCCATCGCGAGCGGCCCGCGGCCCTCCGCCTCCCACCGGTGGTTGAGCCCGGCGAGGGCGGCGTGCATGCCGATGGCGGTGCGGGCCGCGTGCCAGCAGTGCTCCGGGTCGTCGAGCGGGGCGCCGTAGACCGCCATGATCGCGTCGCCGACGAAGTCCTGCACGAGGCCGCGGTGGGCCAGGATCACGTCGACCATCGCGGTGAAGTACTCGTTCATCATCGCGGAGACCGTCTCGGGGGGCAGGCGCTCCGAGAGGGCGGTGAACCCGCGCAGGTCCGACAGCAGCACCGTCACCCGGCGCACCTCGCCGCCCAGCGAGGCGCCGCTGCGCAGGACCTGGTCCATCACCTGCGGGCTCACGTACTGGCCGAAGGCGGAGCGCAGCCGCCGCCGGCGCACCCAGTGCGCGCCCTGCAGGTAAGCCAGCGTGCCGAGCAGCGGCGCCAGGAAGTCGAGCCAGTAGCCGCCGCGGGTGTAGGCCTCGTAGCTCGCGGCCACGAGCCCCGCGACCAGGAGCAGGCCGGCGAGCGCGAGCCAGGCCGGACGCAGCCAGAGCGAGAGCAGCGAGATCGACACGCACACCGCGGTGAGCAGCGCCAGGTTGAGATACCACGGCGGCGGCAGGAGCGTCCGGCGCGAGAGCAGGGTGTTGACCATGTGGGCCTGGATCTCCACGCCCGACATGAGCCCGGTGGGGGTGGGGAAGAAGTCGCGGCTCTCCACGAAGGTCGCGCCCACCATCACGAGGCGGTCGCGGAACGGGTTGTCCGCGTCCGGCTCGGTGCCGCTGCGCGCCAGCGCGACGAGCGGCTCGCTCGGGAACGAGGTGAAGGCGCCGGGCGGCCCGGTGTAGTCGATGCGCCACGGCGGCCCCGCGAGCTGGGCGAGGGAGACCTCCGACCGCCGCATCTTGCCCTGATCGTCGCGCACCGGCAGGGGGATGGTGGCGCGGGTCGCTCCGAGGCGCGCGGCGAGATCGCGCGGGGCCATCCCGGTCGTCCCCGCGAGCGTGGCGAGGGAGAGGGAGGGCAGCCGCACGCCGTCCGCGCCGGGGAGGACGGGGGAGAAGCGGCGCACCACGCCGTCGGCGCCCATCGGGGCGTTCGCGAAGCCGTTCAGCGTGGCGAGCTCGGGGGAGAACAACGGGAGCAGCGCGAAGGCGCCGCGCCCGGGCTCGGGCATCGCGAGCGAGGCGAAGACGAGCGAGCCCGGCCGCTGGGCATTCCAGCGCCGCGCGGTGGTGAGCAGGGCCTGGTCCTCGGCGGGCGTGGACGGGGTGGTGACCACCAGGTCGAAGGCCACCACCCGCGCGCCGCTCCGGAGCAGGAAGTCGGCGAGGTCGGCCACGTAGCGCCGCGAGAGGGGCTGGCGCTGGCCCAGGGCCAGGAAGGCGTCGTCGTCGATCAGGACCAGCACGATCTCGGGGGCGGGGACGCGGTCGCGCAGGAAGAGGAATGCGTCCACCGCGCGGGTCTCCCAGCCCGCGAGCACGCCGGTGCGCGACAGCGCGGTGACCGCGACCGAGACGAGCAGGCCGACCACCATGGCGCGCAGCACCCGCGCGCCGGGGCCGGATCCGCGCAGTGTCAGGGTCAGCGAAGCCTCGTCATCGGATGGTCCCGGCTGCCGATGATAGACCAGCGCCGCGACCGGCGGCAAGCGCGCCCGCCGCAGTTTGACGGCTCCCGGCGCCGCGTCCGCGATAATGGGCCATGCCCGGCGCGGCGCGCGACGCGCACCTGCTGATCGACGGCGGCATCGTGTGCGCCTACTTCGCGATGATCACCGCGATCGGCCTCTACCTCGGCCGGCGCGACCGGAGCCTCAGCGACTTCGCGCTCGCGGGCCGGCGCGTGCCGTGGTGGGCGGTGATGGCCTCGATCATCGCGGCGGAGACGAGCGCGGCCACCTTCCTCGGCGTGCCCGGCGAGGGCTACACGACCCGCAGCTTCGCCTACGTGCAGATCATCGTGGGGCTGATCCTCGGCCGCGTGGTGGTCGGCTACGTGTTCCTCAAGCCCTACTACACGTTCAAGGTCTACACCGTCTACGACTACCTCGGGGTGCGCTTCGGCCCGCAGACCAAGGGCTACGTCTCCGCCCTCTTCCTCTTCATGCGCACGCTCGCCTCCGGCACGCGGCTCTTCATCCCCTCGCTGCTCATGGTGCTGGCCTACCGCCTCTTCGTCTCGGGCGCGCAGCCCCAGTTCGGGCGGGAGGCGGTCTCCTCCGTCGGGCCTTACCTGGCGGCGATCGTGGCCCTCACGGTGGTGACCTGCCTCTACACCGCGGTGGGCGGGATCAAGGCGGTGATCTGGACCGACGTGATCCAGGCGTGCCTGATGTTCGGCGGCGCGCTGGTCGCCATCGGCACGCTGCTCGCCCACGTGGGCGGCCTCGGCGAGGTACTGCGGGCGGTGCCCCAGCTGACCACCCACGAGGGCTACTTCCTGCACGGCTTCGAGGCGGACCGGGTCGCCGAGTGGCGCGAGGCCCACCGGCTCACCGCGATGGGCCTCTGGGACTACGTCAAGCTCGTGCTGGCCAGCGACTACACGCTCTTCTCCGCCATCGTGGGCGCCACCCTCGGCAACATGGCCGCGTTCGGCACCGACCAGGACATGGTGCAGCGCATGCTGACCGCGGAGACCCACCAGAAAGCGCGCCGCAGCCTGATCACCGCCGCCTTCATGGATCTGCCGGTGGCGGGCGCCTTCGTGTTCATCGGCATCCTGCTCTACGTCTACTATCAACAAGATCCGACCTTTCGGCCCCGCGCCACCGCGGACGTCTTCGCCTCCTACATCCTGAACGTGATGCCGGTCGGCGTGCGCGGCTTCGTGGTGGCCGGGGTCTTCGCCACCGCGATGGGCTCGTTCTCGGCCGCCCTGAACGCGCTCGCGACCAGCGCCACCAACGACTGGTACATCCGCTGGGTGCCCGGCCGGGGCGAGGCGCACTACGTGTGGGCGGCCCGCTGGTTCACCGTGCTCTTCGCGGGGCTCATGGTCGTGATCGCGGGCCTGTTCGCCTACGCCAAGGTGACGAGCCCGGACGTGCGGATCATCCCGGTGGTGCTCGGCATCGCCGGCTTCATCCTGGGCCCCATGCTCGGCGTCTTCCTCATCGGGATGTTCACCGCCGGGCGCGGCTCGGACCGGGGCAACGTGCTCGCCATCACCGCCGGCCTGCTCGCCACCGTGGTGGTCGGCAAGCTCCACCTCACGATCCTGAACGGGCTCGCCCCGTGGGTCGGGATGGCCCCGACCTTCCAGCAGCCGGGATGGATCCCCGAGGTCGCGTTCACGTGGTGGGCGATGATCGGCGCCCTGGTGGTGTTCGCCATCGGCGTCCTGTTCCCCACGCCCGAGCCGGTGCGCGCGGCGATCGCGCGGCACGCGCGCCAGGCCGAGCTCGCCGAATCGGTCCCGCTCGCCCTGCGGGACGCGGGACGCGGCGCGGGCTGATCGCGCGCGGGGAGGCGAACCGGCTACGCTACTCGATCACCTGGTCCGCCCGGAGCAGGAGCGATGGCGGGATCGCGAGCCCGAGTGCCCTGGCCGCCTTGGCATTGACGATTAGCTCGAACTTCGTGGGCTGCTCGACGGGAAGATTGGCCGGCCGCGCTCCCTTCAGCACCTTGTCGACGAGCGCCATGGCCCGCCTCACCAATGCCGGGACGTCGGGACCGTAGGACACGAGCCCGCCCGCCTCCACCCAGTTACGCGCTCCGTACACCGCGATCAGACCCTTGCCGTGGACCGCATCGACGAAAGGCCGCACCTGGGCCAGGGTGATCGGGTCTCCCAGGACGATCAGGCCGCGATCCGGTCCACTCTCGACGAGCGCGGCGTCGACGTCGCGGGGGGTACGAACTTCGACGGAGCGGAGGGTCATCCCAAATTTCCGAGCGCCCCGCTGCACCTCGTCCCAGTAGGCCGGCGGCCGCCCCCAGACCGGACTCCAGAGGACGCTGACGCGCGACACGGTGGGGGCCACCTGCTTCAAGACCTCGAGGCGCTTGGCCCAGATCTCCGGGCCCACGTCGACGGTCACGCCCGTGACGTTGCCGCCCGGCCGGGCCAGGCTCGAGATCAAGCGCGACTCGACCGGATTGACCGCGAGGACCATGACGATCGGGATGGTCTTCGTCGCGCGCATGGCGGCGGCCGTCGATTCGTTGGCTCCCGTGACGATGACGTCGGGGCTCTGACGGACCAGCTCATCGGCAAGATCCGACGAGCGGTCGCGCTGACCATCGGTCCATCGCAGATCGAGCGAGACGTTCTGCCCGTCCTGGTAGCCGAGCTCGCGGAGGGCCTCCAGGATCAAGGAAGGAGATCCCGGAGGGGGCGGCGAGAAGTCCAGGAGCGCCGCGATCCGTCTCGGGCCTTTCGCGCGCTGCGCCTCTCCCGCGAGCGGCGCAACGAGCAGGCCGCCCGCCAAGGTCCCGACGAACGCGCGCCGGCCCATTGATCTCATGCCGGGGATCTCATGCCGGGACGGAGTCTAGCAAACGAGCAGGGGCAGTTTCTCGGGTAGCGGTGAACCGCCGTTCAGTGCTATCCTTCGGCAACCAAGCCACCCCGCGAAGGAGATGGCCAATGTCGAGCACGTACCTCTATCGGTTGCCCGTCGAGCAGACGGAATGGAAGGTCGACGGCCAGACCACCACCGCGTTCACCTGGGAGTACGAGGACGGCAGCGACGACCTCCTGCGTCTCTACGCCAAGGGGAAGAAGCAGCAGTGGGACGCGGCCGAGCGGCTCGACTGGTCGCAGGAGGTCGATCCCGACAACCCGATGGGGATGTCGGACCGGACCATCGCGATCCACGGGACCGATCTCTGGAACAGCCTCGACGAGAAGGAGCGCGTCCACATCCGGCGCAACCTCCAGGCCCACTCCCTCTCCCAGTTCATGCACGGTGAGCAGGGCGCGCTGATCGCCACCGCCAAGATCGTGCAGACGGTGCCGTCGTACGAGGCGAAGTTCTACGCGGCGACCCAGGTGATGGACGAGGCGCGGCACGTGGAGGCCTATTCCCGCCTGCTCCACGAGAAATTCAAGATGGCGTACCCGATCACCAGCACGCTGGCCAAGCTGCTCGAGGCCACCATCACCGACCGGCGCTGGGACATGACCTACCTCGGCATGCAGATCCTGATCGAGGGGCTCGCCCTGGCCGCCTTCCAGCGCATCCGCGATAATTCATCCAACAACCTTTGTGCCGCGGTCAACGCCTACGTCATGCAGGACGAGGCGCGCCACGTGGCCTTCGGGCGGCTCGCCCTGCGCGAGTACTACCCGCAGCTCACCGACGCGGAGCGCGACGAGCGCGAGGAGTTCGTGGTCGAGGCGTGTTATCACATGCGCGATCGCTTCAACCAGAAGGAGGTCTGGGAGAACCTGGACCTCCCGGTCCAGGAGTGCATCGCGGCGGTCGACCAGTCGGACACCATGAAGCAGTTCAGACGCCGTCTTTTTACTCGGATAGTTCCCACCGTGAAGGACATCGGCCTCTGGGGCCCCCGCGTGCGCCGGGCCTACGAGGACATGGGCGTGATGGAGTTCGCGGAGGTCGACGCGGCCGCGATCCTGGACAACGACAACCGGGTGGCCGAGGAGTTCGACGCCAAGCAGTTCGTCCGGCAGCAGCTCGGCGAGGCCTAGCCCAGGTCGAAGAGGAGGAAGTGGGCGGGCTCGAGGCCCACCACCTCGAGCCCGGTCTCCTGGCTCACCGCCGCGCCGTCGCCCGCTCCCAGCGCGGTGCCGTTCAGCTCGACCCGCCCGCTCACCATCTGCAGCCACGCGTGCCGCCCCTCCGCGAGGGCGTGCTTCACCCGCTCGCCGGGCAGGAGGCGCGAAGCGTAGAGATCCGCGTCCTGGTGGATGGTCACGCTGCCCTCGCGCCCGTCGCGCGAGGCCACCAGGCGCAGGACGCCCCGCTCCTCCGCCTCGGGGATCGCCTTCTGCTCGTAGCCCGGCGCGAGCCCCCGGCGGTCGGGCAGGAGCCAGATCTGGAGGAAGTGCACCGGCCGATCGCGCTGGCCGTTGAACTCGCTGTGGGTGACCCCGGTGCCCGCGCTCATGCGCTGCACGTCGCCCGGCACGATGGTGGAGCGGTTGCCCATGCTGTCGGCGTGGGCGAGCGCGCCCTCCAGCACGTAGGTGATGATCTCCATGTCGCGGTGCGAGTGGGTGCCGAAACCCTTGCCCGGCGCGACCCGGTCCTCGTTGATGACCCGGAGCGAGCGGAAGCCCATCCGGGCGGGGTCGTGATAGTCCGCGAACGAGAAGGTGTGCGAGGTGTCGAGCCAGCCGTGGTCGAAGTGGCCGCGCTCGGCGGCGGGACGCTTCACGATCATCGCGCGCTCCTGTTCGAGTGAGGGTTGCCTTACAGTCACATGATACGCCCCGGTCCAAATCGGTTCCCGCGCGGGTATCATCTGACCATGAAGGGGGGACCATGACGGCTTCCTCGGCGTCGCGCGGCGGTGATCATGGCGTCCGGCTTTTCGCCATTGCGGTCTCCCTGGTGGTGTCGCTCGGGCTCCTCGCCGCGAAGTTCTACGCCTACCGGCTGACCGGCTCCACCGCGATCCTCTCCGACGCGCTCGAGTCCATCGTCAACGTGGTGGCCGCGGTGTTCGCCATCGGAGCGCTCATCTTCGCGGGCCGCCCCGCCGACCGGAACCACCCGTACGGGCACGGCAAGATGGAGTTCCTGAGCGCGGCCTTCGAGGGTGGCCTCATCGCGTTCGCCGCGGTGCTGATCGTCTACGAGGTCATCCAGAGCCTGCTCGTGGGTGTCACCCTGCGATCCCTCGACCTGGGGGTGGCGGTGGTGCTGGCCGCGGGGGTCGTGAACCTGTTCCTCGGGCTCTACCTGGTGCGCACCGGCCGCGCCTACGAGTCGCTCGCCCTCGTCGCCGACGGGCGGCACGTCCTCAGCGACTTCTACACCAGCGCGGGGATCGTGGTCGGGCTGCTCCTGGTCTACGCCACCGGCATCGGCTGGCTCGACCCGGTGGTGGCGGCGGTGGTGGCGCTCAACCTCATGTGGACCGGGATGCGCCTGGTGCGCCAGGCCGCCGCCGGGCTCCTGGACGAGGAGGACACCGGTCTCCTGGACCGCCTGCTCGGGGTCCTGCAGCCCCACCTGGGTCAGGGGGTGATCCGCGTCCACCACCTGCGCGCGATCCGGTCCGGCCGGTTCCACCACGTGGACGCCCACCTGGTGGTGCCCGAGTTCTGGTCGGTGGAGCGCTCGCACGAGCTGGCCGAGGACCTGGCCGAGCGCGTGATGAAGGAGCTCGGCGCGGAGGGCGAGATGACGCTCCACACCGATCCCTGCCATCGGATCTACTGCCGGATGTGCGATCTCGAGGACTGCGTGATCCGCCGCGATCTCTTCACGGGCCGGCCCCCGCTGACCCTGGACGAGGCGGTTCAACCCGACATGCCCCGCGGGAGAGCATGAGCGACGACCTGCTGGAGCGCGTGCGCGCCCGGGCGCGCGACAATGCCTTCTGGCGGTACCTGGGCGTGGAGGTGGCGGAGGCGGGCGAGGGGCGCGTGCGCCTCCTGGTGCGGGCGCGCGACGAGATCCGCAACGCGCCCGGCGCGCCGCTCCACGGGGGCGTCTTCGCGGCGCTGACCGACATGGCGGTGGGCGGCGCGCTCTCCACCATGCACGACGCCTCCGCGGGCGGGGTCGGGCAGGTCACCCTCGACATGAACGTGAGCTTCATCGGGGCGGGCAGCGGCGACGTCTACGCGGAGGGGCGCATCCTGCGACGGGGGCGCTCGGTGGCGTTCGGGGAGGCCACCATCACCGACGCGGGCGGCAAGCTGCTCGCGGTGGGGCGGGCCACCTACATGATCGTGGCGGGAAAGAGCTAGGTCAGCAGGCGGGCCATCACCGCGTCGAGCTGGCTTCGCCGCCAGCCGTAGGCGGTCACCGCGGCCACGCCGGGCGCGAGGTATTCCGCGTCCCACGGGTCGCGCATCAGCACCACCGCCAGCCGCTTCGCCCCCGCCTGGCAGGCCTCGAGCAGCGCCTTGTTCGACGCGTAGAGATGCGCGTCGTAGAGGAAGAGCACGGTGGCGTCGGCGGCCGCCGCGGCGGCGCGCGCCTGCTCGATCTCCTCCGCGGTCGGCTCGACGCCCACCACCGTCACCTCCGGGCGCACGCCGAGTGGGGCCATCGCCTCGCGCAGGTAGCGGGGCTCGTCCTGCATGACCGGCTCGATGGTGATGCGCGCGGCCAGCGCGGAGAGCCGCGGGAAGATCGCGGCCACCCGCCCGTTGAGCGCGGGCTTCCATCCGCCCCCCGGCGCGACCACCATCGTGAGCGCGCGGGCCGCCATGGCTCGGGCCAGCGGCTCGCCGTCTCGCTCCGCGTGCGGGTCACCGCCGGTGAACCGCTCGGGCCGCTTGGCGTCGAGCGCGTCGAGGCGCGCCATGCTGTGCTCGAGGGCGCGGACGCTCAGCGTCTTGTCGCGGTACGCGGCGACCACCGCCTCGTAGGCGGCGCGCTGGGCCGGGGCGGTGTGGCAGACCAGCAGCAGGTCGTGGCCGGCCGCCGCGGTGCGCACCGCGGCCTCGCCCATCGGGCAGAGCGCGGCGATCGCGCCCATCTCCAGGTCGTCGGAGATGATGACGCCGCGGTAGCCCACCTGGCCGCGCAGGTAGTCCTCCACGATCAGCCGGGAGAAGGTGGCGGGCATGCGCTCGGCCGGGTCGAGGTTCGGGTAGAGCGGGTGCGAGGTCATCACGCAGTCGACCCCCGCCTCCATCGCGGCCATGAACGGGACGAGATGGACCGCGTGCATGTCGCCCCAGTCGGAGTCGATCACCGGCAGGCCCAGGTGCGCGTCGACCGGGGCGTGCCCCTTGCCCGGGAAGTGCTTGGCGCAGGCCGAGACGCCGGCCGACTGCATGCCGCCGATGCGGGCCGCGCCCAAGCGGGCGACCCGTTGCGGGTCCTTGCCGTAGGAGCGGATGCCGATGTTGGGGCTGTAGCGCTCGGTGAGCACGTCGAGGCACGGGCCGAAGTTGACGTCGACGCCGAGGCGGCGCAGCTCGCGTCCCTCGATCTGCCCCTGGCGCGCCACCATTGTCTCGTCGTTCGCGGTGCCGGCGGTGAGGTTGTCCGGGAAGATCGTCACGCCCTGGTTCAGCATGATGATGCGGCCGCCCTCGTGGTCGGTGGTGATCATCAACCGCCGTCCGACGCCTTCCTCGAGCCGCCGGATGAAGCGCACGAAGCGCTCCGGGGTCTCGAAGTTGCGCCGGTAGAGCATCAGGCCGCCCGCGTGGATGTCCCGCAGCAGGCGCACGTCGTCGTCGGTGGCGTCGGGCCCGGGCAGGCCCACGATGAGCTGCCGTCCCACCATCGCTTCGAGGCTCATGGAGTCCTCCTGCGGCGGATGCCCGCGGTGACGATTCCGACCCCCGTCAGGCCGAGCCCGCCGGCGAGGGCATCCATCCGCTCATCGGTAGAGAAGATAGGGCCGCCGGGCCCGCGCGAACGCGGCCAGGTCGGGACGCCACGAGGCCTCGAGGCGCGCGAGCGGCACGCCCCGCTCGATCGCGCGGCGGATCCGGTCGGTGCCGCAGAGCAGGTCGATCGGGAGCGTCTTCCACTGGAACTCGTAGGGCGGACGCTTCCAGCGGAACCCGCGCGGGGCCTGGCGGCGCGCCTCGGCGATCAGGGCCAGGTAGGCCCCGAAGGAGCGGAAGCGGTCCCAGTCGGTGACGTGCACCTGCACGCCCTCGCAGGTGCGGCGGGCCCACTTGTGGAACGCGGGCTCGAAGGAGGCGGCGCGGAAGCGCACCCCGGGGATTCGCCGGCGCTCGAGGGCGGCGGCCAGGCGCGCGCCGTCGAGGTACGGCGCGCCGACCCACTCGAAGGGCCGGGTGGTGCCGCGCCCCTCGGAGAGATTGGTGCCCTCCAGCAGGCAGCCGCCCGGATAGACGCGCGCGGTGTCGGGGGTGGGCATGTTGGGCGACGGCGCCACCCACGGCAGCTCGGTGTCCTCCCAGAGCATGGACCGCCGCCAGCCCGCCATCGGCACCACCGTGAGGTCGCAGCCGATCTGCTGCGTCTCGTTGTGGTAGGCGGCCAGCTCGGCGATGGTCATGCCGTGCCGGATCGGCAGCGGATGGAGCCCCACGAACGAGGCGAAGCGCGGGTCGGGCCAGTTGCCCTCGAGCCGCTCGCCCCCCAGCGGGTTCGGGCGATCGAGCACGATCACGGGCTTGCCCGCGCGCGCGCACGCCCGCATGGTCAGCACGGTGGTCCACGCGAAGGTGTAATAGCGCGCGCCCACGTCCTGAAGATCGATCACCATCACGTCGACATCGCGCAGCATGGCCGGCGTCGGCTCGAGCCGCTTGCCGTAGAGGCTGTGCACGCGCAGGCGCCGCGTCCGGTCGTACTGGGCGCCGATGTGGGCGTGGTCCTGGGCCGCCCCCGCGAGCCCGTGCTCGGGGGCGAAGAGCGCGGCGAGCCGCACCCGGCGCAACCGCCGGATCGCATCGGCCGCGTGGGTGAGGTCGCGGGCGACCGAGGCCTGGTGGCAGAGCAGGCCCACGCGCCGGCCCGCCAGCATCGAGCCCAGGCGCGCGACGAGGACGTCGAGACCGGCGCGGACCGGCGTCATCCGCGCGAGGGCAGCTCCACCACCCCGCCGCCCACCACCGACTGCTCCCCGTCCTGGTTGCGGGCCTCCTGCTCGATCTCGACCAGGTGACGGCCGTCCTCGATGCGCTTGCCGGTGACGCGCCCCTCGATGATCAGGTAGTCGCCCTCGGGATTGTGGCGGCGGATCTTGCAGTGGGCGCGCCGCAGGAAGCCGTCGTCGCCCATCCAGTTGGTCAGGTGGTGGGTGAGCCACGAGCAGCGCTCCGGGCCGTAGTCGTAGGCGCCGGGCGCGCCCACCGCGGTGGCGAACTCGTGCTCCCAGTGCTCGCGCTCCGGACAGTCGGGGATGCCGAAGCGGTTCTTGATGCCGAGCCCGGAGTGCTTGGTGATCTGCTTCCAGTTGAGCTTGTTGGCGCGGATGTAGAGGCCGCCCCAGCCCTGCGCGTAGGCGATGAAGCCGGTGACGGTCATGGGGCCCTTGGCCATCTTCGGCAGCGGCTCACCCACCGTCACGTCTTGCCAGTAGCGCGGGGTGGCCCCGCGCACCTCCTCGTTGGCGTAGAGGCGGTAGACCGGGGCCAGCTCCTCGTCGGAGTAGCGGCGCGGCGCCCGGGCCTTGACCTCCTTGTACTTGCTGCCCTGCTCGCGCGCGTGATCGCGCTCGGTGCGGAAGCACCACGAGTCGGCCTCCGCGACCGTCTCGCCCCGCTGGTTGCGGAAGGTCACGTGGTAGATCTGCTGCACCGCACGCCCCGCGAAGCGCGTCTCGTGCTCGATCAGCTCCTTGAGGAAGGCGTCGGTCGAGATCTCGTCGTTGCGCCGCACCGGCAGGTGCCAGGTCCAGTCCGCCCCCGCCCACATCGCGTGCACCCCGGAGAGCCCGCCCACGTAGCCGGAGATGATGCGGCTCGTGGTGAAGAGGAACGACGGCAGCGCGATGATCCCGCGGTGGCGCGTGCGCGCCGCATAGGCCGGGTCGCACCAGAGCGGGTTGTCGTCGCCGATGCCGTGCGCGTAGTGGCGGATGTTGTCGCGGGTGGCCTCGTGACACCAGGGCTCGAGGGTGTCGGTGATCGGCACCCCGATTCGCCGGCGCAGGTCGTCGAGGCCCTGCTCGGTGATCTTGGGGAACAGCTGGGCGGTCTCGGGTGGCATGGCTCTCTCCTAGGACGTGGGGACGGAGGCGCCGGCCTCGCGCTCCCGCAGCACCTTGCGGTTCACCTTGCCGGCCGGCGTCTTGGGCAGCTCGGTCACGAACTCGACCTGGCGCGGGTACTCGTGCTGGGCCAGCCGGGTGCGGGTCCACTCCTGCAGCTCGCGCACGAACCGCTCGTCGCCCGGCCGTGGGCTCACGATGAAGGCCTTGACCACGAGGCCGCGCAGCGGATCGGGCGCCCCGATCACCGCCGCCTCGCGGACGTCCGGATGCTTGAGCAGCGCGCCCTCCACCTCGACCGCACTGATAGTCCAACCCGCGGAAATGATGACGTCGTCGGCGCGGCCGCCGTGATAGAAGTACCCCTCCGCGTCGGTCCAGCCGCGATCCTTGGTGGGAAACCACCCGTCGCGCCGTCGCACCTTGATCTCGCCGACCTCGTCGGGGGCGCAGCGCGCGCCGTCCGGCCGCTGCACCTCCACCTCCACGTTCGGCACCGGCTTGCCGAGCGAGCCCGGCTTGACCGCGAAGTCGGGTGCGCCCGGATAGGAGGCGAGGATGACGCCCACCTCGGTGGTGCCGTACATGCTGCACACCGGCGTGCGGAAGGTCTCCTCCACGAACGCGCGGGTGGCCTCGTCGATGGGCTCGCCGGTGAACGAGAGCTTGTGGATCGCGTAGCGGTAGCGCGACGCGGTCCCCGCGCTCTTCATCATCCGGTAGTGGGTGGCCGCGGCCGAGAGGTTGGTGATCTGGTGGTCGGCGAGCGCGCGCAGCAGCCGGTCCGCGTCGAAGCGGCCCGCGTAGGCGCCGGTGGCCACCCCGAGGGCGAGCGGGCCGAGGGTGCCGTGCCAGAGGCCGTGGCCCCACGCGGGCGACGAGGGGCAGAAGAAGCGGTCGCCGGGCCGGATGCCGGTGCCGTAGAGCGCGGCGATCATCAGGGTGACGATGCTGCGGTGGGTGTGGCGCACCGCCGCGGGCAGCTCGCGGGTGGTCCCCGAGGTGTACTGGAAGACGGCGAGATCGTCGGCCCGCGTCTCGGGCGCGTAGCGCTCCGGATAGCGGCCGAGGGCGGCGAGGAGCGCGTCGTCGGCCACCACGGTCTCGAGCCCGGGCACGTCGCGCGCGATGTCGGCCTGCGCGGGGGAGACCAGCAGGAGGCGCGGCGCGCAGTCGTCGATGCGCAGGCGCAGGCCGTCGGGGCCGAAGAGCGTGAAGAGGGGCACCGCGATGGCCCCGCGCTTGATCGCGCCGAAGAGGCCCGCGTAGAACGGCAGCGACGGCTCGAGCATGATGCCCACGCGCTCGCCTTGGCCCACCCCGCGGTCGGCCAGGAAGTGGGCGAAGCGCGCCGACCAGGCCGCGAGGGCCCCGAAGGTGAGGATCTCGTCGCCGCCCCCCTGCTCGGGCGCGCGGACGATGCGCACCGCGGCCTCCGCGGCCGGGTGGCGGTCGATGCACTCGTGGCCGATGTTGAGCCGCTCGCGGTCGCCGTCGAAGAGCTCCCACAGCCGGGCCGGGGAGCAGAGCCGCTGGGCGTCCGCGTAAGAGACGTGGTCGGTCAGCCGGGCCATCGATCGATAGTACCGCATTGACTGCCGCGGTCTCACGGGCTAACGTTCGGCCCCGGGAGGGCCACCACCATGGCTTCGACGCAGAAGGTCGCGATCGTCACCGGAGCGAGCAGCGGCATCGGGAAGGCCAGCGCGCTGGCCCTCATGAAGGAAGGCTACGCGGTGGTCTTCGCGGGGCGGCGCAAGGATCTGCTGGAGTCGGCCGCCGCGGAGGGCAAGGGCACGCCGGGCAAGTCGCTCGTCGTCCAGACCGACGTGACCAGTCACGAGTCGATCAAGGCCCTCTTCGCCCAGACCAAGCAGACATTCGGGCGCCTCGACGTGCTCTTCAACAACGCGGGCGGGGGCGCGCCGGCGGTGCCCTTCGAGGACCTCACCTACGAGCAGTGGCAGAACGTGGTGAACGCCAACCTGACCGGGGTCTTCCTGTGCAGCCAGGAGGCGTTCAAGATCATGAAGGCCCAGACCCCGATGGGCGGGCGCATCATCAACAACGGGTCGATCTCGGCCCACGCCCCGCGTCCCAATTCCGCGCCCTACACCGCGACCAAGCACGGGGTGACCGGGCTCACCAAGGTGTGCTCGCTCGATGGCCGCAAGTACGATATCGCGGTGGGCCAGATCGACATCGGCAACGCGGGCACTCCCATGACCGAGCGCATGGCCAAGGGGGTGCCGCAGGCCAACGGCACGACCGCGGTGGAGCCCACCATGAACGTGAAGGCGGTGGCCGACGCGGTGGTGTACATGTCGAGCCTGCCGCTCGACGCCAACGTGCTCTTCCTCACCGTGATGGCCACCAAGATGCCGTTCGTGGGGCGCGGCTGAGCGTCTCGAGTCGGTGAGCGAGATCGACGAGGTCGCGGACCCGGCGGCGCTGATCGAGGCGTACTACGAGGCGGGCTGGACCGACGGCCTGCCGGTGGTGCCGCCGTCGGACGCCTCCATCGCCGCGATGCTGGCCGCGGACGGGCTCGAAGGCCACGAGGAGCTCGGGACGATCGCCGGGCGCAACGCGGTGGTCAACGCCGAGAAGGCCGCGATTAATGCGGTGATGGCCGGCTGCCGCCCCGAGTACATGCCGGTGGTGGTGGCCGCGGTGCGGAGCCTCTGCGCGCCCGCCTTCGCCTACCACGGGCCGGCCAGCAGCACCGGCGGCTCCGCGATGGCCCTG
>Ga0207665_10000840_pt1 | contig 20737 bp, 21 predicted proteins | sample LARL112metaG_FD_184351 | JGI IMG/M metagenome (GOLD analysis project Ga0207665, IMG submission 184351) | Corn, switchgrass and miscanthus rhizosphere microbial communities from Kellogg Biological Station, Michigan, USA - LAR L11-2 metaG... | ecosystem: Host-associated > Plants > Roots >...
AGCAGCGCCCCGAGAAGATCGAGCTTGTGCCGGCGATCGTGGCGCGGCAATTGCTGCAGCACGTTGTGCGTGAACAGAAAGGCGAGCCCGCAGAGCGGCAAGTTGAACCAGAAGATCCAGGACCAATGCAGATGCTCGGCTATGAAGCCGCCGAGAATCGGGCCGCCCACGGTCGATATGATGAAGGTCGACGACGTATAGGCCTGATAACGCGGTCGATCGCGCGGCGACGCGACGTCGCCGATGATGGTTTGCACTAGCGGCATCAGGCCGCCCCCGCCGAGACCCTGAAGCGCGCGGGCGAGAATCAGCGTCAGCATGGATGGCGCCAGCGCGCAGGCGAGCGACCCGCCGGCATAGACGGTGATCGCAATCAGCATCATGGTGCGGCGGCCGTAGATATCGGAGAGCTTGCCGTAGAGCGGGGTCGTCGCGGTCGCACACAAAAGATTGGCGGTGACGACCCATGACATGTTCTCGACGTCGCCCAGACTAGCGGCGATGGTCGGCAGCGCGGTCGCAACCATCACTTGGTCGAGCGCCGCGAGCATCATGGTCAGGAGGACGCCGACGACGATGCGCCGCGCGGCGGCGTGAGCGAGGTAGTCCGCCGGCGGCGGCGTGAGCGGGTCGCGCATGATTTCGCCTGCGCCGGCCCGGGCGGCAAGGCGCGGGGCATCTACGCGGGGAACGGCGGCGAGCACAAGGCGTCGGGGCGCGACGGCGCCATGCGCCAATGCGGGGTTTATCGGCGCGATGGGGGCTTTCTCGCCGCCTTCGGTATGCGTGCGGGCCAACTCACAATGCGGTCCTCAAGCTCCTCGTCCTCGACCTCGTCCTCGCTCGCGCCGACGCGCCCGCGCACCGAGATCCCGGCCTGGTGCACGGTCTCGGGATCTCCTGAAACGAGCGGGTGCCACCAATAGAGGTCGCGGCCGTCGGCCAAGAGGCGGTAGGCGCAGCTTGGCGGCAACCAGACGATTCGGTTGATGTTTCTGGGGGTTAGCTTGACGCAGTCCTTCACCTTGGCAGTCCGGTTGGGATAGTCGCGGCAGCGGCAAGTGGCGTTGTCCAACAGGCCACAGCCCACATCGGTAAAGTAGGTGCGTGAGGAGTCATCGGCATCTTCCAGCTTCACTAGGCAGCACCGCCCGCAGCCGTCGCAAAGGCTCTCCCACTCCGAATCCGTCATTTCGCTCAATGACTTACGGCGCCAGAACGGGAGATCGTCAGCATTCATGGGTGAGTCGCCTTGTCGCAGACTAGGCCTGCCAGGGATCGATCGTCGACCCTTCGCATTGTCCCCTCGCCTGCTATTCATCTTGTGACAATGCCGCCATAGTTTGGAACCCCTGGATCGGTTAAACCTTGCGTGCACCGGTTGGGCGCGGGCGCCCCGCCGCGGGTAGACTTCGGCTCAGAGGGAAATCTTGCGCAATCTCTTCCAACGCGGCGAGAATCGGGTCAGCTGGAAGATCAGGCTGCAACGCTTCCTGCTCGATCTCGATGCCCGCATCGACTTCGGGCTGTACCAGGCCAAGACCTGGGGGCGCGAGCTTTACGAGCGCTTCACCGTCTTCATGGACCGCTTCCATGTCTCCGGGTGGCGGCGCTGGTATTTCGTCGAGCCGCTGTCGGAGGCCCTCACCATCGGCAATGGCGGCCTGGTGGTCCTGCTGGCGCTCGCCATCCCCGCCTTCCGTGAAACCGCCGACGACGACTGGCTGAAAAAATCCGAACTCGCTGTCACCTTCCTCGATCGTTACGGCAACGAGCTCGGCTCGCGCGGTATCCGACACAATGATGCGATTCCGCTCGATCAGTTTCCCGATCATTTGATCAAGGCGACGCTCGCCACCGAAGATCGCCGCTTCTACGAGCATTTCGGCATCGACTTCCCCGGTCTGTTCCGCGCCATGCTCACCAACGCGCGCGCCGGCGGCGTCGTGCAGGGCGGCTCCTCGATCAGCCAGCAGTTGGCGAAGAACCTGTTTCTGTCGAATGAGCGCACCATCGAACGCAAAGTCAAGGAGGCGTTCCTCGCGCTCTGGCTCGAAGTGCGGCTGCCCAAGAACGAGATTCTCAAGCTCTATCTCGATCGTGCCTATCTCGGCGGCGGCAACTTCGGCGTCGACGCGGCGGCGCAATATTACTTCAACAAATCCGCGCGCGACGTGAACCTGGCGGAATCGGCCATGCTGGCGGGGCTGTTCAAGGCGCCGTCAAAATTCGCCCCGCATATCAATCTGCCGGCAGCGCGCGCGCGCGCCAACGTCGTGCTCGACAACCTGGTCGAGGCCGGGTTCATGACCGAGGGCCAGGTGTTCGGCGCGCGGCGCAATCCTGCCACCGCAGTCGACCGGCGCGACGAACGCTCGCCAAACTACTACCTCGACTGGGCCTACGACGAGATGAAGAAGCTGGTCGAGACCTTGCCCAAGTCGGTGCACGAGCGCGTGTTCGTGGTGCGGCTGGCGCTGGATGTCGACCTGCAGAAGCACTCAGAGCAGGCGATCGAGGATTCGCTGCGGCAGTACGGGCGCGAATACAAGGCCAAGCAAGGCGCCGCCGTGCTGATGGATATCGACGGCGCGGTGCGCGCGATGGTCGGCGGCCGCGATTACAACGAGAGCCAGTTCAACCGCGCCACCGACGCCATGCGCCAGCCCGGCTCCTCGTTCAAACCCTACGTCTACGCCACCGCGCTGATGAACGGATTCAAGCCGACCTCGGTCGTGGTCGATTCGCCGGTGTGCATCGGCAACTGGTGCCCGAAGAACTACGGCGGCGGCCACGCCGGCGCGATGACGCTCACGCAGGCAATCACGCGCTCGATCAACGTCATTCCGGTGAAGCTGTCGATCGCGCTCGGCAACGGCAACCCGAAGATCGGCCGCGCCAAGATCCGCGAGACCGCCCGCAAGGCCGGCATACGCACGCCGCTGCCGGACACACCCTCGATGCCGATCGGCGCCGACGAGGTCACCGTGCTCGATCACACCGGCGGCTACACCATGTTCCCCAACCTTGGGAAAGCGATGGCGCCGCACGCGGTGCTCGAGGTCCGCAGTGGCGCCGGCGAGCTGATTTGGCGTTGGGACCGCGACGGCAAGAAACCGGTGCAGGTGATCACGCCGCAGGTGGCGATGGATATGAACATGATGATGAGCAAGGTGGTGGAGGAAGGTACCGCCCGCCGCGCGATCCTCGACGGGATCAAGTCCGCCGGCAAGACGGGCACCACCAACGCTTATCGCGATGCCTGGTTCGTGGCCTTCACCGGCAACATGGTTTGCGGCATCTGGTTCGGCAACGACGACTACACAACCATGCACCAGATGACCGGCGGCTCGCTGCCGGCGCAGACCTGGCACGAGATTATGGCCTATGCCCACCAGGGCATCGAACTCAAACCCATTCCGGGCCTCGGCCCGCAAGGGCCGTCTGCGGCGCGTGTGGCCGAAGGCAAGAAGGACGGCGACGCACCCGCACCCGCCAGCCGTCCGAACTCTATTCTGACAAAGCGCGGCGCCGACGCCCTGGTGCGCCTCGAGCGACTGATGGACGATGCGACGCGCGCGCTTGCGACCCGCGGGGAGATGACCAAAGCTTCGGACGATACGAGGGCGCCAGCCCAAGCAAGCTTTGCATCCGCGCCCGAGCAAACGCCGCCTGATCGGACTCGCGGTAATTGAAGTCGGCCGGCAGCTTTTGCTACACCGGCCGCCCCAACGGCTACGCTAGCGGACCAAACGTGCGTTTGCTTTTCGGAACCGTGCTTGCGCTGACGATTGCGGCAATGGCCGGCCTCGGCGCGACCTGGATGGCGCTGACGCGAGGCAGCGCCTATGGCGGGGTCACCATCGGTGCGTGGACGGGCTGGCCGAAGAATGGGACCTCCGGCATCGACCCCTACGCGCGCGCCATGGTCGCGCGCACCGGCGAACTGCCGGTCGGTTCCGGCGACGGAGTGGCATTCTATGCGCGCACCGACGATGCCGGTCAGCCGCTCGATGGCCGCTGCGATGTGTTGTTGAGCGGCACCACGCCGCAAGCAAGGTTTTGGACGCTGACGCTCTATGATCCGGAAGGGCGCCTGGTGGCCAATTCGACACAGCGCCAAAGCTTCACCAGTCAGGAGATCGTCCGCAACGCCGACGGGACCTTCGACATCATGGTCGGGCCCCGCGCACGGCCCGGCAATTGGCTCCCGACCGGCGGGGCGGACAAATACGTGCTGGTGCTGCGCCTCTATGATACGCCGATCGGCATGGCGACCCGAACCGGATCGGACGCGCCCATGCCCTCGATTAGCAAGAGAGCCTGCCTGTGATCCGCTTGGCATTATGGCTGTTGGGCGCACTTCTGCTCGGCGGCATCGTGCACCTGACGACGGTCCTGCTGCTCCCCCGAATGGCGACGCAGGATGCTTATGCCCGCGTCTCCGGCATCGCTCCGGTCAACGCGGTCATTCCGATTCCTGGCCCGACTCCGGAGAAGGCGCTCATGCCCTTCATGGACCCCGCGTTCCAGGTGTCCGTCTGCCGCTATGATCTGTCGCGGGGTCCGTTGAAGTTCTCCGTGCCGATCAGTCAGGCTTATACATCGGTGTCGTTCTACACGCGCTTCGACGTCGCCTATTATGCGATCAACGATCGCGCGGCCGGCCGGCGGGTGATCGAGCTCGATCTCATGACGGCGGCACAACGCGCGGGACTGCCGGAGAACGAGGAGATCACGGCTGCGGACCGGTTGATCGTGACCTCGCCGACGAACAACGGTCTTATCGTCATCCGCGTGCTTGCGCCTGAAGCCGGATGGGTGCCTGCAGTGCGAACTGCCTTGGCCGCGGCGCAATGCCGCCCGCAATGACTCCGGCTTCTCAGCCGAACTAGCGCAGCCGACATCTGAGCCGACGGCGAGACGAGTCCTTGGCTTGAAGAACGGATTCGCGCGCTCAGGAGCGCTGCGTACGGCGACGGCGACGGCGACGTGCGCTACTCCCCACCTCGGGTTTGAGGCTCGGCGCCTCGTCGTACCGTTCGATGCGGATCACCGGAAGAATGATGACCACGGCCGATTTCGACGTGCGCGCCATCACTGGCTCCCGCGCGGCGCGCTCCGCTGGCCGAAAATTGATCACCGTGCCCATGTCGTTGCCCCCGCCCCGGGCGGCCGCAGCCCCGATGCGACCCCTTGGGCGATTTGAGTCTCACAAGGTTAACGCTCTGCTAACGCCGGCCTCTAGACAAGCTCAAATCCGAGGCGTTGCAGCATCAAATCCAAAGTGTTGCAGCAAAGGCGCAGTGACCATGGCGGCTCCAGGGCACCCGCCGAGGCTTGCGTTGCCCGAGTTCTCACGCCGCCCTGAGGGGGCGGAGCCGCGCGCCGTTCAAGCGAGAACTTGATCGAGGAAATGACGTCCGGCGCGGTCCTCCACCTCGAGGATCCATGCGTCGGGGTCGAAGCGCAATTCCCGCGCGAGGCGTTCCTCGATCTTAGCCTCTGGGGCGGGTTCTTCGCCGAGGCATCGGCTGAACAGCCGGTCCGCTGGACGCGCATCGTCGAACACGCTTTGGGGCGCGGGGCCGAACAACTCCGCCGTGCCGTCTAGTCGATTGAGCTTGACGAAAATGGCGCCGGCCTCCTCCGCGCCGCGCCGCCGCACGGCGGCGAAGGCGCCCTCGATGTGGCAGCGACGGATATAGGCTGCGACCCAGATTGCAGATTTCAGGCGCATTCCCGCGTCTCGCTCGTCATGCTTCGAGCCGAGTATTCCATCACATGCGCGAGCCCGACGAGAGCCGGGTGACCATACTTTCTTCGATGAAGGCGAGGCCTTGCGCCCGCGGCGAGGGCTATTCCAGAGGTCGGCCGGTCATCGCCGCGAGCTCGCGCACGAGCCGGTCGGAGGCCTGGCCCGTAATCGGCAGCCTGCGCTCGCGCTCGAATTTCTCGATCGCCGCCTGGGTCTCGGCATCGATAATGCCGCTCGGCTTGATTTGACCATAGCCGTATTCGGCAAGCGCCCGCTGCAGCGCGATCACGCGTTTCGAGGCAGTGGGCCGTTCGCCGGCCGCCTCGCTGGGGGTCTGCGCGGGACGCGCGCCGACCGTCGCTGGGATGGTTGCCCGCACCAGCTTGGCTGGCGCTCGTAAGATGGACTGCAGGAGCGCCTCGTTGGGCTCCGTGCTCGGCTTGAGCGCGGCAGCCTGCTCAAAGTCCCGGATTGCGGCATCCGTCTTCGGGCCATAGAGCCCATCGATGACTCCATCGTAGTAGCCGCGGCGGGACAGCTCGCGCTGAATGTCGTTGATGATCTCGCCTGGCGGACGCGGCGCGGACGGCGCTGTGGATTTCGTCGGGGCCGGGAGGGCAGCCGGTTCGATCCGCCGTGGCCGCGGCACGGCGGTTGGCGCGCCATCGGCCACCGCTGTCAGTTTGACCCGGGCGGATGCGCCTTGGAATATCGGCGCCGGATGCGAGCCGGACTGCAGGAACAGCACGTTGACCACAATGGCGATCGCGACACAGGCGCCGAGAACGAAACCGACGGCGTCCCGCGCCTTCCAACCCAGCGCGCTCAACAGGCGCGTCACGCGGTTGCCATCGAGGGCCGCACTTTTTTCTCGGTCCGCGCGCGCCATGGGCTTATGCACCGCGCCGCGTCGCGCGCAGCCGCAACGTCGGCACGACCCGTTCCGCCGCGATGCCGCGCGGCGGCGGCCGCTCCTGCCGCACCGACGCGCTTATCGAACGGGCAAAACGGCCTCGCATCGAGCCCACGTTCTCGCGCGCACCCAGAGATTTTGGACGCGCCCCCTGTCCTGTCTGGCGAGATCGTGTCAGAGGCCGCTTAAGCGAACCCTAAAGCCGGAACGATGCGCGACGCCCGGGGTATTTCTGCCTCCTTCGGGCACGACTTCACCGTCGCATTCCCAGGGCATGGTGAACGGTCGGTTGCCGACAGATGCCGCTCGCCACAGCGGGCACCGGCCGACGACGGGATTTCGGCGAATGCGCTTTTGATCAATTTCAGCCAAATGCCGATCGTTGGGAATTCGTAAAGAAACTGCGGCTGATTCGCGTCGAATATCGACAAAAAGCATCGGCCGCTAAAAACCAGGGTTTCAGCACTTGCTGCTAGCATCGCCGCAGTTGCACTCATTGACGGCCGGGGAGCTCAAGGCAACGCATGCGATTCCTCTTGCGGATGGCGTTTTGGCTCACCGTCATTCTGGCACTGCTGCCAAGCGGCGGCTCTCAGCCCACGCCGAAACTCAATGTGAGTGCGATCGAGGCCATGTCGGCGGCGACGGCGACCGTCACCGATGTGCAGTCATTCTGCGACCGGCAGCGCGACGCGTGCACGGTCGGATCGCAAGCAGCGGTTGCGATCGGCCAGCGCGCGCAAGCCGGAGCCAAAATGCTGTACGAATATCTCAGCCAACACCTTGGGTCGCACGATGGCGGAGCCGCGAATGGCGCGTCCGCCGAAGCCACTCCACTGCCACTCGCGCGGCCATCGCAGCACACGTTGTCGCCAAATGACTTGACGCCGGCGTGGCGCCCCCCGTCGTCGCGCAAGGAGGGACGGACCGATCGGCCGACGTAAGACCCCGTTTTTGATGCGCCCTCCCGCATGGGGCAGCCGAAGCGGGCCCACCCGCGAGTCCGCGCCGCAGCGCTCGGGATCGATCTTTTTCAGCGGCCGGCATTCGTCCGCTCTATGATCCCCCCTATATATTCGCTATGCGGCAGGCCATGACTGCAGCCTCAACCGAGACGCTTACGACGCTCGACGAGATCGTCGACAACTTTTCGCTCCTCGAGGAGTGGGACGACCGCTACCGCTATGTCATCGAGCTTGGCCGCGCCCTGAGCCCCCTCCCCGAGCCCGAGCGTACCGACGCAAACAAAGTGCAGGGCTGCGCGAGCCAGGTCTGGCTCGCGACCACCGTGCATCCGGATGGCCAAAGCGGTCCGATACTGACCTTCATCGGCGACAGCGATGCCCATATCGTGCGCGGTCTGATCGCCATCTTGTTCGCGATGTTCTCCGGCAAGCGGGCGGGCGACATTCTTTCGACCGATGCGATCGCCGTGTTCGACCGGCTGGGCCTGCGTGAGCATCTGACCCCGCAGCGCTCGAACGGATTCCGCTCGATGGTCGAGCGCATGCGCGCGGACGCGCGCAAAGCGCTGGCGAAAACCGGGTAAAGCCGGTCCCTTCCCCAGCGTGTTCCCCAGAATTGTTCGATCCGTGGAACTGGCGCGGCATTTGCCTGGTTGCTTGTGGTGGTCTCGATCGAACCCCCCAAAGGAACGAAAGAGGCTGCTAGGCCCCGGCGACAACCTCCCCGGGGCCTTCCTTCAGGGAATGTGAGTCAAAGGGACGGATATCACGCCGATTTGCCTCTTCGGCGATCCATCCCCGCACCCCCGTCTCCCAAGCTCAAAGGTCGCTTCCTGAAGCGATTGCGCTCGTGCCAGCCCCGCGATCCCGCACATCAGCTATCTGCGCCGCCGGCGTTGCTGGCCTAGCCCCATTTGCTTGGCAAGGCGGGAACGCGCGGCCGCATAGTTCGGTGCCACCATTGGGTAGTCCGCGGCCAAAGCCCACTTTTCCCGATACTGCTCCGGGGTCATGTTGTATTGCGCGCGTAGATGCCGCTTGAGCGACTTGAATTTTTTTCCATCCTCGAGGCAGACGATGTACTCCGGCGTGATCGATTTCTTGACCGAGACCGCGGGTTTCGGCGGCTCGGCGGGCGCATGGCCGTGCCCGGTCAACACTCGGGTCAAGGCGGTGTGCACTTGGTCGATCAACGCCGGCAGATCCGAGGCCGGGACCGAATTGTTGCTGACGTAGGCCGAAACGATGGTAGCCGTCAGCTCGATGAATGTCGCGCCTGACGTATTGTTGCTCATCGATAGGGTTTCCTAGACCCCGTTTTATTCTCGGGGTTGCGCAGCAGAAGCCGTACTTCTGCACATTCAATGTCGTTCTATTGTTGCAATTTGGGAAAGGCAAGAAGCTTGCACTATTTGGCAAGATAAACCTTGCCGAATATTGGCGGTGTTCTGGCGAATACTGGAAAGGCCCCTGGGGCGATTGGAGTTCGTCCTGCGATCGCGCCGGCGGCCGCGAGCGGGCTAACTCAATCGCGCGGATGCGCCTCGGTGGCGAATGAGGAATGACTCGCGTGCGCGCGAGAGAGAGTCGCTTTACGAGTTGCTTTCGATATGCGCGCGCAATTCCGCGATCGAGCCGAACTTGACGGTTCCCTGCGGCAGCTTGGCCTCGATCGATCCGTCCGCGTAAAGCGTATAGGCCATGCCGTCGACGACCCCGGATTTGAGAATGGCGGCTGCGCGCGGCTCTGCGAGAGCGGCAGGCTGCTGTCGGCTATCTTCGGCGGAATCCTCTGCTTGGCGCTGCGCCGCCTCGACTGCTTGCGAGGGTCCGCTCTCAGCGCGCTTGCCGGGGCGCGTGTCCGCGGGCCATACGGCATCGAAATTCGCGCGTTGCGATGCGGGATGCGCCGGCTTCGAGCGGAATAGAAAATCGAGACGCGACGCCTTCAACGCCTCGACGGCCCCGCCGCCGGCGCGATCTTCCGGCGAAACCTTGGGCTCGGGGGGCGCCGCCTCGACGCCGGCCGAGCGATGTGTCTGAACATGCGCGGTCCCATTGGGAGACAATGGAACCTCTTCCTCCTCCTCAACGATCGGAGGCTCGCCTTGCTCCGCTCGAGTTACGTGTAACCGATCGACTGCCGCCGAAACCTCGCCGACCGGAGTTCCCGCCGTCGCAGAGGATTCGGCCGCACGAACCTGCGGCGTTTCGGCCCTCGGCCGTGGGGAGGGAGCAAGTGGACGGGCAGGTGTTATGGACCCTGAAGCTGGATCGGCGGACGGCTGCGCGAGTTCGGCGGGCTCGGCAGAACGACCGGGCGCGCGAACGACAAGCCGTGTGCGTATCGCTTCGCCTAGACGGCCAAGCTCGGCCACCACGGCCGCAAGGCCGATCAGGACCAAGCCCCCGGTAAGCGCGCTGACGCCCGCGACGATCAGCGTCGTGCCCAACGTGAACTCATTGATGGGAATACCGAATCCGATCGCGGCCACCCCTGCCGCCGCAACCACGATGCCCAATAACGATAAGATGACAGACATGTTGAACGCCCCGCCAGACCCCGCCGGTCCTCGGCAGCAGCCATGGTGCTATGGTTACCGAAGAATTTAGGCCCCGTCCGGCCCCGATCGCAATAACTAATGTGACACCGCAACGCCCAAGTCCCGATCGTGATTAACACTAGGGCGTGAACTCAGCCGGATGGAACCGCGTGCACCAGCAACTGTGAACACATGAAAGGACCGCGAAGCTTCGTCCAGAAAACAGTTCCCCAGCGCCCCTCCCAAGGGAGAGCGCAGACCGCCTCATCGCGGTCAGCGTTGATCCGTTGCCCCGGCGCCCGCGCCGGCCTAAGGAGTTAACCGGAACCGAGGCTGGCGTGCACCGGTTACCTAGACAGCCGCTACCTCGTCCCGACCGTTTGATCATTTGAGGAGCAAGCCGATGTCTTTCACGCTGCCCGATCTTCCCTACCAGTATGACGCCCTCGCGCCCTATATGTCGCGTGAAACGCTGGAATATCACCACGACAAACACCACCTCGCCTACGTCAATACGGCCAACAACCTCATCAAAGGGACCGAGTGGGAAGGAAAGTCGCTCGAAGACGTCGTCAAGGGCGCGTTCGGAAAGAATGCCGGATTGTTCAACAACGCAGGCCAACATTACAACCATCTGCATTTTTGGCAGTGGATGAAACCCAACGGCGGCGGCGACAAGCTTCCTGGTAACCTCGAAAAGAAGATCGTTGCCGATGTCGGCTCGGTCGCCAAGATGAAGGAAGACTTCATTCAAGCCGGCGTCACACAATTCGGGTCGGGTTGGGCTTGGCTGGCGGTCAAGGATGGCAAAATCGTCGTCACCAAAACACCGAACGGCGAGAACCCGCTGGTGCATGGCGGCAAACCGATCCTCGGTTGCGACGTGTGGGAGCATTCATACTACATCGATTACCGCAACCGGCGGCCTGACTATCTCAAGGCTTTCCTGGATCATCTGGTCAACTGGGAATACGTGGCCAAGATGTATGACGCAGCGATGAAGTAGCGGATCAGCCGCCATTGTGGGCTTGCGAACGCGCCGCTCCGACTTGGCTCGGGGCGGCGCGAGTGCCACAGGGGATGACTGCAAGCCCTCGCAGCCTCATCGCTGAGCTCACGCGCGTTCGCGGCGAACCTTTCACGCGTCGCCGGTGCGGCGCGTCAAGACGCAGGAATGGCGCCATAATCGCTCGGTAGACCATCCGCCATGCAGGACCTGAGCCCAGGCGCCGCCCTCGCACCGCCCATTCCCGCGCCGTCGTCGAAAGACAGCGTGAGGGCGAGCCGCATCTTCGATCGGCTTGCAATTGGGGTGCTTGCTGCCCTCGGCTTTGTCGCGCTCCTGACCTTCCGCGACTACGGTTTGAGCTGGGACGACTACGCTCATTCCGAATACGGCGATCTGCTCCTGCAATTCTACGCCTCGGGCTTGCGCGACCAGCGCGCGCTCTCTTGGGTGAATCTCTACTACTATGGCGGCGGCTTCGACTTGCTCGCGGCGGTTGCCGCCAAGTTTCTGCCGCTCACGCTGTTCGAGACCCGCCGGCTGATGGGCGCGGCAGTGGGAATGCTCGGACTGTTAGTCACTTGGCGGATCGGTCGGCGCGTCGGGGGGCCCCCGGCGGGGCTGATCGCGCTCGTCCTGCTCGCGGCCTGTCCGCTCTATTACGGCCACATGTTCATCAATCCCAAGGACTCCCCATTCGCCGTGGCCATGGCCATTCTTCTGCTCGGCCTGGTGCGGTGCTTCGAAGAATATCCGCGCGTGTCGATCCCAACCGCCACCCTCACCGGCGCCGGTTTCGGTTTGTCGTTCGGATCGCGCATCATGGGTGCGTTCGGAGCAATCGACGCGCTCGCGGCACTCGCCTTGATCTTTTCGCTCGAAGGCCGTGCGCTGGGCATTCGTCAAGCCGGCGCCCGACTCGGACATTTCCTCTTGGCGCTCGTGCCCGCCATGGTGCTGGCCTACGCCGTGATGGCATTCATTTGGCCCTGGTCTGCGGCCGATCCGCTCAATCCGTTGCGCGCCGTTGAATACTTCTCGCGTTTCTTCGAAAAGCCCTGGCAAGAGCTGTTCGACGGCCGCGTGATCTCAGTCCCGGACATGCCGCGCAGCTACCTGCCGACCCTGTTCGCCCTCAAGCTGCCGGTGATCTTCTTAGTTCTGGGATTGGGCGGCGCCGCGGGGGCGCTAGTCGCGGCCTTCAGACGAACCGTTGCTCTCAACCGCCGCGCCGTCATGCTCCTCCTCGCGCTCGCTGCCCTGTTGCCGCTCGCGGTTACGGTCGCGCTGCGGCCGGCGATGTATAACGGGATGCGGCATTTCGTATTCGTGTTGCCGCCGTTCGCGGTGCTCGGTGGACTCGCCGGCGTGTCTCTCGTCGAGGTGGCTGCGCGCAGGTTCCGATTTGCGCCGATTGCGGGGGCCGTTGTCCTCGTCGCTGGGGCTGCCGTTCCGGTCGCAGCGATGATACGGCTGCATCCCTATGAGTATACGTATTTCAACGGCTTTTCCGACGGCGTCACCGGCGCGCGCGGTCGCTACATGCTCGATTACTGGGGGCTATCGTTCAAGCAGGCCTCGCAAGCGCTCTTAGCAAGGCTTGCCGAGCGTCACGAGAGCAAACCGGGCGACCGCCGCTGGAAAATCGCCGTCTGCGGCCCGCATCGCTCGCCCCAGGTGGAACTTGGTCCCGATTTTGAAACCAGCTGGGATCCCTCGGGCGCCGACTTCGCGATGATGCTGGGAGAATTCTACTGCGCGAAACTCGACGCTCCGCTGCTGGTCGAAATCGAGCGCGAGGGCGTCGCCTACGCGCGGGTCTACGACATCCGCGGGCGATCCATCCCGACCTTGCTGACTCTGCCGGGACTCTGATCCCGGGGCCGCAAGCCGCGCGCGCTCCTCCTCGGTCAGCGCCGCGGGCGAAAAACGCGCTCCGTCGGCGGGCGCCAGGCGTCATCAGATTCCGAGCAGGATGCGGATCATGAAGATCAGCCACATGATCGTGAGCACCAGCGCGCCCAGGCCGAACGCCGGGCCGCGCCGATTGACGTTGTTGTCGGTCACGTGGATGTAGGCGTGAACAAGACGCGATACGACGAAGATCCACGCCAGCACCACGAACAATAGATCGGCGTGACGCGTGATCCAGGCGAGGATCGTCAGCACATAGAATAGAACCGGCAGCTCGAGCTGATTGTGATAAGCGTTGCTGACCTGGGTGATAGGCGGCGGCCAGTTCGGCTCGCGCAAGGCAATATTTTGCGCCTTGATATCACCCTTCCTGAAGGCACTTGTGCGCAAATGTGCCATCCAATAGAGCAGCACGAAGGTCAGAATGACCTCGACAAACAGCGGCAGCAGAACGGCTTGAATGGACATGGCTCAGAATCCTCGATCGATCTCCATTGCTCGCGGGAATCGTAGCGCGCGCTCCACGCAACGCAACGTCACCATGTCCCGGGCGCAGCGCCGCATGAAGTGAAGCGCTGCAGAACCGGCACCGGTTCAGTGCTGCCCACGGTCGACTTCCACGATCAGTCTGGCGCGACGGCACTCGGATCGATACTATCGCATCAATCAACCAAGGCTTCGGGGAGGATGAAAATGCGCGTTGGCCTTGCGATCTTGCTCGCCCTGGCAGCCATACCGATCGTTTCCATGCAGACCGCATCCGCGCAGGACAACGCCGTCCACGTGGTCAGTTACATCGATGTGGCGCCATCCGCGCGCGCAACGGCGACGACGCTCTTGCAGCAGTTCGCGAGCGCGAGCCGCAAGGATGCGGGCAACATGCGCTTCGACATCCTTCAGCGCATGGCCCCCTCTAACCAGTTCGCGATCGTGGCCGTCTGGAAGGATCAAAACGCCTACGACGCGCACCTGGCCGCCGCTCACTCCAAGGAATTTCGCGAGAAGATCAAGCCGCTTCTCATCAGCGCCATCGACGACCGGGTGCATACGGGCATGGAGATCGCAGGAACGCCCGCAGGAAAGAACGGCCGCGGCGCGGTCGTGGTGGTGACGCATGTGGACGTTCCGCCGCCGAAGAAGGACGAGTGCATCGCGGCGCTCAAGACATTGGTGGCGGACAGCCGCAAGGAAGGAGGCTCCGTGCGCTTCGAGGTGTTCCAGCAGGGCAACCGGCCGAATCATTTCTCCGTTGTCGAGGTTTGGAAGGATCAGCGCGCCTATGACGCCCACATCACGGCAGCACCGACCAAGAAATTTCGCGATCAACTCACGCCGATGAGCGGCGCGCTCTATGACGAGCGGCTGTACAAGGCGATCTAGCGGCTCTTCTACGAATTAGCCCGCAAGCATGCTTTGACCGGCAAGAAAATCGCCCCGTGCGCCGAGAAGCGAACGGGGCGATTGATCGGTGCTACGGACCGAACCTAGTGGCTTTTCCAACGCGCCTTTGCCTCGGCGCCCGCCTGTTTGAGGTGGACGCTCTCGTCCACGTGCTCGACCCATGCAAGCGGAATGAAGTGATGCTCGCCCCCGGCATCGGGGTCGTCCTTCGTCAGCTTGAGCTGATCTCGACCTTGCAGGCCGTCCACGGTGCCGACGTGCACGCCGTCCGAACCGAGGACTTCCATATGTTCCTTGATTGTCGTAGGTGCGACCATGCGGGTCCTCCATCGCTACAGCTGATAACTAGCGGCGACGGATCATGGTTCCCTGAACTATAGCTGCGGTTCCCGGCGAGTCAGGTCGCCAGCGCCGCCAAGATCCGCGCCCAGCTGCGTGTGCCCTTGTGAAATGACGTCAGATCGAACTTCTCGTTCGGTGCGTGCACGCGGTCGTCATCGAGGGCGAATCCGACCATGATGGTGTCCATGCCGAGGATGCGCTTGAAGTCGCCGACGATCGGGATCGAGCCACCCTCGCCGATGGCGAGCGCCTTCTTGCCCCATTCAGCGGCGAGTGCAGCGCGGGTCTTGGCAAGCGCCGGACTGTCGAAGGGCAGTTCCATTGCCGGCGCGCTGGCGAAGCTCTTGAACTCGACCTTGGCATCAGCCGGCAGACGCGCGCGCACGAAAGCATGGAAGGCGGCGCGAATCTTTTCCGGGTCCTGCGCCCCCACCAGGCGGAACGATACCTTGACAGTAGCCTGGGCCGGGATGACGGTTTTCGCCCCTTCCCCGGTATAGCCTCCGACCACGCCGTTGATTTCGGCCGTCGGACGCGTGGCGATCTGCTCGATGAGCGTGCGATCGCTCTCGCCTGCCGGCACCTTGAGCCCGACTTGCGCGAGAAAATTCTCGGGCGTGAGATCAAGGTTCTTGAGATCGGCTCGGATGTCGGGCGGCAACTCGCTCACGCCGTGGTAAAATCCGGGAATGGTGACGCGGCCGTTCTCGTCGTGCATATCGGCCAAAATGCGTGCGAGCAGGCGCAAGGGATTTTGCGCCGCACCGCCGAACAGGCCGGAATGCAGATCGCGGTCGGCGCAAGTGAGCCTCACCTCTTCATAGACCAGCCCGCGCAACGAGGTGGTTACCATCGGTGTCGCCGGGTCCCACATGCTGGTATCGCAGACCAGCGCGAGATCGAGCTTGAACTCGTCGGCATTGTCCTCGACGAAGCCGAATAGGTGCTTGGAGCCGCATTCCTCCTCACCCTCGATCATCATGGTAATCGGCAGCGGCAATTGGCCGGTGACGGCAGCGAACGCACGACATGCCTCGACAAAGGTCATCACCTGGCCTTTGTCGTCGCAGGCGCCGCGCGCCACGATGATCTTGCGGCCGTCCGGCAGCGTGGCGATGCGCGGCGCAAACGGCGGCACCTCCCAAAGGTCGATGGGATCGACCGGCTGCACGTCGTAATGGCCGTAAAAGAGAACGCGCGGCGCCCCGCCACCGGGGCCGCCTTTGCCGACCACGATGGGATGGCCTCCGGTCGGCCGAATGCTGGTGTCAAAACCCATGCCGGACAGATCCTTGGCAACGTGTTCGGCGGCGGATCGACACTGGTCCTTGTAGGCAGGATCGGTCGAAATGGACTGGATGCGCAGGAATTCGAACAGCCGCTCTAGGCTGTGGTCGAGTTCGGCGTCGATTTTGTCCAAGACCGCAGGAAGGGCTTGCGCGGGACTCATTGCATTCGTGCTCTCTGTTCTCTGGTTTACTGTTCGCGGACTGACTCCGTGGAAAGCTATCATATTCGAGGGTCGCCCCGGATAGCTTCGGCGCTCAATCGCTTTCCGGACAGTCGTTTCTGCAACGCAAACATGATACGCCGGCAGGAGCTCGCCCGTCACAGCGCCTGTTGCATGATATCGATTATGACAACACCTGCATCGGATGTCGCGCGAGCGCACCCTATTCGCCATGGACGTCGAATCCTCGTGATGCACGAATGCAACAACGCATCTGGACTTTTATTGTCAGCGCTTGTGTTCCGAAGTTTTGCGAGACTAATATGTTGCCAACCCGCCGAGAGTGCGGGGCTGGTGAGGGGTTACATGGACGATCTCATCGGGCGTACCGGCGCCACGATCGGCGTCGACCGCACGGCTGCGGAAAAGGCCGTCGGGATCATTCCGCAATCGGCGAGATCGTGGGCACGATGCTCGGTCTTGGCCTGTTCGTCAGACGTTTGATGGCGGCGGCTGGCCAGGAGCCAGGAGAACTCGATGTCCTACTCGATCAGCGCCATCGAAGATATCGACGCGGATGAGGCTAGGGCGCTCAGATCGCTTGGCATAAGAACCACGGAGAGGCTGCTGGAGGCCGCGAAAAACCCGAAAGGACGCAAGGTTCTCGCCGCCAAGACCGACCTCGATGAGAAGCGGCTTCTGCGTTGGGCCAATATCGCCGACAAGTTGCGCATCAAGGGCATGGGCAGGGAATACGCCGGGTTGTTGTGCGAGGTCGGCGTCGACACCGTCAAAGAGCTGCAATATCGCAACCCCGAGAGGCTCGCCAAGGCCATGGCCGAGGCCAACAAAAGGCGAAAGCTCGTTCGCTTTCTTCCCTCCGAGAAGCTCGTGACCCGCTGGGTCGAGCATGCCAAGAGACTCCCCCAGAAAATCACCTATCGGTAGAGCGAGCAAACGGCGGGGCGCTTGACACCGCTCATGAGCCCGGCGCAAAGCGACGGCCATGACGCTGGTACGCTCGGTTGCCGGTTCCGCCCGCGAGCACGCAAGACCGCCGGATTGGCTCGGGGGCCTGCTTGCGCTTGGCCGGCCGGTCGTGATGGGCGTACTCAACGTCACGCCCGACTCCTTCTCCGACGGTGGCCGCTTTCTCGATCCCGCCGCCGCCCTCGACCAGGCAAGGCGAATGGTGGCGCAGGGGGCCGACATCTTGGATATCGGCGCCGAGTCAACGCGCCCCTATGGCGGTGTCCAGGCGGTGTCGAGCGCGGAGGAGATGCGGCGCCTTGCCCCTGTCCTGCCTGCAGCAGTGACGCTCGGTGTTCCGGTCTCTATCGATACCATGAAGGCCGCAGTAGCGAAGTGGGCGCTTGAAGCGGGAGCAGCGATCGTCAACGACGTCTGGGGTCTGCAGCGTGACAGCGACCTTCCGCGGGTCGTCGCCGAGTCTGGCGTGCCGGTGATCATTATGCACAACCGCGAGGCGGCCGATCCGTCGATCGACATCATGGCGGATATATGCGCCTTCTTTCGCCGTTCGCTGGAGATTGCCGCGCTCGCCGGCATTGCCCGGCAGAACATCGTGCTCGATCCGGGCGTCGGCTTCGGCAAGACGCCGGGTCAGAGCCTCACCGCGATCGCACGCATCGGTGAGCTCAAATCGTTCGGGCTGCCCCTTCTCGTCGGCGCTTCCCGCAAGCGCTTCATCGACAAGGTTTCTCCCGCCCTACCCGATGAACGGCTGGGCGGATCGATTGCCGCCCATCTCCTCGCGGTGTTGGGCGGGGCGGCCATCATCCGTACCCATGATGTCCGCGAGACCGTGCAAGCGCTGCGCGTGGCGGCGGCGATCCGGAGCGCGCGATGACCGACAACGTGTTCGTCACCGGTCTTTGCGTGCATGCTTATCACGGCGTGATGGAGCACGAGGGCACGGTCGGACAGACCTTCAGGCTCGACCTCGTGCTCGACGTCGACCTGAGCGCGGCGTCCCGCTCCGATAAACTCGCGGATACCGTCGGCTACGACCAAGTCGTCGATGTCGCGACCGCCGCGTTCTGCACTCGTCGGCATCGATTGGTCGAGGCCGCGGCTGGCGAGGTCGCCGAAGCCGTGCTCGGCCGATTCCCCCAGGTCTCGCGCGTACAGGTGACCGTGCATAAGCCGCATGCGCCGATCGCGGCGGCCTTCGCCGATGTCGGGGTCACCATCGTGCGCGGCCGCCAAGACCGTGGCTGAAGCGTTCGTCGCGTTCGGGGGCAATGTCGGAGATGTGCGTGACACGCTCGATCGCGCCATCGCCGCCTTCTGCGACGGAGAAGACGTGCGCCTGCTTGCGCGCTCGTCGGACTATCGCACCCAACCTTGGGGGGTGGAGGACCAACCGGCGTTCGTCAACGTGTGCATTGCCATCGAGACGAATCTCGCGCCGCGCGTGCTTCTGGGCCGCGCCCAAGCGGTGGAACGTTCGCTGGGGCGCGCGCGTGCCAAGGAACGCCGCTGGGGGCCGCGGACGGTGGACATCGACCTTCTCGCCTATGACAATGTCGCATTGAACGAGCCGGACCTCACGTTGCCCCATCCGCGGCTGTTCGAGCGCGCCTTCATGCTGGTGCCGCTCGCGGAGATCGCGCCGGAACGGTTGATCGCCGGCCGACAGATACGCCAGGCGCTGACGCAGCTTGACACGAGCGGGGTCGACAAGCTGCCGCCGCGCCCATGAACTCGAGCGAGACCTGCAGTTGGCCCGCCGCTTGCACCATGGCATTTTGATCGCATGACGGACGCCTCAGCCGACGAACTTTCGCTCGCCGCCGAGTTCCCCCCCGCCGCACGCGAGCAATGGCGCAAGCTGGTGGAGGACGTCCTCAAGGGGGCGCCATTCGACAGCCGCCTCGTCGCCAAGACCTACGACGCGGTCGCGATCGAGCCGCTCTACGAGCGCAAGGCGCAGGCGCAGCCCATCGCCGGGCGCCCGCCGGCTGCGGCGTGGTCCCTCATGCAGCGCGTCGATCACCCCGATCCTGCGGCGGCCAATGCCGAGGCGCTGCACGATCTCGAGAACGGCGCGAACGGCCTCTTCCTCGCTTTCGCCGGCGCCGTCGGCGCCTACGGCTACGGTCTTCCCGCGAGCGAACGGGCGCTCACGCGGGTGATCGAAGGCATTCACCTGGACGCCGGCATTGCACTCGACCTGGACCTCGGGCCGCACGCTCAAGACGCGGGGCGCTTGCTCGCGGCGATCATCAAACAGCGCGGCGGCGCGCCCGCCGCCACCAATTTACGGTTCGGTTTCGACCCGATTGGCGCTGCGGCCGTCAGCGGCGCGAGCCCGCTACCGAGAGGCGACTGGGTTGCCCGCTTCAATGCCGTGATTTCCGATTTGGTTGCACAAGGCTTCCGCGGGCCATTCGCGCCGGCCGACGGCCGGGTGATTCACAACGCCGCCGGCTCCGAGGCGCAGGAACTCGCTTACGTCTTGGCGGTGGCGGTTGAATATCTGCGCGCCCTCGAAGCCGGCGGAATCGCACTCGATGCCGCTCGCGGCATGATCTATTTCCGCCTGGCGGCCGATGTCGATGAGTTCTTGACCATCGCGAAATTCCGGGCGTTGCGAACGCTATGGGCGCGTATCGAGCAGACCTGCGGGCTTGCGCCCGCGCCGCCGTGGGTTGCGGCCGAGACCGCATGGCGGATGATGACGAGGCGCGATCCCCATGTGAACATGTTGCGCACGACCATCGCGGTCGTTGCCGCCGGGCTCGGCGGCGCCGATGCAATCACCGTGCTGCCGTTCACCATGGCGCTCGGTCTGCCCGACCGGTTCGCGCGAAGAATTGCCCGCAATACTCAGCTCGTGCTGCTCGAAGAATCACATCTTGCGAAGGTCACGGATCCCGCGGCGGGGGCCGGCGGCCTCGAGAACTTGACCGAGCAACTCTGTCGTGCAGCCTGGGGTCGATTTCAGGAGATCGAGCAGGTCGGCGGCGCGTGGGCCGCCCTCGAACAAGGCGCCATCCAGAACGAGATTGCGGCGGTGCGCGTCGAGCGCCAGGCCGCCGTGGCACGGCGCAAAGATGCGATCACCGGCACGAGCGATTTCCCCGATCTCGCGGAAGCGCCCGCGTCGGTGCTCGACGTGGCGCAGGTAGCACCGCCGCCCCCCTCCGCATTCGCGTTCGAACCGCTGCCGTCGGCTCGGCTCGCTGAACCGTTCGAACAGCTGCGCGATGCATCCGACGGGATACTGGCGCGCAGCGGCTCGCGGCCCAAAGTCTTCCTTGCCAATCTCGGCACGCCAGCCGATTTCACCGCGCGCGCAACCTTCGCCAAGAATTTCTTTGCCGCCGGAGGCATCGAGGCGACGGACAACGGCGGCTTTGCCAACCGCGAAGAAATGGTCGCGGCGTTCAGGGCCACTGGCGCCAATCTCGCCTGCCTGT
>Ga0207665_10000842_pt1 | contig 20728 bp, 15 predicted proteins | sample LARL112metaG_FD_184351 | JGI IMG/M metagenome (GOLD analysis project Ga0207665, IMG submission 184351) | Corn, switchgrass and miscanthus rhizosphere microbial communities from Kellogg Biological Station, Michigan, USA - LAR L11-2 metaG... | ecosystem: Host-associated > Plants > Roots >...
AAGGTATTCTGATGAAAAGCCGCAACCTGTCGGAAGAAGAGGCCTACAGCGCATTGCGCAAGCAGGCCATGGAAAATAACATGCGACTTGCGGAGGTCGCGCGTCAGGTGATTGTGGTCGCTGGTTTGCTGGTCTGACCTGTTCCGCTTCTACTGCTGAAAAACACCATTTCGATGCACCAGGAGTCGATTGTGCACTGCAACAGTGCGCAGTTTACTTGGCCGTCCTCTGGATCAAGTCTCGATAACAACACTATTTCATGTAGTTATATTCATAACCGGTTTTGGCACGGCACTTGCGTTATCTCAATGCAAGTCGGACTGCGTCCAACGGCGGGCGCGCGCAAGTAAAATTCAGCGGTGCCGACCAGCGTCACGCATAACGCGCCAAAGGCATGGCTCAATGCGGTTCGCTGCGGCACGGCGGTCATTTGAACGAAGCCCAGAGGTACGCCAATCACCGTGCCGAGCACGAGAGCAATGGCGATCCAGGTGTAATCGACGATCCCGTGATGCAGGAGCGTCCCCACGACTGCCAGGAGCATGCCGACTTCACCCGCGCGAACACCTCTCCGCGCGGTGGCGGGAGAACTCAGCCATTTCAAGGACAAAATAAAAAGTATCGCGGCGATGAGGTAGATAGATTCCAGGAGCGCCTGACTGTTCAGTAGCGCTCTCATACTTTTTTTGACCCGCTGGGTTTGAACATTTTGAGCATGCGATCGGTGATCAGGAATCCGCCAACGATGTTGCTGGTAGCGGCGACGATGGCGATCGTGCCGAGAACTCTCGCCAGCGTGGCGTGGTGTTCGTGAAATTCGCCGGCAAGAATGATGGCTCCAACGACGGCAATAGCGTCCAGCGCGTTGGTGAGGGACATCAAGGGGGTGTGCAAAAGCGGAGAAACACGACGAATTACTTCAAATCCGATGAACGCCGCAAGCATGAAAACGTACAAACTCGTGAGCAAATCGAGCTTCATCTGCTTCAGGCTCCCTTCGGTTCCACCGCGAGTCCCGGCAGCCCCAGGAATTCGCGAACTCGCGCGTTTACGATTTCGCCATCCCGCGTAAGCAGGGTTTCGCGATGAATCTCGTCCGCTTCGTTGAATTGCACCTTGCCGTCTTTCACCAGGTTCAGCAGAAATGCCGTCAGATTTCGCGCATACATCTGGCTGGCATGAAAGGGAATTGCACTCGCGAGGTTGACCTGGCCAAGGATGGTCACGCCGTGTTCGACAACGGTTTCGCCCGCGCGTGTCAACTCACAATTGCCGCCACGCTCCGCGGCAAGATCCACGATTACGGAGCCCGACGCCATCCGTGACACCATTTCTCTGGTCACCAGCACCGGGGATTTTTTCCCGGGAACCACCGCAGCCGTGATCACTACCTCATTCGCTGCTACCGCGTCGCCCAGCAGTTCGCGCTGCTTGCGATAAAATTCCTCGCCCTGCGCAGTACCGTAGCCTCGGGCGTCCTGTGCTTCTTTCGCTTCGATTGGCAATTCTATAAAGCGACCGCCCAGGCTCAGCACCTGCTCTTTTGCCGCCGGCCGCATGTCATATGCGGATGTCACCGCGCCCAGCCGTCGCGCGGTAGCAATTGCCTGCAGACCGGCAACACCGACCCCGATGATCAGGACGCGCGCGGGCGTAATCGTTCCCGCTGCGGTGGTTAACATCGGGAAAATCCGAGGTAATGTATCCGCGGCCATCACCGCGGCTTTATAACCGCTGATGGTGGCCATCGACGAAAGCGCATCCATGCTCTGCGCGCGTGTGGTGCGCGGCATCAGCTCCACCGCGAACGAAGTGACGCCGGTCGCCGCAAGCCCCTGCAACGTTTCGCGTGTGCCGAGCGGCCGTAGAAATCCCACAAGGATCTGGCCCTTGTGCAACAACGGTAAATCCGCAGAGCCGGTCTTATCGTTCGCGCCGTCGCAGAGTACCTGCGTGATCATTTCCGCCGCGCGGAAAACTTCTTCGCGGCTTGCGGCAATCTTGGCGCCCTTGTCCGCGTAATCCGAATCCGGGTAGCCTGCGGCCGCTCCAGCGCCCGCTTCCACCAGCACTTGCATTCCAGCCTTGGCCAGGTTTGCCAGCACCGCCGGCACCAGCGCCACGCGCCGCTCTCCTGGATAGGTCTCGCGCGGTACGCCAACGATCATGCGCAAGCCTCCTTGGAAGCTAACAATCGCCTGTAATAAATCGATTTAGCTGTATTTAGGTTCGCGCTCGCCACGAAGATTAGATTCCCAACCCTTGCGCGCCAGGTACAGACCAGGTACAGAATTGTTCATAAGATGTTTTTCTTAACTGGGGTACAAACCATCTTTGCACCTGTACCGTTTCCGCATTCTATCCACTATTTCCAGAATGTCCACCAAAACCTGCTTTTGCACCCCGCGACCTTATTCCAGGTTCTCGTAGATTTGTTTGGCATCGTTCAGCCGCCGCATCACCAATTCCTTCTCCTGGGGAGAATTCCAATCCGGATACGCGGCTGTAATTGCAATCGTTCGCGCAATCCACGCCGCGAAATATTTCGCATCTTCCCGAGAGCGAGGTTTCGCTCCCGCGACGTTCACATAAATGGGGCTCGTTGTCGCGTAAGGGTAATTGTCCATCACGGGATATTCCGCCTTTTCACTCCACGCCCGCAGCACGCACCACCCGCTCTCTTGCACAGGAATTGTGCCGCTTGCGTCAGCCGAGTTGTTTTTGCTCGCGATTTCCAGGCTTTGCACGACTTTGCCATTGCAAACCACTTCCAGGTGATGCACAGGTACGATCGATCGCAGTCCTGCAGTGAAGGGAACCTCCGGTTGCGGCTTTGCAAGTTTCAATTCGCTTCCGACCCTCTTTCCATTTAGAGTGAAATCAATCAGTGGTCCGTTGGTCACAAAAGTTCTCCCATTCTTCAGGGAGTCCATCCATGAATCCAGATCTACTCCATGGATTCCGTCGGTTAACGCTTGCGCATAGACGCGGTCGAACCCCGCATTGCCCCGAATCGGAGCCGCATAATTGGTAGTCGCATCCGTTCCCCCTCCGGCCGGAATCCGGTAACCCAGATTCAATAACCGGTACCATACCGCTGCCGTGGATTTGTGATCGCTGAAGCCGACAATCTCCATGTAATCGAGTTTTCCCAGCGCGACATCTACCGGAAGTTCATCCGTGAGTCTTTGTGACGGGATCGCGAACGGATCCGGTTCTTCATCAAACGGATGAACTGCTCCCACCAGTGCGCCTTGTTTATGTGCCATGTCGTAAACGTCTGCGTTCATGGGAAACAAACTCGCTGCCGCCGTGTTTGGATATCCTGCATATCCAGGCATTAAAAAATGCTCTCGCAAGCGCAGTATTCCGCGGTGCCCCCAGTAACTGGTGTGGAATTCCTGTCCGACTATCGTTTCTGATTCCGATGAAAGATATTTCAAAAGCTCCCCAAAGTATTGTGAATTGATATCCGGGAAGCGCTGCTCCTTATTGACCACCAGATTGTTGACGACTTGCAGATCCTCCGCTTCCGCGTGTTGCAAAAGTTGCACCCGCTCGCTTCTGTAGGTGCCGCCGTAATTCATATGGACGTGCAGATCGGCGCTTACCCAACTTGTTTTCCCGCCATGCTCCGAATCGATTCTCTTTAGAACAAAGTCCAACTTGTTTGCGGCTGCTGTCCTTGCTTCGGCCACCCGTCGCTGCGGTTGATATCGAAGACCCTTCGATACTGCGATAGAAATTTTTCCTTCGGGAACCTCGACGATTGTGTCCGTGCCACGCAGAGAATAGAAGTAGTGGGCCTCGAACGGCTTTTCGCTTCGGTCATATCCGTCGTCGGCATAGACCAATGCTGATGTGGGCGCGTAGAACCTACCTGTTTGGTCGGTGATGGAAATCCGTGATGCCGCCTGTTGACCCTTTTCATCACGAACGGAAATAATGACGGGCACGCGGGGTCGCAGCCATTTCCGTTTTTCGTTCGACAGCGTTCTCTCGGCTCCTCCCTCCGCTTCGGTTACGACAATTTCGGTGTTGAATGCCCGGTTCGAGATGGAAACCAGGAGCTTTCCGTCAGGCGACCACCGCACATTCGTCTCATCCCAACGGTAATATGAAATTGGGAAAGCGTCGCCGCCATTTGCGGGCATCAACCATAAGTTGTGCCACTGACCGCCCAGGTAGGAGCTGTATACCATCCGCGAACCGTCCGGCGAAAAATCCGGCCGCGCTTTCCAGTTGGTTTCTTCGTAATGTATTTCCCGCGCTGTGGCGCCTGACTCTGCCTTCATGCGCCAGAAGCCTCCAGTACCGTGTATATGCCCTTGGTTCGAAACGAAAAGGATTTCCTGGCCGTCGCGGGTCCACACCGGATTGATTTCCGTGTCGTATGGGCTGTAGTAATATCGCGGCAGGTCGCTTTGTGTTTCGCCTGTGAGCCGAACAATATTTTCTAGCTTTCCGTCGCCTACGTCCGCCCGAAAAATGTGAAAGCGCTTGTTGTATTGCGTGGATACGAAAACCATTCTCTTTCCGTCCGGAGACCACCGCGGCTCAACATTCACCGCTCCGCCGTTCGTCAGTTGCGTGGATTTTCCGCTTGCGATGTCCAACAACCACAACTCCAGGGCATCTTTTTGATAGCAAACGTAAACGATGCTCTTCCCGTCGGGCGACCAATCGGGCTGATAGTCGTATCCGGCACCGTCCGTCAGCTGTTTGGCCTCTTTCGCGTCGAGCCTTTGCCGCCACAGTGTGCCCGCCATGGAATACACAACTTCTTTTGAGTCCGGCGCCCAGGCAATACTGCTGGGGCCGCTGGTAAGTTGCGGCAAATAAAGTTCCCGGTAGTAATACGGATGAGGAAGATCAATTTGCGGGAGCACCGGTCTGCGCTGCGCCGCGATCGGCGAACCAACTACTCCCAGCGTAATCAGTGCCAGACAAAAATACTTTTTCACGGGGGCAAGTATCGTGCCCGCGCCGCTTCTATGCAAGACCCAGCTTGCTGAACGGCAAATCGCGCACGCGCTTGCCAGTCGCGGCAAAGACCGCATTGCACAGCGCCGGCGTAAACGGTGGCACGCCCGGCTCGCCAATTCCTGCCGGAGGCGCGTCACTCTCCACCAGGTGGACAAAGGTTTCGCGGGGCGCCGAGTTCATGCGCGCCAGTTGATATCCATCGAAGTTGGATTGCTGAATCACGCCATTTTTCGCAGTGATTTCGCCATAGAATGCAATGCTCGTGCTGAAGGTCGCCGCTCCTTCAAATTGCTGCTTGGCCATTTCGGGATTGACGATCGTGCCGGCATCCACCGCGGTATCCACGCGCCCAATCTTTACTTTTCCGTCTTTATCCATTTCCACTTGCACGACCGTTGCCACATACGTCAAAAAGCTGCGGTGAATCGCCAAGCCCATTCCGAATCCATTGCCGTTTTTCTTTTTGCCCCAGCCCGCCTTTTCCGTGGCAATTTCCAGCACACGGCGGAACCGCGCGGTATCGATTGGATACTGGTCATAGTCGCCGTCATAATTCGTGTAGTCCTTCGGCAATTCGGTCTTAGGGATTTTGCGGTCGGGACCCAGCAGCGCTAGCACATATTCTCTGGGATCTTTTCCTGCCGCGTGCGCAAGCTCGTCCGCAAACGAATGCTCCGCGTACGCATGAAACACATTGCACACGCTCCTGAGCCATCCGATGCGCACATGCGCTGTTGCTTCGCCATTTTCCGCGCGATGATTCGGAATCGTGTACGGTAAATCGCTCCAGCCCAGCCCAATTTCGCCGGCGTCCGCTACCTTGGCACTTGCGTCGAAGGTTGACGCGATGGGTGGGAACGTGCTGCGTTGCAACCACGCCGTCGGTTTTCCGTTGGTACCCAGAGCAGCTTTCAGGTACATCGCCGCGACGCTGTGATAGGTGTCGAATTGAATGTCGTCTTCGCGGCTCCACAGCACTTTCACCGGCTTGCCGGATTTTTTGGACAAGACTGCCGCCTCAACCGCGTAATCCGGAAACGACTTCCGTCCAAATCCGCCGCCCAGCAGCGTTACATTTACCGTCACATCTTCCTTCTTCGCTCCGACTGCGGACGCCACCGCATCGCGCGCTCCCTGCGGATTCTGTGTTGCGGCCCACACTTCAACTTTTCCGTCCTTGTAGTTGGCCAGCGCCGCGGGCGGCTCCATCGAAGCATGTGCCAGCATCGGGGCGTAATATTCCGCTTCGACAATCTTTCCGCCCTTCGCAAAAGCGTCGTCTACATTTCCAATTTCACGCACAACTTTGCCTGGCTTGCGCGAAGCTGCCCGCAATTCCGCCTTGTACGTATCCGACGAGTAGCTCTTGTGGTCGCTGTCGGTCCATTCGATTTTCAGTTTTTTCTTTCCCTGCATGGCGGCCCAACTGTTGGTTGCCAGCACTCCCACACCGCCGTGCGCCTGAAAAAGTATCGGCGGCTTGAAAGCATCTATGGTCGCGGTTTGCTTCACTCCTGGCACTGCCAGCGCCGCTTTGTCATCCACGGATTTCACGCTCGCGCCAAACACCGGAGGATGCGCCACGTTCGCATAGAGCATTCCGTCCATGTGCGCATCGATTCCATATGTCGCTTTACCGGTGATCATATCTTTCAGGTCGTAGCTCGAAACCCCTTTACCCAAATAGCGCCATTGGTTGCGCGGCTTCAACTTGAGTTCTTCTTTTTTCGGCACCGGCAGTTTCGCCGCGGTGGTAACGAGTTCACCGTATGCGATTTTCTTGCCCGATTTCGCGTGCACTACTTCATGCAGGCCCGTTGAACATTCCGATTCCGGCACGCCCCATTGCTGCGCGCCCGCTCGCACCAGCATTAAACGCGCGGACGCGCCTGTCTCGCGCAAGGTATCGAAGAAACTTCGCACCGAATGCGATCCGTCGGTATCTTGATCGCCATATTTTTCATCGCCGGTGGCTTGCACGATTTTCACGCGGGCCCAATCCGCGTCCAGTTCTTCGGCCACAATTCGCGGCAAAGCAGTCTTGCTTCCGCTTCCCATTTCGGAGCGATGCGCCACGATGTACGTTGTGCCGTCAGTGTCCATCGCCAGGTACACCGTCGGCGATAGCGGACCTTTCAGTCCTACATCAGCCACTCCACCCGGTGTTCCCGCTGCCGCCGCAAACGCCTGGCTCGGTAAATAATGCGCCGTTAGAATGAACGCGCTCGCGCCGACCATTCCGCGCAAAAAGTCGCGCCGGCTACTCCCAGTCGTGTTTTCAGTCAGCGAAATATTTTCGACGGCAATCACAAGTCCTCCGTTTGTCCGGATGATTTCCGGACACTCATCCTATCGCCATTCCCATTCTTGACCGCGCCCTGTCGATATCCACGGACATCGCTCCGGCAATTGTCGCGCGTGTTCGTCCTACGATTTGTCCCATACTCCCAACACGCGCCGCAAATCCACCAGCTGCCCTACGTGATACGCATTGTGGTCCGCCATCAGCAAAGCCTCGCGCAGCAAGGTCTGTCCGCTGCCCCACGGGAGCGGGGCGTGCAAATCCGACCGCGGATTGCGGATCAGCACAATCATGGAACGCAAATCATTCTGCATGGCCTCGACACTTTTCTCCCACGCTGCATTACTGGGCGGCGAAGGCGTCTTCGGCCAGTACCCATCTGGAAAATCCGGCGACTTATGCTTCGCGTTGCGGCTGAATTCCAGGATGTCCCACTGCGCGATTCGAATGTGTTCCAGTAATTGCCAGCCGGTGTGCTGCAATCCATCCGCGGCAACTCCGCGTTTCTCCGCCGGGAAATCAGCCGCGGCGTCGGTGATCGATACGTGCGCTTCGCCTCCGTTCAGCAGTTCCACCAGGCGCTCACGAAGCGAAGCATCGGCATCTGGTTTTTTGGCTGCGAGCTTTGGTTTTTTCTTCTTGCTACCTGCCATTCTTATTTCTCAGCCTCCAGGATTTGTTGCGGCATCTCCGCCAGCGAATGCAATTTGCACTGCTTGAATCCCGCCGCTCGAAACAAGTTGTCATATTCTTCAAACGTGTAAGCATCGCCGGCGTCGGTGTTTGCCAGCATTACCAGGCTGAAACTCGCAGCCATGGGCGGCGACACACGATCCGCATTGGGCACAAATTCCACAGTCAATGCCTTGCCTCCTGGCTTCAGCGCAGCATAAAAGCGCTTCAAAAGTTTTTCGTTCGTCGCAATGTCGAAATGGTGCAGGAAATTTGTCACTAATACATAGTCGTAGCCCTCGCCCAGATCCGTGTCAAACGCGCTTCCTGGGCGCGTTTGGTAGCGATCGGTCACCCCTGCTGCCTGCGCGTTCTGTTTTGCCACTTCGAGTACCGCCGGCCAATCGACAGCGGTGACGTGCGCCTGAGAATTGTTTTTTGCTACGGTAACGCCGTACATACCGTGTCCAGCAGCGATATCCAGAACGCGAATTGGCTTTTCTCCGCTCGCATGAATTATGCGCGAAAGCGCAGTGGCCGCCGGACCGGTCATCGGCGCCATCGATCGCGCAAAATTCACCCAGAATTCGTCCATGGGTTCGGCGTTGTCGCCCTGACCAAATGCGGTTCCGCCCTTTCGAACTGAGGCCGCCAGCCCCTTAAAATTTCTTATGATGGTGTCGTTGGTGAGGAAATTAACGATTGAACCCATGCATGCGGGCGAACGCCGATCCAAAAATACCGCTGACTCAGGCGTCAGCTGATATTTTCCATTCTCCTTGCGCAAAAATCCCTGCACGGTCATGTCATCGGCCAGGATTCGCACGCCCCGCTCGGCCGCCTGCACTCGTTTGGCCAGCAGGGCTGGTTCGTTCGCTCCTTCTCCAATTGCCGTAAATAAATCCAGCTCGATCGCGGCTTTAAGCGCATACGTCTGCTGATAAGCGGTGATTGTGGACATGACTCGTTCCGGAGTCACCTTAGGCGCTGCAGTGGAAGACATGGATATACACTCTCCTGAGAACGGTTCCGGTGTGCCGATTCAGATTCATTCCGGCGGACTGGGATTGCTTGCATCCGTTATACGCTCTTTGCGCCGAAAAGTTTGCCAAATTTTTCATGGCGAAGATGTTCTGGCCGGCGCACTTCTTGCTTGCTGCCCGTACCGCTGGCATACTCTCGCATCCACGCACTCGCGCGAGGTCGCATCGATGAAACGTGAATTTCACCGCTGGTATTCCCATCGACTGGGGATGGAGCTAGGCGTGGTCGTCTACGGACACTGGGGCTCGCCTCTGCTGGGCTTCCCGACCAGCGCCGGCGACCAGTGGGAACTGGAAGGTCAATCTTTGATTGGCGCTCTCGCGGATTTCATCGATGCCGGCAAGCTGAAGTTCTTTACCGTAAATTCCATCAACGGCCTCAGCTTCTACAACAAAGGCGCACACCCATTCCACCGCAGCTATGTTCAGTCCATGTTTGACTCTTATCTGCGCGAGGAAGTAGTCCCCTTCATTTGGGACAATTGCCAATCGCAGGGTATCGCCATTTCCACGGTGGGAGCGTCGTTTGGCGCCTATCACGCTGCCAATTCGCTTTTCAAACATCCGGACGTGATTAAACGTTGCTTTGCGTTGTCCGGCGTATACGATCTGAAAGATTTTATGGATGGTATGTTTGACGATAACTTTTATTTCAACAATCCCGTCGATTATCTTCAGAATCTCAGCGATCCATGGACTTACGGGCAGTTAGCTTCTTGCGATATTCATCTCTCCACCGGCCATGGCCAGTGGGAAAAGCCTGCGCCTACTTATCGGCTCTCTGAAATTCTCAACAGCAAAGGTATTCGCCACTCGCTGGATAATTGGGGCGACATGGGCGGCCACGATTGGCCGTACTGGAAATACCAAATGCGCGAATACGTCTCTCGGCTGTTTTGATGGGCTTGGTTCCCCGGCAACAATTACACGATCACCCCTTTTGATTAACGTTTTCGGATAGCGTTCGCGTCTGCGTTTGCTGCATATTGACGGTATGGAACGACTGGCAAAGGATCGCGTGGCAGACTTCGATTGGAAGGCGCTCACGTCCGACATTTCCGCTTGCGGGTTCGGACTGACGGGATCAATCCTTACAGCCGACGAATGCGACGAACTGGTCTCGCTCTATGCCGATGAAACCAAGTTCCGGAGCAAGGTGGTGATGGAGCGATTTCGCTTTGGCAAAGGCGACTACAAATATTTTCGCAACCCGCTGCCAAAGACTGTCCAGCAATTAAGGGAATCCACTTATCCGCATCTTGCGAAGCTTGCCAACGAGTGGCGACTAACGATGGGTGATAAAGGCGCGGCGTTTCCACCAACTCACGAAGAATTTCTTGAGCGATGCCGGCGCGCAGGACAGAAGCTACCAACACCGCTGATATTGCATTACGAAGCTGGGGGCTATAACTGTCTGCATCAGGACATTTATGGAGAGATCGCATTTCCGCTGCAGTTGGTTGTGATGCTTGGTCAACAGGGAAAAGACTGGGACGGCGGAGAATTCGTGCTGGTGGAAAATATCCCGCGCGCGCAATCGAGGGCTCGAGTCATTACGGCTGATCGAGGGCATGGAATTATTTTTACGACCCGGTACAGGCCAGCTAGAGGCTCTCGCGGTTTTTTTCGAGTGGGGCTGAGACACGGTGTCAGCGAGGTTAGACGTGGCACTCGATACACACTGGGCGTCATCTATCACGACGCGAAGTAGCTCCGGCCCGGGAAATCTATTGTCGTCAGCGATGCCGCTGGCGCGTTCGTGCCGCTTTGCGGCCCGAGCGCCGCATCGCTTCTCTCCCTTTTGTGCGGACCGCCCTCATCGCCGCGTTGTGCAAAGACGAATGGCCGCGCCTTTTCGCCGCGCTGCGCGTCTGCCGCAATAGTGCAGACCTCGAAACGGTCGCAGTGCTTTCCCTCTTCAACGCTCTTGATGTCGCCCGCGAACGCCTTGGCGATGTTTTCCTATTTCCCGACCGCCCCTTGGCCAAGTCTCGATTCGCCTGCTTTCGTGTCCTGCTGCCGCCATGGCCGTCTTTCGGCGCTTTCAAATCCACTCCGGCTCTCCGTGCCTTTGACAGTCCAATCGCAATCGCTTGTTTCGGCCATCTCGCGCCGTGTTTTCCCTCACGCACATGATGGAACTCTTCTCGAACAAATTCGCCAGCCTGCGTCGAAGGGGATTTGCCTTCTTCTTTGTCGCGGCGCGCTCGCTCGAGTGTTTCTTGCTCCGGCATGATTGTTCCTCCTTTTCCAACTGCAGGCCGGGATGCGTTGAATCGAACGTAACGCCGACGCCTACGCGCGCAAATCGGCAAATCCCTGTACGATTACTGGTTTGTCTTACGATTTAAAACTTCAGGCGAGCCCCAGATGTTCCATCTGGTAGTGTCCCTTGGTAATGATCTGATCGCTATCGATCCACACGTCGCAGTTGCGCGTCAGCACATCCACGTGCGTCTTCGATTTCCAATCGGCGTGGGTCTGGCTTCCGTAAGGATCGCCAAAAGCAATGTGCACTCCCGGAAACTTTTCGTCCTGCAACAAAATCCCGATCATTTCCGATAACCCCAGATTCGTGCCGAACGCCAATTCTCCCACCCGATCGCTGTTTTCATCCGTGTGGCAATACTCCCAGAATTCCTTTTCCAGATCCTTACGCGCGCATTCCACGTGAACCAGCCGCCCGCCCTCGATCGTCAATTTCATCGGCGTTGACTGCAGATCTCCGTACTTCCCGTTGAAATGATCGCCGGCAGTAGCGTCGCATACAAAGGTCCCGTCCACGGTCGCTGGTGTTGTAAAGACTTCGCCCGCCGGCAAATTCGACCAGTAGCGCGGACTGATCAGCCCGCTGGTCTTCACCCAATCCAGTTTGCGGTCGAAATGCGCCGCAAACGCTGTCCCAGCTTCGGTTTTCACGGTGAGTGTTTCGGCGCGCAGCATCCTCTCCCGCAGTTTGTCGCTCAGACGGTCAACCATCTTGTAGTCCGTACGCATGCCCTGCCGCATGATCTGCGGCGTCACACCCACCATGTGCGCGTAGCGAATCCGTCTCCGCTCTACCACCTGCACAATCGCCATTCGCGCAGTTAGTTCGCCGGGCTGCGGATTCATCGCCAGGATTCCCACGTCCGCCTTCTCCAGCGCTTCGAGCACTGGTTTGGGCGCGCCACGCATTGGACGCGGACCTAAATTCTCGAGCAATATCTCCGTAGTTGCAGCGTGCACGTTCTGCAAAGCCGCAGCCAAACTCGCCGCCACTTCGCTGCTCGTCTGGTCCGCAATGAGCGCAACGTGTTCGCCGGCTTGCACCGCCAGGCACGTTTCGACGGCGTTTTTCGCGCCCGGCATCAATTCTGGTTGGGAAGCTCCAAAGACCATGCAATTATTTTACAGAGGATTCTCTAAATTTCTACCTGCTGGCAATCTTATTCTGTCCACAAATTTTGCGCGGCTCGATTTCCATCCCCGCACTGTCAATCCCGCGGATGCACGCGAAACGCCGGTATCTGACCGCCGCCGCTCGTTACGTTAGCCAGCCCTGTCGCGCTCAGCCGCGTCAGGAATCCACTCATCTTCCCGCGGAACATATATGGTGCGAAGTCCACCAGCGTGTCGCGGAACTCCACTTCGTCATTGGATTGAATCCATGGGAACATTTCGCGGCGCACCGCTATTCGCTCTTGCACAATCCAGATTCCCTGCGAACCGCCAACCGCGTTCTCGATCGCCGCGTCCCAGTCTGCTTCGCTCGCTTCCCATCCTAACTTCACTCCGGTTCCGCCGTATTCGTCGCTCGGCTTCAGGACCAGGTTTCCCCGTTCGCTTCGCAAGAATGCCAGTAATTCTACCGGCGTGCCGTAGTGCGACGTCCGCACATCCGCCACCACTCGCGTCCACGGCACATGCTTGCGAATTATTTCCCGTTCGCCAAACGAAAACAGCGCATCGTTTCGCTCATCCGTAAGCACCGCAAAAAACGCCTTCACATGCGCAATCTTGCATCGAAAATGATTCGCCATGCACACCGCGTTCGCGGCAACCGCATCCACCAGTGCCTTGCAATCGGCCGGTCGCGCCACCATGTCATTCATCAGTACGCGCCGGTATACCAGATCGATTTTCTTGCCATTCGCCGTCAGCTGCTTTCCGTCAAAGTGCAAACCCCGTGGGTCGGACAATTCCACCGCGAGGCCCATCTCTTCAAATCGTTCTTTCAAAATTTCAAACTCGCTCCAGGTCGGCACTTCCCGCCAATCCGTGATCAGTATCTGAGGACGCTTCGTGGGCCCGCCCCAATCCTGGTAGGTCATCACCAGCGCATCCAGCAATTTCGCGATCAGCGGGTAACTGTGAATCTCATAAGTCTTGTCAAATTCACTTACCAGCGGGAGTTTGAGGAATATTTCTCCGAGCGCTTCCGTGTATCCCGCGCCAGCCGGCGATTCACCGTTATATTCGGCGAACTTCAGCGACTCCGGCAGCAGAAACGCATCCAGACGCGAGGCCGTGCTGGCCGGTCCAGCAGTTTTTCCCAGCCGCACCAGCCGCAATTCTTCATCGCGCAGATGGAATTGCTCGAGCAGGGCATCATTCTTCAGCGCCGCATCCGTCACCCGCTCCGCGAGTTCCGCCACGGTCTCCGCCACCTTGCGCACGCGTTGCTCGTCTTCCGGAGAAAGAAAAAATGGCCGCAGAAATGGGCAATGTACGCGTTTCCCAAACGTCAAATTCGCCGCGCGCAGTTTGCCATAAAACTTTTCCGTGAATTGCGGCGTATTGCGAAGCCCCGCCTTCAACAGGGTGTCCCACTGTTCGGTGGCCGCGATCGCAATGTTGCCAACGGGCGAAATTGGTTTGGCTCCCGAACTCATTTCGCACTTGCTCCGCCCGCCGAAGTACCACTCGCGACACCGTTCGCGGGAACCGTAGTTTTTACGTTCGTCGTTGCCGTTTGCGCCGTCGCGCGCGGTGCTCCCGTAAATCCCGCCGCCGCTCCGATTCCCAGCATCTCTTCCCAGCGTGGCCACGGATTGGACGGCGCCCCGTTCAATGCCCGGTCGATCACTAGGCGCGCCATCTTCTCCACCACCATGTCGAAATAAAAATGGGTGATTCTGTCCCGTTCAAAATCCGGCGCGGGATTCAGAAAATCAATCGCGTAAGGCACATCATCTTTCATGGCAAATTCAATGGTGTTCATCTCGTATCCCAGCGCCTGATTGATGGTCTGCGCATCCTTCACCACGCGTGCACCCACCGATGCCGACAAATATTCGTGGTCGACCAGATACTGCCGTGCCTTCGGATCGTAATGGACAGGCACAATGTCCGTCTTCCCAAACGTAAAGCACCGCACGTATTTGTCGAAATCGATAAATTCCTGCAGCGTCATGCAATACGGCGAAGTCTTATCGAACGCTTCCAGCAGCTCCTTTTTGTCATTCACCTTGTACACATGTTTCCAGCCGCCGCCCGAATACGGTTTCAAAATTGCGGGCCGGCCCACGAAATCCAGCAGCCCATCCCAATCAATTGGATGCTCCAGGTTGTGCAGCGACTCGCCCGTAATATCCACATCCGCGGGATAACCCTTTTGCGGCAGCAGCACGGTCTTCGGAATTGCCACTCCCAGCTTCGCCGCCACCGCGTAGTTAAAAAATTTGTCGTCCGCCGTCCACCAGAAGGGATTGTTGATCACATAGGTCCCCTCCATCACCGCGTATTTCAAATACCCGCGGTAGTATTCCACCTCGTGCGAAATGCGGTCCACGATGACGTTGTACCGCGGGCGCTCGCCCATTTTCGTGCCACCAAGCTTCACAAATTCCGCCGCCACTCCGTCTTTTGCGCCGAGCTGATTCACGCGCGCAATAAACGCCGGAGGAAAGGAATATTCCCGCCCGCAAAGCAATCCCACTATTTTCATATTCGAGCCCCGTATCAAGCCGGTCTGTATTTTATGTCTTGTGTAGCGGCCGCTTTCTGAAGCGGGCGCCTGACCTTCATACACTGTGACGATTCGTCCGCCTCAATTCATCGCGTGCGATGTCGATGCGCGCGGTTCCATTGTGCCCGCTCTCGTCTCCGCCACCACATGCTGTACCACCGCCCGCAAATCTCCGGTCTGCTCGAACACGCGCAGCTGCCGTTCCGCGCTCGTCCCCTCGTTCAAAATCGTGTGCACATAATTCACTGCGCTCCGGCTGCCCAGCTCGTCCACTACGTCATCCACCAGCTCGAGCAATTCCGGAATCAGCTGCCTCATCGGCACTTCCTGCTCCTTGCCGAAGTCGATCATTTTCCCTTCGATTCCATATCGCGCCGCGCGCCATTTGTTCTCCTCAATTAACGCACGCTCGTAGATTCGCCAACTCTGGTTGCTCGTATACAGCCGATGCAGCTTCACCACCAGCGCCTGCGTCAGCGCCGCAATCGCACACGCTTCTTCCACCTTCGTCGTAACGTCGCACATCCGGAACTCCAGCGTGCCAAACACCGGATGCGGCCGCACATCCCACCAGATTTTCTTTGGATTATCGATGCAGTTTAGTTGTACCAGCAGATTCGTAAAGTTCTCATACTCGCTCCACGACCGGAAATGTTCGGGAAGGCCGGTCCGCGGGAATCTGCGAAACACCGTGGTGCGGTAGGATTTCAGCCCGGTGTTCCGCCCCATCCAGAACGGGGAGCTCGTCGAAAGCGACAGCAGGTGCGGCAAAAAATAGCGCACCATGTTCATCAGATCGATGGTCGTTTGCTTATCCGGCATCGCCACATGGATGTGCATGCCAAAAATCAGCAGCGAACGCGCCAGTTGCTGCAGCTCTTCCACAATATTTTCGTATCGCTCGCCCGGAGAAATCACCTGGTCGATCCAGCTCGAAAAAGGATGCGTGCCCGCAGCCGCCACCTGCAGCCCGGCGCGTTCGGCCGCGGCAATCAATTCGCCGCGCGTCCGGTGCATCTCGATCCGCAGCTCACCCACGTTTTCGCAGATCTTGGTTCCCGTTTCCACGATGGATTGGTGCATCTCATGTTTCACCTGGTCCTGGATCGAAGGCGAAACCTCATTCACCAGCTGCATCACGTGCGAACGCAGCTCGCACGTCGCTGGATCGATGATTTGGAATTCTTCCTCAACACCGATGGTGAAGCGGTGAGCCATGGCTGGCCCTCCGTTCGCTCGACTTTACTGACCACCATTTGCCCGCGGCGTGGTAATGACGAGCGGTTTTCGCTGCGGCCTACATGGGAACTGAGCCCGTATAATACCCCATCTTCTACACCGTAAACGAATTTAGGAACTCCGCCATCTGCCGCCTCGCGCGTGACGGGGATCTTTCCGAGGCCGAAAAACAAGGCGCGTCGGCACGTCTTTGATTACTCAGCCAGGCATGGCGAGAAACCCTTCCCGATGATCAGCTTCGCGACCTCGCCTGTCAGTGCTTAAGAATATATCCGCTGCGGGCTGCAGACCGCCTTCAGCTCGCAGCATCCTTAGTGTGGTGTGATCATCGGCCTTCCCGTCGTCACTTCCTGTGCGCCGACCATTGCTTGGCTCTCGCTGCAAAGTCTGCCGGATTTTCCGTTCTCGAACTACCCACCTCCCCGACCTAAATACTCGCTGCTGTGCCGAGAACAATTTCTTTCACAAAGCGTGAGGAAGTGAACACGGAGTCATTCGCCATGGTTGACAGTGGCCCGCTGTGTTCCTACACTCTGCCGCACCGCACGGTAGCGGGAAAATTCAGCAACTCACTTGAGGTCGCGATGATTTTCTCTTCAGCCACGCTTTGCCGGGTGTCTATCACGGTCATCTTTTTCGCGTTTTTCTCCGGCGCAAGCTTGGCTCAGAAACCGATCGAGCCCGAGAAAGACAAGCAGGAAGAATCCAAAGTCGCAGCCGTCGAAGTCACTCCCGCGCAGGCCACTGCCGCCATCGGTGACAAAATTCAATTCAAGGCTGTCGGCAAAGACGCCAGCGGCAACGTTCTGCCCGATGCTGTCAAATTTTGGTACGCCGCTCCCATGGATCTAGGCGGCGCCGAACAGAATGGTCTCGTGTCTGTTTTTCAGGCTGGCGAACTGACCGTCGGGGCCAGCATAGGCGGAAAAGTCGGCTACGCTCACATCACCGTCAGCAAGCCCCATATCGCGAAAATTGAGTTGGCCGCGCCAGCGCGTGATCTTTCTTCAGGAGATGTCGTGCAACTGGTTGCAATTCCGCGAAATCCCAGCGGCGATCCGCGCAGCGATATCGTACTCACCTGGACTTCCGAATCGCCCAACATCGCCACGGTAGATTCGGCAGGGGTCATTCGCGCCAGCAAAGCTGGCAAAACCAAAATTCACGCGAGTGGCGATGGCCAGTCCGCGGAGGCGGACATTGTCGTCACCAATAGCCAGGTGAAATCCGTTTCGCTGTCCCCGAAAACCGCGAATGCCAAGACTGGAGAGGTCCTCCACTTCGCTGCGGAAAAATCCACCTCGCGCGGCGTATCGGAATCCGGATTTAGCTGGTCCGTTGAAGGCGAGGGCGCGCAAGTCTGGCCCGACGGCGCATTTGTCGCTGAACGCCCTGGCACTTACATCGTCCACGCTTCCGCTGGCGGCCGCAGCGCTTCTTCGAGCGTCGTAGTCACTGCACGCGACATCGGTCGCGAGGTCGAAATCGTGGGCCATGCCATGCCCAAGGACGAACAGTTCGCCGAAGAATGGATTTGGGATCACTACGCCTATCTGTCAGCGATCAGCGATAAAGTCTACATCTACGACATCGCGGACCCCGCGCATCCCAAGGAATCCGATCCGCTCAAGGTCGATGCTCGCCTTATCAACGACGTCAGCGTCACGCCTGACGGCAAGATAGGAGTCATCACTCGCGAAGGGGCGTCCAGTCGCAAAAATGGCATCGTTTTCCTCGATACCAGCGAGCCCATGCATCCCAAAGTTCTTTCCGAATATACCGCGACGGTCACCGGCGGCGTGCACAGTGCTTACGTCAACGCTCATTACGTGTATCTGACTGACGACGCCACCGGTTCGCTACGCGTCATAGACTTTGCCGACGTGAAAAATCCGAAGGAGGTTGCCCGCTGGCAGGTGGAAAGCTCCTCGCAAATGCAAGTCGCTTTGCCCGAAGGCGTACAAACCTCCGGCCGCTATCTTCACGATGTTCAGGTCATCGACGGGCTCGCCTATCTCGCGTACTGGCGTGACGGGCTCGTTATTCTGGATGTCGGCAACGGAATTAAGGGCGGCAGCCCGGAACATCCACAGCTCGTTTCGCACTACCGCATCAATTACAACGAACTCTACGGTCCGGGCTGGATCGCCGGCGCCCACGCCGTGTACCGCTACAAAAATTACGTCTTCGTGGGCGACGAAGTGTTTCCCGCTATCTTCAGCCTGACTTCGCACAATCGCATTCCCGTGCGCGGCATCGTTCACGTAGTCGATGTCAGCGACATCGCCAAGCCAAAACAGGTCGCTACCTACAGCGTCCCGGAGGCTGGTTCGCATAACATCTGGGTCTTCGACGATGTTCTTTACATGGGTTATTACAATGGCGGCGGCCGCGTTCTCGACGTTTCCGGAGAACTGCGCGGCGAGCTCTACAACCAGGGCCGCGAGGTCGCGCGCTTCTGGTCCGGCGATCCCGCTGCCTATCGTCCCAACGTGCCATTCGCGTGGGGCGCATTCCCGCACAAAGGCAATATCTACGTCAACGATGTCCACGGCGGCCTGTGGATCGTCAAACTAGGCAAACACAAGGCGTACACCTCCACGACCGAAGAGCCACTTTAGAAAAGGAAAAGGGAAAGATACGAAAGGAAGAAAATAGAAAGGAGAAAAAAGGAAAACGGAAAAGAAAGGCTGCGAGATTCGTCATTCCGAGCGAAGCGAGAAATCTCTCTTCGCCTTCTGATGCGGCGCTACTCAGCCTTCCAGAAATCAATCCCCGCAGCCTGCGCGGGAGTATCCGCGGTCGCTATCGTTTTCCGCGCCGCCAAATCAATAATCTCCACTGTACCCGGCTCGGAGCCAATTCCTTCCACGGTTATAAACGCAAAACGCGAATCCGGCGAAACCACAACTCCATGCACAACTTTCCGTTTCGTCTTAAGCCGCGCAAGCTCGACGCCGCTCACCGCATCAAAAATCGAGGCCGAAGCGTCCCGCTTATTCGTGGCAATCAGGTATTTCCCATCCGGCGAAACGCCCAGATTGTAAACACCGTTACCAGCTGGAATTCTCCGCGCCAATTGCCATTTTGAAGCGTCCACTTCCACAATCTCGTTAGACTTATTGCACGCCACCCAGACGCTTTTTCCATCCACAGAAGGCTGTGCCCAGGTCGGCATACATGTATTCCCACTCGCTGTCATGTTCATGGCGGCATGATCCGTGCTGTCATGCTCCATGGCGCCATGATTCTGGCCGCTGGAGCCGCTGCCATCACTGCGGGGCGCCAAGCCATCGAATCCTTTCTCCAATCCTTTCGTGACGCGGAACGTACGCGCCACCTTCATACGCTCCGCATCCACCTCGACCAGTTCGTCATCCATCATGCAAGCGGAGTATTGGTGGCGCCCGTCGCGCGAAACACGCGAGCCGTGTGGCATCACACAGGTCGGAATGCGCGCGACTTCCTGAAGCACGTTGGCGTCCACCACGGACACGCTGCTCGGTACCGGGTCTCCATGCAAATTGAAATTTACGACGTACACAAAATTCCCGTCCGGGCTTATATCGGCCGTAGCGGGAAACATTCCCAATTGCAATTGCCCGAGTTCGCGATCGTCGGCGGAAGAATATTTCACACCGAAACCGAACGGGCGCCCGTGTCCGATGGAAACAAAATAAGTCTTTTTGTCCGGGGAAAAGGCGATTCCGTGCGGACCGCTGATGTCGCTTTGCAAAATCCGCGTGTCCGCGGTCGCGATGATTTTTGCTTCGGTGCCATCGAAACGCACGGTAACGATCTTGTCGGCGGATTCGCACACCAGCTTCACAAAATAAATTCTTGGCTCAGTTTTGTTCTGTGCGCGAAGTACGCAAATCGAAAACAGGCAATAGGAAAGCACCAGCGCGAGAACCGCGATCGGCTTATTGGTCATCCGGGATTGCGGTCGCATTTTTGTTGTGTGAACTTCATCACCCAGGGATTGTACTCTGGGTTATTGCATGGAGCGGAATTCATACGGGAGAGATCGAGTCCATTCGCTGCGCCGGATTCAGCGCCTAAATAAATTGCGCACAAACGGAAGTTACCCTGTGGTGCGAGTGCCACTGCGGCCGTTAGAAGTGCTTCATAAGTGATTGCGCTGGAAGGAACGAATCAATTCCGCGAGGCGAGCGACGGCCAGATCATGTGAAACATCGCTCGGTTCGCGCTGATTTACACTACGCTGCGCCCATTGCCCGCCGCTGTTGAAAGCATTCACGGCAGAACACCGGGCGTCCCTGGGTGGGCCGGAAGGGAACCGTGGTTTCCTTCCCGCACTGCGAGCAACTGGTTCTGGTTTCCGAACGGATTGGGCTGCCGTTACTGCCGCCCGAGGCTTCGGCGCGCTTGGCTTTGCAGCCTTTGCAACGTTTTGGCTCGTTCTTGAAGCCTTTGTCGGCGAAGAACATCTGTTCGCCGCCCGTAAATACAAACTCGGCGCCACACTCCGAGCACTTCAGGACCTTGTCATGGTATTCCATGGAAGCGTTCCCC
>Ga0207665_10000843_pt1 | contig 20718 bp, 17 predicted proteins | sample LARL112metaG_FD_184351 | JGI IMG/M metagenome (GOLD analysis project Ga0207665, IMG submission 184351) | Corn, switchgrass and miscanthus rhizosphere microbial communities from Kellogg Biological Station, Michigan, USA - LAR L11-2 metaG... | ecosystem: Host-associated > Plants > Roots >...
AAAGCCGCCGAAACCGCAGCAACGCGATGCTGGTGCGCCTCTAGATCGTGATGCGATTAAGTGGGAATCGCATCACTATCTCTCTTTGTTTGAGCATGATCTTTTCGGAAAACCGGTTTCCACTTTTCCGGATCATGCTCTGAGGCCGCCCGCGGAGGGAACATTATCAGTTCGGCGCAATTGGCTCGACACCACGATGCCCGAAATTCCGCAAAGCGCAGAACATGCCGATCGACCCGCCCGAAGAACCGCCACTCAAGCCGGGACAACCGACGGAGCCGCCGCCAGAGAGCCCGCCGGGAAACCCTCGCCCCGAGGTGCCGCCGCCGGCGCAGGAACCAGACGCGCCCGCACGGCCCGACGAACTGCCATCGCGCGCGCCCGACGAATTTCCGGTGCGCGGACCGCAGGGGCCGACGACGCCATCACCCGCAACCGATATCCGAGCATTCGTCAGCGCCGTCCGATCGCAATCTTACGGCCCGATAGGCGATTTGGAACCTCGATTTGATTGGTGATGTGAACGCGTCATGAATAATCGCGCTTCTGCGGCTCGCGCCATGGCAAATAAATGCAAAATCTCGTTTGAAGGCCGCCACAATCCGGCCTAACCCTTGTTTGTTGATCGACTGGCGATCCGGCACGCTAGCGTTTGCACCCTGCCAAGAATCCTTCCAGGACCCAAATTATCATGACAAAACTTTCGTCTCTGCTGCTTGCCACGACAGCTCTTTCAGCCCTGCAGTTCACGGCGCCTCCATCGCACGCACAGACCACGCCACTGGTCGTCGCGCAGGCCAGGGAGGAAGTCGGCCCCGATGGAAAGCCCAAGCAGCCGCCGAAGGAAGCGCCCAAGGAAGCACCCAAGGCCGCGCCACCGGCGCGACCGGCACCTCCGGCGGCTCCGCCTCCCGCTGCTCGGCCGTCGCCGCCGCCACCGCCGGCTGCGGCACCACAACATGTCCCCCCGCCTGCGGCACCAACGCCTTCGCGTCCAACGCCGCCCCCGCCGCCTCCAGCGGCGGCGCCGCCTGCTGCTCCGAAGCCACCGGCAGGACCTGCCATACAGCAGGAGCGGGAAAGGGAAATGGAGCGGGAGAAGATTGCGCCGTCACAGCGACCGCCCGCGGGTGGAGCGACGCCGACCCCTGCGCCAACTGCGCCTCCACCTTCGCCGCGCACCGGACCGGCACCGGCCGCGCCAACAGCGAGCCCGACTGCGCCGCCTCCACCGCCACGCACCGGACCTGCGCCCGCAGCGCCGACACCAACCCCGGCGCCGGCAGCCCCCTCGCCGCGGCCCGCTCCGGCAGCTCCTGCGCCGAACGCAGCTCCGGCCACTCCGGCGCCGGCCACTCCGGCGCCGGGCGCCGCTCCGGCCGCTCCCGGAGGTCAAACCGCGTTGCCGCCGGGAGGCGCTCCGGTGGCACGCCGTCCACCGCCGCCAACGGTGACGGCGCCGATTCCACCGCCCCCGCCGCCAGCGCAGGCGATGACTCCCGTGGCCCCGGGCGCGGCGCCGCAGGGCCCGCGCCGGCTGGAGGATTTCCGTGGCCAAAGGCAGGAAACCGACCAGGGCGGCCGCAAGGTCTTCACCGAACCGGGGCGTGTCATCGTGGTCGACCCGACCGGCCAGTCGTTCATCCGCCACAACGAAGAGGACCGCTTCCGCTTCGGCGCGCGCGACATCCGCACCGAGAGGGTCGGCGGCGAGACGCGTACCGTCGTGATCCGTCCCGATGGTTCGCAGATCATCAACGTGGTCGGCGGCGACGGACAGCTGGTGCGCCGGATTCGGCGCGACCGCGAAGGCCGGGAGATCATCATCATCGACAACAGCTACCGCGATCCTCGCGCCGTCGGCGGCTTCTATGTCGACTTGCCTCCGCCGATCATCCGGATTCCCTTTAACCGCTACATCGTGGAAGCCGACGTGGCGGCGCCGGAGCTGATCTACGAGACGCTGGAAGCACCGCCGGTCGACCGGATCGACCGGCGCTATTCGCTGGACGAAATCCGCTATAGCCCGACCGTGCGCCAGTTGATGCCGAGCATCGATCTCAACACCATCAACTTCGAAACCGGCTCCTGGGACATTCCGCCGGATCAGGCGGCGCGCCTGCAGGTGATCGCCGACGGACTCAATCGGGCAATGGCGCGAAACCCGCGCGAGGTGTTCCTGATCGAGGGTCACACCGACGCGGTAGGCAACCCCGTCGACAACCTTTCGCTCTCGGACCGGCGCGCCGAGTCGGCGGCAGAGTTGCTCACCCAGCAATTCGGCGTGCCGGCGGAGAACCTGACCTCGCAGGGCTACGGCGCACAATATCTGAAGGAGCAGACCGACGGGCCGAGCCGCATCAACCGGCGCGTCACCGTCCGCCGCATCACGCCATTGCTCAACGGCGGCGCGGCAGCGCTGCCACCGCCGCCTCCGGGCATCGCGCCGCCGCGGTGAGTCGAAAGCCATCAAACGCAAAATGGCCGGGAGCGATTCCGGCCATTTTTGTTTGCGGTCGCTTGTAGGGTGGGCAAAGCGACGCGTGCCCACCGTTCAGGATATCGCCTGTCGAGATGGTGGGCACGGCGCCTCGCGCCTTTGCCCACCCTACAAACCTTGTCCGGGACGACTAGAGCCTATTCGGTTTTGATAGAATCAAAACCGGGCTCTACTCTTTTGTTTTACGCGTTTTCTTCACGCGAACCGGTCTCCACTTCGCTCGAAAACGCTATGGAGGAGAGTGCGCGGATCAGTCCTTGTCGCTGTCTAGTTTGAAGATCTCTGAGCCTTCCCCGATCGACAGCAAGCCCGTTTCTGCGTAGAGGTCGAGCTTGTCGCGGGTGTCGGCAATGTCGAGGTTGCGCATTGTCAGCTGGCCGATGCGGTCCGCCGGCGTGAACGCCGCATCGCCCACCTTTTCCATGCTCAGCCGCTCGGGCTGATACGTCAGGTTGGGGCTCTCGGTGCGCAAGATCGAATAGTCGTTGCCACGTCGCAGCTCGAGCGTGACCTCACCGGTGATGGCGCGAGCCACCCAACGCTGCGCGGTTTCGCGCAGCATGAGGGCTTGAGAATCGAACCACCGCCCCTGATACAGCAACCGGCCAAGCCGCAGACCGCTGATCCGGTATTGCTCGATGGTGTCTTCGTTGTGGATTCCGGTGATCAGGCGCTCATAGGCGATGTGCAGCAGCGCCATGCCCGGGGCCTCATAAATGCCGCGGCTCTTGGCCTCGATGATCCGGTTCTCGATCTGGTCGCTCATGCCAAGGCCATGTCGACCGCCGATCGCGTTGGCCTCCAGAAACAGCGAGACCGGATCAGTGAACCTCTCGCCGTTGAGCGCAACAGGCTGGCCCTCCAGGAAACGCACGGCGACCTTTTCGGCCTTGACAACACAGGCGTCGCGCCAAAACGGCACGCCCAAGATGGGATTGACGATGTTGATGCCGCTGTCCAACCGCTCGAGGTCCTTGGCCTCGTGGGTTGCACCGAGGATATTGCTGTCGGTCGAGTAGGCCTTTTCGGCGCTCATCTTGTATTCGAATCCGTTGGCGGTGAGGAACGCCGACATTTCCGCGCGTCCGCCCAGTTCGTCGATGAACTGCGCGTCGAGCCAGGGCTTGTAAATCCTCAAGTCCGGATTGGTCAGCAGGCCATAACGATAGAACCGCTCGATATCGTTGCCTTTGAAGGTCGAGCCATCCCCCCAAATGTTGACGCCGTCCTCCTTCATGGCCGACACCAGCATCGTGCCAGTGACGGCACGGCCGAGTGGCGTGGTGTTGAAGTAGGCGATGCCGCCGGTGGAGATATGGAAGGCGCCGGACTGGATGGCAGCAATGCCTTCGTGGACCAATTGGCTTCGGCAATCCACCAGTCGGGCCTTTTCGGCGCCGAACTCCAGCGCCTTGCGCGGAATCTCGTCGTAGTCGGCCTCGTCAGGTTGGCCGAGATTGGCAGTATAGGCAAAGACGCGCGCGCCTTTTTGCTTCATCCAAAGCAGCGCCGCACTGGTGTCGAGGCCGCCAGAGAAAGCGATGCCGACTTTTTCCCCTTTGGGCAGGCTTTTCAGAATCGTGCTCATGGAGCTTCCAATCGGTCGAATTGCTGATGCCGCATGCGGCTTAGGTAGCGCGATATCACATTCGCCGGTGGTCCTCCACCAGCCCTGGCCATTAGTTAATCACGGCTGGCGCGATGAAGTCGCTCACACCGACGGCTTTTCGCCGATATCGCGGCCGCGCCAGCGCTGCGTCGCCCGGTAAACGGGCCAGGCCAGCCGCGTCAGCGCCGCATCGATGCCGGCGTCCGAGAGCCGGGTCGAGGGCCAGCGGTAAATGAAGCCGTGCGCGAGCCAAACGACCAGGAACGTGACCAGCCCGGCGGCGGCCACGTCGGTGAAGAAATGCCCGCCGAAGGCCATCCTGAGCAGGCTCGTGGTCACGCCAAACAGCGTCGCCGCGGCATAGGCGAGCGGCCGCCATGCGGGCGGCGCCAACGCCGCCGGCGCGAAAGTCCAGAACGCGGTCGCGCCTTCGCCGGAAAAGAACGAACAGTTGCGTTCGCAGCGGCCGCGAGGGTCCCACCACGGCACGAACGGCTGATCACCGTTGAATTGTGTCACCACCACCGGGCGCGGGCGGCCCCAATAGCTCTTGAACGTGAAATTGGTGAGAAGACCTGCGGAAAGAAAAAGCGTGACCAGCAGAAAGACGACCGCGCGACCCGACATCAGGAGCGGACGGTCCGGCCGCGCCAGCTTCACGAGCAATGCAACGAGCGCCGGTAGCGCCAGGCCCCAGGCGATCCACATCGCGCCGTCGCGCGCGATCGCCGCGAGCGTGTTGAGCTTCAACGGGAAGGTGCGACTGGAGGAATCGTAGAACCACGCGGCAAGCTTCAAATCGAGTTCGGGATGGATTCCAAACAGCAATCCGACGATGAGCGCGAGCATGAGCGCGATGATCAATCCGGTCCGGTTCATGGCGCGGGGTTTAGCCGAGACGCCTCGCATTGAAAAGGCATTGCACGCCTGTTCACGATCGCGGCGGCGAATGCGACGGCAATGGCGGCGGTTGGCGCAGCGGGGGCGGCGGTTCCCGCCACAGGCCGGCATTGCGGCCCGCGATCATCCAGTAAACCACGCCGGCGACGATGCCCGCCCCGGTCAGGATTTCGAGATGGCGGCGCACGATACCCTCGAAGCTCAACGTAGCCGGGTCGAACGGAACAAGGCCGAGATAGCACGCCAGACCGACCAGACCCCCGCCGACCGCGTAGGTCAGCACACCCCTTATATTGAAGGCCTCGGTGATCAAGACCACGATCAATGCCGGCACGAGCGCAAAGCCGCTGACGAAGATGAAGCCGAAGCCGAACAGGACGTTCAGCGCGCCCGGGTCTACCGGGCCGGCACCGAGATCGCTGAATTCCGGAAACATGATCGCGCCGACCACGACCGCTCCCGCGACCAGGCAGGCCGCGAAGAAGCCGAAGAGAATGACGAACAGGCGGCCGATCAGTGCCATCATCAATCCGTTAACAAGACCACCGGCCCATCACCGTCATGCCCGGCCTCATCCCGGGCATCCACGTCTTACTCGGCCAGACCTATGAGGACGTGGATGGCCGGGACATCTGGTGCGAAGACGCGCTTCGCGCTTTTGCCCGGCCATGACACCGAAGTCATGTTTCTAATCCGTCATCGCCATCGCGCGCAGCGCCTGCCGCTCGCGCACCGACAATTTCTCGCTTTCCGATTTCAGCTGGCCGCATGCAGCAAGGATGTCGCGGCCGCGCGGGGTACGCACCGGCGAGGAGTACCCGGCGTTGAAGATGTATTCGGAGAATTTCTCGATCTGCTCCCAGTCCGAGCACTCGTACCGCGTGCCCGGCCACGGGTTGAACGGGATCAGGTTGATCTTGGCGGGAATCCCCTTCAGCAATTTCACCAGAAGTTTGGCATCCTCAAGCGAATCATTGACGCCCTTGAGCATGACATATTCGAAGGTGATGCGGCGCGCGTTGGAGCAACCGGGATAGTCTCGGCAAGCCTGCAGCAATTCGGCAATCGGATATTTGCGGTTCAGCGGCACCAGCTCGTCGCGCAATTCGTCGCGGACAGCATGCAGCGAAACCGCCAGCATGACGCCGATCTCTTCCCCGGTGCGGACGATGTTCGGCACCACGCCGGAGGTCGACAGCGTGATGCGGCGGCGGGAGATGCCGATGCCCTCATTGTCCGACACGATCAGCAGCGCATCGCGCACCGCCTCGAAATTATAAAGAGGCTCGCCCATCCCCATCATTACTACGTTGGTGATGAGGCGGCCGCCGTTCGGCGTGTCGCGGTCGGCCCAGTCGTTGAGGCGATCGCGCGCCACCATGATCTGGCCGACGATCTCGCCCGCGGTGAGGTTGCGCACCAGCCGCTGCGTTCCGGTATGACAGAAGGAGCAATTCAGCGTGCAGCCGACCTGCGATGAAACGCACAGCGTGCCGCGATCGGTCTCCGGAATATAGACGCACTCGACTTCATGCGCTCTCTCGAGCTTGTCGCCGCTTGGCAGGCGCAACAGCCATTTGCGGGTGCCATCGCTGGAAATCTGCTCGGCGGCGACCTCGGGTCGCGCGACGGTGAAATGCTGTTCGAGTTGCTTGCGCATTTCCCTGGAAATGCTCGTCATGTCCGCAAATTGCGGTGCGCCGCGGACATAGGTCCAGTGCCACAGCTGCTGCACGCGCATCTTGCGCTGCGCGGAAACCACACCGATCTCGCCCAGAAGGTCGGCAAGCTCGGTGCGCGACAGGCCGACCAGCGAAGGCTTTGCCGGCGGCACGTAGGATTCTAGCGCGATCTTTTCGAGCGGCGCATTGGCGGTGGCGCCGGATTGTGCTGGAGTGGCTGTCATCGTCTCATTCATGGCGCATCAGATAGGCCTTCCCGGGGTGGCTGGAAAGGTACAAAAGCCGTGAACTTGAAGTTGTGAAGAGGCCGGAGCGCAACGGTCTGCTCCTGTTCGAAAAAACCAGTTCCCATTATGCGCTGACCGGGTCTTTCGGATCCCGAAACATGCTCTATCGCCTGCAATCCTGCGCCAGCCGGTCGAGCGCTTGCGAAAGCCCCTTCAGCGAGAAGACGTCGGTAGTCTCGGTGCCCTTGGCCGAGATGCCCTTGACCGTGGCGTCGGCAGCCTTGCGCATGGCATCGACCATTCGCTCTTCTTCGGCGGCATTCTTGATCCACAGCCCGTCGCCCTGTCCGTACATAGCGTAGGAAGCGCCCCCGACCTCGAGGGTCGATTCCGAGCCGGGTTTCAGCGCATAGCCGATCATGATCGAGACTTCGTTGATGACTTTCTCCGACGGACGCGAGGAAACGAAAGCATAAGCGGGATCGCGCGGCCGATTCGGCGGATTGGTCTTCGACGATGCCGGTTTGGCCAGCGCGAAGCACACCTTTTTTCCGTTCGGAGTTGCGGTGTAGGCGCCCCAGGTGCCGAACTGGCCGATCAGCGTCGGCTCGGCGCCACCTGCGATTGCGGGTGCAGGTGCGGGTTGCGGCGTAGCCGCCGCAGGCTTGGTGGTTTTCGGCGACGCGTTCTGCGCATGCGCAAGGCCAGCTACCCCGCACATCAGCGCACCCGCCATTGCAACTGTCAGCATTCGCCGTACGGACATCGCCAAATCTGGTCCCTCATCATTGTGACTGCAAGATGGCCCGGCACGGAACGGTAACGATCCCTTTGGATAGCGGGTAAATGTCTGATTGTGAAGGCAGTTTGGCCAACCGCGACAGTTCGGATTCACCGCCTTCTATTGTGAAGTGGCCTCAAATCCGGCATGAAGTATGGAGCCTGTTGGCTGGTCGTCCGATTTCACCATTCGCATTCCATCCCGGCAGGCAACGGATTTGACATTCGCTTTTCGAACTCGCGATCAGCACGGCTGCGAACGTTGAATCGATTCCACTGGCGCGTTCGAACTTCATCAGGTGTGTCCATGAAAGCCGTTCTCTGTTCGCAATTTTGCGGCCCCGACGATCTCGTTCTGACCGAGGTGCCCGACCCCGTAGCTGCGCCCGGTGAGGCCGTCATCGCAATCAAGGCCGCCGCGCTGAATTTTTTCGACCTGCTGATGATCCAGGGCAAATATCAGATCAAGCCGCCCTTCCCGTTTTCGCCGTCGGCGGAAGTCGCCGGCGTCGTCGAAAGCGTTGGCGCAGGCGTGACGGAGCTCAAGCCCGGCGACCGCGTCATGGCTTCGTGCGGTCACAACGGGGCGCGTGAAAAGATCGCGCTGCCGGCAGGTACCATTGTCAAGATTCCAGACAATCTGGATTTCGACCGCGCAGCCGGCATCATCATTATTTACGGCACGGCTTTGCATGCGCTGGAAGACCGCGCCGGGGTCAGGCCCGGCGAAACGATGGCGGTGCTGGGCGCAGCTGGCGGCACGGGTCTGGCTGCATGTGAACTCGGCAGGCACCTCGGTGTGAAGGTGATCGCCTGCGCCTCTTCGGATGAAAAGCTCGAATTCGCCAAGGCCCATGGCGCCGAGCTCGGCCTCAACTACGGCAAGGAAGACCTCAAGGAAGGCCTTCGAAGGCTTACTGGCGGCAAGGGGGTCGACATCATTTTCGATCCCGTCGGCGGCGCTTACGCGGAGGCCGCGCTGCGTTCGATAGCATGGGAAGGCCGCTTTCTGGTGATCGGATTCGCCGCGGGCGACATCCCGAAAATGCCGCTCAACCTGGCGCTGTTGAAGGGCTGCGATATCCGCGGCGTGTTCTGGGGCGCGTGGGCGCGCCTCAATCCGGACAAGAATCGCGCCAATCTGGAAAAGCTCGTGAAATGGGCCGCGGAAGGCAAGATCTCCTGCCATGTCGACCGCACCTTCCCGTTGGCACAAACCGCTGATGCGCTGAAGGTACTTGCCGGCCGCAAAGCCATGGGCAAGGTGATCCTGCATCCCTGAACAGGACGCCTCGCAGGCCTCGCCGAGATCAGGGACAGGGTCGGGCTGTCCCAGATTGTGTCAAATGTCATCAGTTTGTCATCAATCCGACCGGCTGGTTGCACGATATTGCCCAAATGAAATCAAGATATCTCCTAAATCCAACCGGTGATTGTCGCTTTTTGGACGGATTCAAAATGCGAGTCTAAGGGCTGAGTAGCGGGCGGCTGGGCACCAAGAACATCGAGAAACGAAAGCCGGTATGCCCGAAGTTGCGTTTGTAGCGGGAGGCATCCTATGGCGCAGGACACCAGGTACGGTCCGCACGACGATCCGTACGATCAGCGGTACTACGACGACCAGTATGCCGAGCCAGTCGACCTCGACGAGTTCGGTTCACAGCTGCGGTCTTACCATCCCACACGATCGATCGTGACGAGGGAAGAATTCCTCCCTGACGATTCCGTTCCTCTTTTTCTGTCCGGATCCGAGGGATCCGCGAGGGGGCCGAGATTCGGAAGCGCGCGGAAAAGCACGTCATCGCGGTTGTTGAAGACCGGCATCCTGGCGATCGCGGCATCGGTGGCCGCCTTCACCGCCGTCACGGTGAAGAACCCCTTCACCGTGTTTGCCAACGCAACCGCTTCCCTGATCGGCACGTCGGATTCCCGATCGGCCGCCGAAGTTCAACCGGCGGTTAGCGCGCGCGCAACTTCGCCGGCTTCAAATCAGCCGCCGACGCGCAACGAAATTGCCGTTGCCCTCAGGGCGGCACAACAGAACGTCGCCCCGGCGGAAACCGCCGCTCCGGTGGCCGCCGTAGCTCCGCTCACCGTCGCCGCCGCTCCGCCCGCAGCCGTGGCTCCGCCACCGGCCGCAGTTCCGCCACCGGCCGCGGCTCCGCAAGCAGCCGCAGCTCCGCCGGTCGTCGCCGCACCGCCGCCAAGAAGGCTTGCCCCTGACGAGCTCGCCACTCTGATGACGCGGGCGAGGGCCCTGCTGGCCTCGGGTGACATCCCGCCCGCCCGCCTGTTGCTGGAACGTGCAGCGGAGGCGCAGGAGGCGAGCGCGGCGCTGATGCTGGCGCAGACTTACGATCCCTCGGTGCTGGGAACGCAGGACACCCGCAACATCAACACCGATCCGGTGCTGGCGCGCACCTGGTATCAGCGGGCCGCGCAGCTCGGCTCGGCGGATGCTCAGCGGCGGCTCAGCCAATTGCAATAAAGTTTTCGAACCAGGGACCAGCAAAATGCGACGTTTGATTGGATTGGCACTCGCTGCCACGTTGATGGCTTGCGGCTTCGCGGCCCGGGCCGAAGAAGGCGTTTACGACCCGGCCAGAGTTTCGGACAGCCTCAAGGCGATCTTTCAGTTCGGATCGGCTGCCACAAAGCAGGCGCTGAACGCGAACACGGTGACGCTGATCTCGGGCACGATCGGCGGCACCTATGTGCAGTTTGGGGCTGACCTTGCCTCCGTGCTCGACGACGGAAACAAGTTGCGCGTACTTCCGATCGTCGGGCGCGGCTCTGTGCAGAGCGTTGCCGACATCCTGTTTTTGCAAGGCGTGGACATCGGAATCGTGCGCGCCGACACGCTCGATTATCTCGAGCGGAAAGGCTTTGCCAAGGACATCAAGAAGCAATTCACCTACGTGACCAAGCTCTACAACGAAGAGCTGCACGTGATGGCTTCGAAGTCGATCCAGAGCCTGAAGGATCTCGACGGCAAGACCATCAGCGTCGATCTTCCCAATGGCGGCACCTTCGTCACCGCGCTGACCGTGTTCGAGCGGCTCGGCATGAAACCGAACGTCGTCTATATCGAGCAGCGCATCGCTATGGAAAAGATGAAGAACGGCGAAATCGATGCCGTCATCGTCTGCGGCGGCAAGCCGTACAAGTCGGTGAGCAACTTCAAGGACGATCGCTTCCATCTCGTGACGGTCGACTATTCGAAACCGCTGCAGGGCGACTACCTGCCGGCGACCTTGACCTCGAAGGACTATCCGAACCTGATCGCCGAGGGCGAGAAGGTAGACACCATCGCGGTTCCCGCCGTGCTCGCCGCCTACAACTGGGCGCCGAACACCGACCGATACCGCAAGCTCTCCCTGTTCGTGGATGCGTTTTTCACGAAATTCCCGCAGTTCCAGAATCCGCCCTTCCATCCGAAGTGGAGGGAGGTGTCGCTGTCGGCGCCGCTTGCCGACTGGCAGCGTCTGCCCTCCGCCAAGCAGTGGCTTGATTCTCACGGGATTGAGCCGGTCGCGCGCAACAGGTTCGACGAATTCCTGAGGCAGAGCTCGGCGTCAGGAAGGCTCGCCGACACCGACAAGGAAGCCCTGTTCAAGCAGTACAAGGCCTGGGAAGCCGAACAAAACGCCCGCGCCCAGGTGTCGCCAAGACAGCGATAGGCGGACGGGAGATACTTGCAGGACGCAAGAAGCCGGGGTGAATCACCCCGGCTTCTTTACGGGCTTATGCAAGGCGCTCCGTTCGCCTGCACCTCATCTGCGCGGGATTATCGCCAATCGGGAAAATGGCCAGCATCGGCTCCCCGACGATCTCACCTCCGTCGGATCGCCTCGGCACGGCTTGCGCCTAGATCTCCGGCTCGATGCCTCGCCTCAGCGCGGCGCGGGCGGCGTCGCGATGCTCCGGTTTGATATGGGTCGCGACCATGCGAATCGCGGTGGCGAGCACGGCCGCATCGTCGGTGAAGCCGAGCACGGGCAGCATGTCGGGGATGAAGTCGAACGGCAGGACGAAATAGGCGATCGCACCCAGGAGCGCCGCTTGGACGTGGCGCGGCGTTTCCTTGTCGAACGCACAGTAATAGGCACTGAGCAAATCTTCTGCGAAGGGCAGTTTTGACATCACGCGCTTGAACTTGATCCAGAAGCGGCGGCGCACGCTTTCCGGATCTTTCGCCAACTCGTCCGCAGGCTCAAATCCAACGGTATGTCCCGATATCATCGCCTGGCTCCCTGAACCCCGCCACGCCGATCCTGCTTGCGATTTCCAGCCGAAAAACCCCTTGGCCCACCTTCACGGCCCACGCAGATAGCTGGGCATTTCACCCCTGACCTTCAAGACATCGGCAAGAACGCAAATCAGGGGACGCCGAGCTGCGCCGCGATCGCGTTCATCGCCTTGGCAAGCTCGATGTCGCGCGCAGTGACGCCGCCGGCATCGTGCGTCGCCAGAACGACCTCCACCGTCTTGTAGACGTTGCGCCATTCCGGGTGGTGGTCGCGTTTTTCGGCAACCAGTGCCACGCGCGCCATAAACCCGAATGCCTCGTTGAAATCCCTGAACACGAAGGTTCGCGCGACGGCCTCCCGGTCCGCCACCTCGGTCCAACCCGGCAAGCCCTTCAGGGCCGCTTTTCTTGCCTCGGCCGACAGCCGTTCCGCCATAATTGCCTCCTCTTTGACCCTAAACTTACTATATCACCCAGAGATGGTCCCGCCGCTGCAGGCCGTCGCGGACTTCATGCCGGCTCAAAAAGGCGCTTTTCGAAGCTCCCGGTAACCATGACGGGGATGTCACTACGCGGCGGTGCGAAATTTGTTACAATATCGATATAACCATCCCGGCAGACGAAAATTGGACCTGAAGGCGTTGTTGTTCGATCGATGACCAGCAGTCTTGACCTCGCCGAGGCGCCGAAGCCGCCGCCTTCCCGTCCATCGGGGCGGAGCGGGATGCTGATCGCGATTGCGGGAACCCTCGCCATCATCGGTACGCTCGCGGCGGGATATTACTTTGCGATGCGGCCGGTGAGCTTGCGCATCGCGGTCGGTCCGGCCAACAGCGACGATCTCAGGGTCGTCCAGGCCCTGACCCAGGCCTTTGCCGCCCAGTCCCACAGCCAGATCCGTTTGCGGCCCATTCAGACCGAGGGCGCCACCGCGAGCGCCGAGGCGCTTGCTGAAGGAAAGGCCGATCTCGCCATTATCCGCGGCGACCTCAACGTTCCGAAAAATGCGCAAGCCGTGGCGACGCTGCGCAAGAATGTGGCGGTGCTTTGGGTGCCTGCAGCCATGAAGGGCAAGAAGTCGGGCCCGAAAATCACCAAGATCGCGCAGCTCGCGGGACGACGGGTCGGCGTGATCGGCCGTACCCAGGCCAATGTCGACCTGCTCAAGGTGATCCTGCAGCAATATGGCGTCGATCCGAACAAGGTCGAAGTCGTCCAGTTTCCCACTACCGAGGCTGCCGACGCCATTCGCAACCAGAAGGCGGACGCCTGGCTCGCCGCAGGTCCCGTCAACAGCAAGATCACCATCGAAGCGATCGCGGCATCGACGCGCGACGGCCATTCTCCGACCTTCCTCGCCATCGATTCGGCCGAGGCGATTGCGCAGAATCACCCGATGTACGAGTCCTCGGAAATTCCAGCCGGCGCCTTTGGCGGCTCGCCTGACCGCCCCGAAGAGGAAGTGAAGACCATCAGCTTCTCGCACCACATCGTGGCGCGCAAGGATCTTTCGGAAACCACGGTTGCGGCTTTCACGCGGCAATTATTTGCGATCCGCCAGAACCTGGTGGCCGAATTCCCGCTGGCCGCGAAGATCGAGACACCGGATACCGACAAGGATGCCTATATCCCCGTGCATCCGGGAGCTGCGGCCTTCGTCGATGGCGAGGAGAAGACGTTCCTTGATCGCTACAGCGATTTCATCTGGTGGGGGCTGATGGCGCTTTCCGCGATGGGCTCGGTCGGCGCGTGGTTTGCCGGCTATCTTAAAAAGGACGAACGCAACAACAACTCGACGCTTCGCGAACGGCTGCTGGAAATGATCGCAAGCGCCCGCCGCTCCGATTCGCTCGAGGAACTCGATCAGATGCAGTCTGAGGCGGACGGTATCCTGCGCGATACGCTGCATTGCTTCGAACACGGCGCCATCGAAGAGGGCGCGCTGACTTCGTTCAACATCGCGCTGGAACAATTCCATCACGCCGTCGCCGACCGCAAGGCGCTGTTGCTGCAAATGCCGCAAAATCTGCAACGGGCGAGCGCCCAGTTCCGCGCGACCGGAACGTTATAGTCGATCAGGGCCGGCGCATTTTCTGCAATCGTGCCTTCTGCAATCGCATCGTCATATTTTCCCTTTAACCCTGTCTCGCGATCTTCCCGCGAATTTTGAGCGATATGAACCTCCGCATGACGATCCCGCGCAGGATTTCCCGCCGACACGTTTTTCGCACGGCCGCCGGCGCGATCGCCACCGTGGCAATGCCGTATCTCAGCCGCGCCGCCGACCGGCCGATCATCACGCATGGCGTGCAGTCCGGCGATGTCGGGACCGATGGCGGCGTGGTATGGGCGCGCGCGGACCGGCCCTCGCAGATGATGGTCGAGGTCGCCACCACGGAGTCGTTTCGCGATTGCCGGGCATTGCCGCCGATCGCTGCGCTGCCGGAGAGCGACTTCACGGCAAAGATGCTGGTCGAAAACCTGCCCGCTGGTCAGGATGTCTTCTACCGCGTCAGATTCCGCGACCTCTCCCATCCCGACATTTTAAGCGAGGCGATCACCGGCCGTTTTCGCACCGCGCCCGCCGATCGCCGCGACGTCAGTTTTGTGTGGGGCGGCGATGTAGCCGGACAAGGCTGGGGCATCAATCCGGATGATGGCGGCATGGTCACCTTTGCCACCATGCGCAAGCACGCACCCGATTTCTTCCTGCATTCGGGCGACACCATCTATGCCGACGGCATCATTTCGTCCGAGGTGAAATTGCGAGATGACAAGCTCTGGAGAAACCTCACCATCCCGGAGAAGGCGAAGGTCGCCGAGACGCTCGATGAATTCCGCGCCGCGCACAGGTACAATCTACTCGATGAAAACCTGCGCGCCTTCAACGCCGAGGTGCCGATCTTCGTGCAGTGGGACGACCACGAGGTCACCAACAACTGGTCGCCATCGAAGGAACTTCCCGAGGCCTACAAGGTTCGCGACATCCATTTGCTGGCCGCGCGGGCGGCACGCGCCTTCCACGAAATGTATCCGATGCGCGAGAGCATTGTTGAGCCCGGGCGGGTCTACCGCGCGCTGGGCTATGGGCCGCATCTCGACGTGTTCATGCTCGATGAACGCAGCTATCGCGGGCCGAACGGTCCGAATTTGCAGGCCAGTTACGGCCGCGACTGCTATTTCCTCGGGCCGGATCAGTTGCATTGGCTGAAACACGGCCTGTTGAACTCGCGCGCCACATGGAAGGTGATTGCCTCCGACATGCCGCTCAGCCTGATCGTGTACGATGACGCCGCCAACAAGAGAGGTTCGGAGGCGTTCGCGCAGGGCGACGGCCCGCCGCGCGGTCGCGAGCTCGAGATTGCCGACCTGTTGCGCTTCATCAGGAATGCGGGCGTCACCAACACGGTGTGGCTGACGGCGGACGTGCACTACGCGGCAGCGCATTTCTACAACCCCGACAAGGCGCAATTCCAGGAATTCACGCCGTTCTGGGAGTTTGTCGCTGGTCCCTTGAACGCGGGAACTTTTGGGCCGAACGAACTCGACAACACCTTCGGACCGGAAGTCAGGTTCGTCAAAGCCGCCGGCGTCGACAAACCAAACCTGCCGCCCTCCGCCAACATGCAGTTCTTCGGTCACATCAGGATCGACGGCGCAACGGGCCAGATGACGGTGACGCTGCGTGATCGCGCCGACGTTGCGCTGTGGTCGACCACGCTCGACCCGGCGTAAGGCTCAAAATTCCGATCTCCAGTTCAATCACTGCGCCAGGCGATAGCTTTTCAACACAGCCAACAACGCATCGGCCGTGCAGGGCTTGGGCAATCGCGGCCGTTCCGTAAACGCCACGGGGACCTTCACATCGGCGCTGTATCCGGTGACGAAGGCGAACGGAATTGCGAGCGCATCGAGCCGCTCGGCGATCTCAAAGCTCATCTCCCGGACCAATGCGACATCGAGCAGCGCAAACTCCGGCGCACGCTCTTCAATCATCTTCAGCGCCTGGCTGACGCTTGCGGCAGTGCGGACCACGCTGACGCCGAAGCCGACAATCGTATCTTCAAAACCGAGCGCGATGATGGGGTCATCCTCGACGATCAGCACGTCGTCGGGCAGGCGATCGCTCAAAATATCCATCATGAACTCATCTTGGGGACTGGCAAAAGTTCCGACCAAAGGCATGAAAGAAACGCATTCTAGCAGGTTCCTCTGGCGAAACCTTCCCACTGCCTCAGGCGTTTGTCTGTGCACTAGTAGACGGAACCGCCGAAGGTTGAGCGCTTATTGTGAGGACCGCAAACCCAAGGGACTCCGAATGACGTCGCACGCTGGCAACGGCGCCGATCGGCCGTGCAACAATCTCTTGCGCCGGCTCAGCGCCGGCGACTTCGCGCTGATCGCGCCGCATCTGGTGCGCGAAGAGGCCCGGTCCAACACGCCGCTCTACAATCCCGGCGACGATGTCGACACGGTCCATTTTCCCTGCGGCGCCAGCCTCGTTTCCTATCTGGTCGCGAGCGAGGATGGCCGCGACGTCGAGACCATTCTTGTCGGCCGCGAGGGCGCGGTTGGCGGAATCGTCAGTCTCGGCTACCTGCCGGCCTATACCCGCATGACCGTCAAATTCGGCGGGCCGTTTGTGCGCCTGCCCATCGCGAGGCTGGATGAGGCGAAAACCACCTCGCCTTCGCTGCGCAATGTGTTTGCGCGATATGCCGATTGCCTGCTGGCCCAGATGTTTCAGTCGACCGCCTGCAACGCGGCCCATTCGATCGAGCAGCGCACGGCGAAGTGGATCATCTCGGCCATGGAACGCACCAACGGCGACAATGTCGTGCCGCTGACGCATGAGCAACTCGCCACGTTACTGGGCGTCGGCCGCAGCTATGCCAGCCGGGTTATCCAGATTTTCAAGAGCGAGGGCGTGCTGGAGACCCGCCGCGGCTCGATCCTGGTCCGCAACCGAGAGGCGTTGCAGAAGCGAGCCTGCCTTTGTAACGAAAACGTCAAAAATCACTTCGAGGAAGTATTGCGCGGGGTCTACCCGACAGAAACGTCCAACGTTGCGTAACTCACGGCTGTTTTGGGCCAAAATCGGCTAACCAAACCCGAAACAAGCCATTGTTTCCCGGCAATTCCTGACTATATTGCGTCGCAACTAGTAAAGGCGTGCCCGGTCGCTTCGGCCGGGCTTCCTTTTTGGCAAGAGCCTCACCGAAATTCAGGTTTTTTAAAGCGTCATCAGCGAGGCAAAGGTCCCGGTTTTCCCGCGAGATCGCGCCAAGACCATTGTCGAGATCGAACAAGAAGTGACCCATGAAGCTTCGCAACGTCGCCATCATCGCCCACGTCGACCACGGCAAGACCACGCTGGTCGATCGCCTGCTGCAGCAATCCGGCACATTTCGTGAAAACCAGCGCGTGGTTGAGCGCGCGATGGATTCCAACGATCTGGAGCGCGAGCGCGGCATCACGATTCTGGCCAAGGCGGCCTCGGTGCAGTGGAAGGACACCCGCATCAACATCGTCGACACGCCCGGCCACGCCGATTTCGGCGGCGAGGTCGAGCGTATTCTGAACATGGTGGACGGCGCGCTGGTGCTGGTGGACGCCGCCGAAGGCCCCCTGCCACAGACCAAGTTCGTGGTGTCGAAGGCGCTCAAGGTCGGCCTGAAGCCGATCGTGGTCATCAACAAGGTCGACCGCCCCGACGCGCGCCCAACCGAGGTCATCAACGAGGTATTCGACCTGTTCGCCGCGCTCGATGCCAGCGAAGAGCAGCTCGATTTTCCGATTCTCTACGGATCGGCCAAGCAGGGCTGGATGGCGGAAAGCCCGGAGGGCCCGAAGGACAAGGGCATGCAGCCGCTGTTCGACCTGATCCTGCGCCACGTCGCCCCGCCGACGGTGGAGGACGGGCCGTTCCGAATGATCGGCACCATCCTGGAGGCCAACCCCTATCTTGGCCGCCTCATCACCGGCCGCATCACCTCCGGCAGCATCAAGCCGAACCAGACCGTCAAGGTACTCCATGCCGACGGCAAGCTGATCGAGCAGGGACGGCTGACAAAGATCCTCGCGTTCCGCGGCATCGAGCGCACGCCTTTGGAGGAGGCCGAGGCCGGCGACATCGTCGCCATTGCCGGCCTCACCAGGGGCACCGTGGCCGATACCTTCTGCGATCCCACCGTCGAGACGCCGCTGAAGGCGCAGCCGATCGATCCGCCGACAGTGTCGATGTCGTTCATCGTCAACAATTCACCGCTCGCCGGCACCGAAGGCGACAAGGTGACGAGCCGCATGATCCGCGATCGGCTTCTGCGCGAAGCCGAAGGCAACGTCGCGCTGCGCGTGACCGAATCCGCCGACAAGGATGCGATGGAAGTTTCGGGCCGCGGCGAGTTGCAGCTCGCGATCCTGATCGAGACCATGCGTCGCGAGGGCTTTGAGCTCAGCGTGTCGCGTCCGCGCGTCGTTTTGAAGCAGGACGAGACCACCGGCGGCTGGCAGGAGCCGATCGAGGAAGTCGTGATCGACGTCGACGAGGAGCATTCCGGCGTGGTCGTGCAGAAGATGAGCGAACGCAAGGCCGAGATGATCGAGATGCGCCCCTCCGGGGGCCATCGCTTGCGGCTGGTGTTTTATGCGCCGACCCGCGGCCTGATCGGCTATCAGGGCGAACTGCTCACCGACACCCGCGGCACCGCGATCATGAACCGGCTGTTCCATGGATATGCGCCTTACAAGGGCGAGATTCAGGGCCGGCGCAACGGCGTGTTGATCTCCAATGACCAGGGCGAGGCCGTGGCCTACGCCATGTTCAAGCTGGAGGATCGCGGTCCGATGATGATCGAGCCCGGCTGGAAGGTCTACAAGGGCATGATCGTCGGGGAGCATACCCGCGACAACGATCTTGAGATCAATGTGCTCAAGGGCAAGCAACTCACCAACATCCGCACCACCGCCAAGGACGAAGCGGTGCGCCTGACGCCGCCGATCAAAATGACGCTGGAGAAAGCGTTGGCCTATATCGAGGACGACGAGCTGGTCGAGGTGACGCCGAAATCGATCCGGCTGCGCAAGAAGTTTCTCGATGCCAATGACCGCAAGCGCGCCGAAAAGGCCAGGCAGGCGGTGGCGTAGGCAAGTGGCGAATGGCGAATAGGGAGTGGCGAATAGAGCAAGAGCGTCTTACCTACTCGCTGTTCGCCACTCACCATTCGCCCCCTACACTTTAACCATGCCCCTTCCTTCCGAAGTCGATGTAGCCATTATCGGCGCCGGGGCCGCCGGCCTTGGCGCAGCGCGTGCGCTGGAGAATTCCCGTCTTTCGCTGCTGGTCGTGGAAGCGCGCGACCGCGTCGGCGGACGCGGTCATACCATCATGCCCTCGCCCGAAATCAACTTCGACGTCGGCTGCGGCTGGCTGCATTCGGCGGACAAGAATTCCTTTGTCGCGGTTGCGGAAGAATTGAATTTCGAAATCGACAAAAACCGTCCGCCGTGGCGCGAGCGGGGATTTGATGCGGTCTTTCCGCCCGAGCAGCGCCGCGAATTCATGCGTGCGATCGACGCCTTTTACGAACGCGCCGAGGAAGCCGCGAAAAGCGGCCGCGACGGCCCAGCGAATGCCTGTCTTGAACCGGGCAACCGCTGGAACGAGATGATCGATGCGATCTCGACCTATATCAATGGCACCGAGCTCGATCGTGTTTCGATCCTCGACATGGACGCCTATGAGGACACCGGGCTCAATTGGCGGGTGCGGCAGGGCTACGGCGCGCTGATGGCCGCCTATGGCGCGCCCTGCCCGTTGGCGCTGAAAACCGAAGTCACGCTGATCGACCATTCGGGCACGCGCGTGCGGATCGAGACATCAAAGGGCGTGCTTTCTGCCAGTCGCGTGATCGTCACGGTGCCGACCAACCTGATCGCGGACGAGGCGATCCGTTTCCACCCGGCATTGCCTGCGAAGGTCGATGCCGCGCGCGCCCTGCCGCTCGGGCTCGCCGACAAGGTGACGCTGGCGCTGGATAAGCCTGAGGATCTGCCCGTGGACGGCAATTTGCGCGGCGCCACCATGCGCACGGCGATGGGCGCCTATCATCTGCGTCCCTTTGGGCAGCCCTGCATCGAGGGCTTTTTCGGCGGCCGCTTCGCGCGCGAGCTGGAAGAGGCCGGCGAAGGCGCGCTCGCCGAAGAAGCCATCGACGAGATCGTGGCGATGCTCGGTTCGGACTACCGCCGTCGGCTCAAGCCGCTTGCCGAATCGCGCTGGGCTCAAGACCCGTTCGCCCGCGGCTCCTATTCGCATGCGCTGCCCGGACACGCCGGGATGCGCGCCGTGCTCGCAGCTCCCGTCGACAGCCGCCTGTTCTTTGCGGGCGAAGCGACTTCGCCGAATTTTTTCTCAACCGCCCATGGAGCGAAGGATTCGGGGGAGAGGGCGGCGCGGGAGGTGATGGGGGCGCTTGCGATCGAACACTAGATCATGATGCGATGAAGCAGAATCGCATGATCTCGTCTCTTTGTTTGAGCATGATCTCCGCGCAAGCGCGTTCCGCGTTTGTCGCGACGTTTCCACGTTGCGCTAGCGCGGCCCTTCGGGTCCGGATGCTCTAGCCTTCGGACGAAAGCGCGCGCAGCTGCGTTTCGTCATGAGCGCCGAGTCGAAGCAAGCTCAGATAGACCCGTCCTCGAGATCCACTGCCTGCCGCAAGGCAACAATGTGCGGCGCAGCCCGTCCATCGGGGCAGCTGGTCTTCCAA
>Ga0207665_10000845_pt1 | contig 20697 bp, 20 predicted proteins | sample LARL112metaG_FD_184351 | JGI IMG/M metagenome (GOLD analysis project Ga0207665, IMG submission 184351) | Corn, switchgrass and miscanthus rhizosphere microbial communities from Kellogg Biological Station, Michigan, USA - LAR L11-2 metaG... | ecosystem: Host-associated > Plants > Roots >...
GTCGTTCGATGTAAATCTCCATGGCGCGCGCGGTCCGGTCTCTCACGATGTCGGCGACAGCTTCCTGGAAGCTCGCGCAGAGATCGGCGACGTCCTTCTCGCTCAGAGGCGCGCGAGCGAGAGCCTCGTGCCTGAGCGCGGTCTTGAGTCCTGCGACCGAGAAATGCGGTTCGCTGCGGCCGAGCATGGGGCGGGGCAGCGCGATGGTGGGGCGGCCACGCGTAGCGCATGCCTCGACTGCGGGGCCGCCGGGATAGCTTAAGCCGAGCAGCTTGCCGGCCTTATCGAAGGCTTCGCCGAGCGCGTCATCGAGCGTCGTACCGAGCCGCTCGTAGACGCCCACATCCCTGATGATGAGAGTCTGGGTGTGGCCGCCGGAGACGAGCAGCAGCAGATACGGGAAGGCGAGATTGTCGGTGAGGCGGGCGGTCAGCGCATGCGCCTCGAGGTGATTGACCGCGACGAACGGCAGACCTCGCCCGAGCGCGATTGCCTTTCCGGTAATCACGCCGACGATGAGTCCGCCGATCAGTCCCGGGCCAGAGGCGGTCGCGACTCCGTCGAGCGCATCGAAATCGAACTCAGCTTCCGTTAGCGCCTGCTTGATCGCCACATCGAGCAACTCGACATGAGCGCGCGCGGCGATCTCGGGCACGACACCGCCATAGGCCGCATGCAGGTCGAGCTGCGAGCGCACGACGCTCGACAGGATCTCGCCGCTACCATCGGCGGCGCGGCGCACGACAGCGGCTGCGGTCTCATCGCAGCTCGTCTCGATGCCGAGCACGGTTAGGGGCGCATCTGCGGGCGCTGGTGCCATGCTGCTTCTTAAGGGTCGGAGAGGATCGATTGAAGGGGGAGCCGAAAGGGGCCATTAATGCGGTAAGACTTGGCCTCCTATGTTAGATTATTCAAGGAGTTAGCATTTGTCAGCCTCTCCGCTCCTGATCGGCACGCGCGGCAGCCCGCTTGCTCTTTGGCAAGCGCGGCATGTGCTCGCGCGCCTCATCGAGGCGCACGAACTTACCGAGGGCGAGGCCGATCTCAGCGTCATCACCACGTCCGGCGACCGCATCAAGGACAAGCCGTTGCGCGAGTTCGGCGGCAAGGGGCTGTTCACCAAGGAGATCGACGAGGCGCTTCTGCGCGGCGATGTCGCCATGGCTGTGCACTCGATGAAGGACCTGCCGACCGATCTGCCGGCCAGGCTTTGCATCGCCGCGGTGCTGCCGCGCGCCGATGTGCGCGACGCGTTCATCAGCAACAAAGCGCCGTCGCTTGCCGACCTGGCACCTGGCGCGACAGTCGGCACCTCGTCGTTGCGGCGGCAGGCGCAAGTGAAGCGCCTGCGTCCTGACCTGCGTGTCATCGATTTCCGCGGCAATGTCGAGACGCGGCTGCGCAAGCTCGACGAGGGCAAGGCCGACGCCACGCTTCTCGCTTTGGCAGGGCTGGAACGCCTGGGCCTCACCTCGCATGCAACCTCGATCCTCTCGACCGAGGAGATGCTGCCCGCCGTGGCGCAAGGTGCGATCGGCGTTACCTGCCGCAGCGACGATGCAAAGACGCGGGAGCTGCTCGTAGCATTGAACGATGAGCGTGCGGCCACGACTGTCGCTTGCGAGCGCGCATTTCTTGGCCGTCTCGATGGATCGTGCAAGACGCCGATCGCGGGGCTCGCCGAGCTCGAAGGCGGCATCTTGCGCTTGCGCGGACTCATGCTCGCGCCTGACGGCACGGAGTCTTACGGCGTCGAGGTGACCGGTGCCGCCGAGCACGCAACGAAGCTCGGCGCTGACGCTGGAGAGGAGCTTGTCGCCCGGGCCGGCCAAGAGTTCCTGGCGAAGCTCGCCTGATGCGCCTTCTCGTCACCAGGCCTGAACCTGATGCCGGCCGCGAGGCCGAGGCGCTTGCGGCGCGCGGACACGAGGCAGTTCTTGCGCCGCTGCTCAAAATCGAATTCGCCCGTGACGTGCCACTCGATTTCGCAGGCGTGCAAGCCCTCATCGTCACGAGCCGCAATGCGCTGCGAGCGATGGCCTCGCGTCGCGAGCTACCCGACGCGCGCAAGCTCCCGCTGTTTGCCGTAGGCGAGGCAACGGCCCGCGCCGCGCGCGACATTGGTTTTGCCAATGTAACGACAGGCCCGGGAACGGCGGAAGAGCTCGCTGAACTGATCGCCGCCACGCTTGAGCCCAAACACGGGCCCCTCGTTCACCTTGCCGGCGAGACCCTCGCTTTCGACCTGAAATCGCGGCTCGAAGCCAAAGGGTTCACCCTGCGCCAACCTGTGCTATATCGGGCGCGCCCGGCGGAGCAGCTTCCGGCGCAAGCCTTGAGCCTGCTCAAGTCCGGCAAGGTCGACGGCGCGATCCTGTTGTCGCCGCTCACGGCAAGGACCTTCGCCCTGCTCATCGAAAAGCATGGCGTGGTAACGCAAGGAAGGCGTCTCGTTTGCTATTGCCTGAGCCAAGCGGTAGCAGAGGTGTTGAGTCTGCTTGGCTTTGAGGTCCGCGTGGCGGCGCGGCCGCGCGAAGAAGAGGTCCTTGCGCTTGTGGATTCCGAGGCGGCATCGTCGTAAGCGAACCCATTGGAGACTTAAGGCTAAGGCGTGATGGCGGACCCTTTGGGCGATCAGGACCAGGGCGGCAAGGGCAAGCGTCCGGCGCAGACCATCGAGGGCACTGCGACCGAAATCTCGGTCGAGCCTGAGAGCGAAGAAGCGGCGCTCACCGAGCCTGATGAGGCTGTTGGCAGCGTCGAGGATGAGGCTGACGGCTTCATCCCAGGGCGCATGCAGGAAACGGGAGATCCTGACGAAGCTCCGCCTCCCCGCGCAACCCTGCCCGAGCTCAAGAGCTTCGTGACCCATCTCGCCGCGGGCGTGCTCGGCGGACTCATTGGCGTGGTCGCCCTGGCTCTTGCCTGGGGCGTACCGTCGGGCAAGCCGAGCGGCAATTCCGCCGACATTACGAAGCTCGACGAGCGGATCGCGAAGCTTGAGTCGGCGTCGGCCCCTTCGGGAAATGCCGAGGAAGTTACGGCACTCGACTCAAGAGTGAAGGCGCTCGAACAGCGTCCGGGGCAGCCGGCACCCGACATTTCCGATTTGACCAGCCGGGTCGCTCAGCTCGAAACATCGCTGAAGACTCTGGCCGATACCGCGAAACAAGGCGGCTCTGTCGCCGATGCAGCGGCCGTGTCGCAGCAGATCAACGAGGCTGAGCAGAGGCTGCAGGGCAAGATCGATACGGCGCTCGCGAGCGAGGGCACCAACGCTTCGACCATCCAAGAGATGCAGGCCACGATTTCCGAGCTCAAGGCCAAGATGGCGGCGCTGGCCGACGCCGAGCTCGGGACCGGCGATACCACCGATCTCTCCGAGCTTTCCCAGCGGGTTGACAAAATCGAGAAGGCGCTGCCTGAGCTTGCCACCGCCGCCAGCAAGGGCGTTGAACAGACGAAATCGGCGGCGGCAGCGATCGCCTTCGCCAATCTTAGGGCCGCGGTCAGCGAGGGACGTCCGTTTGCGACCGAGCTCGACACCATCAGCACGCTGTCGCCGTCAGCCACGGATTTGGGCGCGCTTCCTGCCTATGCCGAGAAGGGCATTCCCACCGTGCCTGAGCTTGCGCGATCGTTCGACGCTGCGAAGGAGGCAGCACTTGCCACCGCAGCAGCTCCTCCTAACTCCGGCGGCTCGCTGCTCGACAGTCTGATGGCGAGTGCGGAGTCACTCGTAAAGATCCGCAGGGTCGATGCCGCCGCGACCGGCGACACCCCAAGCGCCCTTCTCGCCCGAGCGGAAGCCGCCCTTGATAAGGGCGACCTGGCCACAGCGGTAAAGGAAGTCGGGACGTTGCAGGGCGCGCCGCGCGATTCCTTCTCCAGCTGGCTCGACCAGGCGCGCGCCCGTCTTGGCGCCGATGAGACCTTGAAGCGGTTGGAAAGTCTCCTGCTCGTATCGGTGGGCGGCGACGCCGAACCCGCGCAGCCCTAAGCCACCATGATTCGCGTCCTCATCTTCATCCTGTGTGTGGTAGCGGCGGCGCTCGGGCTCGCCTGGCTTGCCGATCGCCCCGGCACCATCACCGTCGAGTGGTTGGGGTATCAAATCGAGACCAGCGCGATGGTCGGCGCGCTCGCTATCGTCGGCATCGTCGTGCTGCTCATGGTGCTGTGGGGACTGCTGCGCTATCTCTACACGCGTCCCGCAGCCATCGCGGGCTACGCGAGAGAGCGCCGGAAACGGCAAGGCTATGACGCGCTTTCCCGCGGTCTCCTTGCCATCGGGGTCGGTGACCGTACGCTGGCGCAACGTTATGCCGGCATCGCCACGCGCAATCTTCCGCGCGAGCCTCTGACCGGGCTGCTCAGGGCCCAGGCGGCGCAGCTCAAGGGCGACAAAACCGCGGCGCGGCGCGCCTTCGAAGCCATGCTCGATGATCCCGAGACGCATCTGCTCGGCGTACGCGGACTCTTCCTCGAAGCGAAGCGCAGCAATGACAATGCCGCGGCCCAGGCTCTCGCCGAACAGGCGGTGAGTCGTGATCCGAAGCTTGCCTGGAGCGTGAATGCACTGTTCGATTTGCAGGCGCGCGCCGGCGACTTCGAGGGCGCGCTCGATACGCTCGCCATCGCCCGCCAAAACGGGCACATCGAGCCTGATGTCGCGGTGCGCCGTCGTGCTGTGCTTCTCACGGCAGAGGCGCGCGAGAGGGAAGTCGCCGATGCCGACAAGGCGCTCGCACTGGCAAACGAGGCTTTGCGGTTGGCGCCGTCGCTCGTGCCTGCCGCCGAAATCGCCAGCCGCATTCTTGTCTCCAAGGGCGAGAGCCGCGTCGCATCGCGCCTCATCTCGCGCACCTGGAAGCTTTCGCCGCACCCTGACCTCGCCCTCGTCTATGTCTATGCCAGGCCAGGCGATCCGCCGCGCGAGCGGGTGAAGCGCGCCAAGCATCTCGCGAGTCTTGCGCCGAACGACATCGAAGGACCGATCGCCGTGGCCAACGCGGCGATCGAAGCGCATGAATGGCAAGAGGCGCGGGATGCGCTCGCGCCATATCTCGACGGGCGCCCGCCAGCGCGTATCTGCGCTCTGATGGCGCGCATCGAGGCCGGTGAGTTCGGTGACAGGGGCCGCGAGCGCGAGTGGCTGGCGCGCGCCGTCCGTGCGCCGCGCGACCGGGCCTGGATCGCCGACGGCTATGTCTCCGACCGCTGGCTGGCGATCTCACCGGTGACAGGCGCAGTCGACGCGTTCGAATGGAAGGCGCCGGTCGATGCCATCGGCCGCGGCGACGACAGCCTCCTGATCGAGGAGCACCCGTTCGTTCCTTCGCCGCGAGCCCCAGAGACGCCGGCGCTGAGTTCTCCGCGCGCCGAGACGCCACCAGAAACCGCCGATGTGGTTGAGTCGGCTCCAGCAAAGTCAAGAGATGGTGGGGACACGACGCCAGTGCAGAAGCTAGCAGAAGCGCCACGTCACAAGACCGAGCCGGCTGAGAAACCGGCGATTTTCGTGCCGGCGCATGCCCCTGACGACCCGGGTGTTCCGCAAGCGGAAAGCGACGAAGGCCCAAGCCCTCTCGAGCGCCTGCGCGCGGCGCAAATCCGCTAGTTCGGGGGTCGGGGACCCGAACTTGCATCGCTAAGGCAATGGCTTTAAGTCACGCGGGCACGGGATAAACTGAGTTAGCGCCGCTGTAGCTCAGGGGTAGAGCAGGGCTTTCGTAAAGCCAAGGTCGGGAGTTCAAATCTCTCCAGCGGCACCAGTCTTTCTGGAAAATCCTATTTGTAGAGAAATGCTGCGCGACACTGTGCGCTGCTAGCCGCCGCCGATGGGATGGACCAAGGTGGCGTCATGGCACGGATCTCGAAGCGCCGGATTTGGGGGTGGGTGATGGGGGCGATGATCGTCGCCGTCCTTGCCGCCGCCGAGCATCCACTCTACCGCGCCGCCCTCGTTGGCGCAGGCTACACCGCGGAGATCCTCTGCTCGGGACTGTTCGTCTCGCATCGCAAAGAGCAGGACGTCGTTGCCCAAGAGCTGAGCGGTCCGGGCTACGAGCTTCTGGCTCTGTTCTTCCATACGGTCGACCTCGACAAGAAGCGCGTGACCGCCTCGATCCCAGGCTTTGCCTTTCAGACGGCGATCTTCCGCGACGGGCTCGGCTGCACGCTGCTCAATGGCCGGGCCGAGGACGAGCTCACGGCCGAGACGGCGGGCCTGTTTGCCGACCGGCCGCCTGCGAACAGCGATGCGCTTTGGCCGGAGGGCGAGCGCGTCGATCTCAGTGCGCTCGATCGCGGAGTGAACAAGGCTGCGCTCGACAAGGCGGTCGACGCGACCTTCGCCGAGCCGCATCCTCTCCATCCCCGCCGCACGCGAGCGCTTGTCGTGGTGCATCACGGGCGCATCGTCGCCGAACGTTACGCGCCGGGCTTCGACGCCGCGACGCCGCTCGCGGGCTGGTCGATGAGCAAGAGCGCACTCAACGCCCTCGTCGGCCTCAGGGTCAAGGATGGCAAGCTCGCCGTGACCGACAAGGCGCTGCTTGCCGAGTGGCGTTCGTCTGGCGACAAGCGCGCCGACATCTCGCTCGACGATCTGTTGCGCATGTCGAGCGGCCTTGTTTTCGACGAGAATTACGACGACCCGCTCGCCGACGTCACGCAAATGCTGTTCGCGGAGCCGAACCAGGCGACCTTCGCGGCTTCAAAGGACCTCGCTCATCCCCCCGGTATTCATTGGCACTATTCGAGCGGAACATCAGAGATCATCTCCCGCGTCTTGCGCGATTCCTTCGCGTCCCAGAGCGAGTATCTTCGCTTCCCGCGCGAGCGTCTGTTCGGTCCGCTAGGCATGACGAGCGCGGTGCTCGCGCCCGATGCGAGCGGTACCTTCACGGCTTCTTCTTTCCTCTATGCCTCGGCGCGCGATTTCGCACGGCTAGGTCTCCTGTTTCTTCAGGACGGCGTGTGGCAACGCCGGCCTCTCCTCCCTGATGGGTGGGTCGTTTATAGCCGCGGGCCTTCGCGGTCCTTGGCCGATGGCAGCTACGGCGCGCATATCTGGCTGAGATTGCGCCGATCGCCAAGTCTTGGCGTTCCGCCGATGCCGGAGAATGCCTATTACTTCCTCGGTCATGACGAGCAGATCGTCGCCGTCGTGCCGTCGCGCGACCTCGTGATCGTGAGACTTGGCCTTACCAGGGAGGGGGGCGACTGGGACCACGCGCGCGACCTCGCGCCGATCGTGCAGGCCTTCCCGACTTGGGACCGCTGATGCGGCTCGCTACTTGAACAGCTTCATCGACTCCTCGGCGAGAACCCCGCCAGTGATGGCAATGTCGAGAAACGGCGTCTTGCCCGCGATCTCGCTGTTGGTGACTATGATCTGGCCGATCTTGGTGGCAAGTTGAGCAATTGAGGCGCCGAAAACGACGCGCCCGATCCCGCACCAGATGATCGCCCCCATGCACATCGGGCAGGATTCGCCCGAAGTATAGAGCGTGGTGCCCTTTAGGAGATCGGGGCCGTGCCCTTTCAGGAAATTGCGGATCGCGACCATTTCGCCGTGAGCCGTTGGGTCCTTCTCCTGCTTGCCGCGATTGTGGCCGCGAGCGAGCACCTCGCCGTCACGCACGATCACCGTACCGAAAGCGTAATCGCCGAGCGTCGCCTCTTCGATGGCCATGCGCATGAAGCGGGTGTCCGCTTCGGTCGCCGGCTGTTCGATGCCGCGTGCAGTTGCCCGCGTTGCGATCGGCAGCGCGAGAGCGCCGACGGCTCCTGCGACCAAGTGGCGCCGGTTTACTCCTCCGATGGATCCCATCGATTTCCCCTGCATGTTGTGCCTCTTATCTTCGCTTCGCTCGCCTGAATGTGATGACCCATTCGCGCCGAACGCGGCTAAGGTCGCGCCCTTCCTCCAATCGTCTCATGAAGGTGACTCTCCATGTCGTTCGGAATGTATGCGGCTTCGGTTCCGGCCTTTCTGCAAATGCTGAAAAATCTCACCGCTATTCTGGAGAAGGCCGAGGCCTTTGCCGAGGAGCGCGACATCGAGCCCGAAGTGATGCTCAATTGGCGACTTGCCCCCGATATGTTTCCGCTCGTGCGCCAGATACAGATCGCCGCTGATTTCGCCAAGGGCACGACCGCTCGGCTCGCCGGCGCAGAGGTCCCGAAATATGCCGACGAGGAGCAGACTTTCGCCGAGCTGAAGGCTCGCATTGCCAAGACGGTAAAATTCGTCGAGGGGTTCAAGCCCAAGGACATCGACGGGTCCGAGACGCGCGACATCACGCTTGCGGTCGGCGGGCAGGAGATGCGATTCAAAGGCGAGCCCTATCTCGTGCATTTCGCGCTGCCGAACTTCTACTTTCATGCGACGACCGCCTACGACATCCTGCGCCGCTGCGGAGTCGATATCGGCAAACGCGATTTCATCGGCATGACCTCCTGAGGGCGAGTCAGGCCGTCGTGGTGGAATCGCTTTGGCCGCGGAAGAGAAAGGTCATCGCCACGCCTGAAATGAAGCCGCCGATATGTGCCATGTAAGCCACCCCGCCAGTGCTTTCGTCGGTATAGGCGATGGTGCCGACCCCGCTTACGAGTTGGAGCACGATCCACAGCCCGAGGACGACAAAGGCAGGCATGGCGACGATCTGCCGCCCGAGCAGCACGTTCACGCGCGACTGTGGAAACATCAAAATATAGGCTCCGAGCACGCCAGCGATCGCGCCGGACGCCCCGACATTGGGAACGCTCGATTCGGGAGAAACGGCATATTGCGAGAAGGTCGCGGCGACGCCTGCCAGCAAGTAGAAGATGAGAAATTTGAGATGGCCGAAACGGTCCTCGACGTTGTCGCCGAAGATCCACAGGAACAGCATGTTGCCGAACAAATGCAGCCAGCCGCCATGCATGAACATGGCCGAGAAGATGGTGACCGCGTTTGCTTCAGGATTGGCGGAAAAGCGCGCCGGGACGAAAGCCCAATCTTGGATGAACTGATCGCCGCCGGAAAGTTCGATGAGGAAGACCAGGATGTTGAGGCCGACAAGGGCGAAGGTGACGTAAGGAGTAGTCCTCCGCTGCGTGTTGTCGTCGCCGACCGGGAACATGCGGGGGCTCTACCTCGTTCGAAGTACCGGATTGGTGGCGATCATAGCCGAGGTCGAAGCGAAGTCTACCGGGCTGCGGCGAGGCCGTCCTAAGGGGGTGCCGATTGGCAACGGTCCTTCCGCAAACGACAATTCCTAGATAAATCAGAGTGGCCGTCGGGGCCGTCTGGGACTACCTTTAAGGGGCTACGAGGGGTTGTAGATGGGCGAATGGTCCCTAGTCGGGCGGTACGGCGCCATGGCCCGTATTGCCGTCTTTGCCTTATCCATTGTGGGGGCGGCTCTCGCCGAAGTGGTTTCTTCGGGCGCGCAAGCACCCTTACCGTCGAGCACGGTGGAGCTTGCCATTACGCCCCCGGACGGGAGCAACCAACAGGCGACTACTCCTGTTGCCGCTCCCGATCAGACCGTAACCGCCGCGATACCGCCACCCGAGACCCCGCGCCAGCCGCTGGATAGCGTCGGCCCGGCGCGCGCCCAAGCCGCTGCCACGCCTTCCGACAGCGCCGCAACAACCCCGAGCGACGCGACGTCTCCGAACTCTGCTGCCGCCCCGGCAAATAAAGGGGATCAGAAGCCCGCCGACAGCGCTGCGCCGACGTCGAGCCAAGAAGCAACGCCGGCAGCCGCGCCTGAGCAACCGCCGGCAGATCCCATCGTCGCTGCTATCCGCGAGATGTTGAAAGAACCCGCCCTGCGCAAGTCGGCAACTTCAGACGAGCTCGCCGCTCTGGAAGCCTTCTATGCCGAGCGGAGCGGTCCGCCGCTTTGGATCACCCCCATGGGCTTCTCGACGCGGGCGCAGGCCGTCATCAACGAGATCCAGGATGCCGACGATTGGGGCCTTGCCTCAGAGGCTTTCGACCTGCCTCCGGTCGCCGATCTGCCTGCGACGAGCGAGGCTCAGGCCGCCGACGAGATCAAGCTCGACGTCGCCGTGTTGAAATATGCTCGCTTTGCCCGCGGCGGGAGGATGACGCCGTCGCGGGTCAGCGACATCATCGACCAGAAGGCGAGCCTCCGTAGTCCCAAGACGGTGCTGACCGAGATTGCCGATGCCGCCGCGCCTGACGCCTATCTGCGATCTCTCCAACCGAAGCAGGAGCAATTCGAGCGTTTGCAGCAAGCGCTCGTCAAGCTGCGCGCGAGCTCGAAAGCACGCGGACGCAAGCCCCCGAGCGATCCCGTGGTGCAGCGGATCGTCATCAACATGGAGCGCTGGCGCTGGATGCCGTCGGAGCTCGGCTCATATTACGTTTGGGACAACATTCCGGCCTTTACCGCCCGCGTGATGAAGAACGGCAAGTCGATCTATGTCGAGAAGACCGTGGTCGGCCAAGTGAAATACGCTACTCCGGTCTTTTCGGCGCAAATGCGTTCGATCGCGTTCAATCCGGAATGGATCGTGCCGGAGACCATCAAGCTCGAGGACCTGCAGCCGAGCTTGCGCGGCGGGGGCGTGTTCGGCGAACCTGACACGTCAATTCTGCGCGAGCATCAGCTGTCGGTGAGCTATCAGGGCAAGCCAGTCGATGCGAGCACCGTCGATTGGGGACGCGCCAATATCCTGCAATACACGTTCACTCAGCCGCCGGGGCCCGAGAACGTGCTCGGCAAGCTGAAATTCAACTTCCCGAACCGGCACGCGATCTACATGCACGACACGATCCAGCCGGAGTTCTTCGACGAGGAGGTGCGCGCGCTGAGTCATGGCTGCATCCGCGTGCGCCAGCCTGACCGGCTCGCTGCGCTTTTGCTTGCCGAGGACAAAGGCTGGTCGGCAGCGCAGGTGCAGAATTTGCTCGCCACCGGCAACAACAGCATCGTTCCGTTGTCGCGATCCGTCCCGGTGCATCTCACCTATTTCACCGTGGTCGCCGACGAAAAGGGCAAGCTTCAGACCTTCGACGACATCTACGGGATCGATGCGAAGATGAGCGCGGTGTTGTTCGGCAAGGCACTCAAGCCTGAAGACCGCACGGTCGAAGCGATGGCGGTGGATGGCGCGCCAAAGAAGCGCGCAGCGTGGAACAACGGCCACGGCGGCCTCTCCGACGCGATCAACAGCCTGTTCGGAAACTAGGCCCTTGCTGCAAACTCTATAGCGTAGGCTTCTGCGGATAGGACTCCTCTGACGAGGATCGTTGTGCCGGCTCCATGTTCCTGCTTGACTCATACATATCTCCCCGGTTATATATCAATCAATAACTATAGGGCTATCGATCCCAATTCCTAACGCTCACGATGTGCTCTTCAGAACGCTCGCCGATCCGACTCGCCGGGCTATCTTCGAACGACTGTGCCGCAAGGGAGAGCAGACGGTCGGAGCGCTGACGGCTCGGGCCGGCGTCTCGCAACCGGCTGTTTCCAAGCATCTCGGGGTTCTGAAGCGGGCCGGGTTGGTGCGCGACCGCCATGAAGGCCGCCAGACGCACTATAGCGCGCAGCTCGGAGCCTTGGCCCCGCTGATCGACTGGACAAGCCAAATGGCCGGCTTCTGGCAAAGCCGGTTCGACCACCTCGAAGATCTACTCAAAAGGATGGACCAATGAGCAAGCCCGCGACCCGAACGCTCTCCGTCACTGCCGGGACGTCCAAGAAGTCGGCGAAGAGCGGCTTGAACGAAATAAGAGAAGATTCTCCTTCCCGGCTAATCGACGGGAGAATCAAGGAGCTGAGCGACTGGCGGGGCGAGACGCTCGCCCGGGTCCGAATTCTCATCAAGCAAGCGGACCCCGAAGTGGTCGAGGAGTGGAAGTGGCGAGGCGTTCCGGTGTGGGAGCACGACGGAATCGTCTGCACCGGCGAGACGTACCGGAACGTCGTGAAGTTGACCTTCGCCAAGGGCGCCTCCCTGGATGATCCTTCAGGCCTCTTCAACTCGAGCCTCGAAGGCAACATGAGGCGGGCCATCGATCTCCATAAGGGCGAAGCGATCGATGAAAAGGCGTTCAGGGCGCTCATTCGCGCCGCCGTGGCACTGAACATTTCGGTGCGAACTGACGCTCGCCCGGTCCGCTCTCAGAAGAGGCCAAAGAGCGCCCGAGACGCGTCTCAACAAGGATGAACAATGACCAATACTGCGACCGAAACGCGCTCAGTCGTCGTCGAACGTGAGATAGCTTATCCGCCGGAAAAGATCTGGCGCGCGCTCACGCAACCACACCTGATCGAGGAGTGGCTCATGAAGAACGACTTCAAGCCCGTCGTGGGCCACCGGTTCAATCTTCGCGGAGACTGGGGCGGCGTGTTGGACTGCGAGGTCCTCGCCATCGAGCCGAACCGAACGCTATCATACACTTGGAATTTTGCGCATGACGATGCTGCCTACAATCTGAAGAGTGTGGTGACCTTTACGCTCACGCCAACGAGCAAGGGGACTCACCTCCGCATGGAGCAGACAGGCTTCCGGCCGGAGCAGAAGCAGGCACTCGGCGGCGCCAAGGCGGGGTGGCAGCAATTCTTTGCGAAGCTGGAGCAGGTCTTGGCGCGGACAGACTGTTCTGCCGGGGCAATTCAAAGCTAGGACTGCGCTACCGCCGCCGTGGCCTCGGCGTCCTTGATGGAGGTAAGGATTGCGCGCGCAAGCTCCGTCAGCGACGGATCGCGCGCCCCCATGACTAATACGAGATCCCCCGGTCGTGCCTCTTTAGCGATGCGCGCGACGAGCCGCTCGCGGGTCGGCGCGAACTCGGCATTGGTGCCGAGGCTTGCAATCTCGGCGACGATGTCGGCCGAGGAGAAGTCGCGCGTCGCCGTGCCGCCGGCGTAAAACACTTCGAGCATCCACAGCCTGTCCTCCGGCTCAAGTTCACGCGAGAAGGTCGCAACGAAATCGCGCCTCAGGAAGCGTGTCGGGCCGTAGCCGTGCGGCTGATAGATGGCGAGCACGCGGGCAGCCCTGAGATGCGCCGTCTTGATTGCTGCCGCGATCTTCTCGGCATTGTGCGCGAAGTCGTCGACCACCTCGACGCCTCTCGCCTTGCCGACAGTCTGGAATCGGCGTCCGATGCCCCTGAAGCAGGCGAGCGGCGCCGCCATGTCGGCGAGTGTCACGTCGAGGGTGCGGCAGGCGGCAATGGCAGCGAGAGCATTGGCGACGTTGTGCGCGCCCGCCACCGGAAGCTCGAAGGCGACATCTTCGACGCGAAAGCGGCTAGACGCAGGCCGGAGCTCGACATCTTGCCCGCGCACATCGGCCCGTGCGCTGAAGCCGAATCTCAGTGCCCCTCCGGCAAACGCGTCCAGATTCTCGTTATCTCCCACCACCAGGGCCTCGCGCACGCGAGCGCGCAACGTTGCGAACATCGCAGCAACCTCGGCCATCTCCTTGTGGTCGCGTTGCAGGTTGAGGATCACGCCGACGGAGGGCGCGTAGCGCACCAGCGAGCCGTCGCTCTCGTCGGCCTCGACCACGAGAAGGTCCGAGCGCCCCGCGAGTGCGTTGCCAGGCAAACCTTGTGCGACAAGATCGGGAAGATCGCCGCCGGTGATCACCGAAGGATCGCGGCCAGCGCCGCGCAGGATGTCGAACACCATCGCGGTCACGGTGGACTTGCCGCTCGTTCCGGTCACGGCAACGGAGCGATTGCTGGCGACGAAGTACGCAAGCAGCTCGGAGCGATGGATAATGGGGATGTCCTTTGCCTTCGCCACGGCGAAATCGGGCACCTGCTCCTCGACCGCGGTCGAGACCACAAGCGCGGCGCAATCCGAACCGAGCCCGCTGCCGTCCTGCGGCATGACGGTGATGCCGAGGCTTTCGAGCTGCGCCTTAAGGCTTGCACGCTCGCCGCGATCGAAGGCCCTGTCGCTGCCGCTCGCGTGTCCTCCTGTCATGACCTGAAACTGCGCAAGCCCGCTCATGCCCGATCCGGCTAGTCCTGCGTAATGAAAGCGGCGCTCGCCTTTGGGGTCGGGAAGCTCGCGGAAGTCGGGCGCAGCAATGAGCACGAAGTCGCCCTTTTCAAGCCGCGTGAAGAGCTCAGTCACGTCTCGATTCGAGAGCCGCACGCAGCCGTGCGAGACGGGCCGTCCAATCAGAGCTTCGTGGTTGGTGCCGTGTAGATAGATGTAGCGTTCGAGCGAGTCGCAGCCAGGCCCGCGATTGACGCCATCCTCCAGTCCTTCAAGCGTGAGGATGCGAGTAAGGATCAGGTCTTCGTCGGGCGCCTCTCCGCGCCAAGTCTCCCCGGTCGGCTCGCGCGAGACGAACACCGTGCCGGACGCTGCATCCTCGCCGATCCTCCGATGGACGCGATGCCAGCCCGGCGGCGTGCGGTAGGAGCCTTTGGTGCCGCCAATGCCATTGCGTGACGTGGAGACGGGCCAGGACGCGACCGCCGTTTCTCCGTCGAGCAATGTCGCGCGCTGGCGCTCCACGTCGACGACGAGCAATCGCTCGGGCAACGAGGCCGGCGCGCCGGAGCGCGACAGATCGCGCTGCGCCAAGTAAAGCGCGCGGGCGGCGGATGCTTGATCGATTGATGCCGTCACGGCGCGCACTCTGCCACATCGGACGGGCGCGCCGTTATCTCTTATTGGGGCTTATGGAGGTTCTGCGGGAGACAGCGATCAGGACCGGCGGGAGGCCGACCGGTCCTGATCCTTGGGCAAAAGACTACCACCCGCGCCGATAATAGGGCCGGTTCCAATAGCCATAACGATACGGCCGGTAGTAGCCATATCCGTAATAGGGCCGGTAATACCGGTGACGCCAGTAATAGCGGTGGCGCGGGTAGTAGCCGTAGCGGCGGTACCCGTAATAACCGACCTTTTCGACCGGCGAGGCCTGATTGCCAGGGCCGTTTAGTTGCGGGAGCGGAGCGGCATGGGCGGGAGCAATTGCAAATCCCAAACCCACGACGAAGGCCGCGGCAGCGAGGGTAGTGAGGAGGTGACGCATCTTTTTTTCTCCTAATCGCCAGCCTTCCCCGGCGCAGTCACGGTAGCGGTGCGTCATCAGCGCCGCAACAATAGCGGCAAGGTTCACGCATCAAAAGGCAGTGAAAAATCTTGCGAATTTGTAATACGCGCTTTTTATCCTTTAGATTCAATGGTGCTTACTGGCCGTTGGCACCGAATTGGCGCCGCGAAGAATTTCGTCAGCTTGTTTGGCTGCAAGCTCGTCTTCATCACCAAGCAAATGCGAATAAGCATCAAGCGTAATACTCGCCCGCGAATGTCCGGCACGAGCACTGACCACATGCACAGGCACGCCGTTCTTGAGAAGATAGGTGATATGCAAGTGCCGTAGCGCGTGGAACTTGGTCTTGAGACCGGCAGCGCGTGTCTTGCAAGTGAAAGTGTTGCAGAACACGACGGGATGAATTGCCCTGCCCTCTGGCGATGTGAAAACTAGATCGGACTTGCCAAGCCCCAGCTTCAGCCGCAAAGCGGCTTGCTCCTTCCGATGCTGGATTAGTTCGGGCAACAAACTGGCGGGGAGGTTGATGGTCCGAGAGCTTCGTTCAGTTTTCGGTGCAGTCACACAAATCTTGCCCCCAATTAGCTCGATTGCCTGAGCGATTTGCAATGTGCCCTTATCGAAATCTATGTCGCGCCACCTTAGGCCAAGAACCTCGCCGCGCCTCATTCCCGTGTAGGCGGCAAGCACCGTCGGCATGTAGAGCCAGTGGCCCTTGAGGTGAGCAAGCAACGTAGCAATTTCGGATTCGTCGAGCACCTCGATCTTCTTCCGTTTCGGCTTCGGTTGGGTTTCAACGTCATCTATTGGCGATCGCGCAAGCTTCTTTGCTTTGACAGCCGACCGCAGCACTTGCGACAGCAGCCTATGGACGTTTTGCAGAGTGCCTGATGCTAATCCGGCGCCGTCACGTCGCCCTTGTTTGCGACAATGCGCATAGAAACCGTCGATGGCCTTACCGTCGAGAGCTTGCAGTGGAATTGGGCCCAGGCGAGGAATGATGTGCGCCCTAATTATTGAGGTATAGCGCTCAAGGGTCAGCGGTGACCGCTCAGCTGGCGCAATGTTGGCGAGCCAGTGACGAGCATAGCTTTCCACTGTCTCAACTGTGGGCGCAACGTAGCGACCTTCAGCAAGCTCGTTAAGGCGTTTGGCTAGTTCGGCCTCGGCCTGCTTTCTGGTACCGCGAACCGTTACGTAAGCGATCTGTCGGTCGCTGTCGGTGCCAACATCGTACTTGAGGCGCCAGCTACTTTTTCCGCGTCTGGTGATGTTGCCTCTCATTGGGCATGCTCTCAGTTGACGGAGACACTGGGGTGGCAATTGTCTCCGCCATTCGGCGCAAGAACTCTTCGACACCTTCAGCAATCTCCGTATCTTAAGCAGGGGACTTTCTTTTCTGCAACTTTCGGAACCGCTCTTCAAAATGTTCCCAGGTCGCAGCAATCTTGGCCCAGCGCTCGTTTTGAGCGAAGCGCTTTTCGCTCGTGGACCAAAAGCCCTAGAAGCTAAGTCATCCGGCTGAACAACGGAGCGGGGGACAATTGCTAGAGGAAAAGGAGCGTCGAGCTTACGAGGCTTACGGAACAAATCCGACTGGATGAGAGTTCAATAGGCGAGGGAATTCCATGTTGCATCTGTACCTCGCCGCAGTCAGCGCTGTGGTCGTGACGAATGTGATCATCATCATCACGATCCTAACCACGACAAGGCGCGACCCAGGCCGGTTTTGGCGGCCATGGCCAAAGTCCTAGAAAGACGCCCCGACCGGAAAAACAGGAGGGGCTTCAGGAAGCGCTACATCCACGTGCGTCGGGCATGTTACTTGGTGTTTTCCAGTGCCCTACTCATTGCAGGACTTGCTTTTTCGGCAATTGAGATGCTTCAGGCTCAGAACTTGAGGCCCTTCGTGCTTTTCAACGGCCTAATTATGGTCGCTGCTGGCGGGGCGTGGTTTCTCGACGATTTTGCGCGGCGCCACCGAGCTTGATTCGCGAGCCTCTGAAAAGCTCGAGTGAAAGCGAGGCCACTCCCGTGGCAGGTCTCCATTTTCTAGGACGCGATCCTTTGATCTGGCTGAATAAATATCATTGGAAATCAAATGCGCTACACCACCCAGCAGAGCCTGGCCCGTTGAAGCACACGAAGCTGAAACACCGCGACGCTCGCTTAGCACTTACGAGTGGTGCGCGGCTGCTCTCCTGCCCAATCTCCAGAGCCAAGAGCGTGCCATTATCGATGCGGTGGCCCCCGCTGATTGTGACGTTACATCAGAGGTTCTAACGATCTAAGCCATTGATATATCTAGAGACTCTACAACCTAGAGCGTCTATTAGGTAACGTACAGGTAACAAGAATGGTCAGCCTAGCCGGGGAAGGGACGTTAGATGGAACGATGCGTCGAGCGTTGCGCCAAAGGTAACAAGAATGGTCAGATCAATTGTTGGGCGCCAAGTTGGTCTAGTCGACCTGTTCGTTTTTCCGTGGACGGCCCCGCTTACGGCGGCCGTTCTTAGGTGGCCGGCCCACACGCTTTGGCTCACCAATTAGGCTGCCCATGGTACGGTGCTTCCTCGGAGGTTCTACTGTCCATCCTGCTTTTCGAAGAACATCGATGGCCTCTACCAGTTCTGTGAGTTGCATGCATTCCTCCTCGTATCGGTGAATTCGAAGAAAAACACCGGCCAACCAAAAGGTCCGCGTTTAACCCTAGGTGATTCGCTAAAGACATGCCTGCCAAAAACCGACGGCATCTATAAATTCGTAGCCACGACGCAGGAGCTATGGCGAGGAGACTCAAGACCTTTCAAACCTCATCGGGGTTCTTCGATCTGGCCGTTGCGGCACCATCTATGAAAGCCGCAGCCGAAGCTTGGGGCTCTAGGACCAACGTTTTCAAGCAAGGGTTCGCGAAAGAAACCCGCGATCCGGAGATTGTTGCCGCGACGATGGCAAAACCGGGCGTCGTTCTGAGGCGCCCGGTCGGATCGATTGGCCCTTTCACCGAACACGCGAAGCTGCCGAGGGACTTACCCGTTGAGAAGGTAAAGGCCAGAGCAGAAAAGTCTCAGAAAGAACTGCCCGCTGCGAAGGCCGACAGCAAAGCTGAACGAGCGGCTGCACTAGCGTTTGAGCGAGCGCAGAAGCGCCGCGAATTAGAGCGTCGGAAGGAAGAAGCCGCGCGGGAGAAGGAGCGAAGACGTCGCGAGCAGGCAATTGCAAAGGCGGAAAGGGCGCTTGAACAAGCCAAGCGGCAACATGAGACCAAGGTCCAAGAGATCGAAAAAGATCGCGCCTCGCTCGACAAACGGTCACAATCGGAGAACGCGCGATGGGAGAAGCAGAAAGAGAAGCTGGAGACAGCTATGCGTCGAGCGAGTGACTAGCGCGTGTATTCAGCAACAGGAGTCCGATGAAGGGCTGCGCGGTCTCCTTTGCTTCTACGTTTGCGGACAATAAGTCTTCTGCCTGCGATTAGCCGCTTCGGCTTGGCCGCAAGTCTCACATGATCCTTGGATGATGCCTCTTTCAGAGATTCGGAGTGTCCAAAGGCGCAGAAATGCGTGACCGAGTTCGCGGCTGTGAGACGACTCAATAGAGCTTGCCCTATTGAGAAAGCAGGTCACGCAAGCTCAACGATTTCGGTAGACCATTTTTTCTCAGCGGAGTCTGACACCCCTATGCCCCTTGGGGCGGGAATCGATGACGCACGGGGCGGGGAACCGAAATCGATGAGGCACCGCTTCCTCGCAATGGAGCTTAAGGTCCCTCCTTCAACGCTTTCGGTATCGAATCTAAGTGATACAATGGCTGCCGTTGGCTAGAGCATGGGAGGTTAGCATGGTTGCGCCAAATGCACGGGACTTCCTAAAGAAGGAGAACGAGTTGCTCGATGAACTGGCTAATAGAGCGGCGGCGTTCGCCAACAAGGCGACAGGGCTCGAAGCCGATATCTACAATGCTTGGCAGCAAGATTTTCGCCGGCGTCGCGAGAGCAATGAGGAGCTCATTGGCGCGAATGACTCGGATTTTGAACAGGGCTTGACGGAGGAGATCAAAATCCTTGAAAGTCTGCGCAATTCCATTACGGGAGACAGCGTTGTCGCGGACAATTGGCGAGAGGATCTTGACGAGGACATCACTCTCTCGAAAAAAATGCTTTAAGGGGGTATGCGATGCTCGCGTAGCACTCCGTCCCCGGGGGGAACCGAAGTCGATGACGCACCGCTACCATTAGGGGACATAAGAGTGGATTAGGGATGTCCGTTCTATTCCGAGAAGCAGACGTGCTCCTTGTTGGCATCAAATGTCTGCCACAAGGGAAACTCGCAATCGTGAAAATGTGGGCGCAGGGTCTACCTAACCCCCCACGAATACATCCTTAATGTCGGGTTCCGTTCCCATTTTTGCGCGAAACAGTCGCTCATCCGAGTCCCGTAAGCGTCGGCAAACTTCCCGGCCCATATTCATCTGAATTAGCGCAAATTGCTTAAGATCCCGAGCATACACCTGGTAGAGATTGGCCGCTGAAACGCGGAGCGCAGTGCAATCTTCGGCTGCACGGACTGAGGCGCTTCGCGGACAAAGATCCATTACCGCCATCTCCCCGAAGCAGTCGCTTTCTTTAAGGGTGCGGAGAAGGTGCTGCTCTCCGCCCCAAGATTTCAACACAGCGACCCTGCCGGCTTCCAGTACGAACATCGAATCGGCCTGGTCATGTTCATGAAAAAAGAACCCGTTTGCCGGTACGGACACGACGGGACACATTCTGACCAGAAATTGAAGGATGTCGGCGCGAATTCCGCCGAACACGGGCATGCGCTGCAGGAGTTCAATCCGCGGTTCTTCCATGGTGACATTCTCGCTTTTGGCCATTGTGCTCAAGGTCACCAGGCGACGCTATCGACGGAGGCAGATGCCGCGGAGATCGCGCGACCGCTTGTCTCGGAAAGAAACTCTAAGGTGGCCACGTAACTAGGAGCGAGCCCAATCGGCGCCGGCGGGAATCGGCGATAGACGATAAAGACGACTGCCGTGGGACTGAGTGGAAGATTGCTCGATCGACGGCTGTGTCGTTGCAATCACGGGAACCACCAACACGGTTGCCGCGAGGCTGAGTAAGGTGGCTAGCAGGGTGCTGCTCACGTAGGGAAATGAGCGGTGCTTTAGAAGGCGGGCCATGGCGAATATCCTCTAGAGGATCGCTAAGCTCCGACCACCGGCGCGAACGCGTGATAGGTTTCTAACCAGACTGAAGCTAGACTGACGATAGTTCAAAAGGTGCTGCATACAAGCACGTAGGGAAACCTATTGTCGTTGGGGTCAATCATCGAAGCGATCCTTAATTTGCGATTGCCCAAGACCATCTTGAGCATATGAAATCGTAACACCCTGCTTCGGATTCTCGCTGTGGCATTTGCCACACCGGAAAATGAGCCCCGCCCGAGACCATTCCGGCTGTTACGTTTCGACGGTAGGCCCTTTGGTCGATGGGCGCGGTCATCGCCCGTGCTATCTTCAGGCCCGTATTCAGTTGTGACTGAGGGATTGCGTTCTGCGGGCTGGTGTGCAAATCCTCGCGGCTTTGCTGGGCATTGCGGCGGCAGCCGTTTTGGGCGCCTTCGTCGCCTGGGCGACATC
>Ga0207665_10000846_pt1 | contig 20679 bp, 19 predicted proteins | sample LARL112metaG_FD_184351 | JGI IMG/M metagenome (GOLD analysis project Ga0207665, IMG submission 184351) | Corn, switchgrass and miscanthus rhizosphere microbial communities from Kellogg Biological Station, Michigan, USA - LAR L11-2 metaG... | ecosystem: Host-associated > Plants > Roots >...
AGCCTGCGCCCTGAGGGTGTGTGACCTCCGTCACCCCCCCTGTTGCGGCCACGCCACTCTATCATTACCGCCAGAAGCTTTTACCATGTTCCACATGGGACTCCAAGCAGGGGCGGCGTCGGCCGACCCGCAGTGGGCTCGGTTGCAAGTCGACGTGAACTGTCGACTGCGCCGTGGTGCGTGGTATCGGGTCGCGGGTTTGACGCCGGTTGACGCAACGCTCGACGTCAACCGCGAGCAGGTCCCCGTGCCGCGCAGGTCCCTGAAGATCGTTACGGCACCGCCTCAGCACTGGACGATCGTCGCCCGCCCGCACGATGCGCGAAGCCTGCCTACGCAATGGGGCGACAAATACGCCGTGTGCCCCGGCTGCCGCAACCGCATGGAGCTGAAAGGCGCGCCGCACACGATGCGCTGCGCCCGCTGCGAGTGCATGTTCCGCGTCGGGTGGGAGGAGTGGTTCATCGGAGTGGGGTGAGCGGCGGCTCGATGCCGTTCCGCCAATCTCATCCTTTAGGTACCGTCGAAGGCGCGCGCCCCGCCGTCCGGAGACACCGAGGACTGGGATGATCCAGTCGCGTTTGCTCAGACGTCTGGGGTTGCTCGCGGCCCTCGCGGCCGGCTACTACGTGGCCGGCAAGCTGGGACTCCGGGTGGCGTACGTTAACCCCAGCGCCACCGTCGTGTGGCCCGCCACCGGGCTCACGCTCGCGGCGTTCCTGCTCCTCGGCTACGAGGTCTGGCCGGCCATCCTGCTCGGCGCCTTTCTCGTCAACATCACCACCGCGGGCTCCCTCGCGACGTCCGCCGCCATCGCGGCCGGCAACACGCTCGAAGGGCTCGTCGGCGCCTATCTGGTCAACCGGTTCGCCCGCGGCCAACGGGCCTGCGAGCGCGCGCGGGACGTTTTCAAGCTGGCGGGGCTCGCCGCGCTCCTCAGCACGACGATCAGCGCCACCGCCGGCGTGGTCTCGCTCTCGCTGGCCGGCTTCGCGCGCTGGACCGACTTCGGGTCCATCTGGTCCACCTGGTGGATGGGCGATGCCGTGAGCGATCTGGTCGTGGCGCCGGCGGTGCTCTTGTGGGCGGCGCGCCCTCGCGTGCGCTGGACCCGGCGACAGGCGCTCGAGGCCGTCGGCCTGCTCGCGTGCCTCGCCGTCGTCGGGTTCGTCGTCTTCGGAGGGCTGGTACCTTGGAGCGATAAGCACTATCCGCTGGAATTCTTGGGCGTCCCACTGCTGTTGTGGGTGGCGTTCCGGTTCGAGCAGCGCGAGGCGGCGACGGTGGTCGTACTGCTCGCCGGCGTCGCGATCTGGGGGACGCTGCGCGGTTACGGCCCCTTCGCCCGGCCGCTGTTCAACGAATCGCTGCTTCTGCTGCAGGCGTTCCAAGGGGTCTCGGCCGTCATCACCCTGGTGCTGGCGGCGGCGGTGGCGGAGCGAACCGAAGCCGTGGATCGGCTGCGCCGGCTGGCGGTGAGCGATCCGCTCACGGGACTGTCCAATTACCGACAACTCGCGCACGCGCTGGACGCGGAAATCCGGCGGTCGTCTCGCACCGATCGGCCGTTTGCGGTGGTGCTGATGGATCTGGACGGCCTCAAGAAGATCAACGATCGCTATGGTCATCTGGTGGGCAGCCTCGCCCTGCGGCGCGTGGCGGAAACGCTGCTGGGCTCGTGCCGGGGGATCGACACCGCCGCGCGCTTCGGCGGGGACGAGTTCGCCCTGGTGCTGCCCGAGACGGGCGATGCGGCGGCGTGGCACGTGGCCCGGCGCGTCGCCGACCGGGTGGCGCGGGACGGCGAGCAGCCGCCGCTCTCCGTGAGCGTCGGCGTGGCCGTGCATCCGCGCGACGGCGCCACGCTCGAGGCGCTCTTGAACGCCGCGGACCGCTCGCTGTACGACAGCAAGGCACGTCGTCGCAGCCGCAGCAAGCAACCCGCTCGTTGACCCCCGGGCCGGCGCCCCGGTAGCTTCCGGCGCCATGATCAGCACGACCCGCACGCCCGGCGCGCTCACCGTCGGGCCGCTCCGGCCCGTCATCCTGAAGCTGGCGGCGCCGGCGGTCGCGATGATGGCGTGCCACTTCTGCTTCAACCTCATCGATGCCATCTGGGTCGGCCGCCTGATCGGGCCCGCCGCGCTCGCCGCCGTCTCGACCGCCGGGTTCTACGTGTGGGTGCTCTTGTCGCTCGGGGAGATGGTGGAAGTGGGGCTGATCGCGCTCGCCGCTCGACGCCACGGCGAGGGGCTGCCCGATGCCGCCGCCCGTGCCGCCGGTGCCGCGGTCCTGTACGCCCTGGCCGCGGGGACCGTCGTGTCGGTCCTGGGGTTCGCGCTCAGGGACACCCTGTTTCACCTGATGGGCGTGCCGCGCGAGGTGGCGACGCTCGGGCGCGCGTACCTGGACACGTGGCTGGTGGGCGGACCGCTGGTGTTCGGCTTCTTCGCGATCGAGGCGACGTTCCGTGCGTCGGGCGACACGCGCACTCCGTTCCTCTTGCTCATGGCCTCGGTGGTCCTGTCGGTGGGCCTCGACCCGCTGCTCATCGCCGGCGTCGGCCCGTTCCCGAGGCTCGGAGTCGAGGGCGCCGCCCTCGCCTCCGTGATGGTGCGGGGCGGCGGGTTTCTCATCGGGATCGGCATCGCGTGGCGGCGCGGCCTGATCCGCCTCGACGACCCCGACTGGCGCGCCATGCCCACGGTGTTCCGCGTGGGCGCGCCGCTCTCCCTCGCGGGGGTGCTGCTCTCGGTCGTGTATATGTGGCTCACGCGGTACACCTCCGGCTTCGGGACGGCCGCGCTCGCGGCACTCGGCGTCGGCCACAAAATCGAAGGGCTCGGCTTCATCGCCATCTCCGGGTTCGCCCTCTCGGCGTCCGCGCTCGTGGGACAGAACCTGGGTGCGCAGCAGGAGGCGCGCGCCCGCCAGGCGGTGCGGATGACGGTGGGCTATTGCCTGGCGGTCACGACAGTGACGGCGGTCGCCTTCCTCACGATCCCGGGGAGGCTCGTCGCGCTGTTCACATCCGATGCCGGGGTCATCGCGGACGGCAGCCTTTACCTGCGGGTGATCGCCTTCGCGCAGATCGGCCAGACGTTCGAGATCATTCTGGAGGGCGCGCTCGCCGGCGCGGGATACACGCTGTGGCCCCAAGTCGCGAGCACCACGCTCACCCTGCTCCGCGTCCCGCTCGCCGCGTGGTGGTCGGGGGCCATCGGGCTGCTCGGCATCTGGCTGGCGCTCTCGGTCACGGCCATCGCGCGCGGAATCGTCATGGCCATGTTCTGGCTCGGCGGCGCCTGGCGTCGCGCGACGGTCTGACGACCGATGGCCACCCTCATCACTCTGCTCACCGACTTCGGGAGCGCCGACAGCTACGTGGGCGAAGTGAAGGGCGTGCTGTTGTCGCAGGTGCACGGCGCCGCACTCGTCGACATCACGCACCAGGTGCCACCGGGTGACGTGCGCGCGGCGCAATACGTCCTGTCGCGCGTCTGGCACCGGTTCCCGCAGGGAAGCGTCCACCTCGCGGTGGTGGACCCGGGCGTCGGCACCGACCGCCGCGTGCTGGCGGCCTCGACGGCGGGACATTTCTTCGTCGCTCCGGACAACGGCCTCCTGTCGTTCCTGCCGGCCGATGCGCCCTGCGTGGGGCTGCCCATCCCGGAGGACGCCTCCCCTACCTTCCAAGCGCGCGACGTGTTCGCGCCCGTGGCGGGCCAGCTCGCGCTCGGCGCGCCGCTGTCCCACGTGGGTCATCCCGTCACCGACGCGTACCGCTCCCCGCTCCCCGCTGCCCAGCACGACGGCACAGCGGTGATCGGGGAGGTCATCTATGTCGATCGATTCGGTACGCTGATCTCCAACATTCCCGGTGACGCGGTGGAGCCGGGCGTGCGGATCACAGTCGGAGGAACGGAGATCGGTACGCTGTCGCGCACCTTCGGGGATGTGGGGCGGGGCGCGCTGGTTGCCTTCGCCGGCAGCGGCGGTACGGTGGAGATCGCGGTGCGCGACGGCAGCGCCGCGAGACTGCTAGGAGTCGGTGTGGGGGCGGAGGTGCGGGCTTGAGGGCGTCGGGACGTTGACTTTCGCCATCACCCGCTCCACGAAGCCGAACTCGGGCGCGAAGCGCGTCAGCTGCGCCAGCTCGCGGATCAGCTTGCGCTCGCGCTCCGCGATGGCGCGGCATTCGGCGCACTGCGCGAGGTGAGCGTCGCGGGTCGCGGGAAGCAGACCCTGCGCCCAAAGCTCGATTTCCTCGGGGGTCAGGTGCAGCAGCAGGGGGTTTGTCATTGTTCCGTCCTACGGACCGGGACGGGTCGAGGTTTCATCTCGGTCATTCGCGGCGGTCCTCGAGGTAGCCCCGTAATTCGTTGCGCGCCCGGTGGATATACGTCTTGACCGTGCCCAGGGGTAGGTCCAGGATGCGGGCGATGTCTTCGTAGCTGTGGCCCTCGACGTGGCGCAACAGAATGCACGTCCGGTACTCGGGCCGGAGGCGGGCGATGGCGTGCTCGATGGCGCCGCCCAGCTCGCGCGCTTCGAGCTCCTGCAGGGGAGACTCGTGGCGGTCACCCAGCTGTGGGGCGGTGGCGCTCATCTCGTCGGGCGTCGTGGCATGCGGCGAGCCGTCGAGTGAGAGGGTCTCGAGCTCGCGCTTACGCAGATGATCGATCGCGGCATTGTTCGCGATCTTGAAGATCCACGACGAGAACTTGAACTGGGGATTGTACGAGCCGATGGCGTTCAGGACCTTGATGAACGTCTCCTGGGCCAGGTCCTCCGCGAGGGCGCGGTCGCGCACCATGCGATACAACAACGAGAAAATGGGCCGTTCGTAACGGCGCACCAGCTCGCGGAACGCGGCTTCGTGGCCTTGCTTGGCCCACGCCACGACCTCCGGATCGCTGGCGCCGGTCAGGTTGCCCGGCCTATCTTTCGCGCCTATGAAGTCCTCCCCCACGCGCCACGGACAGGTGACTGAAAGTCGGTGGAGGTCGTGGAAGATGGTGGAGGTTGGTGGAGGTGGCGCTTCACAACCTCCACCAACTTTCACAACCTCCCCAACCTCCACCAACCTCCCGCTCGCTGCGCGAGCGGCCAAGCGGTCGTACGTGCGCAGCATGTTCGCCGCGATCGCGCCGCGCTACGACCTGCTGAACCATCTCTTGAGCCTCAACGTGGACCGCTCCTGGCGCCGCACCGCCGTGCGACGGCTTGCGTGGGAGCGACGACCCGACGGCACCTACCTCGATCTCTGCGCCGGCACCCTCGATCTTGCGGCGACGCTCGCACGCGCGCCTGGGTTCCGCGGGACGGTGCTCGGCGCGGACTTCGTGATTCCCATGCTGGTGCAGGGGAAGGGCAAAGCGCCCCGCGCCCGTCCGGTCGGCGCCGACGCGCTCACGCTCCCGTTTGCCGACGCCCGGTTCGACGGCGCCATGGTGGCCTTCGGGGTCCGCAACCTGGCGGATCTCGACGCGGGCCTCCGGGAGGCGCACCGCGTGCTCCGGCCCGGCGCCCGCTTCGTGGTGCTCGAATTCACCACACCGCGCTTCGCGCCGCTGCGCGCGCTCTACCTGTTCTATTTCCGGCGGGTCCTCCCCGCGATCGGCCGTGCGGTGTCGAAACATAGGGACGCCTATACCTACTTGCCAGAGTCGGTGCTCGATTTTCCAGAGCCGGATGCCTTGGCGCGCCGGCTCGAGGGCGCGGGGTTCTCGAATGTCGGCTACGAGGTCCTGACCGGCGGGATCTGCGCCGTGCACCATGCCACTCGATAGTCTGCGGGACTTCCTCGGCGCACTCGATGCCCGGGGCGAGCTCACGCGCGTGGCGCATCCCGTGTCCGTAGACAGGCAGATCACCGAGGTCGCCGACCGTTGCATGAAGTCTCCCGGTGGGGGGCCGGCGCTGCTGTTCGAGCGCCCGACGCTCCAATCGGGTGCGCCGGCGCGCTATCCCCTGGCGGTGAACCTGTTCGGCTCGGAAAAGCGCATGGCGCTGGCGCTGGGCGTCGAGTGCCTGGACGAGATCGGCGAGCGGATCGCGACGCTGCTCAACATGAAGGTCCCGGACAGCCTGCTCGGCAAGCTGGCGATGCTGCCGCAGCTCGCCGAGGTGGCCAAGTTCCCGCCTAAGGCGATCGGCGGGAAGCCGCCGTGCCAGGAGACCGTGATTCGCGAGCAGGACGTCGATCTGGCGCAGTTCCCCGTGCCGGTGTGCTGGCCGGAAGACGGCGGGCCCTACATCACCCTCCCCGGCGTGATCACGCGCGATCCGACGACCGGCGTCCGCAACGTCGGAATGTACCGCATCCAGGTGATCGGCCCGCGCGAGCTGGCGATGCATTGGCAACGCCACAAGGTCGGGGCGGCACACTGGCGCGCGATGGCGCAGCGCGGCGAGAAGATGCCCGTGGCGATCGCGCTGGGCGGCGACCCCGCGTCGATCTATGCGGCCTCCGCGCCGTTGCCGCCCACCATCGACGAATTCCTGTTCGCCGGATTCCTGCGCCGGGAGCCCGTCCGGCTCGCCAAAGCGGTGACCTCCGATCTCGACGTCCCGGCGGAAGCGGAGATCGTGCTCGAGGGCTACATCGATCCGCGCGAGGAGCTGGTGCTCGAGGGGCCGTTCGGCGACCACACCGGCTTCTACTCACTCGCCGACTACTACCCCAAGGTGCACGTCACCGCGGTCACGCTGCGCGCCGCGCCGGTGTGGCCGCACACGATCGTGGGTCGTCCGCCGATGGAGGACTACTGGCTCGGCCACGCCACGGAGCGGATCTTCCTGCCGCTCTTGAAGCTCACGCTGCCGGAGGTCGTGGACCTGCACATGCCGGCCGAGGGGATCTTTCACAACCTCGTCTTCGTGAGCATCGACAAGCAGTATCCCGGCCAGGCGTACAAGGTGATGAACGGGCTGTGGGGGCAGGGGCTCATGTCGCTCGCCAAGGTGATCATCGTGCTGGACAAGGACGTCAACGTGCGCGATCCCAAGGAGGCGTGGTGGGTGGCGTTGAATCACATCGACCCTGAGCGCGACGTGCGATTCACGATGGGGCCGATCGACGTCCTCGACCACTCGAGCCGCGGCTTCACGTTCGGCTCGAAAATGGGGATCGACGCGACGCGCAAGTGGAAAGAAGAGGGGTTTACCCGCGAATGGCCGAGCAAGATCGTCATGGATCCGGAGACGAAGCAGCGTGTCGACCAGATCTGGAAGGACCTCGGAATTGACCTCCCCAGCGCGTGAGGGGCAGACGCTTGCGGGCGAGAGCCTCCTCGTCCGGTACGCGAATTTCGTCAAGCTGCCGCACACGGTATTCGCACTACCATTCGCGCTGCTCGGGGTGCTCGTGGCGTCCCGCGAGACGGCGCTCACGTGGCGCACGCTCGGTCTGGTCGTGCTCGCCTTCACCTGCGCGCGGTTCGTAGCCCTCGGGTTCAACCGCATCGCGGACCGCGAGCTGGACGCACGGAACCCGCGCACCCGGGGGCGGGAGCTGCCGTCGGGACGGCTCACGCTGCGGCAGGCGTGGATCGCCGTGATCCTCGCGGCGGCGGTGTTCCTGGGGACCGCGTGGGCGCTGAACCCGTTGTGCTTTGCGCTCGCCCCGCTCGCCCTCCTGTTCATCTCCACCTACAGCTACGCCAAGCGGTTCACGCACTGGTCCCACCTGTGGCTCGGTCTCGCCGACGGGATTGCGACGCCGGCGGGGTATCTCGCCGTCACAGGGCGATGGAGCGAGCCCTGGTGGCTCCTCCCGGTGGGCGCACTGGCCGTGACATTCTGGGTGGGCGGGTTCGACGTGTTCTACGCACTCCAGGACGAGGACTTCGACCGCTCGGAGCGGCTCGAGTCACTGGTGGTGCGGCTCGGACAGGCGCGGGCCATCCTGGCGGCCAAGCTGTTGCACGGCCTGGCACTGGTGGCGCTCGTGCTGTTTGGGATCGGCGCTGGGTTGGGTGTCGCCTACTACGTCGGCGTCGCCGCTGGCGCAGCGTTGATCGCGTGGGAACATCAGCTTGTGAAGCCGGGAGACCTGTCGCGCCTCAATGCGGCCTTCTTCACCGCGAACGGCATCGTGAGCATCGTTGTGTTCCTCGGGGCCTTCGTAGATCGGATCCTGTGAAACGCGGAACGCGGAAGTCGAAACGCGGAACAGACGGACGAGCGCCGGTCGCGCCTGTTCCGCCTTCCGCGTTCCGCGTTCCGCGTTCTCCCGCGCCCCCTCGCCCGCCCGCCCATCCCAAGCGCTCTCCCACTCCGAATCGGCGCGGGCGATGACCAAGCTTCCGGTCATCCTGGCGATTACCGGCGCCTCCGGCGCCGCCTACGGCGTGCGGCTGCTGGAGATGCTCGCGGTGCACCACGTGCCCACGTGGCTCCTGATCTCGACACACGGTTGGCGGCTCCTCACCGAGGAGTGCGGCATCAAGGACGACCGTGACTTGAAGAAGGCCACCGGGGGCGAGTGGATGACCGTACGGGTGTTCGACGACAAGGATCGCGGCGCCGAGCCGGCGTCGGGGTCGGCGAAGACGGCTGGGATGGTGATCTGCCCCTGCTCGATGGGGACCGTCGCGGCGATCGCCCATGGCACGAGCCGTTCGCTCATCGAGCGTGCTGCGGACGTCGTCCTCAAGGAGCGCCGCACACTGCTCCTCGTGCCGCGCGAGACGCCGCTCTCCCTGGTCCATCTTCGCAACCTCACGCTCGCCACGGAGGCCGGCGCGGTGGTGCTGCCGGCCGCGCCGGGGTTCTATCACAAGCCGCAGCAGGTGCGCGACCTGGTGGACTTCGTGGTGCAGCGGGTGCTCGATCATCTGGGACTCGACATCAACCTGGTGAAGCGCTGGGAAGGGAAATAGTTGTACGACGCTACGACGCTACGCTGCACGAGGGCGCCGTGAGACTCGGTATCATCTCGGATACGCACGGCCTTCTACGACCTGAAGTGTTCGAGGTGTTCAAGCAGGTCGATCACATCCTGCACGCCGGCGACGTGGGCGAGCCCCAGATTCTGATCGAGCTCGAAGCGATCGCGCCGGTGACGGCGGTCTACGGCAACGCGGACGGGCCCGAGCTGCGAGCCCGCCTACCGCAAGTGGCGGAGGTCGAGCTCGATGGGTTCGCCATCGTGGTCACGCATGGCGATCAGCTCGGGCATCCGACGCCCGAGACGCTGCATGCGATGTTCCCCAGGGCCGAGATCATCGTGTACGGGCACACGCACAAGCCGTTGCTCGAGCTGGTGGACCGCACGGTGACGGTGATGAACCCCGGTGGGGCAGGGCATCCGCGGTTCCGGCTCAAACCGGGCGTAGGCATCATGGAGCTCGAGGCGGGGATCCCGCCGCGGGCGCGGCTGGTGTCGCTCGGCTGACTCCGCTCAGCGCTGGGCCGCCGCCGCCGGCTTCCGCTCCACGACACGGGGGGTGACCGGCGCGCCGGGGGCGAGCAGCTCCAGGCCCCCGGTCACCACCTGCTCGCCGGCCTTTACGCCGTCCAGCACCTCGACGAACCCCGGCGTCCGCACGCCGAGGCTCACCTTGCGACGGTCGGCCTTCCCCTCAACCACGACCCAGGCGGCGTTCGTGCCCTCGGCCGGCACGACCGCGTCCTCCGGGATGACGACGGCGTTGGGACGCACGGCCGTCACGAGCCGGGCCTCGATGAACATCCCGGGCTGCAGTAGGCGCTGGGGGTTGGGCGCCCGGGCCTTGACCAGGATCGTCCGGCCGGGCAACTGCACGATCGGGTCCACGAAGTCCACCTGCCCGATGAAGTCGCGACCGGCGATCGCGGCCACCCGGAACGTGACCGCCTGCCCGGGGGAGAGGGAGCGGGCGAACCGCTCGGGCACCTGGAACGTCGCCCGCTGCGGGTTCACGGTGTGCAAGGACGCGAGCTTCGTGGTGTTGGTGACGTAGTCGCCGAGACTCACGTAGCGTTGGCCCACCACGCCGGCGAACGGCGCCCGCACGGTGGTCCGCTCGAGCCGGATCCGCTGCAGGTCGTACTGTGCCTGCGCGCTGCGGGCTTCGGCCTCGGCCTTCTCCAGGTCGGCCGCCGATGAGGCGTTCTGCTGCGCCAGGTCTTTGGCGCGCGCCAGCGCCTGCTGCGCCAGATCGCGCTGCGCCTCGAGCTGTGCGACCTGCGCCTTGAGCTGGGCATCGTCCACCTTGAAGAGGGGCGTCCCCTGGTCGACCTCCTGTCCCTCGCGGATCAGGATCTCGACGATGCGGCCATCCACCTCGGGGCGGAGGTCGATGGACTGCACCGCTTCGATCTGTCCCGTCGCCGCGATCTCGTCGCGCACGGTGTCGGCGCGGGCGACGACGACTTCGACCGGCATTCCCATCGGCCCACCGCCGCCCGGGTCTCCGGCTCCGCCGGCCTTGCCCTTCTTGCACGCGCCCGCCGCGATCGCGAGTGCTGCCACTACCCAGACCGCATCACGTGTCTTGATCATGTCCGATCACCGCTGTTCCAGTTCGGGAAAGAGCCGCCGGCCGAGAATATTCTCGAGCCCCGCCAGCGCCAGCCGTGTAGCGTATCGCGCTTGGACCAGGACGGCGTCGGCGTCGTCCAAGTCGGACTGCGCTTTCAGTAAATCGAGAATGGTGGTGGCGCCCGCGCGGTAGCGGCTTTGCTGCACGCGGTAGTTCTCGCGCGCCACCAGCAGGCCTTCGACCGCCTGCTCCGCGGCGGCGCGTGCGGTGACGTAACCGTCGTACGCAGCGGTCACATCGCGTTGCACCGCGCGGTCTTTGTCCTCGCGGATCGCGCGCGCGGCATCGCGGCTCGCCCGGGCCCGGCTCAGCGCGATCTCGCGCTGTCCGTTGTCCCACAACGGAAAGGACAAGCCGAGCGTGAAGGTGGTTCGCTTGAAGAATTTCGGAAAGAACAACGTGTCGAACGCGAGCGCGTTGAGGCTCAGCGTCGCGTGCGGGAGATAGTCGCCGAGGCGCGCGCGGAAGGCAGCCCCCGCGGCCCGCTCGTTTGCCCGCGCCACGCGGTACTGCGGCCCCTGCGTCGCACCCTCGGTAATCGCGTCGGCCAGGGTGATGGGCAGGTCCGGCGCCCGGGTCGTATCGAGCGGCGCAGCCTCCACCGGTCCCGACGCCCCGACCCGCCGTCCCAGCTGGAGGCGCGCGATTCGCAGCGCCGACTCCTGCAGGAGCCGGACCACGCGCGCCTTCGTCAGCTCGAGGCGCAACTGCAGCGAATCGGTCTGCACGGCCGCCCCCGAGGCCACGCGGGCCCGCGCGACCGCGAGCTGTTGCTCGGCACGCTGCACCCGCTCGCGCGCCACCCGAAGCAACTCTGCGTTCGCGAGGACCGCGTAATAGTCGGACTCGGTGTTCTGCGCCGCCGCGAACCTCGCCACAAGCTCGCCCGCGTGGGCCGCTTCCAAGGCCGCCCCCGACCGAGACAGCTCCGCGAGCTTCTGGCCCCCGAGGAAAAGGTCGTACCGGGCGTTCAATTGTGCCGTTACCTGCGACCGCAGCGGTTCGGGCCCACCGGTGATGAAGTTGAAACTCGGCGGATTGAGGCGCGAGAGGTCGGCGCTCAGGCTGACGGACGGCAGGATGAAGACCGAGAACGCGCTGCGGCGCGCCCACACCGCGTTGTCCAGTTGTCCGAGCGCCACGACATAGTTCGGGTCGAGCCCGGTGGCTTTGCGGAGGGCCTCCGGCAGCGTGACGACCGGCAACGAATCGGCGGCGGCGCCCGCCACCTGCAGAGCCGCGAGGAGCGCCAGCATCAGTCGGCCTCCACCGGTTGCGCCGCCCGCAGGCCGCGCGCGCTCCGGGCCGTCACACGGTCCAGCAGCACGTAGGCCACGGGCACGACGAACAGGGTGAGCACTGTCGAGAAGAGAATGCCGCCCACGATCGCGTAACCGAGCGGCCGGCGAGAGGTGGACCCCGCGCCGACTCCGATCATCACCGGGATCGCCCCCATGATCGTGGATACCGACGTCATGAGAATCGGTCGCAGCCGGATGCGGCCCGATTCGAGCACGGCGGCGACGGTGTCGAGTCCCCTCGCCTTGAGCTGGTTGGTGTATTCCACGAGCAGGATCGAGTTCTTGGTCACGAGACCGATCAGCAGGACCATGCCAATCTCGCTGTACAGGTTGATCGTGCCGCCCGGGCGGTGCAGCAGGGCGGCGATGAGCAGCGTCCCAAGCGCGCCGGTCACCGCGAGCGGCACGGCCAGCAGCACGGTCAACGGGTGGATCATGGACTCGAACTGCGACGCGAGCACCATGAACACGACCAGCAGCGCGACGCCGAACGCGAAGTACAACGCGCCGCCGCTCTCCTTGAACTCGCGCGAGTCACCCGCCAGCGCCGTCGTGCTCCCCGGCGGAAGCACCCGCCGGGCCATCCGATCGATAGAATCGAGCGCCTCGCCCTGGGCGAACGGGGGGATCAAGGACCCCGACAGCGTAAACGACGGCACCCGGTTGAAGTGATTGATCTGCCTCGGCCCAACGCCCTCCGCGACTTTCGCGAGAGCGCTCAGCTGCACCAACTGGTCGCCGCGCCCCCGCAGGTAGAGCCCGGACATATCGCTCGGCGTGGCCCGCTGACTGGGGTCGAGCCGCACCATGACGTAGTACAGCTTGTCGTTCCGGGTGAACGTGCTGACCCTGCGACCGCCCAGGAACGTCTGGAGGGCGGCCGCGACGTCGCGCACGGGAACCCCGAGGTCCTCCGCCCGGTCCCGGTCGAAGGTGACGCGCAGCTCGGGCTTGTTGACGCGCAAGTCGGTGTCGACGTTGGTGAGCCCCTTGATGGCGCGCGCCGCCGTCACGAAGGTGTCCATCGCCTGCGTCAGCCGCGCGAAATCCGGATGCTGCACCACGAACTGCACCGGCTGGCTGAACCCGAGCGCTCCGGGCGCGTAGGGGAAGGCTCGCACCCCCGCGATCCCGAAGAGCTGGGGGAACAGCATTCCCACCGTCTGCTGGACGGTGTTCCGACGCTCGCTCCAATCCTTCATGATGACGCCGACGAACGACTGGTTGACGCCTCCTGAGAATCCACCGATGATGGTAAAGTATCCCTGGACCCCCGGGGTCTTGCCGATGATCTGCTCGATCTGGCGCACGTAGCCGTCGGTGTATTCGAGCGACGAGCCCTCGGGCCCGGATGCCACCACGAGGAAGAAGCCGCGGTCGTCGTCCGGAATCAGCTCCTGCTTAAGGCTCTTGTAGAACACAAACGCCAGGGCCACCGTCACGACCGTCCCGGCGACCACGATGCCCCGATGCCGCAGCGCCATCTGGAGCAGCTTCGCGTAGCGATCGGCGATGGCGTTGAAGCCCGCCTCCAACGCCTTGAAGACCGCTCCGTGCTCGTGCGGTACCCGCAGCACCTTGGCGCACAGCATCGGTGTCAACGTGAGGGCCACGAATCCCGAAATCACCACGGCCCCGGCGACGGCGATCCCGAACTCGCTCAGCAGGCGTCCCGTCGAGCCGCGCAGGAACCCGAGCGGCGTGAACACGGCCACGAGTGCGATGGTCGTCGCGATCACAGCGAAGCCGATCTCGTTCGTTCCGTTGACCGCGGCCTGCTCCGGCGCCTCGTGCAGCTCTTCCTGGTGGCGATAGGCATTCTCGAGCACGATGATGGCGTCGTCCACCACGATGCCGATGGCGATGGTGAGCGCGAGCAGCGTGAAGTTGTTGATCGAGAAGCCGAGGAAATACATGATCGCGAACGTCGACACGATCGACGCCGGGATCGCGAGCCCGGGGATCACCGTCGCCCGCAGGTTCCGCAGGAACACAAAAATGATCAGCACGACGAGGATCGCCGCGATCAGGAGCGTCAGGCGCGCGTCGTTGATCGAGTGCGTGACGAACACCGACCCGTCCCACGCGATTTCGAGCTTCACGCCGGCAGGCAGCGTCTGCTGGATGCCGGGGATGGCCTCGCGGATGCGCCGCGCCACGTCGATGAGGTTCGCCTTGGATTGCCGGACCACGCCGATGGCGACCGAGGGGTTCCCGTTGTAGCGGAAGATCGAGCGATTGTCCTCGGGCCCCAGCTCGACGTTCGCCACGTCCTTGAGCTTGATGAGCTGACCGCCCTGGCTCGCCACCACCAGCTCTCCGAATTCCCGCGGCGTCTTGAGCTCGCCCAGAGACCGGACCGAGAACTCGCGCCGCGTCGATTCGATCCGACCGGCGGGGATCTCGACGTTGCGCGCGACGATCGCGGCCTCCACGTCCTGCACCGTGAGCTGCCGTGCCGACAGCTCCTCCGGCTTCACCCACACCCGCATCGCGAAGCGCCGCTCGCCGAAGATTCCGGCGCTGCCGACACCCGTCAGACTCTGCAGCCGCGCCTTGACCAGGCGGTCCGCGACGTCGGAGAGCTGCATCAAGTCGTAGTTCGGGCTACTCAGGGCCAACCAGAAGAATGGTTGCGCGTCGGCCTGCTCTTTCGCGATCACCGGCTCGAGCACGTCGACCGGTAGGCGGCCGCGCACGCGCGACACCTTGTCGCGTACGTCCTGCGCGGCGACATCGACGGGCCGGTCGAGGGTGAACTCCAGGGTGATCTGGCTGTTCTCCTCCGAGGAGGAGCTCGAGAGCGTGCGGATCCCCTGGATCGTGGACAGCTCCTCTTCGAGCACGTCGGTCACGGCTGTTTCCACAACCTGCGCATTGGCGCCCGGGAGGGTGGTCGAAACCGAGATGATCGGAGGGTCGATGTCCGGGAGCTCGCGCACCGACAGCCGTGTGTACCCGATGACGCCGAAGAGCACGAGCGCGGCCGAAATCATGCTGGCCAGCACCGGCCGCTGGATGGACGTTTCGGAGAGTTTCATATGGCCCGAAAATTAGCCGAATAGGGTCGCGCCGGGAGGAGGGGCCCGGCTGTCAGGAATTCGTGAACCATTTCCGGCACCTCCCTACTGCTACGACGATCCAGCCCCCGCGATTGCGACATTACGAGGTTGGCGCCGTTTTGCTTCGGCCCGTGGAGTGCGGCTGGATGTGGTACCCTAGCGCTGGCACTTGGGGCAGAAGGTCGTCGCCCGCAGGTCGATCGTGTGGGTCGTGACGAGCTTCTTGCCGCACGTCACGCACGGCTCGCCGCCGCGGCCGTACACCTTGAGCTCGAACTGGAACCGGCCTTCCTCGCCGGTGCCGGTGCGGTAGTCACGCACCGTCGTCCCCGAGGATGCTACGGCGCGCTCGAGCACTCCGGTGACGGCCGCGTGCAGTCGGACGAAGTCGTCGAGCGAGAGCTTGTTGGTGGGCTTCGACGGATCGATCCCCGCCTCGAACAGCGCCTCGTTGGCGTAGATGTTGCCCACCCCCGCCACCCGGCGCTGGTCCATGATCGCTTTCTTCACCGCGGCGCGCGTGCCCTTCAACCGGTCGGCGAACACGAAGGGCGTGAACGTCTCCTCGAGCGGCTCCGGGCCGATGCGGCTGGTGTAGGCGTCCCATCCCCTTTCGTCGAGCAGCCACACGGTGCCCAGCCGGCGCACGTCGCGGTACACCAGCAGCCGACCGTCGTCGATGGTGCACGTGAGGACCGCGTATTTCGCCTCGTCGCGCGTAAGCGCGCGGTCGTACACCACCAACGAGCCCGTCATCCGCGGTTGCACGACCAGGCGGTGGCCGCTCGACAAGCGGAACACCGCGTGCTTCGCGCGGCGGATCACTTCCTCGATGGTGTTGCCTCGGAGGGTGCGGAGCAGCCGGGGCTTCGACACGCGGCGCAACACGTCCGTCTTGGCCAGGCGGGCGCGCGCGATCCGGTAGCCCTCGAGCCGCGGGGCGAGCTCCCGGACGATCGTCTCAACCTCGGGCAGCTCCGGCACGGGCCTCCCTGGTTTCCCGCCACCCGATGTCGCGCCGGTACGTCTTCCCCGAGAACGTGATCAGCTCGCACGCGTCGGTGCTGCGTCTCGCGGCCTCGCCCACCGTCTCCCCCAGCCCGGTGACCGTGAGCACCCGCCCGCCGTGCACTCGGAGCCCGCCATCCGGGTCGCGCTCGGTGCCCGCGTGGAACACGAGCGTCCCGGGCTCGAGATCGCGCGGCACGATGATCGCGCCGCCCAGCTCCGGCCTCTGGGGATACCCGGGCGCCGCCAGCACCGTCGCCACGGCGGCGCGCGTTGCCGCGAGGGTCGTCTCCCGAGGCCGCCAGCGTCCGCCGGCGATGTCCGCCAGGTGATGGGTGACGCCGGGCAGCACCGCGAGCAACGCCTGCGCTTCGGGGTCGCCGAAGCGAGCATTGAACTCGAGCACGGCGAGCGTACCGTCGGCCGCCAGCATCAGTCCGGCGTACAGCACACCCTGGAAGGGGGCGCCCTGCGCCGCCAGCTCGCGGAGCGCCGGCTCGAGCACCTCGCGCCGCACCCGCTCGAGCATCCCTGCGGTGGCGACGCTTACGGGACAATAGGCGCCCATTCCACCCGTGTTGGGGCCGGTGTCGCCCTCGCCCAGCCGCTTGTGGTCCTGGGCCGCGGGGAGGAGGAGCAGGTACTCTCCGTCGGTGAGTGCCAATACCGACAGCTCCTCGCCCTTCAGAAAGTCCTCGATCACGATCTCGTGGCCCGCGTCGCCGAACGCCGCTTCGACGAGCATCGCGCGCGCCGCGCGCGCCGCCTCCGTGCGCCGGGCGCACACCACCGCGCCCTTTCCCGCCGCGAGGCCCGAGGCCTTCACCACCAGCGGCTCGGCGTGACGCTTGATGTACGCGAGCGCCGGGTCGATCGCGGTGAACGTCTGGCTCGCCGCGGTGGCAATCCGGGCCCGGCGCATCACCTCTTTGGCGAATGCCTTGGACGACTCGATGCGCGCGGCGGCCGCGTTGGGTCCGAAGACGGCATGACCCGCCGCCCGGAGCGCGTCAGCCAGCCCGGCGGCGAGCGGCGCTTCCGGGCCCACGATAGTGAAATCGATGTTGTGCTCGCGGATCGCCGCGACGAGGTCGCCGCTGGCGCTGGCGGGAATCGGGAGGTTGGTGCCGAGCTGGGCGGTGCCGGGGTTCCCGGGAGCCGCGAACAGCTCCGCGTCGGGCGTGTCGCGCTTCAGCGCCCAGCAGAGCGCGTGCTCGCGGCCGCCTCCCCCGACGACCAGGACTCTCACTTCTTCTTATTGAACGCGTCCGTGAACGCCTGGGCGGCCCGCTTGGCGGTATCCACCACGTCGTTCACGACGGCCTTCGCTTCCTTCATGTAGTGGTCGCGGGCGTCGTCGATGTCCTGGTCGATGGGACGCTGCTCCGCCTCGGGCCCGCGGCGGGTGTATTCGCCGCGCAACACGCGATCGTAGTGCCCTGCTTCGATCCAGCGCTGCAGCTCGGCGGCTCGCACCGTATTGAACGGATGCGAGCGGCCCATTACCCCGAGGATCTTGAAGATACGGTCGAGCGCGCCGCCCGCGTCCTCGTACTCCTTTGCCTGCACGAGGAACGCGTTCAAGTCCATCTGCGACATGTCGCCGCCCCCCGCGAACTTGAGGTTCACGCGCAACGACGCGGTCGGATCCTGGCACGCCAGCAGCCCGGCGCGGTCGGAGGAGAGCTCGCTCTTGCGGAACCACTCGAGCAGGGCGAGCTGGATCGGCAGGATGGCGATGCCGGCGAGGAAGGGGAGCGCGCCCAGGCCAACGTGGAGGATGAGCACGAGGATCGTGTGGTACAGTGCATGGCCGCTCATCACGTGCCCGAGCTCGTGGCCCAGCACGTTCCGCACCTCGTCGTCGTCGAGCAGCTTCAGGGTACCGGAGTTGATCACGATGAAGGGCCGATCCATGCCGAACGCCCCGGCGTTGGCGAACGGCGTCTGCGACACGAATAGCTCGGGCCGCTCGGGCCAATCCATGGACGTGAGTATGTCGGTGTAGAGCTGGTTCAAGCGCGGGAACTGAGCCGGCCCGACGCGCACCGCATCCGCCTGGAAGATCAGCCGCACACCCCGCTCCCCGATGAAGCCGTAGATCTTCTTGACGACTTCGTCGAATCCGGGCACTGAGCGCAGCGACTGCAGCGCGGCGCGGTCGGCGGGGTGCTCCCACGTCACCGGGGCGATTTGGGTGAGGATCTTGCGCGGGCGCGCGGCCGGAAGAGCGGTGGACTCGGTCATGGGATGCTCCAGCTAGAAAGGTAAATCATCACTACGCCTGATCGGGGCTTGTGTTTCGCATCATCCCGCCGTCGCGAGCGCCTGCTCGAGATCCCCGATCAGGTCCTCCACCTCTTCGATCCCCACGGACAGCCGCACCAGGCTGTCGGTGAGCCCCATCGCGCGCCGCATCTCGGGTGGGACGCTCGCGTGGGTCATCGACGCCGGATGCCCGATCAGACTCTCCACGCCGCCGAGCGATTCGGCGAGCGCGAAAATCCGTGTGGCTTCCGCGAACCGCTTGGCCCGCTCGAGCGAGCCGAGCTCGATCGAAATCATGCCGCCGAACCCCTTCATCTGGCGGCAGGCGAGCTCGTGCTGCGGGTGGGACGGGAGCCCCGGATAGTAGACCCGCTCGACCTTGGGATGTTTGGTGAGCCACTCGGCGATCCGGCGAGCGTTGGCGTCGTGCTGCCGCATCCGCAGGGCGAGCGTTTTGGTCCCCCGCAGCGCGAGCCAGCAGTCGAACGGTCCCGGTACCGCGCCGACTGCGTTCTGCACAAAGCCGATTCGCTCGGCGAGGTCGTCGCGGTTCACCACCAGCATCCCGCCCACCATGTCGCTGTGCCCGTTGAGATACTTGGTGGTCGAGTGCAGCACGACGTCCGCGCCCAGCTCGAGCGGCCGCTGGAAGTACGGGGTGGCGAACGTGTTGTCCACGACGAACCAGGCGCCGGCGCGGCGGGCGACCTCGCCGGCGGCCGCGAGGTCGCACAACCGCATCATCGGGTTGGTGGGCGTTTCGGCGTAGACCATCTTGGTGCGCGGGGTGACCGCGGCGGCGATGTTCGCCGTTTCGGCGGCATCCACGAACGTGAATTCGAGTCCCAGGCGCGTCCAGACCAGCGTCATCTGCCGGTGGGAACCGCCGTACACGTTCTCGCCGCTCACCACGTGGTCGCCCGCCGAGAGCAGCTTCAGCACGGCGTCCAGGGCAGCGAGCCCCGAGGCGAAGGCGAAGCCGTGGCGCCCGCCTTCGAGCGCCGCGACGTTCCGCTCCAGGACTTCACGCGTCGGGTTGCGCGTGCGCGCGTACTCGTATCCCTTGTGCCGGCCCAACCCCTCCTGGATGTAGGTCGACGTCTGATAAATGGGCGTCATCACCGCGCCCGCGAGCGGGTCGGGGATGTGGCCGGCGTGCACGGCGCGAGTGCCGAAGCGCCGTTTCAGGTCTTCACCCGATACCTGGGTCATGGCGGGAACGTAAGGGCGCCTTCCCAGCCGAGCAAGCGACCTTTACGTTAAGCGCACGATGCCTCAGCCGAACGCCGTCAAGTGCTTGGTAGTGGACGATGAGCCGCGCCTGCGCCGGGTCCTGGTGCGGTTGCTCGAGGGCGAGGGGTTCAGCTGCGCGGAGGCGGGATCCGGCACCGAGGCGCTGGAAATGCTGCAGCACGACCCCGTGCCGCTCGTCATCTCGGACTTGCGGATGCCCCAGATGGACGGGGTTACCCTGCTGCGCGAGATCATCGCGCGTTGGCCCACGACCGCGGTCATCGTCGTGACGGCCGTCGCGGAGGTGGAGAGCGCCGTCGCCTGCCTGCAGCTGGGCGCGCTCGACTACGTCGCCAAGCCGTTTCACCTGGACGAGGTGCGCGCCCGGGTGATGCAGGCGCTCGACAAGCGCAGCCTCAAAATGGAGGTGGAGGATTACCGGCGGACCCTGGAGCAGCGCGTCCAGGAGCAAGCGCGCCGGATCGAGGAGCTGTCGCTCGAGCGGCTCCAGGCGCTGGTGCACTTCCTCGAAGAAAAGGACCCCTACACCAGCGGCCACTCGGTGCGCGTCGCCGACTACTCGGCGCGGATCGGGCGCCAGCTGGGGCTGTCGCCGGCGGTGATGGACGCCGTCGCCCTCGGCGCCGAGCTGCACGACATCGGCAAGATCGGCGTGTCCGAGGCCGTGCTCCACAAGGCGGGCAAGCTCACCGACGCCGAGTACCGCCACATCTTGGAGCACCCGGTGATCGGGGCGCGGATCCTGGCGCCGCTGATGCGCGACGTCCCCACGGCGCTCGCCATCGTCCGTTCGCACCACGAACGCCTCGACGGCAAGGGGTTCCCCGACGGCCTGAAGGGGGACCAGATCCCGCTCGAAGTGCGGGTGGTGGGCGTGGCGGATTCGTTCGACGCGATGACGAGCGTGCGTCCCTACCGGCCCGCCCTGTCGGTGCAGAAGGCCCTGCAGGAGCTCGAGGACGGGAAGGGGAGCCAGTTCCATCCGCCCGCCGTCGAGGCGTTCCTCGCCGCCTTTCCCGACCCGTCAGCCCTCCCTGTCACCACGCCCGAGGTCCGGCCACTCCACCTCCCTCCGCCTCCGGACGCGCACCGCCGCTCAGCCCCCCCGGATTAGATTGTCCGCATGACCGACACCTTGATGGTCGGCGTTTCGGGCGTCCGGGGCATTGTAGGGAAGGACCTGACCGCCGACGTCGTCACCCGATGGGCCCGGGCTTTCGGGCTTTGGCTACGCGAGGGGACGAGCGGGGGCCCGGG
>Ga0207665_10000847_pt1 | contig 20671 bp, 20 predicted proteins | sample LARL112metaG_FD_184351 | JGI IMG/M metagenome (GOLD analysis project Ga0207665, IMG submission 184351) | Corn, switchgrass and miscanthus rhizosphere microbial communities from Kellogg Biological Station, Michigan, USA - LAR L11-2 metaG... | ecosystem: Host-associated > Plants > Roots >...
GTTCAGCGGGGTGAGCCGGCTGCTGTGCACCCGGCCGATCCAGCGCGGGATCAGGCCCTCCCGGCCGGCGTTGAACACCAGCCGGGCCTGGGAGTTGGTGCCGGCGATGAGCGCGCCCAGGGTGGAGGTCATGCCAGCCAGGTAGGCGAAGACAGCGAGCACGCCGAGGGTGTCGTGAGCGACCGAGATGAACGGGATCGCCGCGCTGCTGAGCTTGCCGACGTTGTAGCCGAACCCGCTGACCGTGGCGTAGGCGAACAGCACGTAGCTGACGCCCATGATCAGCACGGAACTGAACACCGCGCGGGGGACGTTGTGCCGCGGGTTGTCGGTCTCCTCGGCCAATGCCGCGGAGTTCTCCCAGCCGATGAACAGGTACACGGCCAGCGGGAACCCGGCCGCCAGCCCGGAGAAGCCGTTGGTGATGTGGCTCGGCTCGAACGGGGTGAGGTTCAGGTGCCCGCCGTTGGAGATCAGCGCGGCGACCGACACCACCACAAGCACGAGCATCTCGAACGCGAAGAAGAAGCCGGCGAGCTTGGTGGACACGCTCACGCCGCGGATCATCATCACCACCGCGCCCGCGGTCAGCAGCACGGTGAAGATCCCCCACGGGACGTTCCAGCCGAAGTAGTAGTTGAGCGTGATGGACAGGAAGCCGCCGGAGATGGCGATCACCGAGGACATCGCGATGATGTAGCCGATCCCGGCGACCAGCGCCGTGGTGACCGCGCTGGTGCCGCCGAAGGACTTCCCCACGAACGTGATGAAACCGCCGGTGGACGGCTGCGCCCGGGAGAACTGGGACAGCGTGTTGCCCAGCAGCGCCACCGCGATGATCGCCGCGATGATGGTCAGAGGCGAGGCGACCCCGGCGGTGATCGCGAGCAATCCGAAGCCGAAGTAGAAGCTCATCGCCGGGCCGATGTTGGCCATGGTCGCGGCCGAGATATCCAGGATCCCGAGCGCGCCCCGGCGCAGCCGTTGCTCCTGCCCCGCTACCGCGACCATCGGGCTCTTGCTCTCCGCGAAGGGGACGGATTCGCTCATCCCTGGCCCTCCATTTTCGAAACCATGATCAGGCTGCCCGAAACGTAACCCATCGGGAGTAGCGGCACAAGGATGCGATTTCGAACTGTAATAGAGGGCTTACAGGATCGCCGGAACGGTCAGGACACGATGTCCTTGGCGCGGAAATGCCGGAACGCCCAGGCAAACAGGATCAGGGCATAGCTGACCGACACCGAGGCTCCTTCGAGCATGCCGCCCCAGGTGATCTGCGGCTGCATGGCGTCGAGCCAGGCGAACTGCCAGTGGGTGGGCAGCACCTGCCGCCAGCCGTGCAGCGCGGTCACCGCGTCCAGGATGTCGCTGACGATGACCAGGCCGACCGCGCCGCCGACCGCGCCGAGCGGCGAGTCGGTGGACACCGAGAGCAGGAAGGCGAGCCCGGCCACGACGAGTTCGGTGATCAGCACGTAGACCAGGACGATGACCATCCGGCCCAGCGCCACGCCCGCGCCGAGTTCCGCTCCGGTGCCGGGCAGCCGCAACGGATGCCAGCCGAACGCCACCGTGCCCGCCACCAGTGACATGAGCGCGAACGCGGTCACCGCGACCGCCGAGTAGGCCAGCGCCACGACGAGTTTTTGCCGTAGCAACCGGGACCGGGGCACCGGCGCGGCGAGCAGGTAGCGCAGCGATCCCCACCCCGCCTCGCTGGCCACGGTGTCCCCGCAGAACAGGGCCACCGCCACCACGAGCAGGAAGCCGACGGAGGCGAAGAAGCTGAACGCGGCGAAGTTCAGCCCGCCGGTGGTGGCGAGATCAACGAGCCCGGGGGCGCCACTGCCCGGCTGCGGCGGGCCGCCAAGCTCGAACGCCCCGACCAGGACCCAGGGCAGCACAAGCAGGATCAGCGCGGCCACCATCGTCCGCCTGCGGCGCAACTGCCGGACCGCCTCCACCCGCAGCGGCAGGGTCCGCCGTGGCTGGTAGCCGGCGGCGGGCAGGTCCGCTGCCGTCATGGCGTCGCCTCCTCTCCCTGGCCCGCTGCCTCGGGTGCCCCGGCCGCGGTCCCGTCGATCAGCGCCAGGAACGCGTCCTCCAGGCGGCGGCTCGGGCCCACCCGGTCCACCGGTATCCCGGCACCGACCAGCGCCGCGACCACGGCCGAGGTGGGCACCCCGTTCGGCTGCACCTGCACACCGTCGGCGTGCCGGTGCACCGAGTCGATCCCGCGCAGGCCGCGCAGCACCGCCACGGCGCGGTCCGCCTCGCTGGTGCCGACCAGCAGGGCCGCCCCGTCACCGACGATGTCCGCCACCGGGCCCGCGGCGACCCGCCGTCCCTGGTTCATCACCACCACGTGGCTGCAGGTCTGCTCGACCTCGGCGAGCAGGTGGCTGGACAGGATGACGGTGCGCCCGGCGGCCGCGTACCGCAGCAGCGCATCGCGCATCTCCCTGATCTGCGGCGGATCCAGCCCGTTCATCGGCTCGTCAAGCACCAGCAGGTCCGGCAGGCCGAGCATGGCCTGGGCGATGGCCAGCCGCTGGCACATCCCACGGGAGTAGCTGCGGACCTGGCGGTCGATGGCGGTGCCCAGGCCGGCCAGGGCCAGCACCTCATCCAGGTGCCAGCCGCCGGCCGGGCGGCCCGTGGCCCGCCAGTACAGTTCCAGATTGGCCCGGCCGGACAGGTGCGGCAGGAAGCCGGGCCCCTCCACGAACGAGCCGAGCCGCGACAGCGCCGGGGAGCCCGGGTGCACCCGATGGCCGAAGATCGTGATCGTGCCCTCGTCCGGGTGCAGCAGGCCCATCAGGGCCCGCAGCGTGGTCGTCTTGCCCGCGCCGTTCGGCCCGAGCAGCCCCAGTATCTGGCCCTGCTCCACCCGCAGCGACAGGCCGTCCACCGCAAGCTGGCCGTCGCGGTAGCGTTTGACCAGCCCGGATATCTCCAGCGGGACCGGAGCAAGCCCGGTGACCAGCGTGTCCCGCCCGCGCCGCCAGCCAAACGCCAGGATTCCGATCGCGGCGGCCAGCGCGCACAGCGGGGCTGCCCAGACCCACGCGGGCGCGCCGCCACCGGTAACGGTCAGCGCCGGGTCGCCGGGCACGATGAGCCCGGATCCGGCCAGCGCCACCCGGTAGACGGCGGGGGCGGGCGGGGTCGCGTAGCCGAAGTCGGTGGTGGTCAGCACCAGCCGCAGCCGGTGGCCGGCGGAGAAGCTGTAGTCGATGGCGGGCAGCGTGACGGTGACGACACGGCCCGCCTGGGCGCCGGTGACCCGCAACGGCGCCACCAGTTCGTCGGGCAAGGTGGCGTGCCCGGCCTGGTCCACGTCGTAGACCTTGGCGAACAGGGTCACCTGTGGCGCGCCGCTGACCCGGATGCGGACCGTCGGCGACCCGGTGACCTGGAGTGCGGCGGTCAGCGGGGCGGAGGTGAACGCGGCGCTCTGCCCCGGCATGTCGAAGGTGACGCCGCTGGTGCCGCCGGCGGCGACCGCGCCGAGCGCGCCGAGCCCGGGGAACCCGGACAGGGACGGCGGCGCGCCGCCGGGCGGGTGGTCGATCGCCTGCGGCGGGCCGGTCAGCCGCACGGCCGTCCTGGTGGTGCCGGCCAGCCCCGGATAGGTCCCGGCCGTGGCGATGCCCAGCGTTACCCCGTCGGTGGACGGGTCGAAGCCGAGCACCCGGGTCACCGCGAAGCCCGGCCGGCCGGTCCCCGCGGTGAAGGGGGGAGGGGAGGCGGGTGAGGGGTGTCCCGGCGCGAGCCAGCGGGTGAACCACGCCGCGGTGAGCGAGTCCACGTAGCCGGTCTGCTGGTCGCCGCCGTCGTGGCCGCCGGCGAACCAGACCATGGCGGCGGGCCCGCCGTTGCGCCGGATCGCCTGGTAGTTCGCGTCGGCCTGGCCGAGATCAAACAGGGAGTCGTGCTCCCCCTGGATCAGCAGCGTGGGAGCGGCCATCCGGCCGGCGACGCTCGCCGGGCTGGACCGCTGCAGCAGCGCGATCGCCGCCGGTGTCGCCTGCCCGGCCTGGGCGACCTGTTGGTACATCGCGCAGATGCTGGGCAGGAACCGCCCGCAGAGCACGTGCTGGCGGACCGCGGCCGCGGGACTGACGGGCCCGGCCGCCGGGCCGCCCGCCCCGGCCGTTCCGGCCGCCGGGCTGGCCGCACCGGGCAGCGGGGTGCCGAACCCGGCCGAGCCCTGGGTGAACAGGAGCCCGGCCCACTGCTTGGCGAACACCCCGCTTGCCGGCCCACCACCCGCCGCGTTCGGGAACAGCGCGGTCGCCAGGTTGTTCCACGCGCTCTGCGCCACCACGGCGTTGATCCGGTGGTCGTAGGCGGCGGCCAGCAGCGCCAGGCCGCCGCCGTAGGAGGCGCCGGTGACGCCCACCCGCGGGTCACCGGGCCGGTCGAGCAGCACCCGGGGCTGGCGGGCCAGCCAGGTGACCAACTGGCTGGTGTCCCTGACCTCGTAGTCCGGCGAGTCCAGCCCGATCTGCCCACCGCTGGCGCCGGTGCCGCGCGGGGACCAGGTGAGCACGGCGAAACCGGCCCTGGCCAGGTATTCGGCCTCCGGGGCGACCGCGTACTTGGTCTCCCCGAACCCGGGTGCGAGCAGTATCGCCGGGAGGCGGCCCTGGCCCGCCGGGGTGAAGTAGCTGGCGTCGAGCACCACGTGCTGGTTGTCCCGCGGGCCGTCCACCACGCCGATCCGCAGGCTCCGGACGGTGACGCCGGCCGGCTGGCGCGCCGTGGCGCCGAGTGCGATCGCGGCCGTCAGCAGCGCCACCACGGCCACGGCTGCGGCTGCGATCACGAAGCGGCCCGGCGGGCGCCACCGCACAGTCATGTCCAGGACGCTAGCAACCCGCGCCGGGGAATCCGCCCCGCTCTCAGCCGGGTCTCAGCAGGAGAAGGGGCTGTCCGCCTACCCCGTTGCTGCCGGGCCGGTGCTGCTGAGAGGCTAGCCGGGTGAACATCGCGCTGCTCGTGGCCAGGCTTGTCCTTGCCTCGGTGTTCGGCGCCGCTGGCGCGGCCAAGATCTCCGGCCGCGACAGCACCCGGGCCACGGCCACCGCGTTCGGTGTGCCGGCCAGGCTGACGGGCCCGGTGACGCTGGCGCTCCCCGCGGCCGAACTGCTGATCGCCGCGGCGCTGATCCCGGCGTCGAGCGCGGCGCTCGCGGGCTGGGCAGCGCTCGCCCTGCTCGCGGTGTTCTCCGCCACGGTGGCGATCAGCCTGGCGCGCGGGCGGCATCCCGACTGTTACTGCTTCGGCCAGTTCACCGCGTCACCGATCGGGTGGCGGACGCTGGCCCGCAACGTGGCACTCGCCGCCGTGGCCGCGTTCGTCGCCCTGGGCGGGTGGTGGCCCGGCCAACTCGGCGGCTGGCCGGATGGTGGCACCAGCCTCGGCGAACTGGGTACCGGCCGGATGGCCACCGTGGCGGCGGTTACCGCGCTGGCCCTGGCCGTGATCGTGGACACCGCGCTGGTGGTGCTCCTGCTCGGCCGGGCCGGCGCCGGGCCGCGCGGGCGGGACCACGCCGGCACCGCTGCCGGAGGCGTGCCGGGCCCGGTGCCCGCCGCCGCCCCCCTGGTCCGCACGGCGGTGCTCCAGGTCGGCACGGCGGCCCCGGAGTTCGAGGTGGCCGGCGCCGATGGAGAGCCGATGACGCTGACCAGGCTGCGGTCGGCGGGCCATCCGGTGCTGCTGATATTCACCGACCCGGACTGCGGGTCCTGCCGGTCGCTGCTGCCCGACGTCGCCGCGTGGCAGGCCAGGCACCCGGAACGGTTCACCGCCGCGCTGATCAGCCGTCGTCCGGCCGCGGCCAGCACCGGGGTGGCGGCACACCACGGCCTCGCCCACGTCGGGGTGCAGCGTGACCGGGAGGTGGCGCTCGCCTATGCCTACGCCGGGACCCCGTCGGCGGTGGTGGTCTCCGCGGACGGACGGATCGCCAGCCGGGTAGCCGCCGGGCCGGACGGGATCCGCGCACTGGTCACGGCCCTGCTGGCCCGGGGGAGCGACCCCCCGGAACCCCCCGATGGCCTACGGCCGCTGGCCCGGGCCGCCGCGGGCGTGGACGCACCGGCCCGCGCCACCGCGGGCAACCCGGCCTGATCGGGCCGGGTCAGTTGCGGCTGGCCGCCTCGGCGAGCGCCCGGGTGGTGAGCACCCGGGCGAGGTGCTCGCGGTAGGCGGTGCTGGCGCCGAGGTCGGCAACCGGGTTGGTGCCCTCGGCGGCGTGCGCGGCCGCGTCGGCCGGCCCCGCACCGGCGGCCAGGGCCTGCTCGACCCCGGCGGCCCGCATCGGGACCGAGCCCATGTTCACCAGGGCCACCTGCCCGCCCTGCACGGCGACTCCGACGATGGCCCAGTCGATGGCGCGCTTGGTGAACTTCTGGAATGACCAGCCGCGCTGCGCCGGCTTGGGTATCCGGATCTCGGTGAGCAGTTCGCCGGGCTCCAGGGCGGTCTCGAACAGCCCGCGGAAGAACTCGGTCGCGGCGATCTCCCGGCTGCCCGACGGGCCGCGGGCAACCAAGGTCGCGTCCAGGGCCAGGGCCACCGCGGGCAGGTCGGAGGCGGCGTCGCCGTGCGCGACCGACCCGCCGATCGTGCCCCGGTGCCGCACCTGCGGGTCCCCGACCCGCCCGGCCGCGTGCGCGAGCAGCGGCAGTTCGGCGGCCAGCAGCGCGGAGTACTCCAGGTCGTGGTGCCGGGTCAGCGCCCCGATCGCGATGTGGCCGTCCTCGTCGCGAATGTAGGAAAGCTCGGCGAGCCGGCCGATGTCGATGAGCACCTCGGGCACCGCGAACCGAAGCTTCATCAGCGGCAGCAGGGAATGCCCGCCCGCCAGGTACTTGCCGTCCTCGCCGGCCTCGGCGGCCAGGTCGAGTGCCTCCTCGACGGTGCCTGCCCGCCGGTAGGAGAACGGGGCCGGAATCATGACGCCTCCTGCGCTGGCTGGCCATCCCTGGCCGCGGCGAGCACCGCCCGGACGATGTTGTGATAACCGGTGCACCGGCAGATGTTGCCTTCGAGCCCGGTCCTGACCTCTTCCTCGGTGGGGTTGGGGTTCTCCGCGAGCAGCGACACGGCGGCCATCATCATGCCCGGCGTGCAGAACCCGCACTGCAGGCCGTGCTCGGCGTGGAAGCCCTGCTGCACCGCGTGCCACTGGCCGTCCGCCCCGGCCAGACCCTCGCAGGTGGTGACCTCGTGGCCGTCCGCCTGGGCGGCGAGCACCGTGCAGGACTTCACCGACTCCCCGTCGAGCAGCACGGTGCATGCGCCGCAGGAGGTCGTGTCGCAGCCGATGTTCGTAGCGGTCAAGCCGGCCACCTCGCGCACGAAGTGCGCGAGCAGCAGCCGGTCCTCGACCTCCGCCTCTACCTGCCTGCCGTTGACGCTGATCGCGACCTTCACCGGGCAGCCCTCGCTTCGTTGATCGCGGCCCACACCTTCTCGGGTGTGGCCGGCATGTCGATGTGCCGTACCCCCAGGTGGGACACGGCGTCGATGACGGCGTTCAGCACCGCCGGGGTCGATCCGATGGTCCCCGCCTCGCCGATACCCTTGGCCCCGAGCGGGTTGATCGGGGTCGGGGTCTCACTGGCAACCAGTTCGAACGACGGAAGCTCGGTCGCAGTGATCGCCGCGTAGTCCACCAGCGTGCTGGTCAGCGGGTTGCCGTCGGGATCGTAACGCACCTCTTCCAGCAGCGCCTGCGCAACACCCTGTGCTATGCCGCCGTGCCGCTGGCCCTCGGCGAGCACCGGGTTGAGGATCCGCCCGGCATCGTCCACGGTCACGTGCCGCACCAGCGTCGCCTTGCCGGTTTCGGTGTCCACCTCCACCACGGCCAGGTGCGCGCCGAACGGGAACGTCGGCGCGCTGGCATCGAAGCGGGCGTCGGCGGCCAGGCCGTCCGGCCCGGCCCGCTCGGCGATCTGCCCCCAGCCCAGCGCGGACGCCGGGTCGCCGCGCACCTGCCAGGTGCCGTGCGCTGTGTCCAGTTCCAGGTCCGCCTCGGCCGCCTCGATCATCTCCGCGGCCACGCGCCGTGCCTGCTCCTTGACCACGCCCGCGGCCTGCACCACCGCGGTCCCGCCGAGCTGCAGCGACCGGGACCCGAACGTGCCGATCGCCTCGGGGATCGCGTCGGTGTCGCCGTGCACGACGGTGATCGACTCCATCGGGATGCCCAGCTCGTCCTGGACCAGCATCGCCCATGCGGTGTGGTGGCCCTGCCCGTGCGCGGAACTGCCGGTGAACACGGTCGCCGCGCCGGTGCCGTCGACCACCACCCGGGCCGTCTCCCCGCTCATGTCCCCGGCGGTGATCTCCACGTAGACCGACATCCCGAGGCCGAGCTGCACGGTGTCCCCGCGCTCCCGGCGGCGCGCCTGCTCGGCCCGCAGCGCCGGGTAGCCGGCGGCGCCCAGTACCCGCTCCAGCCCGGCGGCGTACTCGCCGGTGTCGTAGGTGGCACCGGTCGCGGTCGTGAACGGGAACTTGTCCGGCGGCACCACGTTGATCCGGCGCACCTCCGCCGGGTCCATGCCGACCTCGGCGGCGAAGTCGTCCATCGCGCGCTCGATCGCCGCGGCCGCTTCCGGCCGGCCTGCCCCACGGTAGGCCGCGATCGGCGTGGCGTTGGTCGCCACGGCACGGAACGAGGCGCCCGCGTGCGCGAAGTCGTACACCCCGGCCGCCATCAGCACCGTGAGCTGCGCCAGGAACACGCCGAGGCGGTTGAAGGCGCCGCAGTCCTGCACCACGTCGAGGTGGTAGGCGAGCACCCGGCCATCCCTCGTCCCGCCGATCTTGTAGGTCTGCCGCTGACCCCGGCCATGCACCATGCCGACGAGGTTCTCGCTGCGGGTCTCGATCCAGCGGACCGCGTGCCCGGTGTGCTTGGCCGCCCAGGCAACGGCGATGGCGTCACGGTCCACCGCGACCTTGGCACCGAACCCGCCGCCCACGTCCGGCGCGATCACCCGGATCAACGCGGGGTCGAGCCCGATGGCCCCGGCGATCGCACCGCGCGCGAGCTGCGCGTTCTGGGTGCTTGACCAGACCGTCAGCCGGTCGCCGGTCCAGGCCGCCGCCATCGCCCGCGGCTCCAGCGGCACCGGGGCGAGGCGCTGGTTCACGACCGTCCGCTCGACCACGACCTCGCAGCCGCCGAAGTTGACGTCGTCGCCCTCCCCCGCCGTCCCGGTGCCGAGGATGTTGTTCTCCGTGCCGGGGAACAGCAGCGTCTCGCCGGTCAGCGCCGCCTCGATGCCGGGCACCGCGGGCAGCAGGTCGTAGTCGACGCTGACCAGTTCCGCCGCGTCCTCGCCCTGGTAGCGGCCCTCGGTCAGGACCAGGGCCACCGGCTCGCCGACGTAGCGCACCCGGTCGGCCGCGAGCAGCGGCTCAGCCGTGGGGTCGCCCCCCTCGGGCGCGGCGGGCAGATCCGCGGAGGTGAGCACCGCGACCACCCCGGGCATCTCGGTGGCCGCACTGGTGTCGATCCCGGTGATCAGCGCGTGCGCGACCGGGCTGCGGACGATGGTGACGTAGGCCGCGCCGGTCAGCTCCGGCAGGCGCAGGTCGTCGGTGTAGACGCCGCCTTGGGTGATCAGCCGCGGATCCTCGGTCCGCAGCACCCGCGTGCCCATGATGCTCATCGGCTCTCCGTTGTCTTCAGGGCTATCCCCCGGCCGCGCGGATCGCGCGTACCCGGCTGGGGGAAGACTAGCCTGCCCACAGCCTGCCACGACCGCGACGTCAGCGCCTCGTTCGCCCGTCACCGGCCACAACGCGGCGCGTCACCGGCTATGACGCGGGGGCGTCGCCGGCCCGCGCCGGCCAGGGCGCCATCGCAGCGAGCGTGGCGAGCACGCCATCAGCCGCGGCCAGGTCGCTGTCCATCGGCCGGTCCGCGGTGGCCTGGTCCAGTGCGGAATCGGCCAGGTCGTAGGCCTCGCGCAGGCCGCCGCCTTCGGCCGGCGCCCGGGCCTGCAACCGCAGCGCCCTGGTCGCGGCTATCAGTTCGCAGGCCAGCACGGCCCGGTACCCGGCCACGGCGTCGCTGGTGGCACGGGCCGACTGGGGGGCGAAGCCCGCGTGCTCCTCCACCCCGCGGGACAGCACCGCACCGCCCAGGGCGGCGGGCGCGGCAAAGCGGCGTATGTCGGCGACCGCGGAGTGCGCCACGTACTCCAGGATCATCACGCCCGAGCTGGCCCTGTCCTGCGCGAGGAAGGCGTTCAGGCTGGTGAACGAGGGTTCCATCAGCGTGCCAAGCCGGGCCACGGACAGCGCCGCGGTCTGGAACAGCGCCGCACGGATGGCGTCGAGCGCGAGGCCCACGTAGGCGGCGTGGAAGTTCCCGTTGTGCCAGGCCGCATGCCCGGCCACGTCGATCAGCGGGTTCTCGGCACTGCCGTTCAGCTCGGCCTCCAGTACGCCGGTGGCGTGCTCGACCGAGTCCAGCGCGGGCCCGTGGACCTGGGGGAACGCCCGGTATCCGTACGGGTCCTGCACCCGTACCGCGGCGACCGGGGCCGCCGCGAGCAGCGCCCGCATGCTCGCCGCGACCCGCTGCTGGCCGGGGTGCGGCCGGGCCAGGTGCACCGCCTCGGCGTACGGCTCGGCCGAGCCGCGTACCGCGAGCAGCGACAGTGCCGCCACCGGGACGGTGGCCCGCAGCAGGGCGGCCAGGTCGTGGCAGGCGAGCGCCGCGTCGCCCAGGGTGGCCGCGCTGCTGTTGATGAACCCGAGCGCCTCGCTGGTGCGGATGCTGAACCGCGGCGGCGGGCCGGTGCCGCCCTGCCAGGCGCGCTCGCCGAGCAGGCACAGCCCGGTGGACGCGAGCGCGGTGAGGTCGCCGGTGCCGATCGCCCCGTAGAGCGGGACCGGCGGGGTGAAGCCACGGTTGATCGCGTCGGCCAGCACGGCCAGCAGCGCCGGATCGACACCCGAGCCGCCCGCGCCGATCTGGTTGAGCCGCACCACGAGCATGGCGCGCGCCACCTCGGGCGCCACCAGCGGCCCCGTGCCGGCGGCGTGGCTCCTGAGCAGCCTTATGCCGTGCTCGGCCCGGTCATGTTCACTGAGGTCAACCACGTGGTTGGCGCCCACGCCGGTGTTCCTGCCGTACACCGGCTGCCGTGCCGCCAGTTCCTGCCCGGTCAGCCAGGCCGCGCGCGCCGCGGCCACGGCCGGCTCACCGACGGCCACGACCGCCTGCTGGCGCGCCACCGCCGCCAGCGTGGCACAGCTCAGCGACTTTCCGTCGATGACTACGACTGTGCTGGTCACAGGTACCGCCGCCTTCCCCGGGCAGGCTGCTGCCGCGCACCCTGCCGACGATTTTGCGTAACGATACGTCCGTGCTGGCGGTCTGCCGCAGGCAGGCCCCGGTGCCGGGGACTTTCGATGACATCGCAATGGCGCTAGCTTGTCCACGTGAGTCGCCCTGCCCCGGGCCCGGAGGACCGGCACGCCCACAGCCCGGGCGCCGACGGCGGCGCGGCGTGCGCGGACACCGTGGTCGACGCCGCCCGGCCGGCCGGGCGTGTCCTGGCTGCCCTGGCCGGGTTCCGCGAGCCGGTCGTCTGGATATTGCTGGCCATCGCGTTCTTCACATCCATCTCCGGCAAGCCGCTCGACGGCGTGCTGATGCTCCTGGTGGCGATGGGCCTGGCCTGGGACGCGGGCCGGCGCGCGCTGCGCCACGCCGGGGCCGACGGAACCGCCGCCCAGGCCTGGCCGGGCAGGCTCCGGGGTGGGCGCCGCCGGGTCATCCTCGCGGGCGCCCTGCTGGCGGGCGGGGCCGCCTACGCCGGTGTGGTGGGCTCGTTCAGCCGGTACTCCTGGCCGGTGACGGCCTGCATCATCGGGCTGGGCACGATCGTGGTCCTGATCGGCTGGCACGGCCCGGTCCGCGCCCGCCCGGCAAGCGGGCGGCTGCCGGTGGCCGGCACCCTTGCCTGGATCGCCGTGCTGGTCGCGGGCTGTCTGTGGGAACTCGGCGCGCTGCTGCAGCAGCCGTCGCTCACCACGGACTCCTACTCCCACCCGACGATCAGCACCCTTACCGACCCGGTGCTGGCCACCTCCCCGGGCCGCGCGGCGGTCCTGCTCGCCTGGCTCGCCCTCGGCTGGTACCTGGTGAAACGGTGACTTCCCACGACGTGACGATTGCCGGGTATCTGGTGGTCCTGGCGGGGATCGTGTTGCTGCAGGTGCTGGCGACCAGGACCCGCGCGCCGATCCCGTCCCTCGGGGACATGCTCACCAGGGCCATGCGCAGCCGGACCGGGCGGGTGGGTGTGCTGGTCGCGTGGGCGTGGATCGGCCTGCACTTCTTCGCGAAGTAGCCAATGGGGTCCTGCACGGCGCTGTGGGGCCCCTTCGCATGGCTCCCCACCGGCTTTCCGGGACACCGGCAGGGAGCCCTCCGCTACCCCTCGTCCCCGCCGGCGCGTGCCTCGTCCGCGGGGCGTTGTTGTGCCGCCACGAGCAGCGGCGGGATGATCGAAATGACATCTTCGCGGCCGTTCCTATGACCGGCCTTGTAGGCATCGGCCTCACGGGCAACCCGTGCGGCCTCGGCGTGGGCGCGGGCCGCCGCCTCCTGCCAGTGGTTCACTTCCCGGCGCATGTCCGCCCAGGCACGGGCCAGTTCCCGGCGCGCGTCCCGCCGCGCCCTGGACCTGGTGGCCCGCCAGCTGATCGTCGCGCCGATGGCCAGCCCGATGACCAGAACGGGGACGATCATCGGGCCACCTCCTTCGCGGCAGGAGCGGCCCACTTCCCGATGCTGGGTGTGATTCCGCAGGTGAAACGGCCTCTAGGGCCCTTGCGTCTAGCGCCGTTAAGGGTAATGCTGATCATTACCAGGTCTCCTTGGACTGTGGGTTTGCAGATGGGGAGCTTGGTTTCCGCTGGGCTAGCGGGGTCCGACCGCTGGCCCAGCAGCATGTCCGGGGACGGAATGGTGGCCGCCCCAGCGACGTCATTGCCTCGCGATCTTGATGGGGGCATTCTCCGGGCGGGCCTCGCGCACGGTGGCGCGGTCCTGGCTCTGGCGCTGCGGCAGGGGCGGGGGCGATGCGGTGGGCCGGTGGCCTGTCCGGGGCAAAAGGCGGTGGCACCCTCCGACTTTGCCCCCTGGCGATCATGTGGCCCCCTGGTATTTACTGGCCGCAACTCTATTGAACGACAGCTTTTTGCTGCGCGCAATGGGTAAAAGTGCAAACTGCAGTGCAGATCCCTGTGCAGTTAGCCCAGTGGGCCTTCACCGCAAACCACTCCAGGCACTACGCTGCGATGGAGTCACACCCTCCCGGTGGCCCCAAGACCGAGAGAAGGCTAGACGCGTGCCTGAGCAGGGTGCTTCCGTTGGCGGCCGTCGGCTCGCAGCGGAGCTACGACGGCTGCGCGACGCTGCGGGCTTGACCGGCGAGCAAGTCTCCCAGCAGCTTGGCTGGAGCGGTTCCAAGCTGAGCCGCATCGAAACGCACCGCATCGGCGTAAAGCAGCCTGACCTCCGCAAGCTCTTGGCACTCTACGGAGTGGACGAGGCCAAATGCAACGAACTGCTGGCCCTGGCCCACGAGGCGAAGCAGCGCGGCGGGGCTGGCCGGGCCGCAGCCAGGTTCCCCCAGGTCGCGAACTTGGTATACGCCGAGGCCGAAGCCGAGTCAGTGTGGACCTGGGAGCCCCAGGTCATCCCTGGGCTGCTCCAGACGCCGGACTACGCCCGCGCGGTGCGGCAACCGTGGCTGGGCATGTTTCCCGGCCCGCCTAGTGAAATCGACCGATGGGTCGAGGCCAGGATGCAGCGTCAGCAGGTCCTCACCAGGGACCCGCCACTGATGCTGTCGGTCGTCATTGACGAATCGGCGCTGCGCCGCAGTTTCGGGGGGAGGGCCGTGATGCACCAGCAGTTGACGCACCTGGCAGAAGCCTCCGAGCTGCCTAACGTGGCGGTGAGGATATACCCGCTGAGCGGTGATCACCCCTTGCTGGTGACCGGGGCGTTCACCTACATGCAGTTCCCGCAGGTCCACGACGTTCCGTTGGATGACATCGTGTCCGTAGAGCACCTCGAAGGCCTATACGACCTAGAGGGCGAGGATGAAACCTACCGGTACCGAGTGGCATTCGAATACTTGGTGGGACAATCCCTGGATCCAGCCCAGTCGCTTTCTTTGATTGCGGCCACGGCAAGCGAACTCTGGGCATGAAAGAACCCGGGTCGGCACCTTAGCCAACCAACCCGGGTGATCGAGCTCAGGTGGGCAGCTCGCCGTTTTTTAGTGCGCCCAGGAACGAGCCCCACGCTGTGGGCTCGAAAGTCAGGATGGGCCCACAACCTGCATCTTTGGTGTCACGGACAGCGATCAAACCGCTCGGCAGGCCGGCCACCTCGACGCAATTGCCGTTGATCTGGCTCCACGAGCTCTTTCGCCAGGTGACGCCGTCCTGGATGTTCCGGTCGGACCGGACGTGCTCCCCCATCGCCATAGGACTCGCCACCCTCGAATATTGGTCGCCGTTGACTGAGTTGCCTCAGCGCCGGCGGCCAGGCAACGCGAATGTTATAGCACTCCGGGGGGCACCAGTGGACACGAATCAGTGTTGCAGGCGCGTCACGATCATCTGCGTCGCTGCCCGGCTAATTGCCTTTCCGGCGCATACCGGCCACAAGCAGGCAAAAGGCCGGGCGGCGGCCGTCACGGGCCGCCGCCCGGCTGGGTACTGGAGGGCGCTACGAGCTGGGGACGGCCGGCGGCTTGGAGTTGGCGGCAGGGGGCGCGCCGAAGAAACGGTGGAAGCCCTGCTGGAGCTGGGACAGGTCCAGGATCCGGACCGCGGTGGTGGTGCTGCCGCTGACGGTGGCGGTCACCACTGCCTGGTTGCCGGCCTTGACGGAGCCGATGCCGTCGCGCTGGGCGTTCACCAACGTGGAACTGGTCACCTGGTAGGTGTGGCTGTAGCCGTCGGCACTGTGCAGCGTGATGGACGTGCTGGAGACCGCGGTGACCTTGCCGTTCTGGAACGCCAGGGTCTGGTAGCCGCCGCCGGACTTGGGCACCACGACCGTGCCGTGCACGGCGCCGAACAGGCCGCCGCCCAGCAGGCCGCCACCGGCGAAGGCAGGCCCGAACCGGCCGGGAGCGCCGTGGATGCGCCATGCGCCCTTGGGCGGCAGGGCGCGCGCCGGCGGCTCCGCTGATGCCGATGGTGCTGCGCTGGGAGTCGGGGTCGGCGAGGACGAACTGGTCGCGGCGACCGCGACCCCGGCACCGGCGAGCACGCCCACGGCGATGACACTAGCCATGACCGCGACCCGGCGGGAGCCGAGCCAGGCGGCCCGCAGGCCGGGCTTGTCCGGTTGCGTGGGATGATCGTGTTCTGGGCCTGCCGACATGCGACGCCAACTCCTTCGGGCAATCGAACGTGCCCGCATGGGCACAGTCAGCGGCAGGTTCGCATGCCAACTTGAAAGAAAGCTAAGTGGCAGCGCAGAGTTCCGCGTCAGGGCGTCGCCCGGGCTGCCTGCGGTGCGTCAGGCTGCCCGCGACGGCTCCCTCCGCGTGGTGGCACGTGATGCCAGCGTCCGCACCACCGCGCCGCTGATGCCGCCGCCCGGCGCCCGCCGCACGACCTGCTCGGCGAGGACCATCGCATCGGACGCCATCTTGCGCACCTCGGGTGAGGACCTGATGGCGTTCACCGACGTCTTCAGCCGTTCCAGGCCGGCCTTTCCTTCACGGGCCCCGACCAGGTATCCGGCCAGGAACCCAATGATCGTCTCCATTAGTCGCTCACCACCTGATGCGTACTTAGCCTGTGCGCGACCACGCACGGGTGTTGCCCTGCCTGCCGGGGAGCGCCCGGCTTCTCATGATTCGTTACATCTCGCGGAGTTCGAGATAGCGCTTGATGTCGGGCAGCGACTGCACGATCAACGCCAGCACCGCCGCGATCAGCGCAGCCTTGATGAGGTTGCCGATCATCGTGTTCCCTCCTCCCGGTACTCGCCGTCGTCACCGTTTGCGCCTCCGCTGGCCGCGGGGACGGGCTCTAGCTCGTCGGGGGCGAAGTAGAGGAACCTGCCGTGATTGCGCTGCAGGTCGGCGAGGGGATCGCTGACCGGGCTCACCGCGACATGCACCTGGCCGTCCACGTCGTGCAGGACCGCCTCCACCAGCGCCTCGCGCCCGGTGAGGAAGATGTCCTGTGCGTCGGCACGGCGAGCGCCCGGCCGCATCCTGACCCTGCTCCCCCGGGCGACCCGGACCCCGGCGACCAGCACGTGGTCGGTCTCCGGGGAGACCGAGGTGTCCGCCCCCGGATCCCACCAGGGCTGCGACGGCGTGCCCGCGGCCGGGAACTCGGATGGTTCGGTGAACATGGGCGGGGCGGCGGGGCCGGGGCCAGCAGAACGCGGGGCGCCGGCCGACTTGCCGGGGCCCGGTGACAGGTACCGGATGGCGCCGTGCATCCGCTCCAGCATCTCGGGGGGCAGGCCATCCAGACGGTCGAGCAGGTCGGCGGCGCGCTGGTCGGTCGCCCGCGCCTCCTGCCGTTCCGCATCGGTCAGGGCCAGCGTGCGTAGCGTGAGGATCTCGTCGATCTCGGTGGCGTCGAACAGGTCACCCGCGCTTTCCGGTGCTACCTCGGGGTGATCGTAAAGAATGACCGGCGAGGACAGCATGAGGTCACGGCAGCCCGCAGGGCCGGCCTGCACCGGCCAGGTGCCGATGTTCTCGCACCTGGCCACCTCGCCCGCCGCCCACTCCGGGGGGTCCGTCATGGACAGGAAGGTGCCGCCGGTGACGCCGATCAACAGGTGCGCGGCGATCAACGAGTACTTCAGGCCGTCGTCCCGGCTACGCAGCGGCACCTGCGGGCTTGTCCGGTTCTCCACCCGCAGGTGCAGCTTGAGGGCGCCGTAGGGGCCGGGGGTGCGCTCGGCCCTGGCCACGATGGCACCGGCCAGCGCCTCGCAGCGGCGGATCAGCCGGCCCGCCGGTGCCCCGTCCTGGCCGGTGAGTTCCTCGGCCCGCTCCGCCTGGTTGACCTCGAAGCGCAGTTCGGTGGCCTCGTCGAGCAGATCGGCCACGAGGCCGTGCAGATGCTGCTCGCGCTCCACGGCCTCGTCGAACGAGCCATACTCGGTGCCGTCCACCGACAGTGTGTCGGTGTCGCTGGCCGCGCCGCTGCCCGGGTCGATCCGCTGCGCGGTGCGGCGCTGCAGGTGCAGGAACCGCAGGCCGATGTCGATCTCGGCATCGGGCGGGCATTCGACCAGGCATTCGGTCTGGCTGGCCGACGGTTCGTGCTCGTCAACGGCCCGGTAGGGCGGCGGCATGAGGACACCGAACTGGAACCTGGTGCGGTTCTTCTGGGCAGAGCGCCGGTAGGGGTAGAGCAGATAGCCCTCGTACAGCACCGCGTCCGCTACCTTGCGGGCGTGCTCGAGATGCGCCGGGTCCGCGGTCACGGCTTGTCCGTGTCATTGGCGTCGGCCCGCGTGAGCAGCGCTTCCAGGGTCATGTCCCAGGTGGGCAGCGCGCGGGCGGACTTGAAGCGCTGCAGCTCCTCCAGGGTCCGCCTGCTCATCTTGATCCAGGCGCTGTTCGGGAAATGGGCGTCGATGGCCTCGCGCCAGACCGAGACCGGCAGCCGGTAGGCGGCTTCCTTGCTCCAGGGCACCTGCTGCACCTGCATGCGGCCGTCGGTGACGGTGAACACGGTCCCGCTGAACAGCAGCAGCAGCGGGATCTCGCCCGCTTCCAGGCTGTCGAAGTACCGGGCGGAGCCCACCTCCAGGTCATAGGTGAACGGGACCGGCAGGTCGAGCTCGCATGAGCCGGAGAACCCGGGCACCATCGTCGCCACGGTGCTGAACTGCATGGGCCTCAAGGTGTCCGCCCAGCGTTCGGTATCGCCGAAAAGATCGTTCAGCCGTTCCGCCTCCACGGCCGAATAGCGGCGCCTGGCCGGCTCGATCCTGATCTGGCACCGCAGCGCGATCGCTTCCACCTGCTGGCCGCTGGTCTCGCTGATGCGCAGGATCAGCGAGAGGGACGGCACCACCGCATACCGGTCCACCCGGGCCCCGATGCAGTCGAAGGCAAGCTCAGCCACGTCAGGACTCCTGCCCCGGTGCTAGCCCTGACCCCGCCGCCCCATCCAGGGGCCGCGCCAGGGACCGCACCCGGGCGAGGAACTCGGCGATGCTCTGCCGCGCCTGCTCCCCGCCGTCGAAGCCGCGCCAGTACAGGCGCATCCGCCCGGCAAGCTCGTAGCAGGTGTCGATCGGCACAAGGAAGTGCTCCACGCTGCCCTCGGTGCGGCAGATCAGCGCCGCCTCCACGTCCGGTGCCAGGGCGGCCAGCAGCGGATGGCCGGCGGCGAGCCGGTCCCAGGCCGCCAGGTCAAGCCGGCATTCCGTGGCACCCGCCGGGCTCGGGTAAAAGCCGGTCACCTGGCCCGCCACGGAACTGCGCAGGAAGAAGGCCAGCCCGACCGGAATCTCCAGCACGTCCCACTCGGCGACGGTCATCGGCCTGGCCGGGTCCACCAGGTACCGGTCGGGTACCGAGCGGTACCGCCCGCGTGCCGCCTGCCCATGCGTGAACAGCAGGTAGCACGGGCGGCAGGCGCACATCAGGCTGGACTGCTCCAGGTCCGCGACATGGCCGTGCTCGGCGAGGATGCCGGCCGCACAGAACTCGCACTTCTCCTCCGCGGCCGGGGCGGCCCCGGCGCGGTCCCCCTCCGTGCCCACGCCGGGGCCCTCCGCCGGAGCGCCCGCTGGGGCGCCGGCCGGCAGATCCGATACGAACCGGCGCAGGCCCGCGGGCCTGCTCATGAGGGCACCGCGGCCGGCACCGCCACACGTACGCCCTGGCTGTCGGCCAGCAACGGCAGCGGGTCGAGGTGGGCGGCCAGCCCGTCAAGGCCTGCGCCCGCGCGGCAGACGTCGTAGCTGCTGCCGCACGTGCAGGTCAGCACCTCACGGCTGAGCGTCCCCTCACCCAGCGAGGAACCGCAGGTAGCACACTGGTCGCGGTAGGCGTACAGGGTTCCGCGAACCGAGCAGACCAGCACCGCCAGGTCCCCGGCGGCCGCGGTCACCGGCCGGGAACTGGGCGGGCCGAAGTCCGGCAGCGTGACCCACTCACCGCTGGCCGGGCCGGCCGGCGGACCGGCACCGGGCGCACCGCCGGGGCGCGGCCCGATCTGCAGCAGCTTCGGCTCGGGTGGGGCGGTCATGCCCTCCACGACCACCTCGGTCACCTCGGGCGCCGCATCCTGCACGGCCCCCTCGATCGCCAGCTGGACCGTGACGGTCGAGGAGGGACAGCCGTGACAGCTGCCTTCCAGCCGGAGCCGGGCGACGCCGTCGGTCACGCCCAGGTACTGCACCCCGCCGGCGTGCGAGCCGAGGTAGGGCCGCACCTGGTCGAGCGCACGCTGGATCCTTGCGTCCACATCGAGCGGATGCAGGCCATGCAGCAACAGCAGGCCCTCCACGAGCGGGTCGGCGGTGAGCCGGCCGATGATCGCCCGGCCCGGCTCACCCTCCTCGGCCAGGGCCGCCATGATGGCGGCCAGGCCATCCCCGTACATGCCAACCAGCAGACGGACAAGCTCCTCCGCGGTGTCGGCGGCGGCACCGCCGCGTGACCGCAGCGAGGCCAGCAGTTCCTCGATGCGTTCACCTGCCTGCGTGACGCTGGTCATCGGGCCTCCTCGGCAGTCGCGGCCCGCCGCCCCGCGGCACCGCCCGTCCTCAGGCGTCAGGTTGCCAGGGTGACCGACATCGGCGTATGCACCTTCTCCAGCTTCTTCCCATCGCCGAGGTACATGTGCACGCCGCACGGCAGGCACGGGTCGAAGCTGCGGACCGCCCGCATGATGTCGATGCCCTTGAACCTGTCCGGAGGGTTCTCCTCGAAGATCGGCGTGTTCTGCACCGCGTCCTCATACGGCCCGGGCGTGCCGTACACGTCGCGGACGCTGGCGTTCCACGGGGTCGGCGGGTAGGGGTGGTAGTTCGCGATCTTCCCGCCGCGGATCACCATGTGGTGGGACAGCACGCCGCGGACCGCCTCGGTAAACCCGCAGGAGTTCGCCTCGTCGGGGACGCTGAACGGCTCCCAGGTCTTGGTCCGCCCGGCCCGGATCTCGGCCAGGGCCTTCTCGGTGAAGTACAGCGCGCACGCCGCCGCGTAGGCCTGGAAGTAGGTGCGGGCGCGGTCACGCTCGATCGCGTTGGACAGCGGTGCCCCTGACTTGTCGGTGGGGATCTTCCACTCGAACGTGACCTCGGGCCTGCTGACGGTCCGGGGCAGGTTGATCTGCACGCTGTGCCCGGTGGACTTGACGTAGCCGAAGTCGACGAGGCTGCCCAGCGCCGTCGCCCAGAGCCGGGCGATCGGGCCGCCGCCGGTGTCCGCGGCCAGGTGGTTGGTGCCGTCGAACCAGCGCGGGGACATGACCCAGCTGTACTTGCCGCCGAAGTCCCGCTTGGCTGGCTTCGGGATCGTGTGCTGGTTCCACGGGTGCCTGCGGTCCACCGGGTTGCCCAGCGGGTCGCGGGTGACGAACATCTCCTGGTCTTCCC
>Ga0207665_10000848_pt1 | contig 20651 bp, 16 predicted proteins | sample LARL112metaG_FD_184351 | JGI IMG/M metagenome (GOLD analysis project Ga0207665, IMG submission 184351) | Corn, switchgrass and miscanthus rhizosphere microbial communities from Kellogg Biological Station, Michigan, USA - LAR L11-2 metaG... | ecosystem: Host-associated > Plants > Roots >...
CGGGGCAGGCCCTCGCCGGTGTGATCGGTCCACTGATCGAGGTTCCCGCCCTCGTCGGGCTCGTCTACGTCTCGCTCTGGCTCCGCCGCCGCCTGACCCGCAGGACCGATCCGCGCGTCGGTGTCAAAGCAGAGACCAAGGTAACGCCGGAAGGAAGTGCGGAGTCTCAGTTCGCTCGATTCCTGTCGCTATCGATCGGCACGCGTGAGATAAACCGTGTCAACGTCGATTCTGTCTACACAGAGGGCGACATTAGAGTTGGGGGGAATGTCGCTCCGTGCCTGGCTGGCGACGAAACGGTCAATAGGTGGCTCGCTGATTATCACGTCCTGTCGGTGAGCCTGCGTGGCGACACCGCGATTGCCAGTGCAGCAATCACAACCGCTGTGCGAGAAGATGAGGAACCCGACGGCCAGTCTTTCGTCGCGACGCCGCTTGTCCAGGAAGACACCGCACGGTGGATGCTGGTGAGAGGCGCGGACACGAATGGCAAATGGATGGTTTGCGGTCCTGGCGCCAGCGCGCAGGGTCTGTTCGGCCTGTTCAAAGTTGGAAGGACGATCAGGTGGGCGAATGGCGGATCTGCGAGAAATGCGACTGCCACCATCGATTCGATTCGCCGGGCTCGAGGTCTTGCTATTGCCCGTTAGAACTCAATGGCTGATGGTGTCGCTGAGTCGAGTTCGACACTACAGTTGAGATCGCGCCGACTGTATCGATTGAGATAAGTTGCTCGGCATGCCGAGCGATGCAGAACGGTGGAGGTTTCTCGAGGAGAACGAGCTGTGCGTGACGTGGTATGACAACGGCGCATCGCTCGCGTGGCGCGAAAAGCGACCACCGCCGGGAAAGACTGCCGGATATCGACACCTCGCGCGCGCGAGAACTCTCACCGAAGCAATCGACTCGGTGATCGCGCGCTGGAAGCGAAAGCATCGCATCGTCGATACCGATTCGGCGCCCACATCAGAATGCGTGATGCTGGAAGTTCGCGGCTGGGTTAGCTGAAGTTCGAGGCACAAAAAAACCCCGCACCCTTGCGGGCACGGGGACGGCTACTGGTGGCCCACCCGTCCTTCTAAGCACATCCAGCAGCACTTTTTTCTGTTAGTGATGCAGCTCTGGCCGCTGTGGGCTGTCAGGCCGCTGCGAGTCGGCCTGCACAGCGGCCAGAGACCGCGTGCCCACAAAGAAAAGAGGATGACGCGCCAGCGGCCATCGTTATGGAACGAAAAGGCGCACGATGGCACGAATGCCACGTTCCATGACTTGATTATTCCCGGCCCGTGATTGGCCGCGTGCACTCGCAAAATCGTCGCATAAACGCGAGATGCACCAAACCGTTAAGGGCTATACGTTGTCTGATACAATGATGATTTCACGACGACGCGCCTGGGCCCTGGCTATCGTCGCGGCAATTCTTTACACCGCCGCGCAGACGATTCAGCTGGCCCTGCACATCAAGGACATCCCGGTCGCCGAGCTCTATCTGTTCGAGCTACCGGTATGGCTCAGCATTCTTGCCGTCAGTCCGATCGTATTCTGGCTGGCGCGTCGCTTCCCGCTCTTCGGGCCAAAGGCGTGGCGCAATTTCCTCGCGCACCTGGCCCTGGCGAATGCGGTGTTGTTCATCCAGTTCATGATCATCGAGGCCAGTCGCCGAGTGGTGATCATGCCGGTCGTGATTCGGAGCGGGATCGCATCCACCGACGCCGCGCTGAAATACGCGCGACTCGACGCGGACACATCCCTGCTGGCGCAAACGTGGATCGTCTGGCGCATCTATGTCGTCTTCTTCCTGTTCGTCTACTTCGCGGCGGTCGTCCTCTATCACAGCTTCCGATATCGCCGCGAGCTGAACGCGACCGAGCTGCACACGCGCGAGCTGCAGACGCTGCTCGCGAAATCACAGCTCGATTCGCTGCGACTCCAGCTGCAGCCGCATTTCCTGTTCAATACTCTGAACACCGTCTCGAGCCTGATGAGCAGGGACGTGCCGCTGGCGCGACGCACACTCGCGCGACTCAGCGATCTGCTGCGCGAGACGCTTCGCGATACCGCGACCCACGAAGTCGCGCTCAGCAGCGAGCTCGAGTTCCTCGACGTCTACATCGACATTCAGACCGCCCGCTTCGGCTCGCGACTGATAGTCGAGAAACGGATCCAGCCTGCCGCACTGAGAATCCTGGTGCCGCGGATGCTTTTGCAGCCAGTCGTCGAGAACTCGATCCACCACGGCATGCGCGACGGCGATGCCACGCTCGTGATTTGTATAGATGCCAGTGTCGACGCCGGCTCGCTCGAGCTAAAAGTCGTCGACAACGGAGCTGGACTGCGAAACCGGAAGCTCGTCGAGAACGTTGGGCTGGGAAACACCCGCGAGCGACTGGAGAGATTATATGGAATCGATCAGCAGATGACCGTCGATGCTACCGCAAGTCAGGGTTTCACCGTGACGATGCGCATTCCCGCTCGGCTCGCGCCACAGCCAATGGAGGAGCCGCGCGAGCGTGAGATTGCGTAGCGTCATTGTCGACGACGAGCCCGCCGCACGAGAGCTGATCGGCGAAATTCTTTCCAGCAGGCCTGATGTCGAAGTGATCGGCAGTTACGGCGATTCTCGTCAGGCGCTGGTCGCGATTCGTAGAGACAAGCCAGACCTGCTGCTGCTCGACGTGTCGATGCCCGGCCGAGATGGGTTCGCGGTTCTCGATGAGCTGGGCGAAGACGCGCCGGCCGTCGTGTTTCTCACCGCACACGACCAGTTTGCAACCGACGCGTTCGACGTGAACGCTGTCGACTATGTCCTGAAGCCGCTCGACGAAGAGCGCGTTCACCGCGCGATCGATCGGGTCTTTGCTCGCACGCAGAGTACTGCCGCCGTCGAGCCGACCGCGGTGACGCGCATGCTGCAGGAGTTGCGAAAGCAGAAGGACGACTACCTCAGATATCTGCCGATCAAGAACAAGGATCGCGTTGTCCTCCAGAAAGTCGACGACGTCTCGTGGTTCGAGGCGCACGGCAAATTCGTGCGACTGCACGCCGGCGCCGAGTCACACAAGATCCGACACGCGATGCATTCGCTGGCGGGCAAGCTCGATCCGGCAAAGTTCATTCGCATCAGCCGCTCGTCGATCATCAACGTCGACCATATCGTGCACCTCGAGCCGTGGTCGCACGGCGAGTGGGCGGTGACGCTGCGCGGCGGGCGGCGCGTGATCTCGACTCACGGGTATCGCGCCGGGCTACAGAGGCTGCTCCGCGGATAGAAGTGTCACGATTCGTGGCGCTCGTGCGCTCCTCTCGAAAGAGGGGGGAGATTGGGATTCAAAGTTTCGCGCGCCGCCGTGGGGGCGTGCTGCGCATTGCTGTCGTTCGCACCGCTGACTGTCCGGGGAGCCCGCGCGTCGGTGCGCGGCAAGCACTTCGACCACGTCGTAGTGGTGGTGATGGAAAACGAGGGCACCAGCCAGGCGCTGGGTGACCCTGGCATCGCTTCGCTCGCCCGGCAATCCGCCTGGCTATCCAATTATCACGCGCTGGCGCATCCGTCGCTGCCCAACTACCTCGCGCTGGTCGCGGGAACGACTTTCGGCATAACACGCGATCACGTTGAAACGCCGCTCAAAGCAAAGAGCATCGTTGACCGGCTCGAGGATAAAGGACTGACGTGGAAGTCGTACGCCGAGGATTTCCCGGGGAGCTGTTTTCTGCATAGCGAGGCCGGTGCTGGCAGACTTACCCCTGGCGCGAAGCCGATCCCGATCTACACCAAACGACACGTTCCACTGCTCAACTTTGCATCGGTGCAGACCGACGCTCGCCGCTGCGCGCGCGTCGTGAGCGGAGATCAATTCCTGATCGATGCGCGCTCGGGTCGATTGCCAAACTATTCGTTCTACAGTCCCAATCTTTTTCACGACGGACACGATGCGCCGCTGGCGAGCGCCTCCGCGTGGCTACAGCGCTTCGCAGGTGAATTCAAGCGTGCTGCATCGGCGCGCAGTCGTACGCTGCTGGTTGTGGTATGGGATGAAGGTGGTGGGAAAGAAGCAAGGACAAATGGCGTGCTGGCGATGCTCTTCGGAGACGTCATCAAGCCCGGTCGATACGGGGCACTTCTGACACACTACAGCTTGCTGCGCACGATCGAAGACAACTTCGGTCTTGCTCCTCTCGCTGACGGCGACGGACAAGCGTCACCGTTGCCGAACAGCATTTGGGCGAAGTAAATCGACGGAGCTTTGCTCCGCGCGATGCCTACCGGTCGATCGTCGCCTGCTGCGCCGGCGCGTAGCGGGCGCCGGACACCTTATCGGGTGTCAGAGCGGCGTCGAGCGCGGCCACTTCTTTGGCTGTGAGCGATACATTCGCCGCGGCGACGTTCTCCTCGAGGTATTTGCGCCGCTTGGTGCCCGGGATCGGCACGATGTCGTCGCCCTTGTCGAGCAGCCACGCCAGCGCGATCTGACCAGGTGTGACTCCTTTCGCTTTTGCGAAATCAGTCACGAGCTTGACCAGCTCGATATTCTTTTTCCGATTCTCGGGCGTGAAGCGCGGAATGGTATTGCGGAAGTCGGTGCTGTCGAAGGTCGTCGCTTCGTTGATCTTGCCAGTGAGAAATCCCTTGCCGAGGGGGCTGAACGCGACGAGGCCGATGCCGAGCTCGCGGATCGCGGGGATGATCTGCGGCTCGAGGTTGCGCTCCCAAAGTGAATACTCGCTCTGCAGCGCCGAGATTGGATGGACTGCGTGTGCTCGGCGAATGGTCTGCTCGCCCGCTTCGGAAAGGCCGAGGTAACGAACCTTTCCTTCGCTTACGAGATCGGCCATCGCACCGACGGTATCTTCGATCGGAACCGCCTTATCGACGCGGTGCTGGTAAAGCAAATCGATGTAATCGGTGTTGAGACGGCGCAGCGATCCCTCGACAGCTTCGCGCAGGTGCGCTGGTCGGCTATCGGTGCCATTCATCCGGCCATTCTCGATCTTGAAGCCGAACTTGGTCGCGATCACGACCTGATCGCGCGGCGCGCCGATTTCCTTGAGTGCGCGCGCCAGCAATTCCTCGTTGATGTAGGGGCCGTAGACTTCGGCGGTATCGAGGAAGTTGCAGCCGAGCTCGAGTGAGCGACGGATGGTGGCGATCGACTCACGTTCATCGCGCTCTTCCGGGGAGCCATACGATTGGCTCATGCCCATCAGGCCGAGTCCAATCTCTGAAACGGTGAGTCCCTGAGTGCCGAGTTTTCTGGTCTTTAGCATGTTGGTGAATTCTATTGCCGGCTTGTACTGGAAGTAAATTCATCGGCAAGTCGCGGTCCCAACTCCGTCAATCGAGCTCGCCTTGTCATTCCTGCGCCATATAGATCGCTCGCGTGTCACTGCTGCCGTTGCTGTGCTGGCGGTCGCCTTACGCCCTTCGGTTGGTTCCAGCCAGGTGCGTGATACGACGGCGGTTCAACATCTCGACACCGTCGTAGTAACTCCGGACCGCTCGGCGTCGACTCTTCGCTCATCGACTGTCGCTGTAAGCGCGGTGCCGGGCTCGTTGATCCGGGCGCTGCCATTCCGGTCATTGGGAGCCGCGCTCTCGATCGTTCCCGGAATCGCTGTGGTGGATGTGAGCTCGGTTGGCGGGAATCCGCGAGTGATCGCTCGCGGATTCTATGGTGGAGGCGAGACTGACTACGTGGCGGCGCAGATCGATGGCGTCCCGATCGCGGCGCTTGGCTCGGGCGCCGTCGATTGGACGATGCTTTCGCCGTGGGCGATCAACCGGCTCGAGCTGGTCCGCGGGGCGACGTCGTACTTACACGGCGACGCCGCGGTCGGCGGGACGCTCAACGAGCTCATACCGACTGTGCCGAACGATCTCTTCTGGCGCGCGGCGTATGGGTCGTACGCGGTCAGAGATGCGGCACTGCGCGCGAGTCGCAGCGTTGGCGCCGGCGTCGCCGAGCTCGCCGCTGACTACCGATCGCAGAACGGATATCGGGTCGAGGACTACCTGGCTTCGTCCAACGTTCACGCGAAGTTCGAGCGATATGGCAGCGCGTCGTCGGTCGGCGGATTCATTCTGCTTCACGCGCGAAAGACCGACGATCCGGGGCCGCTGCTGACAACGACGGACGATCGTCGCGGGCAGAACCCGTTCTTTCGGCTCGATCACGCCGCCGAGCTTGTCGATCGCGCGGGAGTTGATGGTGCTCGATTGATCGGGCCGGCGAAACTCTCGGGTTACCTCGTGGGTGAACTGGCGACTTCGCGCGCGGTGAAGACGTTGCCGCTGTCCACTGATTTTGCGGACACCAAACTGCGTCGGACGAGAGCACCGCGTGTTCTGACATCCGCTCAGGTTGAGGTTGGTGATGATGACGCGGGGAAGCTTGGTCGAGCAGTCGCGGGTGTTGACGCGTCAGCAGGGAAGCTCACTTCGAGATACGCGGACATCGTCGCGGGTGATCTGAACGCGTACGCCAACTCGAATGGCGATCCGGGGCCGTCGGCCGCCCCCTCCAATGCCACGCGACAAGCGGTTGCTGGATTCATCAATTGGCAATTGCGTCCGGTCGCACCGTTGCGCTTTTCACTCGGTGTGCGCGGCGATCGGATCGCCGACAAGTTCGAGCCAGGCAGTGGATCGGGTGGCAGCACTCAAAAGAAAACCCACGACGCGTTGAGCCCTCACGTCGGGCTGAACCTCGCAGTGCCGGCATCAGAGCGAGCGGCTACCAACGTCTTTGTCTCGGCGGGGAAGGCGTTCAAGACGCCGACGCTCGATCAGCTGTTCGACGATCGTCGCATCCCGATCCCGTTCCCGCCGTTCTCGGCGACGGTATCGAATCCCGATCTTGTTCCACAGCGCGGCACCTCCCTTGAGGGCGGGCTCTATCAATCGTGGAAGCTCGCGCAGAGTGCGCGCGTCGACTGGTCGGCGGCGCTGTACGAACAGAAAATGCGTGAGGAGCTGGATTTCGATATCAACACCTTCCGCTACATCAACATCGGCCGAAGTCGTCACCGTGGGGCCGAGCTCGGCGTTTCGGCAGGAGCAGCGCGGTGGTTCGCGTTCGCGAACTACACGCGGCAGCAGGTGGTGGCGATGAACGGACAGTTTGAGGGCAAGCAACTCAAGGCGATCCCGCGCAATGTTGCATCGGGCGGAGCGAATATCGATTTGTGGCGCGGTGTGACTGCGGGCGTGGTCGCCTCCTCACTGAGCGGCGCTTTTGTCGATGATGAGAATCTCGTCGAGCTAAAGGGATTCACACGACTGGACTCGCGACTGGGAATTCCATTCGGGCCGGCGAGGCTGACGATCGATCTGCAGAATGCGCTGAATCGGCGCTACGATGTGACCGCGTTCCCCGATCCAGGCGGATCCGGCGCGATATACCGTTATCCCGCGGCCGGGCGGGCATTAATCGTAGGACTGGAAGCAAGGTGAATCGTGGCAATATGACGTTGGGCGCAGGGGGAACGAGCTGTTCTTCCCCAAGCCCGACTAAGTAGCGAGGGGTTGCAGAGAGGGGCGATCACACGCACTCTCTCCCGGCGATGCTAATCGCCCTTTACGCGCTGTTTTTCCTCTCGGGCGCGGCCGGTCTGATGTACGAATCGATCTGGACGCGCTATCTCGCGCTCCTCGTCGGCCACAGCGCGTACGCCCAAATCCTCGTCCTCACCATCTTTCTCGGCGGCATGGCCGTCGGCTCGTTCGCGGTCGGGAGATACAGTGAGCGATTCCGTAACCCTCTCATATGGTATGCGGTGGTCGAGGCCGCGATCGGTGTGCTCGGCATTCTGTTTCATCCGGTGTTCCGCGCCGTGTCGGCAGCAGCGTATGATTCGATCTTTCCCGCCCTCGTCTCCTCGCAAGGCGCGCAGATAACAGTGAAGTGGCTGTTGGCTGCGATTCTGATTCTGCCACAGTCGATTCTGCTGGGCGCGACTTTCCCGCTAATCAGCGCGGGAATTCTCCGCCTCTGGAATTCGCGTCCCGGCGCAGTGCTGTCGTGGCTTTACGCGTCGAACTCCTTTGGCGCCGCAGTCGGCGTCCTGGTCGCAGGCTTCTATCTCGTGAGCCGGTTCGACTTCCCCGGAACTCTAATCTTCGCCGCGATTCTGAACTTCGTCGCCGCCGGAATCACTGTCGCGCTAGTCGTGCAATGGAAGGAGCTGCTGCCAACCGCCAACCGCCCCACCGCCGACCGCTCCCCGGCCAACCGGTCCACCGCTAACCGCACACCGATATTGCTCGGCGCGGCATTTGGAACCGCGGTCGCGTCGTTCGCCTACGAGATCGCCTGGATCCGCATGCTGTCGCTAGTACTCGGCAGCGCGACACACTCATTCGAGCTGATGCTGTCAGCGTTCATACTCGGTCTCGCCCTCGGCGCGCTCTGGGTGAGCAAACGCGCCGATCGCTGGCAGGATCCGGTGCGCGCGCTCGGATTCGTGCAGTGCGCGATGGGCGTGCTCGCGGTCGCGACGATGCCGCTCTACATCGCGTCGTTCGGCTGGATCTCCGATCTCATCGATGTCTTTGCGAAGACATCCCCTGGCTATGCCGGGTTCACCATCGCCCGCTATGGCATCTGCCTCGTGATCATGCTGCCGGCGACGTTCTGCGCCGGCATGACGCTGCCGCTCATCACCCGCATCCTCTATCGTAACGGCGCGCACGAAGCAGCGATCGGCGAGGTCTACTCCGCGAACACCGCCGGTTCGATCGTCGGAGTCATTCTCGCCGGACTGGTGCTGCTGCCGCTGCTCGGCGTGAAGTTTCTGCTGATAGCCGGCGCAGCGATCGACGTCGCGATTGGATTGATGCTGCTATTCATCGCGATACCACGCTCGAGCGCATCACGAAAAACCATTCTGGCTGCCGCGGCGATCGTGTCGGTACTCGTATTGATCGCCGCCTCCAGTATCCGCTTCGACAGAACGCTGCTCGGCAGCGGCGTCTATCGGTTCGGCGGGCTCCCGACGCCCGGCGAGTTCGTCACCACCTTCTATAAGGATGGGCGCACCGCCACGGTCACGGTCAAGCGCACCTCCGACGGGACGCTGGTGCTGTCGACCAATGGGAAGCCCGACGCCTCGGTCGGTACAGAATGGCTTTCACCTGCTAATCGATCGAAACGGCGGCCACTGCACGACGATGTGTCGACACAGATTCTCCTGCCGCTGATCGCGCTGGCGCACGCGCCGCAGGCAAAAGCAGCGGCCGTGATCGGCCAGGGATCGGGAATGACCTCGCATTTTCTACTTGGCAGTCCCAACCTGCGCGAGCTGGCCACGATAGAGATCGAGCCGGAGATGATCCGGGCATCCAACGCATTCCGTCCGGTCAATCGGCGCGTATTCACCGACAGTCGTGCGCACTTCGTGATCGACGACGCTAGATCGTATTTCGCCGGCGCTGGTCGTCGCTTCGATCTCATCGTGTCCGAGCCGAGTAATCCGTGGGTGAGCGGGGTGGCCGGGTTGTTCACGACAGAGTTTTACGCGCGGATCAAACGCTATCTCGCGGATCGTGGAGTCTTCGCGCAGTGGATGCACCTCTACGAGATGAACGATTCGCTCGTGCTGAGTATGCTGTCCGCGCTCCAGCAGAACTTTAATGCGTACGACGTCTATCTGACTGACGACAGCGACATCGTCGTAATCGCGACAACGGCCGACGCCGTGCCGGCGCCGGACTGGGCTATAACGGAGTGGCCGATGATTGCCGAAGATTTGAAGCAGGTGACATCGCTCAAGCCGGCGTCGCTGGACGCGCTGCACCTGGCCAGCTCGAGCACACTCTTCCCGCTGGTGTCCCGGGTTCGTCCGAATTCCGATTTCGCCCCAGTCCTGGATCTCAACGGAGAGAAAGCGCGGTATCTGCTCACCGACGCCAGTGGCTTCGAGAATCTCAACTCATCGCCGTTCGACATCTCGGCTGCGCTGGCGGGGCGAGGAATGCCGCTGGCGAGCGATGACACCGCTCTGGCAAGTGTGCCGCGGCTGCAGATGCGGGCGCGAAGCGCACGCCTTCGACTCTTCCCTCGCGATACGAGTACCAACGACGCCGACTACGCGGCGATCGAGCAGGTGCGCAACCTGTTCGATTCACAAACTTCGGCCGACGTGCCACCGCCACACTGGCACCGGTGGGTCTCACTGCTCTACGAAGTCAACCGCGACGTGCACGGCGGGTCGCCAGGCTCGGTCGACACCACTTTCTTCAGACGCATTGACTCATTCATCGACCGAGCAAACGCACCGGCCGGCGTGCGGCAATCGGTGGATTTCGTCAGAGCAGTCGACGCCTGGGATTTTCCAATGGTGCAAGCGGCGGGAGATCAACTGATCAAGAAGATGCGAAAGGGCGACTGGTGGGTGCCGCCGGGATATCTGCGCGACGCAACCGTCGTCGCCCACCTTAAGAACGGCGACCCGATGGGCGCCAAAGCAGCGTTCGAAGCGATGCAGCCGCTGGTGGGACGGGATGCTGTCGGCGATCTGCGCTCGCGTCTGTTGAGAGCGCACATCATCCGAGCGCTCTCGCCCGCTCAGAGATAAATGCGAAACCGCATGCTGGGCGCACCGCCGTATTGCGGCGGCTTTACGAATCGCTCGTGCAATTGTCCGCCGTTCGCAATGATCACTTGCTGCGACGCGGTGTTGGTCTCATCGGTGGTGAGCTCGACATAATCGAGGCCCTCCGCTCGGCATTCCGGCAGCAATGCGGCGAGCGCGCGCGTCGCGTAGCCTCGCCGCCGCTTCCACGGCACGACGGAGAATCCGATGTGGCCCATGACGTACGGCGGCAGATCGTTGGTTCCCGGCTGCCAGCGAAAGCCAATCGAGCCGCAGAACTCACCGTCCCACATCCATCTGTGATAGCCGGGCAAGCGGTTGATGACCGTCCCGTCGGGAAGTATGATCGGCGGTCCGACTCCTTCGCGATCGACTTTGCGCTCGAGAAAAAGCGCGGCGTCCTGCTCGATCGCCGCCAGCTCTTCGTCCTTTACTGCCAGACGTAGATTGTCGGGCGACCAGCCGCGTCGCAGCGCGTCAGCGTAGCTTGCCAGATATTCCTGTTGCGGCCAGACGAGCTCCGTAGCTATTACCCTCGCGTTAAAGCAGTTTATGATTTTACCCCTCGAAGCCAGAGAATCAATGAAAGTAGATGTCAGGGTGGGGATATCAGCGGCGGCGCTGTTGCTGTGCGCCTGCAGCGCCTCACAGTCGAACATCAACCGGACTCCGCCTGCGAACGGCGTCGAGCTGCTTACTCGCATGCATGACGCCTACGCCGGCAAATGGCCGAGCACGGTGACGTTCGTGCAGCGCACGATCGTGGCGCGCCCGAATGGAGTCGTCGATACCACGACGTGGTACGAAGCGCTAAAATCACCCGATCGCCTGCGCATCGATTTCGGCGACCCATCGAAGGGGAATGGCGCGCTCTACACTACGGATTCGCTCTACGTCGTGCGCGCGGGCAAGGTGGTGCGTACTGTCGATTCAGGAAATCCCTTCCTGCCGTTTGTCGCCGGCGTCTACGATCAACCAGTCGATGCTACCCTCCGCCAGCTGGCGTCGTGGAAATTCGATCTGTCGAAGATCCGCTCCGACTCCTGGCAGGGTGCGCCGGTGTACGTAGTCGGCGCCAATTCGCCCGACGATCTTGACTCGCCGCAATTCTGGATCGAGCGCGAGCATCTGCAGCCAGTTCGCTTTCTCGTCAAGCTGAATCCGGCGCCCGACGCCAAGCCGAACGACATCCGACTCGAGAAGTATGTGCCGGTCGGCGGCGGCTGGCTCGCGACGCACGTTGCAATCATGGAAGGCGGAGCCGTGCGGCAAGCCGAGGACTACAGCGACTGGAAGGGAAACGTACCGCTGGCCTCCGATTTCTTCGTCGCCGAGAAGTGGAGCAACACTCCGCACTGGTTCAGCGGGAGGTAAGTGCGTTGAAGCAGCTCGCGATGGGGACGATACTCACGGCGCAACTGATCGTATTGGCATGCGGCGATGCAGCCGGCCCTGTGCTGCCCAGCGATTCGGCGCAGTTCTCCCCGCCGCCGGTCTATTCGACCTGGTGGGCGATGACGCAAGCCTGTTCCGGACTCACGGGCTCGATGGCGGCGGTGACGTGGTATCAGACCAGCGAGCGAGTCACCGATACTCACACCGGCGACGTGATCGCGGGTTTCTGGGTGCCGGGCAGCAATCAAATCGTTCTCAACAGCCTGGTGATGCTGGACGGGGGCACCGTCAGACACGAGATGCTACACGCACTCCGCCAGAAGGGTGGACATCCGCGTGACCAGTTCCTCGGAAAGTGCGCGGGAGTCGTCGCTTGCGAAGACGCGTGCGTCGCCGATGCCGGCCCGTATCCAACGCCACCGCAGACACCGATCAAGGGCACCGTCGACTCGATCGAGACTACGCTCGACATCGAGCCTCATACTCCGGCGCGAGGCATCGACGAAGGTCGCTTCTCGATCACCGTACTGACGCGCAACAAGACCGCGCGCTGGATGACGGTCACACCTTCTACCAGTGCAACCGCGGTGAATCAGACATTCTCACTCGACGTGCACGGATTGAACGGCGCCAACGCGTTTGACGAGCTCGGGCTCGACCCGTCCCAGACGATCTTTGCGCCCGGCGAGACGAAGCGACATGTCTTCGATCTCGTGATCGGCGATTATCCGTTTGGAAACCAGCTGCTACCCGGCGACTACGTCGCTCGCGGAGCATTCACCGGCTACTGGACGCCGGACAACCCCTTCACGATCAATCCCTGATCAACGCAGCTCGGCGAAAAACTCCTCGAGGATTTGATCGACATCGTCGACGCTCGCGTATTCGCGCACCGTCAGCTCGGGACAGCCGGAGATCATAGCGGATAAACTGCGCGGAGTGCCGGTGCGGAAAAGACAAAGCACCGGCTTCTGCCACTGGGTCGCGCGCCCGATCTCATAGCCGACGCCAAGGCTCGGCGTAGTGACTTCGGCGACGACCACATCCGATGCCTGAACCCATTCCAGATCGCGATCGTGGATCGTTCGCGGTAATGCTTCTTCGCCGCTGTCGGTGAGATTTGGTTGGCCGACGTGCTCGGTCAGAACGCGCCCGAACTTCCTGAGTCGCTCGATCAGCTGCGCGTAAATCGCCGCATCGTCGCGACCGCCGCGAATCGAACCGGCGAAGTAAATCACGCGATTATCTGGCTTGAATGGCGCAGTCATTGTGGGCTGTAAACAACCATAAGCTGGCCTACGAGTAAACCCTGATGGGGTGATAGAAAATCGACATTGCCGTGATATGAAATCGACATCTCCTGTCACGTTTAGTTGCGACTTCAACCCTCTTCGCGTCTGCCTCCCAGAAGCACCTTACCTCATGCAGTAACTCAAAGCAGCATAGGCATTTACCCCCAAAATATTGGGGATAATCGGGACCGCGTTGAGCGACACGATCCTTGCGAGAACGGCCCTCGTCAGAGCGCCGCAGAAAAGAGAAATCGAGCCGGCAGTCGCGCATGTCGCAACGTTCCAATCGATCCAGCTGCGACTGCCGCTTTCGATGACAGCACTGCTCGCCGCGGCTGTCATCGCGGCGATGGGGTTCGCCTACGGCCAGGTTCGACGCTCCGCCGTCAACGCCGCCAATGAAAGGCTGAAGCGCGCGACCGACCAGATCGCCGACATGCTCGCCATCAGTGCGACCAGAATGGGCGGTGCGCTGCGTCGCGAAGCCCAGCGACCGGAATTCAGCTCATTTCTGCTGACGCACAGTTCCGCCGCTCATGCGCGTGTCGCCGCCACACTCGATTCCATGTCGGCGAGATCCAGGCAGATTGTCGATTTACAGCTGTGGGATACGCACGGCGAAACGTTGATCTCCTCGCCACCGTCGCGATCGGCCATTCCGACTGACGTCAAGCGAGAGCTGCTGCGCATCAATCCGGCCCAGGACTCCGGGATGGTCGGCCGGGTGCATCTCGTCGCCGACACGCCAGTGTTCGTCGTCATCGCGCCGGTGATGCAGTCGACAAAATTGCTGGGCTACATCGTCGAGCGCGGCAAGCTATCGGACTCGCCGCGCGGTGCGCGTGCGATCGCCGAGCTGATTGGCGAGGGCTCGGGCGTGTTCATGACCAACAACACTCGCGATGTGTGGTCGGATTTCTGGGTCCACACTGCGGCGCCACCGCGCGCCCAGCCAAACGCGGGTGGAATCAGTGGATACGTTCGCGAAGGCAAGGGCGGCGGTGAGAAGTATGCGCGTGAGCAAGCGATCAAGGGCACTCCATGGGTGTTGCTCATCGAGCTGCCCCGCCACGAAGTGCTGGCCCCTGCCGACGCGTTTCTGCGCGACGCCGCGATGTTCACCGCGGTTCTGCTGGCGATCGGCGCATTCGGTCTCTGGAAACTCAGTCGCAACATCACGCGGCCGCTAAGCGATCTGCGCGAGGCCGCGATCGCCATCACCGAAGGCGACTACTACACGCCGGTCGACATGCCGCGCACCGACGAGATCGGTCAGCTGGGTCGCGCCTTCGAGACGATGGCCAATCGCGTCGCGATCGCCCAGCATGCGCTGCAGGAACAGCTCGCCGCGGTCGAGGAAAGCGAGGCGCGATATCGCAAGATCACCGAGGCCTCCTTCGATGGCATCGACGTCGTCGTCGACGATGTTGTGCGCGAGGCGAACCGCGGCTTTGCACAAATCTTCGGCTACAACCTCGACGAAGTGATCGGACGCCCGGTCAGCACCTTCGTCGCCGAGGAGTCGCAGGCGGCGATGGACGAGCGCGCGAAGACTCAGTACGAGGGCATGTACGAGTTCGTCGGCAAGCACAAGAGCGGGCGCAAGCTGATTCTCGAAGGAATGACCAAGATCCACAACATCGACGGACGCCCGGGCCGCATCAGTGCCTTCCGCGACGTCACCGAGAAGCGATCGCTCGAGGATCAGTTCCGGCAGGCGCAGAAGATGGACGCAGTTGGACGACTCGCCGGCGGCATCGCGCACGACTTCAACAATCTCCTCACCGTCATCATGAGCTGCACCGATCTCTTGCTCGAGGACGTGAAGGAGAGCGATACACAGCGCGAAGATCTGCAGCAGATCAAGCAGGCATCTGTCGCTGCCGCGTCGCTGACCCAGCAGCTGCTTTCGTTCAGCCGCCAGGAAATGATCCAGCCGCGACTGCTCGAATTGAACGGCGTCGTTACCAGCGCGGAGGGAATTCTCAAGCGCCTGATTGGCGAAGACATCGCCCTGACGACGGTACTGACGCTCGAGAATCCCGTGGTGAAGATCGATCGGTCTCAGCTCGAGCAGGTAGTTGTGAACCTGGCAGTGAACGCGCGCGACGCGATGCCGTCTGGCGGCAAGCTGACCATCGAGACCCAGACCGCGGATGTCGACGAAGCGTACGCGACGACGCACTGGTCAGTGACTCCGGGGCGGTATGCCGTGCTCACGGTTACCGACACCGGCAGCGGGATGGACGAGGCGACCCAGTCGAGGATCTTCGAGCCGTTCTATACCACCAAGGCAGTCGGGAAGGGTACCGGACTGGGCCTCGCCATGGTCTACGGGGCGGTCAAGTCGAGCGGCGGATTCATCTGGGTTTACAGCGAGATCGGGAAAGGCACAACTTTCAAGGTCTATCTGCCCCTCGCTGAGGAGAACGTGGCGACGAGAGAGCTGCAACTACTGCCTGAAGTCCGTCGTGGTACCGAGGTGATTGTCCTGGCCGAGGATTCACCGGCCGTGCGCACTACAGCACGACACATTCTCGAGAAGGCGGGCTATACCGTCCTCGAAGCACCCAATGGCAGGATCGCGCTGGAGATCGCGCGCAAGCGATCGTCGCGGATTCATCTGCTGCTCACCGACGTAGTGATGCCGGAGATGAGCGGTCGGAAGCTGAGTGAAGAGTTCTCTTCGCTTCGCAAAGAGTCCAAGGTGCTGTTCATGTCGGGATACACCGACGACGCGATCGTCCGGCACGGCGTGATGTCGGCGGGAGTCGACTATCTCCAGAAACCCTTCTCGGGCGACGCCCTCCTCCGGAAGGTGAGAGAGGTTCTGGACCGGACAAACGGGAAGAACGGCCATAAGTAGTCAGTAGTTCCACGGCCGAAGCGCCTGCAAATCGCCACGAGTGTGGCGCGAATGCTTCAAAATTTCCCGAATACTTAGCGAAGCCGACGGCGATTAACGCCACAAGCTCGCGGCAACCTTATTGCTCAGCTACCTTCTCGGAAACTTCGAGAGGGAATGATGCGCGGAATGCTGCGGGCGAACCTTGGCTTCTTGATGCTAGTCACGATCGGTGTGTCGGCTTGTGCGAGTCTCCGACCTTACGATCCAGGCCCTGGTAAACGCGTCGTCGCGTTCTTCCCGAAGGAGACCTACAAGCTCGGCGAGCCGGTGAACGTCACGATCGCCAATCTCAGCGAGGTCGCGCTCTTCTATCCCAACAATTTCTGCAAGGCAAAACTGCAGAAGCAAAGCGGTGCTTCGTGGACGACGGTGAGCGAGCCCAAGGACGGCTGCCCGATTGCGCTCGGCTTCCTCGATCCTGGTCAAACCGTCGTGCATTCCTTCCAGGTGCCACAGGATCTCGGTGGCGGGACGTTCCGCTTCGCGATGCCAATGCCGGTTCCCGACGATTCCTCGGCCAAGGAGCCGGAGTTCGTGACCCCGACGTTCAAAGTGCAGGAGACGCCGCACCAATAAGCGATTGGTTTTCAGGGGAGCAAAGCGCGCGCGACTGTTCTAGAAGTCGCGCGCTTTTGTTTTAGCGACCGAGAGGCCGATCAACAGGATTGTAATTGCGACGCTCACAGCGATAGTCGTGAGCGGAAATTCGTCGCCCAGCAGGAAGGTGTGACCGACGAGCACTTTCTTGCCATCCATCGCATCGAACACGCTCAGGAATCCCAGGCGCGGCAGCTTGGTGAGGATGTAGAAGGCAGCGATCCCGGCGAGTGCGACTACCGGTGCGCTGTACTCTCCCCGCAACAGGTGGGAGAGAAAGAAGCCGAGCGCGAAGAAGACCAAACCAGCGACCACGAACATCGTGGCGAACATCAGCGCTTGCGACATCGGATAAGATCGATGAATCAGGGGCGACAGCATCGCCACGATCAACAGCGGAATGAAGCCGAGCACGATCGCTTCGGCCGCGCCGACTACAGCGCGAGTGACGATGTGTTGACGCCGACTCACTGGTAGTGAGAGGGTGAACCCGCTCGATCCGACGGCGTCCTCGCGCAAAAGTCCGCCTAGTCCGAGAAGAACAGCCGCGATGATCCAGAGGAACTGCAGAAACCCGTGCGGGAGTGATAGCCAGACGTAAAGCGGATACGACATCTGCTCGCCGCGGTGGATTCTTTCCCATCCCGCAATCGTAGCGGGCGCGCGGAAAACGGTAGAGATGCCCAGGATTCCCAGCACCACCGCGGCCCAGGTGAATCGGCCTTTGCTCTCCAGCCATGCCTTCCTCGCGAGCATTACAGTGATCGGCGACATCAGTAATCGCCCCGTCGGGTGCGACGGACGGCGGTTGCCGTCAGTAGTGCCGCAGCGGCGAGGCTGGCCAACATTCCGATCCAGGCGATGTCCGCAGCGCTCGTGATATCGGGTGGTCCCGCCATCAGCTTCGGAATCGCAAATGGAATCGCGAACCAGTCGAGCGGCGCGCCGTCGACATAGGGCTGCATCACGAAGTAAAGCAGACCGATGCCGCCCAGTGCGATGATGATCGGGTTGTTCTCGCCTTCGACGAATTCACTGAGACATAGCGAGGCGGCAAGAAAAAAGAGCCCGCCCAGGAATAGCGTCGCGAGGTGAGTGATACCGTGATCGATCGGGTATGGCAGCCGCATGATCCACGAACCAATCAGGATCGAGACCAACGAAAGAACCACCAGCGCCAGAAGCTCCGCGATCGCGACGAGCGCTCTCGCGCCGAAGAGTCTCGTGCGACTTACCGGAAGTGACAGCGTGAAGCCGGCGCTGCCATGCGCTGCTTCGCGAGAGAGTCCGCCAACGCCGAGGAGTACCGCGAGGAAGACCCAGATCTTCTGAAAGAAGTCGGCGTAGACGAAGTGATAGAGGTAGAACGGATAGTCTCGCATCACCCTAAGAAACCACGGCGGGTTGTCGTACTCCGGGTGCTCGATCAGATCGCGATGCCAGTTGGCTTCGATCCAGCTGTGGGCAAGCGTGAAGAACCCGCAGACGGCGAGTGTGACGACCACGGCCGTGAGGAATCGCGTGCGCGTCTCGAGCCAGGTTTTGTAAACCAGCGCTTTGTTCACGACTGATCCCGCTTGAGGCTCTCGAGCACGATTTCCTTGAGCGTCATCGGCATTACTTCGACCGCGCTCGCCGACGCTCTCATTCGTTCCGCTATACTCACCGAGTTGTGTGAGGCCATCACCGAAACCACGCGTCCGTCAACGGCAATGCGTGTCACCCCGTCGATTGCCAGCGTTGCCGGCTTTGGCGCGGACTCGTAGACGCCGCGGATGCGGCGGAAGTTGGTCGAGATCGATTCGAGTGTCGTCTCCAGCAGCAACTGGCCGCGGTCGATCAGGAGAATTCGATCGGCGATCTGCTCGACTTCCGCGATCTGGTGGGACGAGAAGAAGATCGTCGCGCCGTCAGCGGCCGCTCCCACCACCAGCTCCAGAACCTTCTCGGCCATTACAGGATCGAGACCTTCGGTCGGCTCGTCGAGCACCAGCAGCTCGGCGCCGCGCGCGAAGGCAAGCAGCAGAGCGAGCTGGGTACGCATGCCCTTGGATAGTTTTTTCGTCGATCGATCGGGCGGAAGGCGGAACTCGTCGAGCAATTTCTGCTCGGTCTCGCTGCGCCAGGCCGGATAGAAGGCTTTGGTGAAGTCGATCATCTGGCGTACGGTCATGTAGTCGTAGAGTCGCTTGTCTTCGCCGACGTACGCGACGCGTTTGCGCATCTCGATGCTCTGCTTCTCATCGGCGATGTCGAAATCGAGCACTCGGCCGTTGCCGCGAGTCGGCCTGCTCATGCCAAGCAGCATGCGGATGGTGGAGCTCTTGCCGGCGCCGTTCTGGCCGAGGAAACCGGTGATGGTGCCTTTGGGGACGCGCATGGTGAGGCCGCGCACTGCTTCGAAGTCGCCGTAATACTTGGTGAGCGCGTCCGTCTCTATTGCGAAAGACTGAATCATGTCGTTTGTACCGCTATTTCGGGTTAACACGGTGAGAGGTGAGCGTAGCGCGGGTGATAGGTGCCCAGGTTAACCGACGAGCGGGACTCTGCCGTCGCTGGTGGCGAGCTCGGCTTCGACCAGTCGCCGAATTTCGTCGGGCTCGAGGCCGCGGCGGCGTAGCTCGCTGACGAACGACTTTGCTGCTTTCTGTGCGGCCTTCATCTGTCCGCTGCGGGCAGCGGTCCATCGGGTGGTGCCGCGGGAGGCGACGAATGCCCCGACCCCGTGCCGAAGCTCGAGCAAGCCTTCCAGCTCCAGCTCTCGATAGACGCGAGCGACGGTATTGGGATTGATCACCATCGATTCCGCCAACGCGCGAATGCCCGGCAGCGAATCACCAGGCCGCAGCGCACCGGTCTCGCACGCATGCCGAATCTGCTCCTTGAGCTGGACATAGATCGGAACGCCTGAGGCCGGATTGGGTTTGAGGAAGAGAGTCACAGTGCTAATAGAAGAGTACAGTAATACTCTTTGTCAAGCGCGGTTAGCGGTGGAGCGGTGAGCGGTTAGCGCTGGCCGCTACCCGAAGCCGCTTCCGCCAACCGCTAACCGCTAACCGCTCACCCCCTTGGCCGAAAACATCGGAAATGCGTCGTTGCGGCCATTGGCGCATTTGCGGACCTTACAGGCCATGACCAGTATGCGCATCGGCTTCTTTGGCTTCGACGAGGTGCAGGCCCTGGACCTGATCGGGCCGGCGGACGCTTTCGGCTCGGACGCGTTCGACACGATGCCTGGCTTCAGCGAGCGGCCGTACGACGTCACCATCATCGGACTGCATCGGCGCGCTTTCACCGCCAGTTGCGGGGTGCGGATGTCGGCGCACGTCGGGCTGGACACCTCGTTCACCTTCGACACGGTGATCGTCCCCGGCGGCGCTGGCCTCCGCCGTAATGGACTCGGCGAGCGCTGCGCGGCATGGCTGGCGGAGCGTGCACCGTCGATCCGTCGCATCGCCAGCGTCTGCACCGGGATCTACGGGATCGCGCCGAGTGGGCTGCTGGACGGGCGAGCCGTCACCACCCATTGGAGCGCGGCAAAGAATGTCGCGGAGAGGTTTCCGCGACTCGACGTTCAGGCCGACGCGTTGTTCCTCAAATCGGGCAAGTTCTACACGTCGGCGGGAGTGAGCGCGGGTATCGACCTGGCGCTGGCGCTGATCGAGGAAGACTTCGGCCCGACCGCGTCGCTGGCGGTGGCCCGTGAGATGGTCGTGTACGTGAAGCGTGACGGTGGGCAGAATCAGTTCTCGGAGCCGCTGGAGTTCCAGTCGGCGGCGATCGACCGGTTCAGGGATCTCGCGGCCTGGATTCACTCCCATCTACGCGACGATCTGTCGGTCGAAGCCCTGGCCGAGCGGACATTCCTC
>Ga0207665_10000849_pt1 | contig 20648 bp, 14 predicted proteins | sample LARL112metaG_FD_184351 | JGI IMG/M metagenome (GOLD analysis project Ga0207665, IMG submission 184351) | Corn, switchgrass and miscanthus rhizosphere microbial communities from Kellogg Biological Station, Michigan, USA - LAR L11-2 metaG... | ecosystem: Host-associated > Plants > Roots >...
CCAACTGTAGGGCGTTGTGCCTCCAGCGGCCGCGAGACTCTGGTTGTAAGCCACCGATTGTGTCCCATTCGGCAGAGACGTCGTGGTCACCGAGAGCGGTGTAACAAGAGTAATACCAGGGCCGGGAACTTCAATGTTGCCACTGTCATCGACTGCCCGGCTTTGTACGCTCAGGCTTCCGGTATTGCCAACGGTAAAGCTATAGCTCCAATTCTCGCGACCGGCAGCACGGTGCCAAGTTTTTCCACCATCTACAGAGATCTCCACGGCACCGACGACACCGCCGCCGGAATCAACGGCACTACCAGAAACAGTCACCGTGGAGCCGATGGTGACTGTGCTACCCGAGGCAGGCGAGACGATCGTTGATTTAGGGGGCGTGACATCAGCGGAAGCGGTTGCGGGTACCAGCCCAGCTTGCAAGGTCGCTGGCTGAACTCCCATATCGGCAAGAATGTTTACGGTGGCCTGCTGCATATTGGGGTCAGTGGGCGTAACATTGTCTATAGAATGAGTATTGTCGAGCCCCCAAGACCATTGCACGGTGCCAGCCCCAAAAACTAATGCTCCACTCGGAGCGCGATACAAAGTCAGATGATGAGTGGCCGTGCCTGTACCAAAAGTGTGGCCATAATCGAGGAGATAGGTCGACACGGTCAAGGTAGTAGTCGAAAGCGGGACAAGGCCAGCGGGACGAAATCCGTTATCAGCATCCACATCCCACTCGTAGCCAAGCACTCCTGCCGGGAGGGTGGCAACTTGGCCGGGCGCCAGTGATGCAATAGCGGTGTTCCGCCAAAAACGCATCCTGCCGTCTGCCTGAGGCACAGTTATGGAATCCCTCCGCACCTCGTTGACCCAGAAGATCGTGCCGCTCAAAGCGTTTTCCGGACGGCCGCCGTCCGCGGGCGGACTGAAGCGAGGGTCGCGCCACGTGCCCGTCCAAACGGGTGGATCGGCGGGATCGATAACTCGGTCTGCGGTCGTCTCTTTGTAGCAAACCAGCGTGCGGTATGGCGTACTTGTGCCGTCAATACTGGATTCCCAGCGAGTCTTCCAAAAGATTTCATTGCCGCTGAAAAACGCCAGGTTCACACCGGCCGCCCGGGCGGCCTCCACATTGGTGCGTTGCCCGCCCGACCAGTATTCGTCGTGACCCATGGACATATAGATCTTGTGTTGGGTGATGAGTGAGCCGTTACGGTCCGTATCCACGCCGGTGAAATAACTGACGTCGTAGCCGTTCGCCTCCAGCCATCGAACCATCGGATATTCGGCGCTGAAAAACCAGGTGTACCCATTCGGGACGTTGAACGGCCGGTTGTAGCTAACTTTGTAGGCGCGCCCCGCCGGTCCGGTATAAAGACTGCTCCCGCCATAGTCGTTGTATGCGTGCCAGCCAGTGTCAGACGTTTGCGCCAGGATGTCGGAATGGCTGGCATCGTTGCGCACCACAAAAGGGACGGGACTTGCCTCGCCGGTGTCCAAGCGCACGAGGCGGGCAAAATAGATTCCGGAAGTGGCATTGTTGGGCACTACCCAGGACGCGGAAACGGCCCAATTGCCACAGTCCGTGAGGCCGACGGTGGTATCCGTAAGGCAAGGAGGCTGCGTTTGCGGTAACGGCGCCGAGGGCAATACAGTGGCCACCAAGCGGGCCCCATTGCCCTGGTAAAAGCCGATGCGGTAAATGTCAATGCGATAGGCTAAGGCACTGGTATTGATTTTGAAGAACACGGACTGGCCAACATTCACGCTGATGTCGGTGGTAAAGCCTTGGATGTTCGGCGAGCCGGCATCGGCGATGTACCAAACACTAGAGGGAGTGCCGGGCAGACAGTTTTCTGCTTCGATCGGGTTTCGTGGCGCCGTACAGGTACCGAAGGCCGGAGCTATGGCACTCGCGTTAAGGACCAACAGCAGAAGGAACTTGTTGAATCGAAAATGCCCCGAGCAGAATGATCGCAGTTGACGGTGATTTACAAGAGGGACGAGCTGGGACGGTTGGGGAGAATTCCCAATACAGAGCATGGCATTTCCTCACTCTCAGGTTGACGTTGGGGCCTGACCTGAAGCGTATTGGGACGAGGGGGTTCAACTGAAGGACTCCGAGGTCATCGTTTCCGACGATCGGATTTCGAGTTTAGCCAGTCGACTCCACGACTTTGGCTTGATACTGGACTGAAAGCGTAGCCCTCCTGCCCCGTTGCGTCAACCGAAAACGACGTTGGCCCTTTTTACCAAGATGTAAGCAACTAGGAGCGGGCGGGGCAGAAGAGGCGGTTCGGTGAAACAGGACCGAGGTGAGAACGTCTAGACGTAGAAGGTGCGGATCTGCCTAGCGCCAGGAGGACAGCCAGGAATGGCTGTGCCACCCGCGGACGAACAAAGAACGACGACAGGAGGGAGAGATGAGAGCTCAGTGGATGCATGCGTTGACGTGGGCTGTACTATTGGCTGGTTCACAGGTGGCTGGTTCACAGAGACAGTCAGCAGGGCAAGCGCAAAAGGAAGCAGGCGAACTTCCTCTTGAAAAGCTGGAACTTCATAACGTGAAGGCGGAGCCGGTGACGCATTTAGGACGCAGCGCCGTGCGCATTACAGATGCCGGCGCCGAGGGTCTTGATGACGCGGGCCGACTCGCCATCGTTCCAGGAAGCTCCTTTCAGGATGGCACGATCGAAGTGAACCTGACCGGCGATACTGCTCCAGACGCACGGCCGGAATTTCGAGGGTTTGTGGGGATCGCCTTTCGGGTATCCGCGGACAGATCCCATTTTGAGTGCTTGTATTTGCGCCCGAAGAACGGGCGGTCCGAGGACCAATTGCAACGAAATCATTCGGTGCAGTACATCTCCATTCCCGGATTCCCGTGGCAGAAACTGAGGTCCGAGACGCCAGGAAAGTATGAGTCTTATGTCGATTTGGTCCCGGGACAATGGACGCACGTGAAAATCCAGGTGGCGGGACCACGCGCGCGACTGTTTGTGAACGGAGCGGAACAGCCGGTGCTGATCGTGAACGACCTTAAGCAGCCGTCCACGAACGGTTCCATCGCGCTGTGGGTCGGGGTGGGGACGATTGCTCATTTTTCGGCGCTGAAGGTTGCGCCGTGATTGTTCCCGACTCCTGATCTGGCTTAAAAAGTGATCTTGCCAGAAAGCTGGACGATTCTGGAGCCCGGGCTGAAGTTGAGCTGCGTGCTCAACGGGGTCTGAAATGGCGTCCTCGGCGGCCCCAGGCAGACGGCCGGGGCGCCGGTACAACCTGTCGCGGTGGAGAACTGGGTCGCGCTGACCGAAGTAAAGTTGGTGCGGTTGAGGGAGTTATAGGCTTCCAGGATGAGCTGGGCCTTGACGCGCTCGTGGATCGGGATGTTTTTGGTGATTCGAGGATCGAGCGAAACGAATTTGGGAAGATAGAAAGTGTCGCGGCCGAGTCCCGGGGCACGGTCGGTGCGGCTGTTGCTGTCGTTGTTTAGATCCGAGTTGACCAAGCCGGAGTAGGGTTGTCCGCTCTGAGCCGTCAGAATCCCGCTGAGTTGCCATCCGCCAGCCACGTAACGCCACGAACGGGACATGGAATGCGCATAGCTGTCGAGGTCCCAAATCGCGCTTAATACAAAGCGATGCCTCTGATCGTTAACACCCGTGCCGCGATCTCCACGAAGGTTGAGAGGATCCTGCACCATCTTGGCGTCGTCGCCAGAGAACGGAACGACGGAAGTGGCGTCGGGATTGTCGTCGATGACTTTTCCGAAGGTGTAGGAGGCAAGGAACTGGTAATTCCGAGACAGGCGCTTGTTTAACTGGACGGTCATGCCGTTGTAGATGGAATTGGCGCTGCTTTGGAATTCTTCAATGCGCGCAAAGCCGGCAATGGGGCGCGGCTGAGTGATGCGGTTGACGGTGGCAGTTTGAGTAGAGCCGACAAATCCGACGGTGACCGGTGTTTCGGGACCCTGGAGATTAATGTCGCGGGTGCGCGTGAGATGCGTGCCCTTCACCCACAGATAGTTAACCTGAATGGACATGCTGGGTTGAATCTGGTATTCGAGGCCCAGGTTGGCCTGCTGCACGTTGGGCTCGTGATAATCGGGCTGGAAAACAAAGATGGTCGGAGCGCCTGCGGTGCCGCCGACCGGCGCGGCACAGCTGGGAGCCGCGACAGGAGCGCCACACTTGGTGGCGGGATACTGCGGGATGTTGGCGCCGGTAAAGTTGAGAGTCTGCACGTTTAGCGCATTGTTCGAGAAGGCAGTGCCGACGGTGATGGCGGGAGTGCGGCCGTAGAAAATCCCATAGCCGGTGCGAACGACCAACTTCTTGCCGAGCGGCGTCCAGGCAACGCCGAGGCGCGGGCCGAAGTTGGCATGATCGTTGTGAATGCTATTGGTGAAGATCCCCGCAGCGGCGAGGCTGGCGCTGGGATTGAGCACGGGCGGCTGGGCAATCAGATCGAGGTCATACCGGAGGCCGAAATTCAGAGTGAGGCCATTGCGTACGCGCCATTCATCCTGGGCAAAGGCTGAATATTCCTGAAGATTGGGATTCGTGGTGGGTCCGGTGGTGCCCGCGCCCGCGAAGGCCTGGGCGAAACTGTCCGAAGCGTCCGGGCCGGTGAAACAAGCCGCGCCGCCGCCGTTCAAATTGCAGCCGAAACCTTCGAGGCTATTGAAAACGTAAGCGCCCGAGAAATTGCCCGGGAAAAAGTTGGAAATCTTGTCCACGAGGATATTCAAGCCAGTCTTGATGGTGTGACGCCCGTGGGTGAGCGAGAGGGTATCGCCAGCTTCGCCGCGGTGAATGTTGGTGAAGCGAGGGCTGAAGAAGTTGCGTCCGACGACGAGATCGGTGACACCGCCCTGACGAACAGTGGCCTCGGGATTGATGCTGTTGGCCAAGCCGGGCTCATTGTCGCGGGCATAGGCGGCGCGGGCGACGTTAACCATGCCGGATGAGATAGTGGACGTGAGTGAGCCGGTTAACGTGTCCGTGGTGACCAGTGATGCGCCAGTGTGCTCAGAAGAATTTTGGGGACCACCATTTTCGAAACCAGCACCGGTGAAGCGCTGGGAATTGTAGCGCACGCTGAGGAGTTCGCTGTTGCCAAGGCGCCAGTCCGCCTTGCCGAGGTAAACGTTCTGATTCTGAGTACGAGTCCAAGAGCCAGCGCGTGCCTGAAGATAAGCGAGGGCGGTCTGCTGATTGGCAGTCGGAGTTGCCGGAGCGGGCACGCCGAGAAAGACGAGATTGGGAAGGGTATTGCGCTGACCGTCATAATCGAAAAAGAAAAAGAGTTTTTCACGGAGGACGGGACCGCCAATGTCTCCACCGAACTGGTTGAAGTGATAAGGCGATTTCGGGCGGCCGTTTATCTTATTGATGGGGTCGTTGGCATTGAGGCTCTGGTCGCGAAAGAATTCAAAGGCCGCGCCGTGGAAATCGTTGGTGCCGGACTTGGTGACCACGTTGATCACGGCACCGCCGGCGTGGCCGAGCTCGGCGGAATAGGCGTTGGAATTGACTTGGAATTCCTGGACGGCGTCTTCGCTGAACTGGTATGGAGCGCGGCCCGAGCCAGTGCGGCCTACGGACTGGCCGAAGAAGGTGTTGTTGTTGTCCGAGCCATCGACGATGAGGGAATTGAGTGTACCGCGTTGCCCGGCAAAGCTGATGTCGCCGCCGCGCACGTCGAGGGTGACACCTGGAGTGAGGAGCGCGAAATTGATGAAATTGCGGCCGTTGGTGGGGAGGTTTTCAATGGCCACATCATTCACGGCGGAACTCACCTGACTGCGGGTGGTTTCGACGATGGGGGGTTCATCCGTGACGGTGACGGACGTGATCTGCCCAGCCACTGAGAGGGAGAGGTTCAGGTTCAATCGCGCGCCGACACTCAACGCCACGTTCTTTTGCGTGAGCCTGGCCAAACCCGGGTGCTCCACTTCGATGGTGTAGGTGCCTACCGGAAGGACTGGGAAAGTAAACAGGCCATTGGAGTCGCTCGTGGCTTGAAAGTGGATGCCTGTCGCGTCGTTGGTAGCCGTCAACTTGGCGCCGGGAAGAGCGGCACCGGATTGATCGACCACGATGCCTTCGATGGTGCCCTGATTTCCCTGCGGCCGCGAAGAAGGCGAGATTAAGAAAAAGGCAAAAAAGAAGGCGAGGCAAGTGCGCAAGAAAGCTGTTCGCGTTTCAAAAATGTTCACAGCAGTTCCTCCTTCAGAGGGCAGTCGAGACTTCTGGCGTTGCGGTTCGCACCAGCGGCGCTCTGGGGCGAATAGAGGCTTCAGCGAAACTCAAAAAGCGAGCAACGTTGCAAGAGAGCCGAACGCTCACACCAAGAATACGTTTTGCTTAGCTTAAACTTCTAGCACAAGAGATGGTTCAAGCCAAAGCGGGCAGTTGTGGAAAACTTGAAGGAGCTTAAGCGGGAATGTCCGGATTAACATTTGGACAACGGTTGTACGCTAGGCAGATGGAAACCGGGCGACGAGAATTCCTAGAATGCTTGGCCACGCTATGCGTGATTGGCAGTGCTGCACTGGAAGGACCACAAGGAGCGAAGGATATGTATGGGTTAATCGCGAAGATAACGGCAGTGTCCGGCAAACGCGAAGAGATGATCAAGTTGCTGCCCGGCGCCACGGTGGGTATGCCGGGTTGCTTCAGCTATGTGGTAGCCAAAGATGCTGGGGATGAAAACGTGATTTGGGTTACCGAGGTGTGGGACAGCCAAGCAAGCCTTGATGCTTCCCTTTCGTTACCGGCGGTCAAGAATGCCATCCCGCAATCGAAAGCGCTAGTTGCCGCTTTCGAAAGGATAGCGGTGACAACTCCGGTGGGGGGAATTGGAGTTGGAACGGCGAGTGCGCGCTGAACTCAGCGTGATCCATCCAACGGAGGAGCAAACATGCGAGGCGCGAAGACTATTGCAGGGATTCTCGTCATGGTGGGTGTGTGCGGAGTGGCGCTGCGAGTTTCTGCGCAAGCTCCCGCGGCCGGCCAGACAAAACGGATTGTGATTGCGGCGAGCATGGTGCTGGATGGCAAGGGCAAGGTATTGCGGGACGCGCGTATCGTCGTGGAAGGCGAGAAGATTGCCGCGGTCGAAACAAAAGCTGATGCGAAAGCGGGGCCGGTCGAATATGACTTGCGCGGGTTGACGGTGCTGCCCGGGTGGATTGACGCGCACGCGCACATTACCTGGAACTTCGGCAAAGACGGGAAGAACGCCGGGATGGGGGGCACGTCGCAAGAGGACGCGTATCAATCGGCGTCGAATGCGTGGGTGACGCTGATGGCGGGGTTCACCACGATACAAAGCCCGGGGGCGGCAAACGATATTCCGCTGCGCGACGCGATCGCAAAAGGAAAATTGGCGGGGCCGAGGATCCTTACAGCCGTGGAGCCGCTGTTCGGGCAGGGAGAGAAAACGGGGACGCCGGAAGAAATCCGCACATTCGTGCGAAAACAAAAACAGGCGGGCGCGGACGTGATCAAGATTTTTGCGTCGCAAAGCATACGGCAGGGCGGAGGCATGACGCTTTCGCAGGAGCAATTGAACGCGGCGTGCGATGAAGCGAAAAAACAGGGGCTACGCACGCTGGTGCACGCATATAAGGATGCAGTGCGGGCGGCGACGCTCGCGGGATGCACGGAAATTGAGCACGGCACGCTGGCGACGGACGATGACCTGAAATTGATGGCCGAGAAGGGCACGTATCTGGACCCGCAGGCCGGGCTGATCATCGAAAACTATTTGTTGCACAAGGAACAGTATCTGGGCACGCCGGGCTATACGACGGAAGGGTTTGCGGCGATGGAGAAGATTCTGCCGATGAACCACGAGTTGGTGCAGCATGCAACGAAAACTCCCGGGCTGAAGGTTGTTTTCGGGACCGATGCGGTGGCAGGGGCGCACGGGCGAAACGCGGAAGAGTTCATCGATCGCGTGCGGGACGGCGGAGTGGAGCCGATGGCGGCGATGGTGTCGGCCAACTCACTGGGGGCGGCGGCACTCGAAATGGCGGATCAGATTGGGGCGATTGTACCGGGGTTGCAGGCAGACATCATCGCGTTGGATGGCGATCCGTTGAAGGACATTACGGCGGTCCGGCGAGTCGTTTTTGTGATGAAGGGCGGAGTGGTTTACAAGAATGTCTCGCGCGGGGGGATTCCGATTTACGCGGGTGTGCAGCCGTAAGCCAGGAGCCTGTCAAACAAACCAAGATTAATTCCTCGGCGGCTAAAGCCGTCAAGAAAGAGCACAGATTATGTCGGACCTGAAGGTCCGACCCCATTGCCTGACACATTCTAAAGCATCGATTCTACGGAAAGAAAAAGAGGCGGCCGGAACTTGGCCGCCTCTGCAGGGCAATTATGGGATCGGGCTAGTAATCGGATGATCCGCCGAAGAGGCGGAGAACGATACCGGCGGAAGCCCAATAGTTGTTCTGGTGAAGGTTAGTGCCAAACGCCGTCCGGTAGTAATCAACGTTAAACAAACGGATTTCCCAGTGACGCGAGGGGTGGAGATCCAGCCCGCCCCCCACTTTGTAGGAAATGCAGTTGGTTGATGTGGTGTAACCGCCCACGCCGCTGACGGTGGTGTCCGCTCGCGATCCACCCGCCAGACCTTCGACAAACGGAGTGGCGCCCCAGCGGCTCAGCCTGCGGTGGAAGTAACGCGCACCGAAATGATTTCCATAAAGGACGTTCTTGGTGCCGCTGATTGTGACAGTGCTGTAGCTGGTATCCGCAACAAGCTGCAACCACGGCTTGAAATTCCAGGCAACTGACCCCATGCCGCCGAGGGTCATGTTGGTCCAGTAGCCGGCGCCGCCGTCAAGACGGGCAAAAGCGTAGCCGCCGAAGACTTCGATCAAAGGTGTACGACGAACTCCACCCGGATTACGTCTCTCCCAGGTCGACCTCACCTCTGCGTGGCGAATGGCAGGCGCCGCGGGTTGAGGCGCGGGCGCAGGCTCTGGCTGTGTTGCTGCGGCCGGTTCAGGCTGCGCAGGGGGTGCTGTCGGTTCGGAAATGCTTGAAGCAGGCGTGGGGAACGTCGATGCTGACGCAGGGGAGGCGGGCCTGGCTACTTCGGACGACGGTGCCGCGGCGGGTTGAGCCTCTGCTGGCTGAGGCTGTGCTGGCGTTGGCAGAGTCGGCTGAACGACAGAAGCGCTTGCTTCCGCGGAAATTGGCGCAGACGCGACAGGCGCTGGTGCTGGCGATGCGGCTACCGAGGGGGACGCCGGGGCTGCCTGGGCTTGCGCGGGTTGAGCTTGTGCTTGCGGCTGAGCAACAGGCGCGGATTTAATGGCGACTTTATCAGAAGCTGTAACCATTCGCGGTGACGGAGTCTGCTGCACGGAGGCACCGGAACGGTCCACGGCAATGATACTTGAATAGACGAATCCTACCTTGCCGTCGCTGGTCTGAATTCGAGAAAAGACAAAACCGTAAACCAAGATCGTGAAGCGTTCGCCACAAGCCAGTGAAGCCACAACGTCCGGACTCCTCCGTGGCTTGGCGAAGACTTGTGCGCCGTCTGCATTTTTGGAGCAATCAATGAAGCCGATATCGTCGGCCAAAGCGGCTGAAGCCGCAAGAAAACATCCCCCCAGAAGAATAAGGAACCGATTGCGAAACATTGCCCCCTCCTCGGCCCGGGGACACACCGAGCCACTAGAACCTTTATGAAGCATGGAAACGCCCTCGTAAATTGGCCCAACGGACAGGTCGTTCCAAAACGCTACTGACTGATAAGACGGGGCGGCGTGGAATGGCCAAATAGCAGATTATGAGGAACGAAGGAATCGGTGAGTTCGACCGGGAAAAGTGCCTTAAAGGAAGACTATCACATAAGGGCATTAGAATGAATTACTTAGAACGCTTAAGCACAAAGAAAAGATTGCTATAGTCGTCGGTCCATAGAACCGGCTTTCGCTGAAGCGTCACGGCAGTTGCATGATCGGCAAAGTGGGGAAGTCGAAGCATCGCCTGATTTTGTGAAGCCAGGATCCACAAGGCCAAGGAATCACGAACTTCGACGGCGTGCAAATGATAGGAGTCGCAAAGCCCCTGAACGACAGGGCGAAGATCAAGGTAAGCGTTGGAAATATGAAAGGCAAGCACGCTGTCCGGACCATGCAGGTGGCGCAAGTAGACGCCGACAGCTTCCTTGGTCAGCAAATGTACGGGAATGGCATCGCCGCTGAAGGCGTCCAGCACCATGACATCAAAGTCTTGTAATTCACCGTTAGAGGCTTCCCGCTGCAGCGAGAGCCGGCCATCGCCGGGGACAACCGTAACCTTTGCTCGCGAATCCTGCACGAAGTGAAAATAAGGGTTCTGCGCCAAGGAGAGTCGTGTTACGGCCGGATCGATCTCGTAATATCGAAACTGATCCGAAGGCAGACCGTAAGCTGCCAGGGTGCCAACTCCGAGACCGATAACACCTACGCGCAGTCCACCAGCGAGCCGCGAGTTTCCCCTCGGATAGTTGTCGAGGAGAAGCCCGATCCCGCTTTTCTTGTGAAAGTAAACGGTAGGAGTGTTTCGCCGTTTGGGATCCAGCAATTCTCCGCCGTGAAGTGTGCTCCCGTTCTGCAATCGAATGGACTCTGATGCGGCAATGACGGATTTTGCGCCAAAGAAATTTCGCTCGCGCAGCAATATGTGCTTCGGGGGGATGGTCTGGCCGTAGGCAAGGACGCCACAAATTGCGAACAAACCGAGCAGAGCCGGCGGCTGCCACGGAGAACGTCTTTTCGAAACATCACTTACCGTTGCGGCCTTGCGCTTAAGCAAACGCAAAAACACGGCGAGCATAATCAGCGCAAAGATAGCGGCGTAGTATTCGTTGTTCAACCACTGCAGAAATGCCGCTCCGGGGAGAAGAACCGCAACCTGCTGCGCAAGAAACGTGACAAGAATCGTGAAGGAAACCGACCACACGGTCGGGGAAAATAGCGCGTTCGAATTCTCCAGAGCATATGCCAGGAAAAGCAGAAAGCCACAACCGACGAGGGCGATCCGGAACTCCCAAAAGCCGACGAAGATGCGCGGAGCAATGAGCGCGGTGAAAACGGCGCCAGCAGCACCACCTAAAGCAATCATCAGGTAAAACGAAGTCAAATGTCGCACCTGGGGTTTCGAGCGGTTCAACTCTCCATGGCAGATCATGCAGACTACGAACAAAACGGCGGAGAAAATCGTAACTCCCGTCGGGGCTGAGCTGAAACGTCCCTGGAAGTCCGCTTTGAGGCCGAGGGCGAGAACGAACGAATAAAGCGGCCAAAATAGAGCCCTTGGATACCAACGGCCATTTGCAAAAGTGAGGATGAACGATCCCAGATAAAGGACCAGCGGGAGCACCCACAAGAGAGGAATTGCCGCAACATCCTGACAAAGGATGCTAGTAGTAGCCAGCAGCATGGTCGAGGAGCATGCGCTTAGTGCAAACCACATTAGAAGCGAGCGAGGCTTGGGAGCCGGAGAGTCATCCGGCAACGCGGAATCAGCGGTTTTATCAGGGATCGAGGTTTTTGGAAGTTGTAGCGCGATCGCGGAGGCCATCAATGAGAAAAGGAGAAAGCAAATTGACCACAATGAAGCCTGATGCTTCGTAGTGAGCGCCCATTCGAGCAGGAACGGATAGCTTAGAACGCCGAGGAGCGAGCCGCTATTGGACACGGCGTACAGCCGGTAGGGCGTCTGGCCAGGGTAGCAGCGTGAAAACCAGCTTTGGAGAAGCGGCCCGGTTGTAGACAACACGAAGAAAGGAAGAGCCGCCGTGATGGAGAGCAACTGGAAAATTCTCCAGACCGGATTGGTGCCCGGCGCAGACACCCATCCTAGCCCCGGAGTAAGCGGCGAATCCCAGCGGAGCCACAAAATCACAATAACGGCAAAGCAGAAAAAGAGGACGACGAGGTGCATCCTTCTCTGGAAGGACAAACGAGGATGACTGGAAACGAAGTGGGCATAGGCATAGCCGAGCAGTAGTAGCACTTGGAAGAATACAAGGCACGTCGTCCAAACCGCCGGAGCGCCGCCGAAGAAGGGCAGAATGTATTTGCCGACGATTAGCTGAACCTGGAACAACAAGAATGCACTTAGAAATATTGTGGCGGCGTAGGCCACGCCGGCGATCGCTCGCAACCGGTGCGAGTCCGATTGCCGGACGCCCAGAGGAGCCGAAGTAGCCTCAGTCGATTCTTGCTGGGCGATTTGTGTATCTGTCGGCATAACCACAATTGTCGCAGACCGCCGGAGGGATGGACCTACCTTACTGTGGGAGTGATGGCGAGGTGATTACCCAGGAGTCCTCGCAGGTCGCGCGCACTGGGCTTTCATCGGATGTAGTAAACGAAGCAATCCTATGCTAAAGAGGGCCGGCAAGGGCAGGAGGGACTATGCGCAGAAAGAAAAAATTCGGGCTCATCCTATTCTTGGCCGTGTTTGTCGTTCCGGCGTTTGGGCAGGGGCAGCCGGCGGACAAGACGATCTCAGTGTTTGGGCAAACCATCCATTACTTTGACCTGGGCTCGGGTCCGGTGGTGGTTCTGCTGCACGGATTGGGAAGCCGCAAGGACGACTGGTTGCCGGTGCTGGAGCCGATGGCGCAGAAATACCGGTTGCTGGTGCCGGACCAGATCGGGTTTGGGAAATCGGACAAACCGCTGCTGGATTACAGCGTGCAAACGTATGTGGATTTTCTGAATGAGTTTTTGCGGCAATTGAAAGTGGAGAAGGCAAGCCTGGTGGGAGAATCGCTGGGTGGATGGATTGCGGCACTCTACGTGGCGGAGATCGGGAGCGGAGCACACTTGACACCGGTCGAGAAACTGGTGCTCGTCGATGCAGCAGGGTTGAAGCAGGATACGCCGATCCCAGATTTGAATCCGAGCTCGCTGGCGGCGATGCGCGGAGTGATGGAAGCGGTTTTCTACGATACGGGCTGGGTGACTGAGGACGCGCTGCGGAAAATTTTTACGGACAAGCTGGCGGTGCACGATGGGTACACGGTGCGGAGCTTTCTGACGAATCCCACACGCGAGAAGGAAAGGCTGGATGACCGGCTGGCGAGCATCAAAGTGCCGACGCTGGTAGCGTGGGGGAAACAGGACAAATTGCTGCCGCTTACATCAGGGGAGCGATATGCCGCGGGAATTGCAGGAGCTAAGATGGTCAGTTTCGACAAGTGCGGGCACGTGCCGGCGATTGAGAAAACGGAGGAGTTTCTGGCGGCGGTGACGGCGTTTCTCGGAGGGGCGGCGGCGGCGCACTGAGCGCGACAAGGGTTCGGCCGCTATTTTGACGCTAACGTAGGCTGCTGCAAACTCTGATTGGCGCGGAAGATGACATAGGCGCGAATGGCCGCGGCATCGTCTCGCGAGAGTTCCTTGTCGAAAGAGACCATACCGGCTTGTTTCAGTTGACCTTTCAGCACGATATCGAACCACTGATCGTTGTCGAGAGTGCCGGAATAACGCAGATCGGGCAGAACGCCGCCGCTGACGGCCACATCGCCATGACACGTGAAGCAGTAGCGTTGGAAGAGGGCCTCGCCTTTGTGTACAGTCGCGGCCGTGGCCGTGGGTTTGGGTGGTTTGAGTTGCGGCGGTGTAAACGGCGGAAGCGGCGGCAGGCTGGCCTTGCTGCCTAATTTGAAGGCGAGCAAGCGGTGGATGTTTTGCGTGCGGCCTGTGGAGAGAGCAACTTCACCCGAAGCAAGAGTGAAGACGCCGCCCCACCCGGCGAGGACGGCCACGTATTGCTCGCCGTTGACGGTGTAGGTCATGGGAGCGGCGACGATGCCGCTTTGCGCGTCGGCGGACCAGAGTTTCTGGCCGTTGTCAGCTCGATAGGCTTCGAGATTTCCTTGCGCCGCGCCTTCAAAGACTAGATTGCCCGCAGTAGAGAGGAGTCCGCCGTTCGTTGGGGTCTTGCGATCCACGCGCCAGATTTCTTTTTGTTGGACAGGATCCCAAGCAGAAAGGTGTCCCTTGATGGTGGCGAGGATGGCTTTCTTGACCTCCGGATTTTGGGGCATGCCTGCGGCCACGAAATCGATGCCGACGTTATAGGCGAGATCGCTTTGACGGGGATGTTGCCCGGATTTGTAAAGGAAGCCGCTATCAGAGACAGGGATATAGGCTAAGCCGGTGAGCGGGCTGAAGGACATGGAATGCCAAGTGTGCGCGCCGTCCGGTCCCGGGACGAGAGGCGAACCGGATTTTTGGTTTTCGTAAAGGGCAGCGGCGTTGACGAGAGGGCGTCCCGTTTTCAGTTCAATGGAGCTGGCCCAGGAGACGGCGGCGTACGGCTTGGCGGAGAGCATTTCGCCGGTGGCGCGATCAAGCACATAGAAGAAACCGTTTTTGGGAGCATGAAGCAGAACTTTTCGCGGAGAGTTGTTGATCGTGACGTCGGCGAGGATGATGGACTGGTTGGAATCGTAATCCCAGGCGTCGCCGGGAGTCTCCTGATAATGCCAGACATATTCGCCGGTGTCGGCCTTAAGAGCAACGATAGAACAGATGAAAAGATTGTCGCCGCCGCGAGGGCTGCGAGCGGGGCGGTCCCAAGGAGTGCCGTTGCCGACACCGAAGTAGATGAGATCGAGATCTGGGTCGTAGGAGATGGAGTCCCAGACAGTGCCGCCTCCGCCGACTTTCCACCACTGGCCGGTCCAGGTTTTAGCAGCTTTTTCGAGAATGGGAGCCTCGAAAGGCTTGGAAGGATCGCCGGGCACGGTGTAGAAGCGCCAGGCCATTTTTCCGGTGTCGGCGTCATATGCGGAGATGTAGCCGCGTACACCGTATTCGGATCCGCCATTGCCGATCAGGACTCTGCCCTTCACGACGCGGGGCGCGCCAGTGATGGAATAACGGTAGTTGCGGTCAGTGGTGACGGTCTCCCAGACAGGTTTTCCAGAAGCGGCATCGAGCGCAACGAGGCGGCCGTCCAAAGTACCGACAAAAACTTTTCCGCGCCAAACGGCGACGCCGCGATTGACCACATCGCAGCAGGCGTTGATAGCCCACTCGGGCGGAACTTTGGGATCGTAGGACCAGAGCTTTTCGCCGGTGGCGGCTTTCACCGCGAAGACTTTGCTCCACGAGGTGCTGAAGTACATGACGCCGTCCACAACGATGGGTGTCCCTTCGTCACCGCGGTGGCTTTCCAGGTCCACGTACCAGGCGAGAGCGAGCTGGCCTACGTTTTGATCGTTGACTTGTTTCAAGGGACTGAAGCGCTGCTCGCTGTAGGTCCGGCCGTAACTCATCCAGTTGCCGGGTTGCTGATCAGCATTAATCAAGCGTGAGGCATCCACGTTGGCAGGAGAGGTGGATTGCTGCGCGGTCGCGGGAGAATTCGATCGCGAGCGGCAGCCTGCTACACCTACAAGCACGAAAATTATCGCAAGAATCGAAATTGATTTCCGGCCCATGAATTCTCCCGTGGCGAGTGGCGGTAAGGAATTGTGCGACGCGCTCGGAGCGCGCAAGAATCTTGGTCAAGATACCAATGGCTCAGGCCAACTGTCTGGAAGCGGAGCGATCGATGGAGAGCGCGCCGGAACCCCGGATCATAATGGCCAGGCAGACGACAATGGCCAGGATGTGGTATTCGTAGCCTTCGCCCTTCTGTGTGCCATACCAGTTGGCAAAGAGGCCGAAGTGCCTGTGGATGAGGACGACGGCAACCACCATGTTGGTGCAGATGCCGAAAGCCGCGATGCGGCCGAGGAAGCCGACCAGGAGGCCGATGGCACCAAGGAATTCGGCGGCAATGGCCAGAACGGCGAGCACCGCGGGAATGTGCATCTGCTGGGTGAAGAAACCTAGCGTTGCTCGAAAACCGAATCCGCCGAACCAGCCCAGCGCCTTTTGCGCGCCATGGGCGAAGAATACGATTCCGAGGGCGAGCCGAAGAAGGGTCATCACGTAGTCGTCCGTAGTGTTCATGAGCTTTTGAAACATGGCCGTCTCCTTCTCTTTGAAGTTTGAGGGACAGGCAACTGGCTGCCAGAGAATAGCATTTTCTTCGCTATCTGCGGGGCAATTGAGAAAAGAATGCGATGCGCGTGGCTGAATTTCCGCCAAACAACATGTGAACTGCACCGCGGGAAAAATAATTGAGGCCATCGAGAGCGTTTGCAAATTGGATAATCCGATTGGGAACCTTTGGCGCCCCCGGGATTAAGCGTCGTATCATATTTCCAAGATTCGCATTCGGAGGCAGCCATCGCATATCAAGAGAAACGCCGTTCGCCAAGGTACTCGTTCATAGCGAGTGCCGAGCTGATCGAACAGAAGGCCGATGTGCGCATCGCGTCGCGAGTAAGCGAATTGAGCCTGCACGGGTGCTATTTGGACATGATGAACCCCTTTCCCAAGGGCACGCTGGTGTTGGTGAAAATCGCCGCGGGCGATGCGTTCTTCGAGGCCAAGGCCAAGGTTATCTACGAGCAGCCAAATATGGGCGCGGGTGTGGGCTTTCTTGAAGTGGGACAGGAATCTCAGGCGGTACTGGAGCGGTGGCTGGATGAAGCGGAGAAGGAGAAGCAGAAGCAGTCGGGATAATTCTGTCTGCGCACTGAATGTCGTCCGCGTTGGTTGAAAATCCATCCGAGCAGCCGCAATCGCGACAAACAATCCTCGAAAATCCGAGTAGGCCCAAGAATCGCTCGCGGAAAAGGTGGGTGAGCGAAATGGAATTGTGTCTGCCGCCAAGGATTTGCGGGCAGCCGCTAATTTCAGATGGCGTTGCGTTTCAATTCGGACATGAGGTAGTCGCACGACCGGACGCAGAGGGCCATGATGGTTAGCGTGGGATTCTGGCAAGGGTTCGAGGTGAAGCCGGAAGCGTCCATCACGAAGAGATTCTTGACGTCGTGAGTCTGCTGGAATTGGTTGAGGACCGATTTTTTCGGATCAACGCCCATGCGCGCGATGCCTGCTTCGTGGAGCGCCCAGCGTGGAGCGGAGGGACGAGCGTAGGTCCGAATATTTTTTGCGCCGGCCGCTTCGAGCATTTCGCCGGCGGAGTCGCCCATGTCCTGAATCATGGCGCGCTCGTTTTCGCCGTCGGACATGTGGATTTTGAGGACGGGAATTCCGTAGATGTCTTTGACGCCGGGATCGATTTCGACGAAATTGTCCCACCGAGGGAGAACTTCGCCAAACCCAGTAATGCTGATGGTGGTCCGCGGCTCGAGGATGGCTTTCTTGTAGGTTTCGCCGAACCCGGGTGCTTCCCAGCTGAACCCGACGGACGATTCACCCTCGTAGCCGAAACCACGGAGGAATTTTTTGTACGGCGGCGTGTTCGGCAGATTGCGGAAACGCGCGATATAGATGCCCACGGGCTTCTTCGGCCCACCCAGTGAAGGCTTTGCGCCGAACGCGGGAAATTTGCCGGTGCCGCCTCCGCTCCGGACATGCGCGGTAAGGTAGTGGCCGAGTGCGCCGCTCGAATTGGCGAGACCGTTTGAGTATTGGGGCGTCGCGGAATTGAGCAAGACGCGGACAGATTCCTGCGATTGCGCACAAAGAATGACGACGCGGGCAAAAACCTCTCGCGACTGGCGAGTGTTGCGGTCGATGTACAGTACCCCGCGAGCGCGATTGTGCTCGGGATCCATCAAAACTTTGTAAGCCATGGCGTTCGAGATAAGCGTGCAATTGCCGGTGGCAAGAGCGTCGGCCACGGTGGTGAACGCGGAATTAAAGTACGAATGCGTCATGCAGCCGCGTTCACAGGGCCCGCAGAAGTGGCAAGGCCCGCGGCCGTTAAGAGGCTTGGTGAGATTGGCATTGCGCGCGGGCATAACGGTGCGGCCGAGCTTTTCTTTAAGGCGATTGCGGAAAAGTGTTTCCTGGCAGGTGAGCGGTACCGGCGGCTGAAACTTGCCGTCGGGAAGATGCTCGAGGCCCTCGGCGGAGCCTGTGATACCGACATATTTTTCGACGAGGTCGTAATAAGGCTCAATGTCTTTGTAGCCGAGCGGCCAGTCTTCGCCGTAACCGTCGAAGGAAGCCGGCTTGAAGTCCCAATCGCTGAAGCGCAGGCTGACGCGGCCCCAAACGTTGGTGCGGCCGCCAGTCATTCGAACGCGGCCCATCCAGTCGAAAGGCTTGTCAGCGGGCGTCGTGTAAGGTTCTTCGAGATCGTTGGCGAACCATTTGTAGGTATATTCGTTGCAAACGCCGAATTTGACTTGGATCGGCCGCGTCTTGCGGACAATTTCAGGCGCGTGGTTGCGGTATTTGAGTTCGAATGCCGGCTGGTGTTCCGTGAAATTCTTATCGGACTGCGGTCGACCGGCTTCGAGGAGCGCGACTTTCAAGCCAGCTTCTGTAAGGCGTTTGCAGGCCCAGCCGCCGGACGCGCCCGAACCTACAACGATGACGTCAAAAGTATGTTTTTTTTCCTGGGGCATAGGATAAAAATCCGAAGCGGATGCTAACAACTGCACTGCCGCGGGTCAATCGAGGAAAAGAAAAGAATTTGTGTTGTTCTTGTGAACGATTGTTGGTGAGTGATACCATCGGCGCGAAATCGTAGGGTTGGAGAAATGGTGATGGGAACAAAAGGCACTTTGGCAGTGATCCACGATTCGACCGCGAGTGGGCATCTCACGCGGCGGGAAATGGTACGGCGGCTAGCGGCCGCAGGAGCGGCGTGGCCGCTGGCGGCGGCTTCGCATCCCATCCACGAACTTTTGAGGAATGGCGCGGTTCTCGACGGCGAGGAGAACCTTGCGGCCGAAGATTGGAAGCCGCTTGTCTTGAGCACGCAGCAGAACAAGAGTTTAATTGCGATTTCGGAGAGCATCGTGCCCGGGTCAACCGAGGCGCAGGTGAACCGCTTCATTGATTTGCTGCTGAGCGTGGATGCTTCCGAACATAAGAAAAGTTTTGTGGATGCGCTTGCGGCGTTCGAATCGGAGTCGCAGAAGCGATTCATGAAGGACTTCCCTTCCTTAAATGGGGGCCAGAGAAAACAATTGCTGGCGGATGCGTCGGCAACTGCTGGAAAACAGAATTCAGAAGGCGCGGGAGAAAATTCGGCCGGGCTCCGCAAGCACTTCGAAAATTTGAAGGGCTGGGTCGCAGGAGCGTATTACTCATCGGAAATCGGAATGAAAGAGCTGGGATGGACGCCGGACCGCGTGTTTGCCAGTTTCCCGGGTTGCGAGCATCCCGAAGGACATCAGTGAGGGGAATGACATGAATACAATTTCTAATCGCAGGGGATTCCTCCGCACTGCGACACTGACGGGCGCAGGGCTTGCATTTTCAAAGCACCTGGCCGCGGCGTCCGAAAAGTCGGTGCTGGTGTTTACAAAATCGTCGGGATTCGAGCATGCCGTAGTGAAAAGGGTGGATGGGAAGCCCAGCATCATGGATGACACCGTAACCGAGCTCGGGAATAAGCATGGATTCAAAGTCGGCGTGACCAAGGACGGGCGCATTTTCGATTCGAAAGAGTTCCACTCTTATGCCGCCGTGGTATTTTTCACGACCGGCGATCTGACGACGCTGGGCACAGACGGCAAACCGCCGATGTCGCCAAAGGGCAAAGAGACGCTTCTGCATGCGGTGAGAAATGGAATGGGATTCGCGGGCGTGCATGCGGCGTCCGACACGTTTCATACACCGCCGGACACGCCAGACCTCGCAAATCGCTACATCGCGCACGGAGACCAGCAAGATCCGTACCTGAAGATGTTGGGTGGCGAGTTCATTATTCATGGCCGGGAACCGCGGCTACAGGATGCCAACCTGATCGTGAACGACCCGAAATTCCCGGGGCTCGAAGGCGTAACGTCGCCGGTGAGCTTCAACGAAGAGTGGTACTCGCTAAAAGATTTCACGCCCGATCTTCACGTGATCCTTACCCTGGATACCCATGGCATGAAGGGAGAATGCTACCAGCGGGCGCCGTACCCGGCGACGTGGGCGCGGATGCATGGAAAAGGCCGCGTTTTCTATACCGCCATGGGCGACCGGCCGGAGAATTGGAAGAACGAGTTTTTTCTGAATTTGCTGGCTGGTGGAATTCGCTGGTCCGTCGGAGACGCCAGCGCTAAAGTGAATGTGAATCTCAAAGAAGCCGCGCCAGGGTACGCGGAAATCCCTCCAAAATTTCCCCCAAAGTAGCCATTTTTAAGGACTGGCGCCATTGCGATAGAAATGTCAAAAAATGAATCGATCACATCGGGATCGGGCGGTTGATCCTCGGTTTGACATACCAGCAGGGTGAATATCCGTCATGCGGAAACATTGAATGGACGCACGTGACGGTCTGCTCTGGATTCTGAGCGTCCACTTGGTATTCCGTTTTGCCATTCTTTTCCGGGATGGCAAGGATACGAAGGCTCTTGATGGATTCGAAAGGGTCAGCAGGTCTTGGATGCATCGCACGAATGCGAACAGATAGGTAGTCGCTAACATACAGAATCGCAAAAGCCGCCACAGTGCTTACCAGGATGCGTTTGAATAGCTTGCTAGGAGAGAACACGGTTGAGCGGTCGGATCATCCCTTTACAAAACGTTCCGGAGACATGGTTTACACCTCCGTGCTGGACTTGTCCAGCACGGAGGTGTCCATGCCATGGAAGGA
>Ga0207665_10000851_pt1 | contig 20622 bp, 23 predicted proteins | sample LARL112metaG_FD_184351 | JGI IMG/M metagenome (GOLD analysis project Ga0207665, IMG submission 184351) | Corn, switchgrass and miscanthus rhizosphere microbial communities from Kellogg Biological Station, Michigan, USA - LAR L11-2 metaG... | ecosystem: Host-associated > Plants > Roots >...
GGCCTCCGGCGCCGATCGCATTCTCGAGGAGGCCGAGCTTTACGATACGCTGGAGGCGGCGATCGCCGACTGCACGCTCGTGCTGGCGACGACGGCGCGCGCCCATGACCAAGCCAAGCCGGTGATCTCCCCGGACGCGGCGGCTGCCTTGCTGGCGCCGCGTGTCGCCGCCGGTGAAAGCGTGGCGGTGATGTTCGGGCGCGAGCGCTACGGCCTCGAAAATGACGAGGTGGCGCTCGCCGACCGCATCGTCACCTTTCCCGTCAATCCGGCGTTCGCCTCGCTCAATCTCGCCCAAGCGGTCGCGGTGGTGGCCTACGAATGGTTCAAGCTCGGCAGCGCCGGCGCGCTGCCTTTCGCCATGCCGCAAAAATCGCCGCCCGCCGGCAAGCAGCAGGTGCAAGCGTTCTTCGCCCATCTCGAGCGCCAGCTCGATGTGATCGAATATTTCCGTCCGCTCGAGAAGCGCGCGACCATGCTGGTCAATCTGCGCAACATCTTCGCGCGCATGCAGCCCACCCAACAGGACATACAGACGTTGCACGGCATCGTCGACGCGCTGAGCGAAGGCCGCAAGGGACCGGCGCGCGGTGGGGTGCTCGACGGTGAGGAAGCCACCGCGCTGCGCGCGTTGCTCGCCGAGCACGGGCAAGGCGGCGCGGCGCCCTCGCTCGGTCCGGTGCGCGGGCTTTCGCGGCTCCTTCGCCGCAACCCGACCGACGCCGAGCGAGCGCTGTGGCACGCGCTCACCAACGACCGCCGGTTCGCGGGAAAAGGCATCAAGCGGCAGGTGCCGGTCGGACCGCACATTACCGACTTCGTCTCGTTCCCGCTGCGGCTGGTGATCGAGCTCGTGCCCGCGCAGGAAAGCAAGATCGCGGCGAAGGCGCGCGGCGAGCGGCGCGCGTGGTTGATCGAGCGTGGCTATCGCGTGCTCGACGTCGCGGCGGACGCGGTCGAGGCGGGGCTGCAGGTGGTGCTCGACGACTTGGCGCGAGCGATCGCCGAGGATCAGTAGCGCGCGTTGAGCGAAGCGCCGTCAGCTCTTCAGTGCTTTGATTGCCGCCGCGGCGCCCGCGCGCAAGAAGCTCATGTCGCTGCCCACCGCGAGGAAGCGCACGCCGCGCTTGGCGAGCGCGGCCGCGCGCTCGGCCGAGTGGCAATAAGCGCCCATGACCTTGCCGGCCTTGTGCGCCGCGCCCATGATGCGGTCGAGCTCGCGGTCGACCTGCAACGACATCGGGTCGACATCGGCGCCGTTGCTCAGCGCGATGGAGAGGTCAGCCGGCCCGAGGAAAAGCGCGTCGATGCCGGGCGTCGCCGCGATCGCCTCGACGTTGTCGAGCGCGGTTTTGGTCTCGATCATGGCGAAGGTGACGGTGAGCGCGTTGGCCTCGCGCAAATAAACCTTCTGATCCGCCATGTTGGCGAGCGTGGTGGCGCGGTGCGGGCCCCAGCTGCGCTCTCCCAGCGGCGGAAATTTCGCGAACGAGACATAGGCGCGCGCGTCCGCGGGCGTGTTGATCATCGGCGCGATGATGCCCTCGGCGCCGAAATCGAGCGCGCGGCTGGCGGTTGCAAATTGGCCGACGGGAATGCGCACCATCGCCGCGGCGCCGCCCTGGCGCACCTGGGCGATGCCGGCGACCAGCGTGGCGATGTCCCAGAGTCCGTGCTGCGCGTCGAGTGTGACCGCGGGAAAGCCTTCGCGCCCGACGAGCTCGGCGACGATCGGCGCGGGCAGTCCACACCAGCCGCTGTAGACGGTCTCGCCGGCCTTGAGCCGGCCGGCGAGCGAGAAGGCGGTTGCAGTGGTCATGAGATCGTCCCTTGCTGCGAGCGACCGCGCCGGCGGAGAACGTCGCGCATCACGCAGGAACCGTCAGCGGCCGGCTTTGATCTCCAGGACCGCCTTCGCCATCAGCTCGGTCATGGTGCGGCGAATCTGGTGATCGGAGTCCGTGATGCCCTTCTCGTCAAAGTCCTTGCGAATCCTGCGGAACACGTCGTCCTCGCCCGGCTCCTCGAAATCCGCGAGGACGATCGCCTTGGCATACTCGTCGGCCTCGGCCCCGGAGAGCCCGAGCTTTTGCGCCGCCCACAGGCCCAGCATCTTGTTGCGCCGCGCATTCGCCTTGAAACGCAACTCCTCGTCGACCGCGAATTGCTTCTCGAAGCCTTCCTCGCGCTTGTCGAATGTGGTCATCGCATCCTCGCTCATCGGCAGCGGCCGCTCTCGCACCGATATTTCGGCCGGGTGGCGCGCCGCGTCGCATCGGGTGGTTTGCACAACCGAGGTGGAACCACCGTGCGCGCCCTTGCATAGCGGGACACGATCGTCAAGGCAACCGATGGCGAATCGATTCGCCGCGGTGGAACGTGCGCAATAAAGCGATTCACCGCGATTGTGCTGCGCAGCGCGATCGGCTAGCTTGCCGCCGTGGACGCGCACCGCAATGTCCACGTTTGGTCGAGTCGCCTCGCGCGCTGCGACTCGAACCGGAGCCACGGCATCCAGATGGACATAAACAAACCACGGTACACGCCGATGAGCCGTCGTCGCCGCATCTATGAAGGCAAGGCCAAGGTTCTCTACGAGGGACCCGAGCCGGGAACGCTGATCCAGCACTTCAAGGACGATGCAACCGCCTTCAATGCGAAGAAGCACGACGTCATCGAGGGCAAGGGCGTCCTCAACAACCGCATCTCCGAATACGTGTTCCAGCATTTGAACGACATCGGCGTTCCGACTCACTTCATCCGCCGGCTCAATATGCGCGAGCAGTTGATCCGCGAGGTCGAGATCATTCCGCTCGAAGTCGTCGTGCGCAACGTCGCGGCGGGGTCGCTGTCGCAACGGCTCGGGCTGGAGGAGGGCACGCAGCTGCCGCGCTCCATCATCGAGTTTTATTACAAGAACGATCAGCTCGGCGACCCGATGGTCTCCGAGGAGCACATCACCGCGTTCGGCTGGGCCGCCCCGCAGGAGATCGACGACATCATGGCGCTCGCCATCCGCGTCAACGATTTCCTCTCCGGGCTGTTCCTTGGGGTCGGCATCCGTCTGGTCGACTTCAAGATGGAGACCGGCCGGCTGTGGGAGAACGATCTCATGCGGATCGTGGTGGCGGACGAGTTGTCCCCCGATTCCTGCCGGCTGTGGGACATCAAGTCGAACGAGAAGCTCGACAAGGACCGTTTCCGCCGCGATCTCGGCGGCTTGGTGGAAGCCTATACCGAGGTCGCCAAGCGCCTCGGCATCATGAGCGAGGGCGAGCGGCCGCGCGGCCTCGGGCCGGTCCTGGTCAAGGGGTGATCACCCGCCGTCGACAGGCCTGCCCGCCGGCGCAGGCAGGGCAGCGTTGCCCGCGTCTTCGACTTGCGGCTTGAGCGAATCGCACGATATCCATACGCGCAGGATCAGCGATGAAGGCGCGCGTCACCGTCACCCTCAAGTCCGGCATCCTCGATCCCCAGGGCAAGGCGATCGAGGGCGCGCTCAAGTCGCTCGGCATCGCCGGCGTGGCGAGCGTGCGGCAGGGCAAGGTGTTCGACATCGAGATCGAGGGCCGCGACCGCAAGGCGGCGCAGGCCGCGCTCGAGCAGGCGGCCGACAAGCTCCTCGCCAATACCTTGATCGAGAATTACCAGGTCGAGCTCAAATGATCGCGTTGCGCGCCGAGGTCGAGCCGATCGCGGCGCAAGCCGCGCGCGGGCGCGCGCTCCAATGAAGTCGGCGGTCGTCGTCTTTCCCGGCATCAATCGCGAACGCGACATGGCGCGCGCTCTCCGCCTCGCCAGCGGCCGCGATCCGGCGATGGTCTGGCATGCCGACACTGCCTTGCCCGGCGAGACCGACCTCGTCGTGGTGCCGGGTGGCTTCTCCTACGGCGACTATCTGCGCTGCGGGGCAATTGCCGCGCGCGCGCCGATCATGGACGCGGTGCGCGCCCACGCCAGGCGCGGCGGTCTCGTGCTCGGGGTGTGCAACGGCTTCCAGATTTTGTGCGAAGCGGGACTCCTTCCCGGCGTGCTGATGCGCAATACGGCGATGAAATTCATCTGCCGCGACGTCTATCTGCGCATCGAGCGCTCCGACACGCCGTTTACCCGCGGCTACAATGCGGGCCAGGTGATCCGTGTGCCGGTCGCCCACGGCGAGGGCAATTACATCGCCGATGCAGCGACCATCGCGCGGCTCGAAGGCGAGGGCAGGGTGCTGTTCCGCTACGCCGATCCTGATGGCGCGCTCGACCCGGCCTGGAACGTCAACGGCGCAACCAATGCCATCGCTGGCGTGCTCAACCAGAGCGGCAACGTGCTCGGCCTGATGCCGCATCCGGAGAACCACGTCGAAGCTGCGCTCGGTCCGACCGACGGGCGCGGCCTGTTCGCCGGCCTGGTCGATCATTTCAAACAAGCGGCATGAGTCGAGCCGCAACATCTCAAAAGCCTTCGGCCAAAAAGCCCTCGGCGCGCGCGCCCAAGAAACCATTGGCGCCGAAGACCAAGCGGCGGTCGAAGGCTGCCAAGCGTGCGAAGATCAGCCCCGACCTCATTGCCGCGCATGGCCTGACGGCGGAGGAATACCAGCGCATTCTCGCCCTCGTGGGCCGCGAGCCGTCCATCACCGAGCTGGGGATTTTCTCGGCGATGTGGAACGAGCATTGCTCGTACAAGTCCTCGAAAATCCATTTGCGCATGCTGCCGACGAAAGCGCCGTGGGTCATCCAGGGACCGGGCGAGAACGCCGGCGTGATCGATATCGGCGACGGGCTCGCCGTCGTGTTCAAGATGGAAAGCCACAACCATCCGAGCTACATCGAGCCCTATCAAGGCGCGGCGACCGGGGTCGGCGGCATCTTGCGCGATGTCTTCACCATGGGCGCGCGGCCGATTGCCTGCCTCGACGCGCTCTCGTTCGGCGCGCCGACGCATCCGCAGACGCGGCATCTCCTCGCCGGCGTGGTCTCCGGCATCGGCGGCTACGGCAATTCCTTCGGGGTGCCGACCGTGGGCGGCTCCGTGCGGTTCCACACCCGCTACGACGGCAACTGTCTCGTCAATGCGATGGCGGTCGGCCTCGCGCCGCGGGACAAGATCTTCTACGCCGCCGCCTCCGGCGTCGGCATGCCGATCGTCTATCTCGGCTCCAAGACCGGCCGCGACGGCATCCATGGCGCCACCATGGCCTCGGCCGAGTTCGGCGCGGGCACCGAGGAAAAGCGTCCCACCGTCCAGGTCGGCGATCCGTTCGCGGAGAAACTGCTGCTCGAGGCCTGCCTCGAGATCATGGCAAAGGACTGCGTGATCGCCATTCAGGACATGGGTGCGGCCGGGCTCACCTGCTCCGCGGTCGAGATGGGCGCGAAGGGCGATCTCGGCGTCACGCTCGACCTCGACGTCGTGCCCTGCCGCGAGAGCGGCATGAGCGCCTACGAGATGATGCTGTCGGAGAGCCAGGAGCGCATGCTCATGGTCCTCAAGCCGGAGAAAGAGCGCGAGGCCGAGGCGATCTTTAGGAAGTGGGGCCTCGATTTTGCGGTGATCGGCAAGACCACGCCGACCAAGCGCTTCGTCGTGCGCCACGCCGGCAAGGTCATGGCCGACCTGCCGATCAAGGAATTGGGCGACGAGGCCCCGGTCTACGACCGGCCGCATGTCGAGTCGCCGAAGAAGCCGGTTCTGACGGCAGCCGATGTGGCACCGCCGGTTGCAACCGCGGATGCACTGCTGCGGCTGATCGGTTCACCCGATCTGTGCTCGCGGCGCTGGGTGTGGGAGCAGTACGACCACGTGATCCTCGGCAATACCGTGCAGCGGCCCGGCGGCGACGCCGCGGTGGTGCGCATCAATGACGGGCCGAAGGCGCTCGCGCTCACGACCGACGTGACGCCGCGCTATTGCGAGGCTGATCCCTTCGAAGGCGGCAAGCAAGCCGTAGCCGAGGCTTGGCGCAATCTCACGGCGGTGGGGGCGCGCCCGCTGGCGCTGACCGACAATCTCAATTTCGGCAATCCCGAGCGGCCGGAGATCATGGGCCAGCTCGTCGGCGCGATCCACGGCATCGCCGATGCCTGCGAGGCGCTGGAGTTTCCCGTCGTGTCGGGCAATGTCTCGCTCTACAACGAGACCAACGGCCGCGCGATTCTGCCGACACCGACCATCGGCGGCGTGGGCCTGCTCGAGGACTTCACCAAATCGCCGAGCCTCGCCTTCAAACGGGAGAACGAGGCCATTTTGCTCTTCGGCGAGACCGCGGGCTGGCTCGGCCAGTCGCTCTATCTGCGGGAAATCTGCGAGCGCGAGGAGGGCGCGCCGCCGCCGGTCGATCTTGCCGCCGAGCGCAGCAACGGCGACTTGGTCCGCGCGCTGATCGCCGAAGGCATCGCCAGCGCCGTGCACGACGTCTCCGACGGCGGGCTTCTGCCGGCCATCGCCGAGATGGCGATGGCCTCGGGCATCGGCGCCGAACTCGATCGGCCGCCGCTTCCAGCGCACGCCTTCTGGTTCGGCGAGGATCAGGCGCGCTATGTGGTCACGGTCGCGCCGGGAGTGGCCGAGACGGTGCTGGCGCGGGCGCGCGCCGCCGGCGTTCCCGCGCGGCAGCTCGGCCTCACCGGCGGTGACGCATTGACGCTCGAAGGCGAGCGCCCCATTCTGGTGGCAAAACTGCGCGAGCGCTTCGAGGGGTGGCTGCCGGATTATATGGCCGGCGAGTCGGCCTGAGGCGGGAGAGACGCCATGGCGATGGCTGCGAGCGAGATCGAACGGTTGATCAAGCTGCGTATTCCCGATGCCGAGGTGACCATCCGCGACCTTGCCGGCGATGGCGACCATTACGCCGCCACCGTGCTTGCCGAATCATTTCGCGGCAAATCGCGGGTGCAGCAGCATCAGATCGTCTATGAGGCGCTCAAAGCCGAAATGGGCGGCAAGCTGCACGCGCTGGCCCTGCAGACCGGGACGCCGGAACGCTGATGCGCGGCGCCGCGAAGAGGGGACCGATTGTCGCTCCGGTTGCGCTGATCGCGCTGACCGGGCTCGCGGCCGCACAGTCGCCGGAGCGGGTCAAGACGCTGGCGCCTCCCGGCGCGATCAAAACCACCGGGACCTGGAGCCTGGGCGCGCGCGCCGGCGACTTCGTCTACGTCGCCGGCATGCGCGGCATCGATCCGGCGAGCAACGCGCTCGTCCAGGGCGAGGAGGCCCGCATTCGCCAAGGCTTTCTCAACATGCGCATGATTGCCGAATCAGAGGGGGCGAGCCTGCGCGACTGCGTGCGCATCGTCGTCTATGTGACCGACATGTTTCGCTTTCGCCCGCTGGTGAACAAGGTGCAGGAGGAGCTGTGGGGCAACGGCCCCTATCCGCCGCGCACCATCGTCGAGGTCCACCGCCTCAATCAGGACGACATTTTCGAGGTCGAAGGCACCTTCTACGCGCCGGTGAAAAAGTGATCGGCGGGGCGAGGGCGGCCCTTGGGCTCGGGCCGTCGCTACGCTACATATGGTGCCAGAAGGGGTGCGCCGCGCCGAGATGCGCGGCCCGGAACAAGAGGCATTCCATGGCGATCGAGCAATTCATTGAGAATGAGGTCAAAGGCAACGACGTGGTGCTGTTCATGAAGGGCACCCCGCAGTTTCCGATGTGCGGATTTTCCGGGCAGGTGGTGCAGATCCTCGATCACATCGGCGTGAGCTACAAGGGTCTGAACGTGCTCGACTCCGACGACCTGCGCGAGGGCATCAAGTCCTATTCCAAGTGGCCGACCATCCCGCAGCTCTATGTAAAGGGCGAATTCGTCGGCGGCTGCGACATCGTGCGCGAAATGTTTCAGGCCGGCGAGTTGCAGGACCTGCTGAAAGACAAGGGCGTGGCGGTCAAAGAACGCGCCTCGACCTGATGCGGCCAATTGCGCCGACGCGTTAGCGCGGCGCGCCCTCAGCAGCGCGCCAGCAGATCAGCGCGAATAGAACTCGACCACGAGGTGCGGTTCCATCTGCACGGGGTAGGGCACCTCCGTAAGTTGCGGGATGCGCGCGAGCTTCGCCGTCATTTTCGAGTGGTCGACCTCGATGTAATCCGGCACGTCGCGTTCGGCTAGGCCGACGGCCTCGAGCACGATCGCCAGCTGCTTCGACTGCTCTTTTACTTCGATGACGTCGCCGAGCTTGACGCGATAGCTCGCGATGGTCACGCGCTGGCCGTTCACCTTGATGTGGCCGTGGCTGATGAACTGTCGGGCGGCGAACACCGTGGGCACGAGCTTCGCCCGATAGACCATGGCATCGAGCCGGCGCTCGAGCAGGGCGATCATGTGGGCTCCGGAATCGCCCTTCATGCGGATCGCCTCGGCGTAGATGCCGCGGAATTGGCGTTCGGAAATATTGCCGTAATAGCCCCGCAGCTTCTGTTTGGCGCGCAATTGCACGCCGTAGTCGGAGAGCTTGCCCTTGCGGCGCTGGCCGTGCTGGCCCGGACCGTATTCGCGGCGGTTGACGGGGCTCTTTGGGCGGCCCCAGACGTTCTGCCCCATACGGCGGTCGATCTTGTATTTCGCCTCGTGGCGCTTGGTCATCGCGTCCTCTTGTCTTGGTTGCTCGAGGATCGCGCCCTCCTCTGTCCCGGTCTGCCGGAACCGACAGGTCTTGGCCGAAGCGCCGGACAAGACCGCGGGTCGCGAAACGTCGCGCAGGCCCGAAGGCCCGCGCTGCGCCGGGTTTCTAGGGGCAAAGCAGCGTCAAGTCAAACCGCTTTTGTCGAGCGAAAGACCCCACCGTTCGCGGGCAGCAGGGCGCCGCGGCAGCGGCACGCGGCGCCTTACTCGATCTCCTGATAGACGTCGATTTCGACAGACCCGGGAAACATCGAGCGCCACGTCTGCATCGAGGCCTGCATGCGCGGATCGCTGGCGACGCGCTGGCGGTTGAGTTCAATGAACTCGTGCGTCTCGTATTCGATTTCGTGAACGAAGCGCGCGGGATCGTCCACGTTTTGCAAGAGGCGCATGCGCCGAGCGCCGAATGCCTCGTAGAACGGCGCCGTCGACTTCAACAGCGAGATAAGTTGGCTGGAATTTGCCGTCGGTAGCGTGAATTTGAACTGCACGGTTCGCCGCACCGTTTGTGTCTCGTTTGCCATTTGTATGCCCCCTCCGCAGGACCTGGACCGGAGCGATGCTAGAGCGGTTTTGTCTCGGTTGAAATCAGAAACCGCGGCCGCGGGGGCTCGGCCGTATGTTCCAGGCTCAGGGAGTAATGCCGAAACGCGGCAGCGCCGCTGCGAGCGCGGCCGAGGATGGGCGACCTGAGGTGAACACGATGCGCGCGGCAGACGGCGCCTCGCCGCTCGCCGCCGGGCCGATCAGGCCGACGACCCGCCGTGCGATCGCCGGCGCTGGATCGACGAAGGTCACCGGCCAAGGCGCAAGCCGCTCGAAGCGCTCGAGCAGCAGGGGATAGTGCGTGCAGGCGAGCACGATCGTGTCCGTGCGCCGTCCGTCGGCGTCGACGAAGCAGGGCGCGATCTCGCGCGCGATCGGCTCATCCGCAATCGGCGCGCCATTGAGCTCGTCCTCGGCGAAGCGGGCGAGCCGCGCCGAGCCGACCAGCACGACGTCGCTGCCGTTGGCGAAATCGCGGATCAGCGCACGGGTATATTCGCGGCTGACGGTCGCCTCGGTGCCGAGCACTGCGACGCGCTTCGTGCGCGAGGTGGCGCAGGCCGGCTTGATTGCCGGCACGGTGCCGACGAACGGCACGCTAAAGCGCGTGCGCAAATGCGGCAGCACCAGCGTCGAGGCGGTATTGCAGGCGATGACGATGAGATCGGGACGATGCGCGGCGATCAACTCGCCCATGAGCGCGGTAACGCGCGCGACGAGCTTGTCCTCGCCGTGGCTGCCATAGGGAAAGAAGGCATCATCGGCGACATAGACGTAGTCCGCGTCGGGCCGTGCCTTCGCCACTTCGCGAAAGACGGTAAGGCCGCCCAGGCCGGAATCGAAGACGAGGATGGCCGTCGTCACGTAACCCCCTCAGCAAGCCTCTCCCAAGTGGAGAAAGGCGACGCGCCGAGTTTACCGCATCATCCCCCGGCGCTGGACTCGACCGCGGCTGTGCCGAACACCCGCTCGAAAATCGTGTCGACGTGCTTGAAATGATAGCCGAGGTCGAAATTTTCCTTAAGCTCGGCCGCGCTCAGATGTTTGCGCACGTCGTTATCGGCCATGAGCAAGGTGAGAAAATCGCCCTGGCCCTCCCATGCCCGCATGGCGTTGCGCTGCACCATCGCGTAGGCGTCCTCGCGCGCCACGCCCTTTTGCGTGAGCGCGATGAGCACGCGTTGCGAATGGATCAGGCCGCCGAGCCGCTCCAGGTTCTTTCGCATGTTGGCGGGATAGACGACGAGCTTGTCGATGATCGTGGCGAGGCGCGCGAGCGCGAAATCGAGCGTCGCGGTGGCATCGGGGGCGATCATGCGCTCGACCGAGGAATGCGAGATATCGCGCTCATGCCAGAGCGCCACGTTCTCCAGCGCTGGCGTCACATAGGCCCGCACCATGCGGGCAAGCCCGGTGACGTTTTCCGAGAGGACGGGATTGCGCTTGTGCGGCATGGAGGAGGAGCCCTTCTGCCCCGCGGAGAAGAACTCCTCTGCCTCGAGCACCTCGGTGCGCTGCAGGTGGCGAATCTCGGTGGCGAGCCGCTCGACCGACGAGGCGACCACGCCCAGCGTGGCGAAATACATGGCGTGCCGGTCGCGCGGAACGATCTGGGTGGAAACCGGCTCGACGGCGAGCCCCATGGCGTTGGCGACGTGCTCCTCGACCCGGGGATCCACTTGCGCGAAGGTGCCGACCGAGCCGGAGATGGCGGAGGTCGCGACCTCGGTGCGCGCGCAGATGAGCCGCTCCTTGGCGCGAAAGAATTCGGCGTAGGCGTAGGCGAGCTTGAGGCCGAAGGTCGTGGGTTCGGCGTGGATGCCGTGCGAGCGGCCGATGGTCGGCGTCATCTTGTGCTCGAAGGCGCGCCGCCGCAGCGCCGCGAGCAGCGCATCGACGTCGGCGATCAACAGATCGACGGCGCGCACGAGCTGCACGTTGAGGCAGGTGTCGAGCACGTCGGAGGAGGTCATGCCCTGGTGCACGAAGCGCGCCTGCGGGCCGACGATCTCGGCGAGATGGGTAAGGAACGCGATGACGTCGTGCTTGACCTCGCGCTCGATCTCCTCGATGCGCGCGACGTCGAACTTGACATCCTTGCCTTTGGCCCAGATCTCCTGGGCAGCGGCCTTGGGAATGATCCCAAGTTCGGCCATGGCGTCGGCCGCGTGCGCCTCGATCTCGAACCAGATGCGGTAGCGCGTCTGCGGATCCCAGATCGTGGCCATTTCCGGCCGAGTGTAACGCGGGATCATGGGCGGCCCCGGCGAGTCATAAACGGCGCTGTAGCAGATCGTCGCCGCAAGCTCAATTCGCACGCGCGATTCCGGCGAAAAGCTGAACCACGTATTTCCTAATGCGGCGTGCCCAGGTACGGGAACTCCTTCAGGACGTCAGTGTGGGGCTTGAGGCCTGTGGGCGGACACTGATTTTTCGTCAGGAAGGCGATGCGGTAATCGATCACGTCGTCGGTGAAGACCCGGCCGTTGGGATACTTTGCCGGCTTCCATGGATCGAAGCTCAGCACGTCGGGAAGCGTGCCCTCCTTGTCGATTGCGGCGATCGCTTCCTCGCGCGTGTAGTTGCCGGTATGCCCCATTAGGTGCACGAACTGGTCGAGCCATCGCTTGCGATCGTTGACGGGCTCGCTCGCGTTGTATTCTTCCTTGGTGTCGTCGGTGTTGAAAAAGCTGCTGACGCTCGGATGGCCTGCGCGATCGACGTGAAGTAACTTGCCGTCGCGTCGTACACTGCACCGCCCCCAGATGTGCATCTGGGGGTCGGGATCGATCTCGCTCGTCGGCAACTCGATCGCGGTGGAAAACACGTTCGCTTTCGTGTTGGAATCGACGCCGGTCCACGGAGACTTGCCGCCGAGGTGAGGCTCCGTGAAGTTCCGTTTGCCCCTGATATCGAACAGGTTCTTGATTCCGTCGAAATCGAAGAAGAACGCGTCGCTGCGGCTGCCGGCAAAAAAAGTGTAGGGGCCCGACTTGATAATATTCGGCTTGGCGCCGAAGGAGACTTCGGCGTCGGCGATTATCTTCCTTCCCACCGCTTCGGCCGAGCGCGACTCCGCCCCCGTCGCCACGAATACGCTGACGGTCTGCCTGCCGTTCTGCGGCTTCGAGAACACATAGCTGAATGCGATGTCGGTCAGATAATCGCCGTCGCTATCGATGTTGAGGCGATAGATTGCGTCGGGATGAAGCGCGTCCGCATTGGGATTTGCATTGAGGATGATCACGGTTCTGTTCTTGTCGGCGGGCGACTGGAATGCGTACAGGTCGCAGAGGTCGAGTCGTTGATCGCCGAGCGGCGGGCCAAGACTGAGTCCGGTGAAATGGTTTGACATTGTCCTCTCCTGTTAACCAGGTCCTAGCCCGCGAGCCGCGCGCGATCGTGCGGGGCCGCGTAATCGACCGGCGCGCCCTTGGGAATGATGCCGCTCGGATTGATGCGCGCAATCGACCAATAATTGATCACGTAATAGCGCGCCTTCACCGTCTCGGCGACGCCCGGCATCTGATAGAGCTCGCGCATGTAGTTTGCGAGATTGGGATAGTCGGCGATCCGCTGCTTGTTGCAGCGAAACAGCGAGAAGTAGGCGACGTCGAAACGCACCAGCGTGGGAAAGAGCCGCCAATCGGCCTCGGTGAGCGTTGCTCCGAGGAGATAACGCCGTCCCGCAAGCCGCGCGTCGAGCTGGTCGAGCGTGGCGAACAGCGCGTCGTAGGCGGCCTCGTAGGCGGCTTGTGACTTGGCGAAGCCGCAGCGGTAGACGCCGTTGTTGACGTTGGCGTAGATCGCCTCATTGAGGTGATCGATCTCGGCGCGCAGCGGCTGCGGGTAAAAGTCCGTGCCGCCGTCGGCGACGCCGGCGAACTCGCTGTTGAGCATGCGAATGATTTCCGAGGATTCATTGTTGACGATCCGCCCGGTCTTTTTGTCCCACAGCGTCGGCACCGTGACCTTGCCGGTGTAGCGGGGATCGGTCGCGGTATAGGCCTGGTGCAGATAACGGAAGCCGTTCACCATATCGGGCGTGCAGTCCGGGAACGCCGGATCGTCTTCGAACGTCCAGCCCTGCTGCCGCAGTCCCGGAATCGAATAGGCGACGGTGATCGCGTCTTTGAGCTTCTTGATCGAACGATAGATCAGCGTGCGATGCGCCCACGGGCAGCCGTGCGCGACGTAGAGATGGTAGCGTCCGGCCTCCGCCTTGAAGCCGGAGGAGCCGTCCGCGGTGATGCGGCCGCGGAAACGGCTATCGGCGCGGCGAAAGTCGCCGCCGGTCCCGGTTTCCTCCGGAAGCTCGCCGTCTCGCCAGGTCCCCTCGACGAGAACGCCCATTACGCCGCCTCTCCGCGCGCGAGCGCCGCGGCGTTGCGGATGGCGGCGATATTGGCGCGATACTCGTTGGGATTGCCGCCCTTGAACACCGCCGAGCCCGCGACCAGCACGTTGGCGCCGGCGCGCGCCGCCATCACCGCATTCTCGGCGGTGATGCCGCCGTCAACCTCGATGTCGATCGCTCGCCGCTGCGCCAGCGGGCGCAGCCGCGAAATCTTTTCCGCCGCAGAGCGAATAAAGCTTTGGCCGCCGAAGCCGGGGTTGACCGACATCACCAGGATGAGATCGACGAGGTCGATGACCGGCTCGATCGCGCTCTCCGGCGTGCCGGGATTGAGCGCCACGCCGGCCTTCTTGCCGAGCGCGCGGATCGCTTGCAACGAGCGGTGCACGTGCGCGCCCGATTCCACGTGAACCGTGATGCTGTCGGCCCCGGCCTTGGCGAACGCCTCGAGGTAGGGATCGCAAGGTGCGATCATCAGGTGCACGTCGAGCCATTTCTTGGTGTGCGGGCGCAGCGCCTTCACCACCTCGGGGCCGATCGTGATATTGGGCACGAAATGTCCGTCCATCACGTCGACGTGGATCCAGTCGGCGCCGGCGGCATCGACCGCGCGCACTTCCTCGCCGAGCTTGGCAAAGTCGGCGGCCAAGATCGACGGGGCGACGATGAGTTGTTGCGGCATCTTTTCCTCCGCGATGACGTTCGCTAACACGGCGCGCGGGCAGCGGCAACGCGCCCGCCGCTGGTTTCAAGCGGGCCTGCCGCCGCGACCGGCGCGCAGCCATATGCTATAGCCGGCACCCGGTCCGTCGGCGTTGGAGCCGCCCGCGAGCGCGCGGGCGGCGCAAATGTTTGGGAAGGAGTAGGGAATGGTAAGCCGCGATGCCATCGTGCTCGGCGCCGGTATTGTCGGCACATCGATCGCGCTGCACCTCGCCAAGCGCGGCCTCGGCGTTGCGCTCATCGATCGCCGCGCGCCTGGCGAAGAAACCTCTTACGGCAATGCCGGCGTGATCGAAGGCAACACCATCTTTCCGCCCGCCTTCCCGTCCGACCCGATCGCGCTGCTGCGGGTGGCGCTCAAGCGCGCGCCGGAAGCCAACTATCACTTGAGCTTCCTGCCGCAGGTCGCGCCTTGGCTCATGAAATTTCGCGCCGGCTCGCAGCCGCAACGGCTGATCGAGACCGCGCGGGCGATGCGCCCGCTGTTCGCGCGCGCGCTGGCGGAGCACGAGACGCTGCTCGCGGAGTCCGGAGCGACGCGTTTTTTGCGCAAGCAAGGGTGGCTCAAGCTCTATCGCAGCCGCCGCGTGTTCGAGGCGCTCAAAAGCGAGCTCGCGCTCGCGCAGGAGTTCGGCATTCCCTACCGCGCGCTCGACACGGATGGGGCGCGCGAGCTCGAGCCGAGCCTCGCCCCGGTGTTTCCTCACGCCGTGTACTGGGAACGCGCCGCCAGCCTGACCAATCCGCTCGCCGTGACGCAGGCTTATGCCGCGCGCTTCGCCGCGCTCGGCGGAGTGGTGATGCGCGCCGATGCGCGCTCGCTTCGCCGCGTCAACGCGCATTGGCGCCTGGAAACGCCGGAGGGACCGCTCGATGCCGAGCACGCGGTGGCGGCGCTCGGACCATTTGCTCCCGATGTGCTCGGTCCGCTCGGCATCGCGCTCCCGCTCGGCCTCAAGCGCGGCTACCACCGCCACTACCGCGGCACCGGCAACGCCGCGCTGTCGCGACCGGTCGTCGATATCGAAGTCGGCTACTGCCTCGCGCCGATGGAGCAGGGCATCCGGCTCACGACCGGCGCCGAGTTCGCCGCGCGCGATGCGCCGCCGACGCCGGTGCAGTTCGAGCGCTTACTGCCGGCGGCGCGTGGGCTTTTTCCGCTCGGCGAGCCGCTCGAAGCTTCACCGTGGATGGGCAGCCGCCCGTGCTTTCCGGATTCGCGGCCGGTGATCGGACCCGCGCCGGGCCAGCCGGGGCTCTGGCTCGCCTATGGCCACGCCCATTGGGGATTGACGCTTGCCGCCGCGACTGGGCGCCTCGTGGCGGAGATGTTGACCGGGGCGATGCCGTTCTGTGATCCCGCACCCTATAGCGCGGAGCGTTTCCGGCGATGATGCCGGAGTGGTTGGCACATGCCTTGCTACAACTGTGGGCGTGAGGCCAAAAAGACCGCCGGATAAAAGTGACTGTGAGGTGCCGCACACTCGGGGAAATCGCCCAGGGAGCATAATCGCTGCGTTCTCCAACCGATGGAGGCTCCCATGCCGCCCAAGTCGCTTCGCTACCCGCCGACGCGAATCAGGCCGGCCACGACGGCCGTCGATTTGGTCCTGAAAATCGGCACGGCGCTCCTGATGACGTTTGCCGCAACGCTCGTTCTCGTGCATGCCGAGATCTTGGCTCGAGCGCCGATGATGTTCTGATCTCGAGGTGGGCCTCGAAACGCGTTGATCGCCATGCGGCCCGGCTATGCCATCGCATTGGGTTGACTTGCGTTTCGGCTGGGGATTTGCGCCGGCCCATGCGCCGCTCTCGCCTTCCGCAAAAAACTGTTGACTCGTGTAACGAGAATCTTCCAGAAAAGCATATTCACCGAAATTACGTGAGAAGCCCGGGCGGTTCGCCGCGCCGGGCTTTGTGTTGTGCGGGGCGCAAGCGCGCCCGCGCGCAGCGCGTTGTTTCGGCTCACGAGTAGAAGGGACATGAGCAATGCAATTTCAAAGAGGCGAAAGCGGAAATCCGGCCGGCCGGCCGCGCGGATCGCGCAATCGCACGACGATCCTCATGCGGGATTTGCTAGCGGGGCGTGCCGAGGCGATCGGTCAAAAATTGGTCGAGTTGGCGGAGAACGGCGACATCGCCGCAATTCGCATCTGCATGGATCGCCTTGCGCCTGCGGGAAAAGACGAGCCGGTCGATGTCGGCTTGCCGCCGATCGAAAAACCGGCCGATAGCGTCGCGGCGGCGCAAGCGATCGTGGCCGCCGTTGCGGCGGGCGATCTCACCGCGGCCGAGGCCGCCGGCTTGGCGAAGGTGGTCGATGTCTACGTGCGGGCGGTCGAGACGAAAGGGTTCGACGAGCGTCTGACCAAGCTCGGAAACCGGCCGCCGCGCCTGCCGCTCAATCAAAACAACGGCATCTGAGGAGGGAAAGATGAGGCATCGACCATCCAATCGGATACACCAACTGGAGAACGATCCGAGCACCGCGCCCCGACGCTATCCGCTGTGGGTCGACGAGCGCGACACGCCCGCCGACATCGAAGCCAAACGCGAGCGCGCGATCGCGGCAGGGTTGGCGAGCGCGGACGATCAATTCGTATTGGTTCGCTGGAAACGCAGGGACGAAAGCTAATGGCTGCGGCGCAGGTGGCCGCATGAGGACCTACGGTTGTAGAAACGTGGCGCCCGGTGACGCCCCCTGTAACCGGCCTGTTCTTTACAGGGAGCCGCGCAACTTAAACGTGCGGCGCCAAAAGGGCGCCGCCGGATCAAGCCTGAAGTGCTTGGCGATTCGCCGCGCGCTGCTACTCCGCGATCGTCTTCACGACGCTCGAGGTCGGCCGCGCGTCGCCGCCGCCCGGGCCCTTCACCAGTTTGAGGACCTGCTCGTCATAGGCGGGGAGCGTCTGCACCGGAGCCTTCGGCTTCATGAAGACGACCTTGTAGCCGCCGGCCTTGAGATCGTTGAGCAGATCCATGGCGGCTTCCGCGGTGGCATGCTGGAAGTCGTGCATCAACACGATGCCTTTGCCGTGCTTCTTCAGCTTCGCCATGATCGATTGTCTGACCTGCTCGGGCTTGCGCATCTTGAAGTCGAAGGAGTCCATGTCGGTCGAGAAGATCGCGATGTTGCGCTTGCCGAGATAGTCGACGAGCTCTTGCGGCTGACGCAGCGCCGGGAAGCGGAAATAGGGCGCAGTCGGTGCGCCGACGGCCCAGCGCACCGCGCTGATGCCCTTCTCGATCTCGTCCTTGGGGTCGTACTCGACGGTCTGTGTCTTGCCGTTGACCTGGCAGTGCCCCTTGGTCTTCGACAAATCCTGATGGCACCAGGTATGCGAGCCGACCGCGTGTCCGGCCGCGGCCACCTGCTTGAGAATGCCGGGCTCGTAGGTTGCATGGATGCCGATCGGGAAGAAGATGGCCTTGGTGCAGTGCGCCTGGAGCGCGGCGAGCACTGCCGGTGTGTTCTTGGGCCACGGGCCGTCGTCGAAGGTGAGCACGACTTCGCCTTCGCGCAGGAAGTCGTGGCTCTTGAAATGCTCGAAGCCGAAGCCGGGGCCGCCGGTGGTGTCGATTTCGACCACGCGCGCTACGCCGATCGCGTTCGGGTTGCTGCAGGAGGTCGACATGGCGGAAGGAAGCGGCGCAGAGGGTGGCGAGGCCGGCGCGGCTGGCGAAGCTTGGGCAAACGCAGCCGGCGACTCGGCGGGGGTTGCGTCCGCGCTGTCCATGCTGGTCACGACCGGCCCGGGAGCGCGACCTTCGGTGGGGGCCGCGGCTTGGGCCGGTACGGCCGCCGTAACGGAGGAGCTCTTTTGCCAGAAAATCGCCCCAAACACCGCCACGCACAGCACGATTGCCAGCGTGGACGCGATTGCCGCCAGACGCATGTCGGATCTCCAAACTGGGGCGCCGAAGCCCAACCTTATGTCATGGACCGAAAGTGTCAGCCCACACCCTTAATCCAAGCCTAAGTGGCCAATTCGAGGCGAAGTCGACAAAACTCCGCGACTATTCGGGACGGAGAGAGCCCCCAATAACCCCCGGTATGAGGCAGTCGTTGGGGCGGGGCAGGGCTGGGTATGCGCGAGGGAGGGGACTCCATAAGCCCTAGCAGCCGTTCAAGGATTCCAGCTCGCCGCGATCTCGACTCGGCGGGATAGCAGACAAAATGACGCGGCTTCACTTGCCGTGGCGATCGCGCCAGCTCGGCGGGCAGCCGGGAAGCGATTTCGCCTCGAATACGCCCCGGGCGACGGCCCGCGCCAGCGCATTGGCGGCAATCGCCCCAAGTTCGGTGATCTCGTTGATCGGATCGGTCAGCGGCCGCCGGCCGGTCGCGGCCGCGAACACCGTGTCGCCGTCGAGCGTGGTGTGGGCAGGGTAGATCGCGCGGGCAAGCCCGTCTTGCGCGATGACCGCGAGTTCCTTGGTCTGCGCTTTACTCAAATCCGCGTCGGTCGCGACGATGGCGATCGAGGTATTCTCGCCGGGGCGGCCTTTGGCGACGGGCGTGAGCGCGGCCGGCGGCACCGTGCGAGGGAAGCCAAGCCCGCCGAACTCGCCGTCGACCTCGAAGGGCGCCGCCCAGAAGTGCGGGCCGGCGCCGACATTGGCGCTTCCGCAGGCATTGACCGCGACCAGCGCTCCGACGGTGTGCCCGTCGCGCGTCACGGCGGAGGCAGAGCCCACTCCGCCCTTGAGATTGATCGTGGTGGCGCCGAATCCGGCGCCCGCGGTGCCGAGCGCGAAACTTTTGCCGGCATGCGCGGCGGCGCTGTAGCCAAGATCGCGGTAGGGCGCAAAGCGCCCCCAGTTCTTGTCGCCGCCGTTGAGCAGGTCGAACAGCGAGGCGCCGCAAACCAGCGGCACGCGGACGTTGCCGATGGCGAAGCCGCGCCCGCGCTCGCGCAGGAAAGCCTGAGCACCTGCGCCGGCGTCCAAGCCGAAGGCCGAGCCGCCGGAGAGCACCACGGCATCGATGCGCTCCGCGGTGCGGTGCGGCTCGAGCAGGTCGGTCTCGCGCGTGGCGGGTGCGCCGCCGCGCACGTCGACGGCGACGACGGCGGGCTCCTCGAAGATGATGACGCTCACCCCCGACGCGAGGCGGGGATCGTCGGCCTGCCCGACCAGGATGCCCGCGACGTCGGTGATGAGGTTGCGCCGTGCCATGTGCCTCGTCTCGCCGGCGCGAAGCTAACCGCTGTCGCCGTTGAGAGCCAGATCACCGCTCCATCACATCCGGGCGAGAGGGGAATTGACGGCTTGCGCGAGGCCGCAATGCACCGCATGAAGGCACATGGGCGCCGACGTGACCATTCTCGCCGCGCTGTTGGCCGGCCTTGTGAGCTTTCTGTCGCCATGCGTGCTGCCGCTGGTGCCGCCCTATCTCGTCTTTCTCGCCGGCACCTCGCTCGAACGGTTGGCGGAAGCAGAGCCGCCGCCGCAGGTGCGGCGCGACACGGTCGTCGCCGCCGTGCTGTTCGTGCTGGGCTTCTCCACCGTGTTCGTGGCGCTCGGCGCCAGCGCGAGCGTGGTCGGCGCGCTGATGCGCTTTTACGCCAACGAGCTCGCCGTCGTCGCCGGGATCGCCATCATCATCATGGGGCTGCATTTCTTGGGAGTGACGCCGATCGCTCTCCTCTACCGCCAGGCGCGCATTGACGTGGCCAAGCCCGTCGGGCTTTGGGGCGCCTATGTGATGGGGCTTGCCTTCGCGCTCGGCTGGACGCCGTGCATCGGCCCAATCCTCGCGGCCATTCTCGCGGTGGCGGCGACGAAGGCGACGGTGGCCAAGGGGGCGGGCCTGCTCGCCGTTTATTCGCTCGGGCTCGGCGTGCCGTTCATCATCGCGGCGCTCGCGGTCGAGCCGTTTGCCGCGTTCCTGACCCGCTTTCGCGCCCACCTCGCCCATGTCGAGCGGGTGATGGGCGGACTGCTCGTGCTCACCGGGATCGGCTTTCTCGCCGGCGTTTTCACGCAGCTCAACAGCTGGTTGATCGAGACCTTCCCGGCGCTGCAGAGCATCGGGTGACTTTCTAGGAACAGCTGAGAAGTAGCCACTCAGTCTGCTCGCCCTTTCCGGCGTCATGCCCGCGCTTGGCGCGGGCATCCACGTCTTTCTGCGCTCAAATAAGACGTGGATGGCACCGGAACTCGGGTTTGCCCGAGTTCCGCATCATTAAAGCGCCGCAAGTCGGGTAAACCCGACTTGCGGTGACAAGCCCGGCCATGACGGCATTGAGAAAGCCCGCCTCGGTCCGAGGCGGGCTTTGACACATCAAGCTGGAACCAGCGTCACTCGATCTCGGTGTAGGTGACCTTGCCGCTGGGGTCCTTCTTCCAGACGTAGACCGTGTAGTCGATCCGG